>Ga0255344_1000066_pt1 | contig 163791 bp, 148 predicted proteins | sample wastewater_treat_5_FD_192414 | JGI IMG/M metagenome (GOLD analysis project Ga0255344, IMG submission 192414) | Wastewater microbial communities from Lulu Island WWTP, Vancouver, Canada - plant18 | ecosystem: Engineered > WWTP > Wastewater > Unclassified | place: Canada: Vancouver, British...
CTTGTTTATTATTATACCAATTATGCTTTCATTTTGCCATTAAAAAACTTGATTTTAAGATATATTTATAATATAATTATATTATACTTATTTAAGGAGGTAGATTTAAGATTATGCAGAAAGTTATCGCTGTAACTCCAAGAATTATTTATGAAGGTACAACAGCTAAAGAATTTGTAAACCGCCGTTATGTTAGGGCGTTATTAAACAGAGGATTTTTAGTAATCATGCTTACTTTAGAAAATGAAAACACTGAAAGCTTACTAGAAAAATGTGATGGATTTTTAATAACAGGTGGAGATGATATTGACCCAGTTCATTTTGGTGAAGTAAATACTGGAGAATCAAAAGATGTTATGAAAGAACTAGATGATTTAGATAAGATTGTTGTTGAATACGCTCTAAAAAGCAAAAAACCTCTTTTAGGTATTTGTAGAGGTCATCAATCAATTAATGTTTTCGCTGGTGGGAGTTTATATCAAGATATCGGTAAAAGCCATTCTGGTCTTAAAGAAGGTCATATTGTCCACACAGTTCCAAATAGATTATTAAACTTTAAAAATGTAATTAATGTAAATAGTTATCATCATCAAGCAGTTAAAAGAATCGCACCAGATTTTATTGAAATTGCAAAACATGAAGATGGTACTAATGAAGCTATTATCCATAAAACACTGCCAATTATTGGAATTCAATGGCACCCTGAAATGCAACAAGATAACGAACCTAGCAAAATCATCTTTGATACATTTGCTAAGTTAGTTAATGACCATAAATAAAAAAGTGAGTTAATCTCACTTTTTTTGTTTTAAATCCATTTGTAATTGTTTGATATTAGGATCATGTTCTGCTACTTCTTCACTTTGGATTTGGGCAACTCTTGTACTGGCAGCTGCAGCCAGTGCACCTACAATATCATCTAAAAAAGTATGACATTTTCCACCTTTACCCTCTTTGTTTAACTTTCCAACAATCCCCGGTTTATTTACATCAATATCTCCAAAATTAGTTTGACCAATTACACCATAATTAGAAGCAATACTTAAACCTAAAAGCTCATCAATTCCAAACATGCCAAGATCTTCTTCTAAAATTCCTTGCATTGGCTCAGATAATTTCCCTTGTTCAGTCAAAATATCTAATTCAATACCAAGTTGTACAATATGGAAAATATCACGATAAGTTAATATCTTCGCTACACTTTCCAAACAAGTACTTAACTGAATATTAGGATTATACTTTGATTGTTGTTTATAAGCAATTAAAGCAATATCTTCTAATGTTACTCCTCTTTCTTCAAGCTTCTTTTTATTCATTTTAAACATTTCTTCACGAGAATAAATAATCTTTTTCTCTTTCATCTTTCTCCTCCTATAATTTCTCCAACTTTAAAAATTTCTTTTCCTACACCGTTTAAGAAATCTCTAACTGAAGTTGTATTCTTACCTTGGCGTCTAATTGATAATAAACTAATTGCACCTTCTTTGCAAGCAATAATTATTTCATCTTTGGTAATCTCAATAATCTCTCCAGGATTACCTTTTTTATTTAAATACAGTTTAGCTTGATAAATTTTATAAACTTCTGTTTTAAAATTAAAATAAGCACCTTTAGAATAATTAATAGCTCTTATCTTATTATACACCTTATAAGCTTCTTTTTCAAAAGAAATAAATTCATCTTCATTACTTATAATCGGTGCAAAAGTAACTTCTTCTTCATTTTGGATTTCTCCAGGTTTTTTTTCTTTAGCTAATTGATTAATTACATGAACTGTTAACTTAGCACCTAAATTACTTAAAGCATCAAATGCTTCTTTTTCTCCCCATTCTAAAGGTAAAGAAATTCCTTTTTTAGCTAAGATATTACCAGCGTCCATCTTTGCAGTCATATAAATAATACTAACACCGATTTCTTTTTCCCCGTTCATAATTGCTCTTTGAATTGGTGCTCCACCTCTATATTTAGGAAGTAATGACCCATGACAATTAATTGCTGCAATCTTTGGATGATTTAAAATTGCTTTTCCCAAAAATTGACCATAGGCTGCAGTAACAATTAAATCACATTCTGTATTTAATATATAATCTTTTTCTTTATTGATATTAAGAGGTTGAAAAACTGGCAAGCCTAACTCTAAAGCTTTCATTTTTACTTCGCTATAAACGATTTTTTTTCTAATTCTTGAATCAGGCTGTGTCACTACTAGCACCACTTCAAAATGCTTATTTATTTCTTCTAAAACTGGAACAGCAAATTCTGGTGTTCCCATAAATATAATTTTCAAATCATTCCTCCTAATAAAGAGTTTTTGGATGTCTTTCAAATATAAACTCTAAATTGTCTTTTTTAAACTTTTCTTTTACTTCATCAATTAATTTACTTAACTTTTCATAATCATTAGTTTTGATTATTAATTGCATACCTTGATATTTTCTTGTATATTTAGGCCCTAATATTTCACTATCAGTAAAAAGACTTCTAAATACTTTACGAAAATAATAAGCTGCATGATATCTCTTACTATAATCACCACCAATAATTAATCTCATTATCTCTAATTTTGGTGGATAATTTAAAGCATTCCTTTGCCTTATCTCTTGAAAATAAAAGTTTTGATAATCATTTTTTAATCCTAAAGTGATACTATAATGATCTAAATTATATCCTTGTAAGATTAAACCTAAATTATCTTTATTTAAGACCTTTACAATATTTAAAAACAGAGTTTCTGCAGCTCGGTAATCTCCATAATTTAAAATATTATCAGAGTTAATTAAAGCTACAAAACTAATATTAGGATAATTAAGTAAATCAAAAACTAAATTAGTCCCAATAATAAAATCTACTGCTTGTTCTTCAATCGTTAGTACTGCCTCACTATATTTACTATAGTTACTCATTGTCTCAGCAGTAATCAATAAATACTTTTTATCCGGATAAAATTTCTTTAAATCTTCTTCCAAACTTTCTAGCCCTAAGTTAAAGAAACTTAACTTGCTACTATTACAACTAGGACATTTTAAATTAGAATAAGATACTTTATAATCACAATAATTACAACTTAATTCATTCTTATTTTTATTATAAGATAAACTTATCTTACAACTAGGACACTTAATAACTTCAGAGCAATTATTGCACATTACCATTTCACTATAATTTTTTTGATTCAAAATTAAAGCTACCATCTTTTTATTATTAAATGCAACCTGAATCTTTTCCTTTAGAGTGTTAGAAATTAATGGACTAACCCTAGCTATCTCTTTTCTTAAATCAACTAAAGTATATTTATTATTCTCCTTTTTCAAGTTCTCTAATAAAATGTAATTATTCTTTAAATAATTATCATAGTCTTCAACACTTAAAGTTTCATTTACTAAAATTAATTCTGCTTTATGATATTCCATTCTCCATTTTAAAACATTAAGCGTAGAAAATTTGGGACTATAATCATTAATATATTCAGAATTGTTTGAATCGAAAATTATAATTAAACCTAAATTTTCTAAAGGTAAAAAACTGCTAGAAATTGTCCCTACTACTACATCTACATTACCTTTTTTAACTTGCACATAATTATCAAAATATTCATTATTGCTTAACGATGAATTAAAACAATACGTTCTTGAATTAATTAGTTCCTTTTCTAAAAAATTATATATTTCAAAAGATTGAACAATAGATTTCGCCAATATTAACACTTGTCTATTGGACATAATTGTTTTTGAAATAACATCTTCTAAAAATTTTAATCTAAACTCAAAATCATCAGTTATTAAAAGGTAAGGTTTATTCTTATTAGAATCATATTTAGCTTTAATATCTTGTTCTAAAGGATTATAAGTAACTTTAGATGCTTGAAATTTCTTTAAATTATCTTCTTCTTTAATAACTTCCCTTACTTCTAGAAAACCTTCTTTTCTTAAATCGTTAATTAAAACATGACTAGAGCTAGTATTTAAACTAACTTCTTCAATAGTTTGACCTGGATTATTTAAAACATATTCCATAATCCTTTTTCTTTTTACAGTTAGATTTTTAGCATCTTTGTCCTTACTTACAAAATAAATATTTTGATATTTGTTTTTTCCATAAGTATGTTGATCATATTCTATTGCTAAATTTCCTTTATTTAATTCCTTAGCTATCTGATTACTATATTCTACTATAGTACGATTATATTCGAGCTTGGATTTCCCACGAAAAAGCAAAGCAATATTACTATCTAATTGTTCATAATTAACAACTTTTAAGTATTTACGATATTTACTTTTAAGAAATGCAGGATACATTAATTCTAATGCAGAAATAAATAAACTTTTTGTTTCGAAAGCTATTTTTTTGGCAAGTTCAATTTGTTCTTCAGTAAGTTGTTTATCAAAATCATAAACATCTAATATTTCTTTAATTTCACCAGCATATGAAGTTTCATCACTAATCCTAATTACATAACCGATAACTTGACGAGTACCAAATTCAACTAATACCCTACTTCCTATATCTACATAAGATTTAAAATGTTCAGGAATTTCATAAGTAAATAACATATCAACTGCAGAATTCTTAACATCAACCACAACTTCTGCGAACATCATTTCTCAATCACCCCTAAAGCAATTGCCCCATATAAAGCTGAGTTATCTTTTAAAGTAGGACTTACAATTAACTCATCAACACTTTTAACTGCTTTATATGTATAGTAATTGTTATTTAATTTTTCAAATTCTTCTCTTACTAAAGGAAGTAGCTTTTCTTGATGACTAACTCCACCACCGATAATTATTTTATCAGGTGCAAATGTTAGATATAAATTATATATTCCTTGAGCGATATAATTAGCTTCTCTTCTTAATAAATCATCTCTTTTAGCTAGTTCATCATAGCTTAAATTGTATCTTTTATCTAAACTAATACCACTTGCTAGTCCTTCAAAACAATCACTATGAAAAGGACATGTACTAGGATAGTTATCATTAGAATCTCTTTTTAAAGTCATATGGCCTATTTCCGGATGATGATGACCTTGAACTAGACTTCCATTATAAACAATTCCTCCACCAATTCCCGTACCTATCGTTACATAAACTAAGTTTTGAAACTTCTTTTTATAGCCATAATAGTACTCACCAAAAGCTGAGGCATTGACATCAGTAGTTATCTTGACATTACATTTAAGAGCATCTTTTAATGCCTTTAGAATATTATAATTAGCCCAAATCTTCTTTGGTGTATCTAAAATCATCCCATATCTTTCATCACTAGGATCTAAACAAATCGGGCCAAAACAACCAACACCCATTGTCTTAATTGGAAAAGCAAGAAAAAACTTGATTACTTTTTCCATCGTCTCTTCTACTGTAGTTGTTTTGATAGTAGTATCTTGTAAGATAACACCACTTGATGTAGCTACAGCACATTTGAATTTAGTACCACCAGCTTCAATTGCTCCAATCAACATACGAATAGCCCTCCTTTTACAATATTTTACCATATTTTATCAAAAAAATAAACTACTACTAATATAATAACTACTTGCCTTATTTTTTACTTTTATATTTTAAAAAGAAACACTTATTTCCCAAGTGTTTCTTCATTAGTACTATCATAAATTGTAATTTGATCTTCATAAATTTCTTCTAAAGCCAAACCCAAAGATTTTTTATTTACTGGATCTTCTAATAATTCTTCAGCATCGCCATGTTCTAAGTCTTTAGCTCTTTTAGCTGCACCTAAAACTAAAACATACTTACTCTTACTTTTATCTAATAAAGCATCAATTGGTGGATATCTTAGTCCTTCACCAATATTCTTTTCTTTTTTCATTATTCCTCCTCCAAAAGTTTTTTATAACCATGTATTGTTCTTTCTGTCCTAGCATGTTCAGCTCTAATGATTGTCATTATTTTTTCAGCTGCATTATGAATATCATCATTAACTACGATATAATCATACATATATGCCATATGCATCTCACTCAAAGCTTTATCAAAACGTTTTTGAATTAGCTCTTCTGATTCAGTTCCCCGACTAGTCAAGCGATCATGTAAAGCTTTTAGGCTAGGTGGAGCAATAAAAATAAATACAGCATGAGGCATTTTACATTTAACTTGTGATGCACCTTGAATCTCAATTTCTAAAACAACTTCACGACCTTCATTAAGTTGTTCCTTAACATAGTTAAGCGGTGTTCCGTAATAGTTCCCAACAAACTCCGCATATTCAAGCATCTCACCATTTTTGATTTTCTCTTCAAATTCTTCTTTTGACACAAAAAAGTAATCCTTGCCATCAACTTCGCCAGCTCTTTGTTTTCTAGTAGTCATCGAAATAGAGTAAATTAAATCATGTCCTTCCATTTCAAATAAAGCTTTTCTAATTGTCCCTTTACCTACACCACTTGGTCCAGATAAAACTATCAAAATTCCTTTATCGTCCAATTTCATAAAACATTCCTCATATTACCACTTATTATACCTAAAAAAGAATAGATTGTCAAATGTTAATGGTTTTTCAAAGATCATCAACAACTATAATTGCAAATAGAGTGAATTTTTGGTAAAATAAATTAAGGTGAAGTTATGAGTTTTGATGGCGTATTTATTAGAAATTTAATTAAAGAATTAAAAACAAAAATCATTAATATAAGAATAAACAAAGTCAATTTTTATAATAAATATGACTTTTCTTTTAGCTTGTCGAATAAACAAGAATTACTTTACTTGCTATCAAATAACCCTCACCTACTACTTACCAAACAATCACTAGTAAAAAGTGATAATCAATCAAACTTTTCTAAAGTCTTAAAAAAACTATTTGAAAAAGCAGTTATTATGGATATCTACCAAATTGAAAATGATCGTATCATCGTATTAGAAATCTCTTCATTTGACAATCTAGGCTATGAAGAAAAATATAAACTAATTTTTGAAGCCTTTGGCAGAAACTATAATTTAATTATTGTAAACAAAGAAAACAAAATTTTAGAAATCTTACTTCCTACTTCTATAGATAGTAAAAGAATCTTACTAAAAAATACTTTATATGAGCCTATGGATTCAAATCAAATAAATCCATATAAAACAAATATCCTTACAAAAACAAATAACTATCAAGGTATATCGCAAATACTTTTTCAAGAAATTCAATATCAAAATGATTTGAATGTTATAAATAATGAAGTTAAACCAGTAATTATAGATAATGATAAAACATACTTCTACTGTTTTGATTTAAAACACCTAAAAGGTAATAGAATGTATTTTTCTACACTATCAGAATTACTAGAATCTTACTTTCAAAATTTCAAAAACCAATCAATTATAAACAATGACTTAAAACTACTTTCTAATCATTTAGATAAAGAATTAGCTAAGTTAAGAAGAAAAAAAGGAAAACAAGAAAAAGAATTAGAGGAAGCATATAATAATCTAGAATATGAACAAATTGGTAATATTCTAAAAGCAAACCTTCACCAAATTAAAAAAGGGATGAGTAAGCTAACTACCAATAACTTTTATACTAATAAAGAAATTATAATTAAACTTGATCCTCTTTTATCGCCTAGTCAAAACTTAGATCAAATCTTTAAAAAATACAAAAAAGCTAAAAGAAGTATTGATTATATCAAAAAACAAATCGAAGAATCTCAACTTGATATTTTATACTACGAAGATATCCAATCACAATTAGACTACTTTGATTATAATAGCATTAATGAAACAATCTTGGAATTAGGCTTAAGAAAAATCACAAAAAAAGATGAAAAAGATTTAAAAAAACCTAAATATACTACTTACATTTTGGACGATAATAAGTTCATCTATTTAGGTAAAAATAATTTTCAAAATAGTTTTGTTACTCACAAACTAGCTAATAAAGGTGATTATTTCTTTCATGTAAAAGACTATCCAGGATCTCATGTAATTTTAAGAGGAAGCAATTTACTTGAAGATGATTTTAAAATAGCTGCTAACTTTGCTGCATACTTCTCAAAAGCGCAAAATAGTAGCAATGTAGCTGTTATTTATACTCAAGTAAAAAATGTAAGTAAATTAGCAGGTCAAAAAGGATCATTTGTAAAGTATAAAAATGAAAAAACAATCTTCGTTACACCAAACAAAGATTTAATAGCTAGATATGAAAAAAGGAATTAGTTAAACTAATTCCTTTTTATCTTCAGAGGTGCAAAAATGAAAAAAAGGGCATTTTTCACATAGAGGACCTCTTGCTTTACAAATATATCTACCAAAACGTAGTAATCGTAAATGCGCTATCCCCCATTTTTTTTGATCTAATATTTTCATTAAGTCTTCCTCAACACCCAAAGTAGTTTCTGCCTTTGATAACTCTAATCTTCTCGCTACCCTAAAAACATGAGTATCTACTGCTATCCTTGGAATTTTAAATCCCTCAGATAAAACTACGTTAGCTGTCTTTCGCCCTACACCTGGAAGACCCATTAACCACTTTATATCAGGCTCAATTACATTATTGTTCTCTAAAATGATTTTAGATGCTTCAATAATGTTTTTTGCTTTTGTATTATATAAACCAATAGTTTTAATAATCTCTTTTACATCTTCAATATCAGCTTTAGCTAAGCTTTTTGCATTAGGATATTTTTTAAATAATTCTTTAGTTACATTATTAACTGCTATATCTGTAGTTTGCGCTGATAAAATAACGGCAACTAATAACTGAAAAACTGAACCATATTCTAAATCACCTTTATTGTTTGGAAAAAGTTCTCCTAAAGCATCACAGATATAATCAATTTTTTCCATGATAGTCTTTCCAAAGGTCTTTTAATGCATCCATATCTTCATCTGCTTTATTACTATATCTATTTACTAAAGCACGATCAATATACTTAACACCTCTATTTTTACTAGAAATTGCACTATTTACAAATTCTTCAATATCTTTATAATCATATTCAAATTCATAAAACCATTTACGAACAATCTCAACTTCAATAGGTGATAAGACTTTATTAAATCCTTGTTCTAGTTTTTTTGTAGTAGCTACAAGTCTATTTTCTTTAAGTTTGTTTTCTTGGTTGTTATCTTCGCCATAAAGTAAGTTAGCTAACTTTTGATACGTACCATCTAACGAATATAACTCTCTTTGAGCTTCAAAATCTATTTTTAAAAACCCAAAGTCAATTAATCGCATTAAATAGTTTGCAAGATCATTTTCATTAATCGTCATGTTTTTAACCAATTTCTTGACAGAAATAGATTTAATATCTCTTTGGAGTAAACGATTAATCTTAATCAAAATCATTGCCTCAGTTTCATTAAGTTTTAAGGATGCATATTTTTCAATAATTAAATTATCAAAATTTATTAGATTGTTTTTAATTAAATCATAATATTTTTCCATAACTAAAACCTCACTTTGCTAATTTCTCTAAAGCTGCTTTAGCAGCGTTTTGCTCAGATTCTTTTTTTGACTTACCTATACCTTCGCCTAATTTAATTTTCTCATAATAAACAAATGTTGTAAAAAGTTTATCATGACTAGGTCCTTCTTCCTTTACTAATACGTAAGTAACAGATTTCTTTGTTTCTGCTTGAACATATTCTTGTAAAGTACTCTTATAATCCAAGAAAAAGCCATCTTCTTTAATAGTATCAATTTCTTTTAAAACAAGATCATTAATAATTTCTTTGACTTTTTCCAAAGAAGAATCTAAATAAACAGCTCCTAAAAAAGCTTCAAATAAATCTCCTAAAACAGAAGGTTTACTTCTTCCGTTTTGTTCTTCCTCGCCTTTACCTAAAAGTAAGAGTTTGTCTAAGCCTAACTTCAAACTGTATTCTGCGTTTGCTTGCTCACATACATAAGTTGCTCTAATTTTTGTCATTTCACCTTCTCGTAAATTAGGATATTTACGATACAAGTATTCAGAAAAACAAAAATTTAAAATTGCATCACCTAAAAACTCTAATCTTTCATTATTCTTTACATTATTTTCATTGGCATATGATGTATGGGTAAAGGCAGTTTGGTACAATTCATAGTTATTTACCTTTAAATCATACTTCAAACAAATTGCCTTAAACACCTTATTCATCTTTGTCACCAATGATTGCTTTCATCTTTTCGTTGACATTACCTAAAACAGCACGTCTTGCAAGACTAATTGCTGCTTGAAATGATGGACCATTTGATGAACCATGAGCTTTAATAACAATCCCATCAGCACCAATTAAAATTGCTCCACCAATGCTATCAGCAGTAGTTTTATTTTTTAATTCCTTGAAAACACCTTTCATAAATAGGTAACCAAATTTAGCTTTACTAGATGCCATAATTCCTTGCTTTAAAAGCTTACCAACCGCAATTGCAACACCTTCAGCTGTTTTCATTACCATATTACCAGTATAACCATCTGTTACTAAAATATCACAAGGAGATGCAAGCATCTCTTTTGGTTCAATGTTTCCAAAAAATGTAACGTTTTTATTATCTTTTAATAAGTGAAAAGCCTCAATATCAAATTCTCTACCTTTTGCTTCTTCTGTTCCGATATTTAAAAGACCTACTACTGGCTTTTCAACACCCATTACTTCTTTCATATAAATAGTTGCATATTCTGCAAGTTGAACTAAATGTTCTGGTTTTAACTCTAAGTTAGCACCTGAATCTAAAAGTAATCTTTGTTTGCCATCACCTAAATCAGGAAGTCCTAAACATAAAGCCATACGGCTCATTCCTTTCATTCTTCTCAAAACGATATGTGCTGATACAACAACAGCTTGGGTAGGACCTGCAGTTACTACACCTTCAGCTTGATTTTCTTTTACAGCTGTAAATGCTTGAACTAAAGAAGTGTCTTTATTATTTCTAATTTCACGTCTTGGATCAGCTTCACCCATGGAAATAACTCTAGGTGTGTGAACAATAGTAACTCTCTTATTAGGAACCAAATATTTCTTTATTTGTTCTTCATCGCCATATAAAATTAACTCTAAATCTTTATGCTCTTCAATACTTAAATTAACACCTTTAATTATTTCCTCAGGAGCGAAATCGCCACCCATAGCATCAATTGCAAGTTTTACCATAGTTCCTCCTATTCTAAAAGTTCACTTTTTGTTTTGAAATCTTCATCTACAATATTATATAACATCTTATAATCTTCTGTAAAGATTAAACCAGAATTAATAATTCTATCGGCTTCATCATTACATAAATTTAATAATTCACGATCATTAATGATATTGGCAAACTGAAAATCAATAATTCCACTTTGCTTAACACCATAATACTCTCCTGGTCCCCTTACAAGCAAGTCTTCTTCAGCTAAAGTAAAACCATCAGAGTTAGAAGCAATTAATTTTAACCTTGCAATTGCCGTCTCAACATTCGTATCAGATACTAGAAAACAATATGCTTGATAGTCTGATCTTCTAACACGACCACGCATTTGGTGAAGTTGAGCTACACCAAAACGATCAGCATCTAAAATAACAATTGTAGTTGCATTTAAAATATTAACTCCTACTTCAATAACACTAGTAGAGATAAGAATTTTAATCTCTCCATCTTTAAATTTAGTCATTACTTCTTCTTTTTCTTCTTGTTTTAGACGACTATGAATTAATCCTACTTCACAAATACCATCAAATAATTCTTTATATTCTAAGTAAATATTTGTAACATTCTTTAAATCTAAACTTTCAGATTCTTCAATTGCTGGACAAACAACATAAACTTGTCTTCCACGATTTAATTCCTCTTTAATATGAGTCATAATAAGATCTTTATCTTTATATTGTAAATACTCAGTAATTACTGGTTTTTTATTTCCTGGCATTGTTTTAATTGTAGAGATGTCAGAATCTCCCATAACAGAAATCGCTAATGTTCTTGGGATTGGTGTAGCTGTCATCTTTAAATGATCAATCTTTTGACCTTTAGCTACCATTTCTGCTCTTTGTTTTACACCAAAACGATGTTCCTCATCTGTAACAACAAACCCTAAATTATGAAACTTAACATCTTTTTGAAATAGGGAATGTGTTCCAAGTATAATATTTACTTTTCCCTTTTCCAAATCTTTTAATATTTCTTTTTTCTCTTGTAATGGTACACTAGCAGTTAATAATTGTAAGTTTAAATTAGTATTTTTAAAAGCTTTTTTCAAAGTGTCAAAATGTTGATGAGCTAAAATTTCAGTTGGAACTAACATTGCAGCTTGATAGCCTGCAGTATGCACTGCATACAAAGCAATCGCAGCTACAACAGTTTTACCAGAACCTACCTCACCTTGTAATAATCTACTCATTTTATAATCTGATTTTAAATCTTTTAGTATATTATCTACAGCTTCTTTTTGATCTTTAGTAAGTTCAAAAGGTAAATCTTTAATAAACTGATTAACTTTTTCTTGATCAAAATTTACTTTTAAACCTTCAGGATGATTCTTTCTCATATATAGTGAATACTTAATTTTTAATTGATAAAGCAATAATTCTTCAAATTTGATTCTTTTAATTGCTTTTTCAACTTGACTCATTGTATCAGGCGTATTCACAAACTTAATCGCTTTATCTAAATCAATTAAATCGTGCTCGTCTTTCAAACTTTGAGGTAAATAATCAACAATTTCTCTTCGATATTCCCTTAATAATTTCTGTTTGATTTCAAATAATTTATCATCAGTAATACCATCAATTCCAAAAATGGGACTAATGTTATTACTATATTCATCAAGTTCAATTTCACTAGCTGTAAAGTTTTTAATATCTTTTTGAAACTTACCAGTTACACGAACATAAACGCCATAATTTAATTTTGAACGTAAAAAATGACGATTAAAAATAGTAACTCTTACTTTATTACCATCACTATCAATATAAAAATTCATAACTGTTAATTTACTTCTGGCATTATAAACAAAAGGTTTCCCCTGAACAATACCAGAAATCGTAATAGTTTGCTCTAGTGGAGCTTCAGTTGTTGGGACTATCGTATAATCGTTAAATCTTTTAGGATAATAAGTCAATAGATCCCATACAGTATTAAGTTTATGTCTTTTGAAAATAGCAATATTTCTTTTTGTAATATATTCTTTTTCAGTTAATGGGATATTTTTCAAATTATTCCTCCTAAATTATAATTAAAGGGGCTTTAAGCCCCCTTGATTATTCTATCGCTAGAATATAACTATAGACTTCTTGATCTCCTTCAACAACGTCTACTTCCACATTTTTATAGTTCTTTGTAATGTGTTTAACAACATTATTAATTTCTCTTTGATCAGCATCTTTACCTCTGATAATAGTAATGATTTCTTTATCAGGAGTGATACTTTCTTTTAATAGTCTCTTAGTAGTTTCATAACGATTCTTATGACTAGCTACAATTTTACCATTACAAATAGCTATGTAATCATCTTTTTTAATTTTGATACCATTGTTATCAGCATCTCTAATTGAATAAGTAACTTGTCCTGTAGTTACATTAGCAATTACTTTCTTTAAGTTGCTTAACAATAATTCAGGTTCTTGTTCTAAATCTACCATTGTGATTGCTGAGAATCCTTGAGCAATTGATTTAGTTTCTAATACCCAGATTTTAGCATCTTCGTATAACTCTGCAGATTGTTTTGCAGTTAATACGATATTACTATTATTAGGGAAAACAATGATATTTTCTGCGTTTACGGCACCATAAGCATTTAAGAAATCAGCTGTTGATGGATTCATACTTTGGCCACCATGGATAACATAATCTGCTCCTAGTTCTTTAAAAGTATTAATTAGTCCGTCGCCAGTAGCTACCGTTACAATAGCATATTTTTCTTTCTTAACATTAGGTTTTACTTCTATTTTAGGTTCTTTATCTTTTGGTTCACTATGATGGATTTCGTTATGTTGTAAAGTCATATTTTCAATCTTTAATTGAATAAATTCACCATATCTTTGACCAATGTTTAGAATAACACCAGGAGTTAAAGTATGAATATGAACTTTAATAATATCTCCATCTTTAACACAAACGATGCTATCACCTAAAACACTAATTTCATTAAGAATTGTTCTTTCATCAACACTATTTTTGTATTTATCAGATAATTGAAGTAAGAATTCTGTGCAATAACCAAATTCATTCTCATGACTATGACCATCACTATTAAAAGCGAGATTGATAGTAGGTGTAGCAGCTAATGATGCATCTAAATCAACTACAACATCAACAGCACCTGATAAATCAGCTACGATACCATCTACGATAGTTACATAACCAGCACCACCACTATCTACAACTCCAGCTTCTTTTAATACTGGTAGTAAATTAGGTGTATCATCTAAAGCTTTCTTAGCTTCATTTAAATATTCTTCATAAAATTGTTCAATTGTCATCTCTTTTGTAGCAACTTTGCTCATATGATCAGCTGCTAAACGTGCTACAGTTAAAATTGTTCCCTCTACAGGTGTCATAACTGCTTTATATGCTTGTTTTACAGCTTCTTGATAAGCGCTAGCAAGTAATACTGCATCAGCTTCTTGAGCATCACCGATACCATTACTTAAACCACGGAAGATTTGCGATAAGATAACTCCAGAATTACCACGTGCTCCAATTAACATTCCACGAGATAATTTTTGCATTGTACCGCTTAAATCGTCACCTGTATATGCGTTCATTTCTTTAACGCCACTTTCAATTGTCATAAGCATGTTTATACCTGTATCACCATCGGGTACAGGGAATACGTTTAATTCGTCTATTCTTTTGTAATTAGCTTTTAAATTTTTCGCGCCACTATTCATAATTTGTTTGAATAATTTGCCCGTTAAAATTTTCGTATTACTCATTTTAAACACCTCTCCTTATTTATACATATACTTTTATTTTTAAGTATTATATATTGCAACCCTTAAAAATACCTTAAAACTTACTTTATCTTTACAATTCTTTAGTTTTACCTTAAAAACAAGCATTGAGAGGTCTTTTTTGCTTGCTCTCGTAGTTTTAATGAAGGTCAAATTACCTAAAACAAGATAAAACGCTCAGAAACGCCAAATTCAGGCCTTTTTCGCTGTTTTTGAGCTGTTTTTGCCATTTTCTTACCATAAAATGCAAATTTTAACTCTTTTTTATACAAATTTTCTTTCACAAATAAGTTGCTTTTTCTTAAACTTTTTGATATAATATTAAAGTATTTAAGAGTAGTAAGGAGGTTTTAGTTATGGCTCGTAAATGTTATGTTACTGGAATCGGTACTCAATCTGGTAACAACCGTCCTCACTCTTTAAAAGCTACTAGAAGAAAGTGGAAAGCTAACTTACAAAAAGTAAGAATTAAAGATGCTGACGGCAAAATTAAACGTGTTTATGTATCAACACGTGCATTAAGATCTGGACTTGTAGAAAGAGCTTAATGTAAATAAAAGGCTTAGAATATAAGCCTTTTTTATTTGCTTTCAATAACTAAAACTAAATCCTTAGTCTTTATAATAGCATCTTCTTCAATTTCATTACTTAAACATAAGTTATCGTTACTAGTTAAGTGATAATTATCTAAATTATACTTAAATCCACTTAAAGTAATATAAGCATCTTGACTAAAAAATGAAATATACTTATAATCTCCTTTTTTAAATTTAGTATCTTTATTTATTAAATAAATCTTATTATTTAAATCAAATAAACAAATATTTAATGGAAAATACTTAACTAAACTAATAATAGCTGATAAAGAATGGTCAAATCTTTCTTCTAAAGCATTATAAACTAACACTTTAGAAAATTTATCATCTTTTATTTCCATTAAAGCAAGTTCTAAATCACTATAATCTTTATCTTTAGGATAAACAATTATTTTATCAGCTTTAATATCACTAATATCTACTGAATCAAAGTCACCTATAGCTAGATCTACTTTAATTTCTAAGTTGTTAAGTAAAAGTGTCCCACTATCTAAGCCAATAATGTATTCATTCTCATCCTTTTCATATAGTTTACTAAAAGAATCTTTAGATCCACCTACAATCTTACAAATCATAAGTTCAAAATAGCCTCAATTGCTTTCTTACGGTCTTTTGCTTTAAACACATATGTCCCACACACCGCAATATCACAGCCATTATCTTTGCATAGTTTGGCTGTTTTTTCATTTATACCGCCATCTACTTCAATTAGATAGTTTAGTTTATGTTTCTTTCTATAATCATCTAAAAACTTGATTTTTGGTAAACTATTTTCCATAAACTTTTGGCCACCAAAGCCAGGTTCAACGCTCATTACTAAAACTAAATCAATTTTATCTAAATAAGGAACCAACTCTTCCACATTAGTCTTCGGTTTAATTGAAATTCCAGCTTTAGCTCCATTTTCTTTAATAACTTTAATTATTTCATCTTTATCTTGTTCTACTTCTAAATGAAAAGTTAAAATATCAGCACCTTTTTTGATAAATATAGGAGCATAATACAAAGGATTAGTAATCATTAAATGAACATCGAAAATCATATCTAATTTCCCTTTTAAATTCTCATAAGCTAAAGTTCCAAAACTAATATTAGGAACAAAATGACCATCCATTACATCTACATGGAGATAATCACATCCTAATTTCTTTAAATCTTTCACATCATCATATAAATGATTGAAGTTTGCTGATAAAATTGATGGTGCTATTTTCATAATATCCTCCTAATACTTCTTTTTTAATATTTCTTTAACTTCTTCATGTAATAAAAGATAGTTTTCATATCTTGATTTTAAAATCTTTCCTTTTTCTAATGCTTCTTTTACTGCACAATTAGGTTCATTAATATGAAGACAAGTAGCAAAACGACAGTTATGGCTTAAATAAAAGAATTCTTTAAATGAGTGAGCTAAAATTATTTCATTAAACTCTTCTAAATTAATCGTGCCAAATCCTGGAGTATCCATTACTAAGCCATCTAAGACTTTATACAACTCTACGTGTCTTGTAGTATGTTTTCCTCTTCCCAAAGCTTGACTAATCTCTTGTGTTTTTAAGTTAAATCCTAAAGTGTTAAGTAATGTTGATTTACCAACACCACTTTGACCACTTAGAACAGAAATTTTATCCGTAAATAATCCACTAAAATCATTTTCTTCATGTTTAGAGAAAAAGTAAACTTTATACAAATTTTTATAATAATTAACTATATCTAAATAGCTTTTATCTTCATCTAAATCTGTTTTTGAAAAGACAATTGTAATCTTTAAATCTAAATATTCATAATAAGCAATCATCTTATCAAGCAAATGTAAATTAAGGTCTGGTTCTTTTAAGGAAAATACTAAAATGACTTGATCAATGTTAGCTACACTTGGACGTAAAAGCAGGTTTTTTCGTTCTAATACTTCAATAATTATGTTATCTTCATCAATAATAACTCTATCGCCTACATAAATATCTTGCACTTTATGACGAAAAACACCCCTAGGCTTACAAATATATTCCTTATCCTTAACTCTTACTGTATAATCACCACTTACAAGCTTAGTTACGATACCTTCCATTAACCCTCCTTAAGTTGTTTGTTTCTTAACTGACCACAAGCTGCATTAATATCATGCCCTTGTTCTCTTCTTTTAGTTACATTTACATTATTTCTTTTTAAATATTTAAAAAACTCATTTACTACTTTTTCATCACTTCTACAAAACTCGCTAATAGTACTATTATAAGGAATTAAATTTACATAACAGTTTAATCCAGATGTAAATTCTACTAAAGCTCTTGCATCTTCTAAAGTATCGTTAACATCTTTAAGTAAAATATACTCAATTGTAATCCTACGATTAGTTTTTTCATAGTATTTAATAATAGCATCTTTTAATACTTTTAAGTTGTAAGCTCTATTTACTGGCATATACTTACTTCTCTTCTCATCTGATGCAAAATGAAGCGAAATTGCAAGGTTTACTTGTAATGGAAAATTACTAAACTCTTCAATTTTAGGCGCTAAACCTACAGTACTTACCGTAATATGACGCGAACCAATTGCAAGTGCTTTATCATCATTGATAATTTCTAAAAACTCTAATAAATTGTCATAATTATCAAATGGTTCACCTATCCCCATAACTACAACGCTACTTACTTTTTCGCACCTTTTACTTAAATCATCATTAATATACTTAATTTGTAAGACTAATTCATCTACTCTTAAGTTTCTTTGCTTCTTTAAAAGTCCAGATGCACAAAAAGCACAAGCAAAATTGCAACCTACTTGAATAGAAACACAAACACTATTACCATAATCATGTTTCATTAATACAGTTTCAATTAAATGACCATCATATAATCTAAACAAATACTTAACAGTTCCATCAACTGATTCTTCTTTCTTCACAAGTTCGATACTATTTAAATAAAAATGCCCTTTTAGAAAGTCTTTAAACTCTTGCTTTAAAACTTTAATATCATCAATAGAACTAACATTTTGGCTATATAAACCTTCATAGATTTGCACAGCTCTATACTTAGGATGTCCGTTTTCAACTAAAAATGATACTAAATTATCTTTTGAAATACTATATAACGATCTCATGCTACTTTCCTTAAGTAAGCTATATAACCGATTACTTCACTATTATCATAACTTACTTCTTTAATTAATTTATAATTTGGATTATTTTCTAAAAAGCTAATAATTACTCTTTCATTTTCATCTTTATTGACAGTATTAGTATAATAAACAAACTCTCCACCGACTTTAAGTAAAGCAGAAATTTCATCTAAAACAGCTTTTTGAATAGAAACAATTTCTTTTATTCCTGATAAACTCAATTTATATTTTAAGTCTTTCTCTTTTTCATAATTTACTAAGTTTGAAGAAGGTGCATTTACTAAAACAAAATCTAAAGAATCATCTTTAATTGCGTCTTGCAATACTAAAGGAGAAATTAAAACAGGTTTTACGTTCTTTTTATTCATCTTACTTAAATAACGCTTTAGCTGTTTTTGTTTCTTCTTTTGATCTAAAACAGCATATAGCTTACCTTTTTTCAATTTATCGCTTAAAAGACTACTGCTTTCTCTACTAGCCCAAAGATCTAACCCAATTTTTTGGTCTTCTAATTTTAATTGTCTGATAGCCATTTTAGTTAAGTTTTTCCCTTTTAAATCTTCTTGTTTTAAGATTTTAGCTACATCACGATAACTATAGTCTTTTAATAAATAACTTACTAACCATAAAGGATAAGAATACTCAATGCTTAAACGATCAATAGCAATTAAATTACCTAAATCCCTCGTCCTATTTTTAGAAAAGTTTCTTAAAGTTCTCTTTACAAAATTACTAACTCCTTTATTTTTTAAAACAGCAACTTTACATACTTCTTCAATAACTAATTCTAAATTCTCTTGACGATAAATTAGTAAATAAATAGCAATTAATAGCAAGTTTTTAGTTTCATCTTTAGTTTTTTTATATAAATAAGGTTCTAAATAATATTCTAATTCTAAATAATGATCAATTACCCCTAAAATAAGATCTTCTAATCTAATTTTTTCTTCTTCAGTAAATTGATATTTTGCATATGTTTTTTTAAATTCTCTGTTTAAACTAAAGTCTTTATTCATAACTTTAGTAATAATATCTACAGCTATTTTAAGAATGTTCATTTATTTAGCCTTTCTAAAAAATTAGTTAAGTAAGGCTTTTTTAAACTAACGCTACCAATATCACCATGCTTGTAATCATCAAAACGATGAAAGTCAGATCCCGCAGTAACTAATAAATTATGCCTCTTACATAAAGCCAAATTATCTATAATTTGTTTATCAGTTGCATTAGGATAAAACACTTCTATGCCATCAATCCCATATTCTAAGAATTCTTCTACTTTATTCTTTTTGTATAAAATCGGGTGAGCTAAAATAGCAATTCCACCTGCATCTTTAATAACCTTTATTCCTTCCTTGCTTGATATTTTCGTACTTGGAATATAGGCTGGGCAGTTATCACCAATAAAATTCTCAAAAATTTCTTCTCTTTCATATGGATAACCAGCTTCAATAATTAAACTAGCTATGTTGTATCTTGTAATCGTAACTTTAGGATCAAGTTTACCTAAATCAATTTCTATATTAAAGTATTCTTTCAGTCTCCTTTGAATTTCCTTTGCTCTTTTTTCCCTAACCTCTTGCATATGTTTTAAGAACTTCTCTATTTTTAAAATATCCTCTTTTTTAGAAAAATATCCTAAAATATGAATAGATTCATTGTTATTGATTGTAGAAAGCTCTAAACCATAAATACCAACTAGGTCAAATTTAGGTGCTAAAGCTACCGCTTCAACAGTACCTGCAATACAATCGTGATCTGTTACAGAAAAATATTTAATCTTTTGTTTTTGTAACTCTTCTAATATTTCTTCAACACTTAAAGAACCATCTGAGTGAGTAGTATGCATATGAAAATCTCCACGCATTGCTATCTCCCACCTCCTAACTCATAGAAAATTAAAATAACAAAGTATCTTTTTTCTAACTTTTGATATAATTCACTAAATTGTAAATAGTCATATAACTCTACATTAGACGTAGTTTTCATAATAAACTTAAACTTATTAAATAAAGCTATCCATTCTTTAAATTCAAAATTTAAAATAGCATCACTTTTTAAAAAGTAACTATAATTATAAATAGTAGCATAAGACTTATTTTTACCTTTTTCTAAGCAATTTACTAAGGCTTTAACTGTTTTCACAATTAAATCTCCACTATAATAATAAATATCATAGTAAGCATGCTCTAAATTATTATAATTCTTAATCAAATCATTTACTTCTCTTGCTAAACCTTCAAGTTCGTAAGCTTTTTTATCTTTAATTGCAGCTAAGGATGTCATTTTAATATTACGAAAATACGCATCATATAAATAGTTCAAAATTGCATTTGCTTCTTTAAATTCTTTCTCACAGGCACTTATTTTAGCTATAATCACATCCACTTCTTCAACATTTGCTTTATCAACACTTTCATATTCTACTTTTAAAGTTTTACTAGCTTCTTTTAAAATAATAGAGCTATTATAAACTTGCTCAATATTGATTTTAAATTTCAAATCTTTTTTAATACCTTCTTGGAATAAGATGATTGTATATAAACGTTTGAAGAATGGTTCAGAAGTATTATCAAATTCATTGATAAACTTAGTAATTTTTTCATTTTTTTGATCTAAAGAATATTCTAAATAAGGGTCTTTATCCTTTTTAATTTCTTTCATTTCATGGTAAAAATCACCCAAGTTTGCTTGAGCTTTCTTCATTTTAGGTTGTCCAGATAATGTAATATCAATTACTTCTTTATTCCTCTTCATTTAAATCACCTATATAATATTATAACATAATTTAATCTATTTTCATAGTTAAAAACAAAAGTCCCTATTTAAGAATAAGGACTTTTTTATTTAAAATAAATTATTATTTCTTAGCTTTTTTAGCTTTTTTGATATTATAGAAAGCTTCTCCACCTAAGTATTTAGATGTATCACCTAATTCATCTTCAATTCTTAATAATTGATTGTACTTAGCAATACGATCTGTTCTACTAGCAGAACCAGTTTTAATTTGACCAGTATTTAATGCTACAGCTAAATCTGCAATAGTTGTATCTTCAGATTCACCTGATCTATGTGAGATAACTGCTGTATAGTTATGTTTCTTAGCAAGTTCTACAGTTTCTAATGTTTCAGTTAATGTACCAATTTGGTTAACTTTAATTAAAACTGAGTTTGCAACTCCTAAGTCAATACCTTTTTGTAATCTTGCAGTGTTAGTTACAAATAAGTCATCCCCTACAAGTTGAATTTTCTTTCCTAGTTTTTCTGTTAGATATTTCCAACCATCCCAATCATCTTCATCTAATCCATCTTCGATTGAAATAATAGGATATTTTTCTACTAATTCTACATAAAAATCAGCTAATTCTTTAGATGATAATTCTTTTCCACCTTCACCAGCTAAAACATATTTCTTAGTTTCTTTATTATAGAATTCTGATGCAGCAACATCCATTGCTAACATGATATCTTTACCAGGAACATATCCTGCTTCTTTAATAGCTTGCATAATAACTTGTAAAGCTTCTTCGTTACTTCCTAAATTAGGTGCAAATCCACCTTCATCACCTACAGCTGTGTTCTTTCCATCTTTCTTTAAAACCTTTTTAAGAGTATGGAATACTTCTGTAGCTACTCTAATTCCTTCAGCGAAACTCTTAGCACTTACAGGCATAATCATAAATTCTTGGAAATCTACGTTGTTATCTGCGTGGCTTCCACCATTTAAGATATTAAGCATTGGAGTTGGAAGTGTACGAGCATTGAATCCGCCAATGTAGTTATAGAAAGATAAACCACATAAGTCAGCAGCTGCTCTTGCACAAGCAATAGAAACTCCTAAAATAGCATTAGCACCAAGTTTACCTTTGTTTGGTGTACCATCAAGTTCACACATAGCCATATCGATTCCTACTTGATCAAATACGTTGAATCCAATTAATTCAGGTGCGATTAAATCATTAACATTAGCTACTGCTTTTAATACTCCTTTACCTAAATAACGTTTTTTGTCTCCATCACGCAACTCTACAGCTTCATAAGCTCCTGTTGATGCTCCAGATGGAACGATTGCTGAACCAAAGCCCCCACTTTCGGTGTAAACTTCAACTTCGATTGTTGGATTACCTCTTGAATCCAATACTTCTCTTGCATAAATTTCATTAATAAATGGCATTAAAATTCCTCCTTATTTTTATATATTAATGTCTTTCCAGTCATTTCAACTGGTTTTTTAATTCCTAACAATTCTAGTAATGTAGGTGCAACATCACCTAAATTACCACCACTTCTTACTTTATAACTTTTATCTGTAATGATAAATGGAACTGGGTTTAATGTATGAGCGGAAAATGGTTTTCCATCTTCTACAAGCTTCTCTGCATTACCATGATCAGCGATAACTATCATCACTCCGCCAACTTTCTTAACAGCTTCATACAATCTTCCAACACAAGTATCAACTGTTTCTACTGCTTTAACTGTAGCATCAAAAACTGTTGTATGACCTACCATATCACAGTTAGCAAAGTTTAAGATAATTGTATCGTATTTTTTAGATGCAATTGCTTCTTCTGCCTTGGCACATACCTCAAAGGCACTCATTTCTGGTTTCAAATCATATGTTGGTACTTCTTTTGGAGAAGGTACTAAAATACGATCTGCCCCTTTAAATGTTCTTTCTTCTCCACCATCAAAGAAGAATGTAACGTGAGCATATTTTTCCGTCTCCGCAATCCTAAGTTGCGTCATCCCTGCTTTTTCAATAATCTCACCATAGATATTTTCTAAAACAAGGTCAGGTAAAATTACTTCTCCCTTGACATTTTCTGAATATTCCATCATTGAAGCATAGAATAAATCTTTAAATACTTTCCCGTTTTGAATTCCTGTCATACTTAAGTTAGTTAGCGCCATCGACATCTCAATTGCCCTATCTTTTCTAAAGTTGGCAAAGATTACTGAATCACCATCATTGATATTAGAATCTAAATTAGCAATGTATGGATAAACAAACTCATCTGTTACTCCATTTGCATATGACTCTTCAATTCCTTTAAAAACATTCTTAACAGCACCTTTGTTATAAACTAAGGCTTCATATGCAGGTTGAACACGATCCCAGTTACGATCACGATCCATTGCATAATATCTACCACTCACAATACCAATTTTAGAATTACCAACTTTATCTATTGTTTCTTGTAATTCTTTTAAGTAAGTAAGTGCTGATTTAGGTGGTGTATCTCTCCCATCTAGATAAGCATGAACAACAACTTCTTTTACTCCTGCCTCTACAATCTTCTCAACTAAATACAAAATATGTTTGATATGTGAGTGAACTCCACCATCTGATAATAGCCCCATTATATGAACTTTACTTTTATTTTTCTTAGCATGTTTTATTGCTTTTTGAATTACTTCATTTTTAATTAAAGTATTTTCTCTAACAGCGATATTAACTCTTGTTAGAGATTGATAAACAATTCTACCAGCACCTAAATTTAAATGTCCTACTTCACTATTACCCATTTGTCCTTCAGGTAAACCTACAGCTTCACCTGATGCATTTAATGTGTTATTAGGATATTCTTTAAATAAATAATCTAAATTAGGTTTTTTAGCTGCGTAAATTGCATTATTATCTTTATTATCACTTAGACCAAATCCGTCTAAGATTGTAAGCATAACTAATCTCTTCATATTCTCTCCTCAAATTCCTTATCTATTATATCAAATTCAAACAATCTTTTCAATTAAGGTAAAAAAGAAAATGTTTTATATTCCAATTAAAACCATTTCATTGCTGGATCTTGGAGCACAATTAACTTCTTGGTCTCCAAAACTAAAAATAACTGCTTAAAAATTGTATAAATTACCATTACTTCTAAAGGTAAAAGGACAATATTCTTTGTAAATCTAATCCAAAATGAAGTAATTAAAGCTTCAAATACTAAATCCTTACTCATATAAATATAATACCAAAGCGTGCCTAAAAAAGCATTACATACCATATTCACAATTAACTTAGCTGCAATCAATTTCCAAAACTTGATTTTAGTTCGATAAAAGAAAATCCCATAAATAAAACCAGCCAGTGCCGATGTTAAGGTATAGCCGATAAAGAATGGTCCTGTAGGATGAATCACAAAACTTAAGACATCACTTATAGCACCAGAGACCATCCCTACTAAAGGACCAAAAATCATTCCTATTAAACTTGAAACTATAAAATCAAATTTTATTCTTACTTCTGCTGTTACGGGAATATATAATAAACCAACTACAACTTGTAAAGCTATTAATAACCCTATTAGTACTACATTTTTTAAACTACTAAATTCTTTTATTGCATTGCGCCAATAACCTTTACTAAAAGGGCTTGACATCATTTCTAATTCTTTCAATTTAAGACCTCCTATTTTAAGAGATCCACCATAAGTGGATTAAACTAGAAAACCGCCATTAAATGTTCGTCAATATTCCTCCACAAAAATATTGCACTTAACGCTTTCTAGCTACTCTATATTTTATCTAAAAAAGGTTATAAAATTATAACCTTATTTAAATCTATTCTTTAGCCAATCAGGAATGTTTGAATCACCTTTAGATCTTTTAGTAACAGAATCATCACTTTCTAAAACCTTAGTTTGATTCTCCATTAGATTGTCTTCCTTTCCAATATGAATATCTTTCTTTTCTTCTGGTTGAGCATAGTCAAAGTCATAATTATACTCATTATCTTTAGTTAATTCTGATGCATCAAAACCAGTTGCGATAACAGTTACAATTAATTCTCCTTCTAAATCTGAATTAAAACCAGTACCAACGATAATGTTAATCTCAGTAGTTGATGCATTTCTAATCTCTTCCATAACTTGTGATACTTCATGCATTGTTACATTGATATCACTTGTAATGAAGACAATTGCATCAGTAGCTCCATTAATATCAATTTCAAGTAATGGACTTCTAATTGCCTTTCTAGCAGCCTCAACTGCACGATTTGGCCCATCAGCAATACCGATACCCATCAAAGCAGTACCTTTATTTTTCATTACAGTTTTAATATCCGCAAAGTCTACATTGATTAAACCAGGAATAGCTACAATCTCTGCTATACCTTGAACACCACGACGTAATACATTATCGATTTCTCTAAATGCCTCTAACATTGGTGTTGTCTTCTCTACTATTTGATATATCTTGTCATTAGGAACTACAATTAATGTATCTACATAAGGCTTTAATTCTTTTAAACCTCTTAATGCTTGGACTTGTCTTCTTCTACCTTCAAAAACAAAAGGTTTAGTTACAATACCTACAGTCAAACATCCAAGTTCACTAGCAATCCTAGCAACAACAGGAGCCGCACCAGTACCAGTTCCACCACCCATACCAGCAGTAATAAAAACCATGTCTGCTCCTTGTAATACATCTCTTATTTCATCTTCGGATTCTTCAGCTGCTTGGGCACCAATATCTGGATTTGCACCAGCACCTAATCCTCTTGTTAATTGTTTACCAATTTGAAGACGTGTATCAGCTTTTGAAAGACGTAACACTTGAGCGTCAGTATTGATAACTACAAACTCTACTCCTCTTACATCATTTTCAATCATACGGTTAACGGCATTTCCACCTCCGCCACCAACACCAACAACTTTTAAAATTGGCTTTTCACTAAAAGAATCTTGTCCGTACATTGCTTCCTCCTTTAAAAATTCACACTCTATATATTATACCACATTTAAAACAAAAAAACATTATATTTATTCAATATCTTTTAAATATTTAATAAAATAACAACTTTCTGTAAACTTAATTTCAAACTTTTTGCCTAAATATTCAAAAGTAAAGTTAGATCCATCTTGTCCATTAAACCCATTAACATAATAATCTTTAACAATTTGGATATTCATCGCTAATTCTTCTTCAGTCATTCCTTTTTTCTCATCATACTCAGGATAAAAGAACTTTCTAAAACCTTCATCATTTAAGTATTTATCATCTTTTAAAATAGCTTTTAAACTATTATGTGTACCGATAGTATACTTTGTTTGATCATACAAACTTAATAAAACTAACTTTTTATCTTCTCCTTTTTTAATCACTTGAAATGGGTAATGCAAGATCATTCTTATTCCTTGAGTATATTGCCAAGCATAATAAGTTTGAATAACATCATTTTCATCTTTTGCTTCAAACCTACGATAATCTAAACTTAACTTTAAACCATTTTCTAAACTAATATAGGCTACTTCATTATACATTACTTGATTTTCTGGTCTAAAAAATACTTTTTCCCATTTACCATTAACTTGACTATTTAAAAATGTTTCATGTTCTTTTTCTTCTTTAACTGTTAATACCGTTAATCTATTATTCTCACGATAACTATCTAATAAATCTTTAATTAACTTACTTAGTTTTATATCATCATTAGAATGAAACATAACTTCATTTGATTTTAAATTAGTTTTAGCTGTATTAATAGATCCTTCGAAATTCCAAACAAAATTAGGAATATCACTTTCATTATAATCTAAATAATCATAATACTCTTCAGGCATTTTAAGTTCTAACCTACCTTCATGAGCTATAACTTCTTGTTCTAAAAAACTACACTTACAACCAGTTAGTAATAAAGATGCTAGAATAAAAAATATCATTTTCTTCATTTTAAAAATCCTTGCCATCTTCAATACCATATTCCTTATATACCCTTTCTTTTAGTTCATAGAAAGTATCATTTTTAATAGCATCTCTAATTTCACTCATTAAATCTTTTAAAAACTGAACATTATGAATACTTAATAATCTATATCCTAAAATCTCATCAGCTTTAATTAAATGGCGCAAATAACTTTTACTATAATTCTTACATGTATAACAATTACATTTGCTATCTAAAGGAGTAAAATCATACTCATGCTTTTTATTACGCAAATTTACTCTTCCAAAGTGAGTCATAGCAGCACCATGACGGGCAATTCTTGTTGGTAAGACACAATCAAACATGTCTATACCTCTTTCAACTGCATCTAAAATCATTCCCGGAGTACCAACTCCCATTAAATATCTTGGTTTATCTTTTGGAAGAATTGGAGTAGTGTATGCAAGGACTTCATTTTGAATTTCCTTAGGTTCACCTACTGATAAACCACCAATCGCAAAGCCATCAAAATCATATTTAATTAACTCTTCAGCGCAGTGTTTACGCAAGTCTTCGTATTCTCCACCTTGAACAATTCCAAATAATCCTTGCTTTTTATTTCCTTTATTTTCTTCTAAACATCTTTTTGCCCAACGGATTGTTCTCTCCACAGAATCCTTCATATATTCGTATGTAGCTGGATATGGTGGACATTCATCAAATGCCATCATAATATCTGATCCCAAATCTTTTTGAATTTGAATTGATTTTTCAGGTGATAAAAACAATAAATCACCATTTTTATGGTTACGAAATGTTACTCCCTCTTCTTCAATCTTCCTAAAGTCTGATAAAGAGAAAACTTGAAAACCTCCAGAATCTGTTAGAATCGAATGAGGCCAGTTCATAAACTTATGTAATCCCCCTGCTTCTCTAATAACATCATTACCTGGTTGAATCCATAAATGATAAGTATTACCTAAAATCATTCTTGCACCAGTTGCTTCTAACTCTTCTTTTGTTAGAGTCTTCACAGTTGCATTAGTCCCTACAGGCATAAAAACAGGTGTTTCAAAACTCCCATGAGGAGTTGTAACTAAACCAAGCCTTGCATTACATTCTTTTGATTCTTTAATTAACTTATATTTTATAACCATAAAAATCTCCTATTTAATAAACATCGCATCTCCAAATGAAAAAAATCGATATTTGTTTTTAATTGCTTCTTCATAAGCACTTAATATATACTCTCTTTTAGAAAAAGCACTAACCATCATAATTAATGTTGACTTAGGTAAATGAAAGTTAGTAATCATACTATCAATAGCCTTATACTGATAGCCAGGATAGATAAAGATATTTGTATCTTCACACGCTTCCTTAAATTGACCATATTTAGTAAAGTTTGCTTCTAAAGTGCGAGTTGTAGTTGTACCAACTGCAATAATCCTTTTACCTTTTTTCTTAACATCATTTAGCCTATCAGCTACTTCTTTACTAATAGCATACGTTTCACTATGCATTTTATGATCTTCTAACTCTTCTACTTTTACATCTCTAAAAGTATCTAAGCCAATATTTAAACTTACCTCTAAGATTTCAATTCCTTTAGCTTTAATCTTTTCAAGCAACTCTTCTGTAAAATGAAATCCTGCAGTTGGTGCTGCAGCTGAACCTAAGTTCTTAGCATAAATTGTTTGATATCTTGAGTTATCTTTTAATTTCTCATGAATATAAGGTGGAAGAGGCATCAAGCCAACTTTATTAAGCAAATCATAAAAGATTCCTTCATAATTAAATTTAAGTAAGCAAATTCCTTCTTCTTTTTTTTCTAATACTTCTCCTGTAAATAACCCTTCAAAATCTAAAACTGTACCTTGTTTTACTCTTCTAAATGGTTTTACTAAACATTCATAAAACTCGCCTTTATTTTTTAGTAATAAAACTTCAATTTTAGCTTTAGTATCAACCTTTTCTCCAATAATTCTAGAAGGTACTACTTTTGTATTATTTATTACCAAAACATCTTCATTAGATAAATAATCTATAATATTATAAAAAACATCGTGTTTTACTTCACCAGTAAAACGGTCCATAATTAGTAACTTGCTATATTCACGTTTATCAATAGGATTTTGAGCAATTAACTCATTCGGTAATTTGTAATCAAAATCACTAACTTTCATACTCATACATTCCTATTTTTAATTGCTTATAGGCTTTCTCTGTTGCTACTCTTCCTCTAGGCGTTCTTGTAATAAAACCATTTTTAAGAAGGAATGGTTCAATTACATCTTCTAAAGTTTGACTATCCTCAGCTAAAGTGGATGCTATCGCATTTAGACCAGCAGGACCACCATTAAACTTCTCAATTAAAGTTTTTAAATAACGTCTATCGGTAATATTTAAACCTTCACTATCAATAAGCAACTTTTCTAAAGACTTATTTGCAATATCTAAAGTAATTAGCTTACAATCTAAATCTTCAAACTGAGCAAAATCCCTTACTCTTTTAAATAATCTATTAGCTATCCTTGGTGTTCCTCTACTTCTTTTTGCTATCTCAAAAGCAGCATCTTTCGCAATCTTAAAATTAAAGACTTTAGCTGTACGCATAATAATCTTTTGTAAGTCTTCGCTGTTATAGTAATCTAAATGCTGAACAATACCAAAACGATCACGTAAAGGTGCTGTAATATCACCTACTCTTGTAGTTGCACCTACTAAAGTAAAAGGTGGTAGTTCTATTCTTAAAGTTGTAGCAGTAGAATCTTTACCAGTAATAATATCAATTGCAAAGTCTTCCATCGCAGAATAAAGTACCTCTTCTACAACCCTTGGAATTCTATGAATCTCATCGATAAATAAAACATCACCTGGATCTAAAGAAGATAAAATTGCTGCTAAATCTCCTACACGATCTAAACTTGGACCAGAAACAATATAAATGTTTGTTCCCATCTCATTAGCAATAATTGATGCTAAAGTAGTCTTACCAAGTCCAGGAGGACCAAATAGTAAAACATGGTCTAAAGTTTCCTCTCGATGAAGAGCCGTTTGAATAAAGACATGCAACATTTCTTTTAAATCAGCTTGACCAATAAAATCAACTAACTTTTTAGGTCTTAAACTAATATCATAGTCAGTATCAATATTTAATAATTCATTTTCTTCCATTTTTTTCCTCCTTTTTTTTAGTAATCTATGGTATAATAAATAAGGTGATAAATATGTATAATTATATTAAAGGCAAAATAACTTATATCGGCAATGGTTACATCGTTTTAGAAAATAACAACATTGGCTATGAAATTAAATCGGCAACACCTTATGATTATAAAACGGGTGATGAAGTAATAGTTTATCTATATTTGAATGTTCGTGAAGATATTCAAGAACTTTACGGGTTTAAAACTTTAGAAGAAAAAGATTTCTTTTTAAAATTAATTTCCGTAAAAGGTTTAGGTCCAAAGAGTGCCTTACCTATTATTGCTAGCAATAATATCAGTGGTGTTATTGAGGCAATTAAGAAAGGTGATGCGAAATACTTACAAAAGTTTCCTGGCATCGGCCCTAAAGCTTCCCAACAAATCATTCTTGACCTACACGGTAAAATAGATATTGATAAAACTATCAAAACAAATCCTAAACTTCTTCAAGCTAAAGCTGCTTTAGAAAGTCTAGGCTACAAACAAAAAGAAATAAAGCAAGTATTACCTGTTATTGAATCTAATTTAGATAAAGAACTAGGTGATATAATCAAAATTGCTTTAAGAAATTTAATTTAAACTTGTGTTTTTATACACAAGTTTTTTTATTAAAATCTAAAGTTTCCTTTTCCCTTACCTTTACCTTTTCTTTTTTTGGCTTGAGGCATTGGTGGCATTCCACCTCTTTGCATCTGTTTCATTTGATTTTCATCCATTCTTGATAACTGTTCTACTTGTTGTTTCATTGTATCAAAACGACGAACTAAAGCATTAACTTCAGGATAAGGTCTACCTGATCCTTTAGAAATCCTTGTTCTTCTTGAACTACTACGAGCAATAATTTCTGGATTTTGTCTTTCATTTTCAGTCATTGAAAAAATTATTGCTTCAATATATGCTAATTGTTTATCATCGAATTCAATATTTTTAAGTTGTTGACCTAAACCAGGAATTAATTTTAAAATTCCTTTTAAAGATCCCATTCTTTTAATCCATTTCATTTGCTTTAGGAAGTCGTTATAGTCATACTTACCCTTTTGCATCTTCAAAGCCATTTTTTCAGCTTCTTCTTCCTCAACTGCTTGGGTAGTTTTTTCAACTAAACTAACTATATCGCCCATTCCTAAAATACGATCAGCCATACGGTCTGGATGAAATACTTCTAAATCATCTAACTTTTCTCCAACACCGATAAACTTAATCGGAATGTTTGTAAGGTAACGTACTGATAAAGCAGCACCACCTCTAGCATCTCCATCTAGTTTTGTTAGGATACAACCAGTAATCGTTAATCTTGCATTAAATGTTTCGATAACGTTAATCGCATCTTGTCCCATCATTGCATCAATTGTCAGTAATACTTCATCAGGATTAACTGCCTTTTGTACTTCAATTAACTCATCCATCATTTGATCATCAATATGAAGTCTTCCTGCAGTATCAATAATTACTAGATCATGCTTATTTGCTTTCGCATATTTAATACCTTCCCCAACTATTTTTACAACCTTCTCTTTTGTTCCCATTTCAAAAACAGGAATATTTAAACTCTTACCAATTGTCTTTAACTGATCGATTGCAGCAGGACGGTAAATATCAGCCGCTATAAATAGTGGTCTTTTTTTATCTCCTTGTTTTCTTATATAATTTGCAAGTTTACCTACATGTGTTGTTTTACCACCACCTTGTAAGCCTACTAACATAAAAACAGTCGGTCCACTTAAATTATAATTTAATGGAGCAGCTTCATCTCCCATTAATTTTTGTAGTTCATCACGAACAATCTTTACAACCATATCCCCAGGAGATAAAGATTTCATAATCTTTTCACCTAAAGCTTTTTCTTTTACTTCTTTGGTAAAGTCTCGAACTACTTTATAGTTAACGTCAGCTTCAAGTAATGAAAGTCTAATCTCACGCATCATTAAATCTATATCTTTTTCTGTTAAGTTAGCTCTACCAGTAATTCTTCTTAGAGCCATACTTAATCTTTCTGATAAACTTTCAAAAGCCATTTCTTACCTCCTATTCTAATTCTTTTAATTTTTCAATTAATTCTTTTGTTTCTTCTTTATTATATTTCTTATAAAGTTTATTTCTTGCATCATATTTAGCTTTTAATTTTAACTTTTCTTCAAAATTATCTAATGCTTTATAAGTGCTTTGAATACTATCATAAACTGCATTTCTTGATACATTATAACTTTCAGAAATTTCTCCTAAACTTAAATCTTCAAAATAATAACATTTAAAATATGTCTGTTGTTTTTCAGTTAGTAAATTTCCATAAAAGTCATATAAAATAATATAATGTTGATTCTTCTCTAATAAATTCATTATTCTTCTATTAACTCCGCAAATAATCCATAAATATATTTCTCTAAATCAAAATATTCTAAATCATCCATTTTTTCACCTAAACCAATGAACTTAATTGGGATATTATAAACATCTCTAATTGCAAGAACAATACCACCTTTAGCTGTTCCATCTAGTTTAGTTAGGATAATACCTGAAACATCAGTTGCTTCAATAAATGATTTAGCTTGATTTAGCCCATTTTGACCTGTTGTTGCATCAATTACAAGTAGTGTATCTTGAGGTGCATTAGGTACTTCACGAGAAATAACTCTTTTAATTTTCTCTAATTCCTTCATCAAGTTAACTTTAGTTTGCAATCTTCCAGCTGTATCACAAAGTAATACATCATAACCATTTTCCTTGGCAAACTTAATTCCATCAAAGATAACAGCTGATGGGTCTGAACCTTCTTCTTTAGTAATTACAGGACAGCCTACACGGTCTCCCCAAATTTTTAATTGTTCAATAGCACCAGCTCTAAAAGTATCTCCGGCTGCCATACAAACTTTTTTACCATCTTTCTTTAGTTTTGATGCAACCTTGGCAATCGATGTTGTCTTTCCCGAACCATTTACCCCTACAAACAAATAAACAGATAATCCTTCTTTATTTACATTTAAGTTAGAGTTTACAATCTCACCCTTTAAATATAAATCAAACATTTTATCTACTATTATCTCTTGAAGAAGTTTCATATCTTCTAAATCATCTAATCTTTCATCATCTCTTAGACTATCAATAAACTTAACAGTAGTCTCAACACCCATATCAGCCATTACAAAGATTTCTTCTAGTTGATCAAATAAATCATCATCTACTTTATCTTTTTCATTAAATAGTCTAGTTAATCGTGATAGTGATCCTTGCTTTCTTGTCTTTTCTAGACCTTCTTTATATTTTTTTGATTCTTCTTTTTTCTGTTTGTTTTTTCTAAACCAATCAAATAAGCCCATAATAAGCCTCCTTGTCATTTAATATTATACCATATTTACCTTATTTTTCATAGTAAAAAAGAATAGCCTTAACTATTCTTTTTCTTTCTTAATATCTTCTAAACTGCTATAAGTAGCCTTACATTTTGGATAATTAGAACAACCATAAAACCTTTGACCCCTAGTTCTTCCACGTCTTGCAGTTCTTTCAATTAAGAACCCCGTACCACACTCTGGGCATGGAATACCAGTTTCAATTGGTTTATGTTCTTCATCTTGTTTGATATACCTACATTTTGGATAAGCAGAGCAAGCTGCAAACTCCCCAAATCTACTTCTTCTAATTACAAGCTTACTTCCACACAAAGGACAAGTTTCATCTAAATAAACTGGTTCCTTTTTCTCCATTTCTTGATCTGCATTTTCAAGAAGTGGTAAATAACTATCATAAAACTTAGCTAATTCTTTATACCAAACAAGTTTACCTTCTGCGATATCATCTAAATGTTTTTCCATATCTGCAGTATAAGTAATATTAATAATCTCAGAAAAATATTGATCCAACTTTTCTGTTGTTAGTTTTCCTTGATCTGTAGGTATAAAAGATTTATTTTCTAGTCTTACATAATATCTCATCTTTAAAGTATCAATAATACTTGAGTATGTAGATGGGCGGCCAATTCCTAATTCTTCCATCTTTTTGATTAATTTAGCTTCTGTATATCTTGCAGGTGGTTTAGTAAAGTTTTGGACAGGTTCAATAGTTACATTTTTAATTTCTTCACCTTTAGTAAATTTAGGTAAAATATTATCTTCACTATCTCCATTATAAACTTCTAAAAAACCTTTAAAAAGTAGCTGACTACCATTAAGTTCAAAACCATAACCATTATTATCTATCTTTACCTTTGTATCTAAGAATAAAGCTGGCGCCATTAAAGCAGCTAATGCTCTATTATAGATAATAGTATAGATTTTGTATTGATCAAGTGTTAAGTACTTTTTGATTTTCTCTGGATGATAGTCTAAATTAGTCGGTCTAATAGCCTCATGTGCATCTTGGCTTGTTTCGTTTATCTTAGATAGGTAAGGCGCATAATACTCTTTGCCATAATTATTAATAATATAATCTTTAGCCTTAGCCATAAAATCATTAGATAATCTTTGAGAGTCTGTACGCATATAAGTAATCAAACCAACTCTTTCATCTTCTAAGTCAACACCTTCATATAATCCTTGAGCTATCATCATCGTTTTTTTCGCTGTAAAGTTAAACTTGCTTGATGCTTCTTGTTGGAAAGTTGAGGTTGTAAAAGGAGGTCTTGGATTTCTCCTTCTTTCCTTTTCAATAATATCATCTACTAAATACTTACCAGTTAAGTTATTAATAACATTATTTGCATCTTCTTCAGTCTTTAGTTCAATCTTTTCATTATTGTAAGTCATTAACTTAGCTTTAAAGTCAGTTTTCTTATAACGAAAACTAGCAAAGATTTCCCAATATTCTTCTGGAATAAAAGCTTCAATTTCCTTTTCGTGATCAACAATAATCTTCAAAACTACAGATTGAACTCTACCAGCTGATTTAGAACCTATTTTCTTTTGTAATAGTTTACTTAAACTAAAGCCAATAATCCTATCTAAAATCCTTCTTGTCTCTTGCGCATGAACTAAATCTTGATCAATCTTTCTTGGATGTTCGAAAGCTTCTAAAACAGCCTTTTTCGTAATTTCATTAAATTCAACTCTTTCATAGTCATCTTCATTTAATTCTAAAACTTCAGTTAAATGCCAAGCAATTGATTCACCCTCACGATCAGGGTCGGTAGCTAGATAAACTTTAGATTTATCTTTCAAAGCTTCCTTTAAGGCTTTGATTTCTGGAAATCTAATTCTTAGTCTACTGTATTGTGGCTCAAAATTGTTTTCTAAGTCAACACCATAACCACCATATCCTGATCTCTTCAAATCACGGATATGCCCTTTACTAGATAGAACTTGATACTGTTTACCTAAATATTTTTCAATTGTCTTTGACTTAGCTGGACTCTCCACAATCACTAAGTATTTTTCCATAATATCACTCCTATTTTTACGCTTTGATTATATCATTATATTATCAAGATTACAAACATTTTGTTTTTTTTATTTTAAAAAGTAGCTAATTAGCTACTTTTTTGCTTGGGTTACAGGTTTAAAACTCTTGCGATGAACCTTAGAAGGCCCATATTTATTCAATAATTCTAAATGTTCTTTAGTTACATAACCCTTATGTTTCTTAAAATTATATTCTGGATACTTTTTATCAAGCTCAATCATATACTCATCTCTTGCAACTTTAGCTAGAATACTAGCAGCTGCAATATTATAACTAATTTGATCACCTTTAATTAAAGCAATATTGTTTTCAAAAGGAAGTTTAATAGCATCACTTAAAGATAAATCATAAGCAATATTTATTGTTTCTAATACTTCAATCATTCCTTTTTTACTTGCTTCTAAAACATTGATTTTATCTACTTCTTTTTCAGAAATAAAAATAATTTTATAAGCCAAGGCTTTTTCTTTAATTTCTTTACTTAATGCTTCCCTTTTTTTAGCTGAAAGTTTCTTAGAGTCATCTAAGTCTTCAATAACAATCCCTTCAGGCAAAGCTACACCAGCTACAACCAAAGGTCCAGCCATTGGACCTCTACCTGCTTCATCTAAACCAACAATTACTTTATAACCTTCTTTATGAAGCTTTTCATCATATTTATTTGTCATTTATCTAAGGTAATTCTTCCTATTCTCATATTTCTAAAATCAGCTAAAACTGCTACAGCAGCCTTATCATAATCAATCTCATCAGCTTTAAAGAAACCTCTTTTTAAGGCAATCTCTTTTAAGATTTCATAGTTACAAAGTTCTAAACTAACATCATATCTTTCTTTTAATAAATCAGGATAATATTCTTTTAAAAACTCTAGTAAATAAACACTTAACTCTTGTTCTTGATAAATAGAATCTTTAATTGCTCTAGTTAAGGCTAATTTCTTAGCCACCTCTTGGTCATCAAACTTTGGCCATAAAACGCCAGGAGTATCAAGTAAATCTAAATTCTCATTGATTCTAATCCACTTTACTTCTTTAGTAACTCCAGGCATATTATATGCTTCTTGAGCTTTTCTTTTCACTAAACTATTAATTAAAGTGCTCTTACCAACATTAGGTATCCCTACAATCATCATTCTAATCGTATTCCTTTTAATTCCTTTAGCTTCATCTTTTTTAATTTTATCAGCTAATATCCTTCTTGCTTCTTTTTCGATGTTATTTACGTTATAATTTGTAATTGCATCTACTAACAAAACATTCTCATTTTCGCTTTTTAAAATATTAAGCCATCTTTGATTATCTTTTGGATCAGCTAATGTTGATTTCGTAAGTAAAATTAAAGAAGGCTTTTTCTTAAGCATCTTCTTTAACTCTGGGTTTCTTGAAGATAAAGGTATCCTTGCATCTACAAGTTCCAAAACAATATCAACTAATTTTAAATTCTTTTCAATTTCTTTTGTAGCTTTAGCCATATGGCCTGGATACCATTGAATCATTTATTACTCCCTAATTTCTTTTATTTTAAAACCATCTACAATATACAAAACAACACCCTTAATTTGTGTTTTTTTGAAATTACCAGAAGTTCTTTCAACTCCATAAATATTACTACTATCTAAACTACTTAAGCGATTATCACCTAAAACAAAATATTCATCGTCACCTAAAGTTACTTCATAATCGTGTTGAGGAAAAACCAGATCAAGATTTAAGTTATATTTTCTAAAACCATGATTTTCTAAGTATTCATCATCAACTACTTCATCATTTACATAAAGAAAACCATGTGCCCATTTCAAATGATCTCCAGGAAGACCAATTAATCTTTTTATTAATAACTCATTATTTTCTAAATAACCGCCTGATGCTCTAATATTATCTTCATCAACTTCTAACACAACAATATCAAACCTTTTAACACTTTTACTTGGAAAAATTAAAATTTTCTCGTCATCTTTTACCGTTGGACTCATTGAGTCTCCATTTACGATAGCTGTATTTACAAGAAATGTTGTTAGAAAAACAATCATTGCTAAAACAATCATAAATGTAGCTAAAAGATCCACAACTTTATAATAAATATCTAAAGCAAATTCTTTCCATAAAGAAAAATAGAAAATACAATTTAAGAGAACTATTACTACTGAAATAGCTAAAGCCACAATTATTAAAACATCACTAATTACTAATAACCTATAACCTTTAAATAAAACAAAAGCCATTACTAAAATTGAAGCTATTATAAATTGTAATGATTTAAGATCAATTCTTTTTCTATATTCAAGATGATCCATTAATAATCTCCGTTTAGCTTTTCTTCTAATTCTTCTAAAGTCTTAACTAAGACATCCCTTGATGTAGTTCCTTTATTTTCTGACACTATTTCTAGCATTTCTAAACCATGCATTAGGCTTTGAGCACGAGTAAAACCAACTTTAAAACGTGATTGAATAGAACTAATTGAACCTGTTTGCATCTCCACAACATACCTAGCAACTGGTTCAAACAATTCATCATTTCTTGGATCAGTATCAGCCATATGTTCTTGAACGATCTTTTCTCTTAAATCTTCTTGGTCAAACATATATTCAGGTTCATATGTTTCATTTAAGAACTTAGTAATACGAATAATTTCTTTTTCTGATACATAAGCTCCTTGAATTCTATATTCATTCACGCCATCAGTATAAAGCATATCACCTTTACCAAGCAATTCTTCTGCTCCTGATTTATCTAAAATCGTAAATGAATCTACTTGAGATGTAACTGCAAAAGCAATTCTTGTTAGGATATTAGCTTTTACTGTACCCTTTATAACGTCAGTTGATGGTCTTTGAGTAGCCATAATTAAATGGATGCCTGCAGCACGTGCTTTTTGGGCAATTCTTTGAATATATTCTTCAACTTGATTACCTGCAATCGCCATTAAGTCAGCTAGCTCATCAATGATAATTACAAAGTAAGGTAACTTCTCTCCATTTGTCTCTTCCATATATTCATTGTAACTTGCAATATTCTTTCTTTTTGCACTCTTAAATTTCAAATAGCGATTTTCCATTTCATCAACTGCCCACCTTAAACTACCTTGAGCAATCTTAGACTCATTAATAATTGGTGTCGCTAAATGAGGGATATCTTCAAAATTAGAAAACTCGATAAACTTAGGATCAATTAAAATTAACTTAACTTCACTTGGATCAGCTTTATAAATAATACTCATAATAATTGAGTTAAGACAAACACTCTTACCTGATCCTGGAGTACCTGCAATTAAAGCATGTGGCATTTCTTTAATATTCAAATGAATTGGACTACCATCAATCGCAATACCTAAAGCTACATTTAAAGGATTACCATCATTTAAGAATGCTTTATCACGCAACATATCACCTAAATAAACAATCTCTTGAACTGGATTAGGAACCTCAATACCAACTGTACTTTTACCTGGAATTGGAGCTTCAATTCTTAAAGATTTACATTCCAAATTCATTTGTAAGTTACGAGAAATATTTTGAACTCTTTCAACTTTAACTCCACCACCTAAAGAAATCTCAAATTGCGTAACAGCAGGTCCCTTCACATAATTAACTACTTCACCTGAAATTCCAAATTCTTCTAAAGTTTGGTTAATTGTATCAATTTGTTTTTGGGATGCTACTTTATCAATTTGCAAATGTCCACGTCCTTGAGCTAAAAGGTCTAAACTAGGAGCACGATAACGACGATGTTTTCTTTTCGTAGTTGTTTTCTCTTCAAATTCAGTTTGAAACTCACGAACTTTTTGATTTCTAATTTCTTCTTCTAAAATAATCGATTGTCCATCAGAATCATCTTTTCTAATGACTGGTTCTGATCTTGAACGTCTAGGTCTTTTCTCTTCAGAAAGTTCAGTTACGGGTTCTAACTCTTCAAAATATTCTCTTTCAATAGTTCTTAAGTCCGGTTTTGGTTCTACTTCTTTCTTAACTTCATCTTTAAAAAGCTCAGAACGATCTATTGTCTTTAAAACCTCACCTTCTTGAGTTAGATCTAAATTATATTCTCTTTTTCTCTTCACATCCTCAGGAGTAATATCTTCTCTTTGCAAATAAGATGGGATCTTAGCAGCATTTGCTTGACTCTTTCTTTCGCTTTGAATTAGATTAGACTGACTACCATAAGTTTCTAAAAATCTACGGTTAATTTCTTCTGTATTTTCAGTCTTCTTATCTTTATCTCGATAGCTTTCATACTGCATTCCTTTATTACCATAACTTATTGAAGAATAAACAATTTTGTTTTGTTGGCGAGTACCAGCTGGTGACGTAAAACCTTTCTCTTTCTTTTCTTCTTCTAAAGTTTCTTTTTTCTCTTCTTTTTCTTCAATTTGAGGAATAAAAAAATTCTTTTTCATAGATATATCCTTTCTTTAATTTTCTGCTCTTATTATATTATAATACAAATAGTCCTTTTTTTCAATCTCAACTTAATGATAACTTTTTCATTTTTGTTTTTTAATAAAAGTATGATATAATTACCCCAAGCAGGTAAAAATATGAAAAAAGACAAATGGTTAATTGTAATTGATATTGATGGAACTTTGATTAAAGACTTTACACAATACGATTATAAAAGTATGAATTACTTAAAAAAACTAAATAAAAAACATGATGTAGTAATTGCAACAGGAAGAGCATATAAAGCTAGTGAAGAATTATACAACTATATGGAACTAGATGGTCCAGTAATTAACTTTAATGGCTCTTATACTCACAATCCTCATAACCCAAAACTAAAAATCCAAACTACATCTATTTCTAAAAAGCTAATTTTAAAAACAATAGCTGATTTTTTGGCGGCTGGAATATTTATTAATGCTTTTACTGAACACAATGATGATGTTTTCACTTACAAACAAGATGACTTTTTAGATTCATTTTTCGGAAAATCAAACCGTACACAAAAATATGGTCCATTAGATAAACTTCTAAAAACTAACCAACATAGTTGTTTCATAACTACAAATGTTGGGACAGTTCCTTTTTTACTTGACTATGCAAAAGAGAACTTAGGCAATGAATATGGCATTAGAATTTGGACTAACAATGATAAATATGTTTTTTCAGAACTATATAATCTTCAAGCATCTAAAGGCCTAGCAATTAGAAGGATTGTTGAAAAGTTTGGTTATGACCAAAAGAAAACAATCGCGATTGGCGATGGCCACAATGATATTGAAATGATTGAATATGTTAATTATGGTGTTGCTATGAAAAATGCCCACCCAGATCTTTTAAAAGTTGCAAAATATAAGACAGATTCAATTGATGATAGTGGTGTTTATACTTTTTTAAAAAACTTAGAAAATGAAAATATCATTTAAAAATCCCCTAAATAAGGGGATTTTTTTATTAGTTATATGCAGCTTCCACTGCAATTTTGTTTTCATTAAACATATATTTCATTAAATCTTCAATAAATAAATGCATACAAGGTACAGTATGAATCCAATAAATATCTGACTTAACAGTTGCATTACCAATTGCTTCTTCAATGATAATATAGACTTTATATTCCCAGTTAGCAGAAAATGTTTGACTAGCACAATCACCCACAATAGTTATAGCCGAAGCATAGCGATCATAATCTCTAATAGTTTTTGTAAAGTTAACACCATCATATGAATAACGAATTACATAATCTCCGCCATAACCTGTAACATCCCAAGAAACAGTGATTTGATCTCCTTCATTTACTACGATATTATAATAATCATTAGAATTATTAATTAATACTCCTTCAATCTTACCTAAATTTTCTCTAAAAGTAAGTTGTAAAACATTTGATTTTGCTTCACCATCTCCTTCAATTCCTAAAACTCTAACATAAAGTAGATTTACATAATTAGGAACTAAAAACTCTTGATGACATTTATGTGGTCCAATTTCCACTGGATATTCATCACCAACATCTTCAAAATCTACATTGTTTGTAGAAGTTTGAAGTTTATAATTAGAAATACCAGGAATATGATTCCACTCAAAAGTTATTACTTCACCATAGTAAAGATCTTGTTCTAACGTTCTTATCGTCATAGAACCTAAGTTTTCTTTCACATCAATTAAAAATGGTTCTGACTGAGTTGTAGCTATATTATTTGACGCAAGAACCTTGACATAAAAGTCATTTCGACTTGGAATCGTAAATTCTTGAACAACAGTTTGAGGCAAATCATAACGATTATTACCAGTAGTTACTGGATCATAATATGTATTACCATCAGTTGAAACTAATACTTGATATTCTAACGGAACTCCTCCAAGTGTAGGAACCTTTAAAACTTCAATTTCAATTTTCTCATTTTGATAAACGTTCCCTTTTACATCAATTTTAGTAATAGGATCTAAAGTTAGTGGTTCTCCCATATTTGCACCAGCTGTACTCTTTTGTACTCCACTACTTGGTGTATTAGATTGTGATAAACTTCTTACTCCATAATTATAAGTTACTCCATTATCAACCAAATCCCAATAATAAATTAAATCATCAAATGTTCTTTTACCAACAACAGCGATTAATTCATCACTTGAATATGTAAGAGGACCTGTGCTACGATAAATAGCATATCTTCTTGCATGAGTTGCAGGAGCAAAGCTTAATCTTACTCCACCTTCAATTAACTCTACATTTAATTCATTAATATCGTTAGGATAAATTTGATTTAAAGTATCCATCTTTATAGGTAAAGTTACTTTATCCCAATAGTTTTGCTTTACTAAGCTCAAATCACCATTATTTCTAGCTGCTTGTAAGTTTTGATAAGCGAAAATGCAATGTCCCCCAACATTTGCTAAGTTGTATACATATGCTACTTGATCATATGCTTCTTGTTGTTTATTAGCCCAAGAATAACTAGTCATATATAATCCCATTCCAGAATATACTTTACATTTTTTATATTTTAAAGCAGCATCCCACCAACCCATTACTTTAGGAAACTCTACATTTGTTTGAGTGAAACTCCAGTAACTTTGAGGAATTAAATAATCAATCCAACCTTCATTAGCCCATTTTAAAGTATCTGCATATAAGTAATAATCATAATGAGAAAAACCTCTTGTATCTGAGCCATTAGTAATAGCATTTCCATATGCATCATAAGTTATTTGTCCATTGCCATTACGATAAATTCCTGATGGAGAAATACCTAATTGAACTGCTTTGCCATTATAAAGGTTATAATTATTTAATAGACTACGCAAGTCTTGAATAAAAATATCTACTTGTTCTCTTCTCCAGTTTTCTAAGCTCAAATTATTAGGATTATATAATTCATATTCTGCTCTATCTAAAGCAGTTGCAGCATCTTGTCCGATACCTGCAATATAAAAATAATCATCAAAGTGAATTGCATCTACATCATAATTAGTTACTAATTCCTCACAAACATTAAGCAAAAACTCTCTAACTGCAGGACTTCCTGGATTTAGAATCGCTTGTGAGTCTGTACCTAAAATATTACGATAATCACTTGCAGCATTTAAAGCTGGATGTTTAGCGGCTAATGCTTTTCTTTCAGCCTCACTTGAAGCACCTGCATTTTGAATACGATAAGGATTAAGCCAAGCATGAAATTCAATTCCCCTATTATGAGCTTCTTCAATAGCCCAAGCTAAAGGATCAAAAGTTTTTACACCTTGGTGATAACGTGAATAGTTACTATATATAGATGGATAAAAAGCATCATTCATAATTCTAACATGAAATACAATTGAGTTCATATTAAAGTATTCCATATTATCAAAAATTGTATTTAACTCACTTTTAAATTGGGTTTCACTTAAATATCCCAAATAATCTGTAACTAAAGGAGAAACCCAAACTCCTCTAAATTCTTCTTCTTTTGCAAGTGGTTCAGCTTTTATTTCTTTATGCGTTGTAAGAAAGCCCACTGACACAAGCATTAATAATACTACTAGTATCCTTTTTAGTCTCATAATTCCTCCTCTACCTTCTTTTTAATACTACTATATTCATATCCCTTTCTTAATAAGTTTTGAATAATTTTATCTTTTTTCTCTTTTTGATCTAAATCTTGATATTTCTTTTTTAATTTTTCAAAATCTTTTTTTAATGTTTCACTAATATTTTCTTCTAATTTTAAATCTCTTAAAGCACTATTTACTGCACTAAAAGTAAATCCATCTCTCATTAATTTAGCTTGAATTTTCTCTTTTTGCTTTTTTATTGGAAACTTAAGATATTTATCTTTAATCTTTTCTAAAACTAAAGCAATAATCTCAATTTCATCTTCTAAGGTATATTCAAGCAAGCATTTAGAAATAGTATCTTTATCAATTTTCTTTTCAAAAAGTTTAGTTTTAATATAGTTAGGACCTTTATTCATTTTTTGATAATAGCCTAAATAATAAGAAGCGAAAGCTTCGTCATTCAAATAATCTAAATCAATTAGTCTTTGAATAATACTTTCGCTATTTTCTTTACTAACTTCTTTTTTTTCTAAATATCCTTTTACCTCAGAAATTGATCTAGCTCTATATGACAAGAAATTTAAAACTTGATTAAAACTAGCAACATTTTTATTTTCTTCTAAGATCTTTTTAAATTCTTCTTCTTTAAATACTTTATCTTTGAAAATATTATATTTAATAATAATATCTTCTTCTAAAGTATGAGTATCTAAATTAGTCTCAATTTTATATTTTTTTCTTTTCTTCTCAATAGAAATAATTCTAATGTCTTGGGCCATCGGTGAATCCTGCTCCTGAAACTTCGCTTGCCCTAACTACATAGAAGAAAGCTTTATCATCAATCTTGACAATGTCTGTTCTTAATTTATTGTATTCTTTAGAACTAACTACAGCCATAATAACTTTGCGATCAGTTTTCGCATATTCACCAATAGCTTTTAAGCTTGTAACTCCGCGATTATATTCTTTTTGAATTAGTTCAATAATTTCTTCAGTTTTATTGGAAATAATGTACATCGCTCTTTTATTAAATCCACCAAAGACGATAATATCCATACATAAACCACTCAAGATAACTACAATAACTGCATATAAAGTCATTGATAAATCTTGTAAAACAATATAACCAAGTAACAAAATTGTTCCATCAATAATAATTAATGATACTGAATAAGGCATATGAAAATATTTAAAGAAAATAGATTGGGGAATCTCTGTTCCACCTGTAGTACCATTATTCTTTACAACTGTTCCAAGTCCTATTCCCATAATAATTGATGAATAAAGCATAACTAAAATTGGATCTAGTTCGATAACTTTTTGGTGAAAATCAGCTCCTAAAGCATTATAAAATAAAGTAAACAAAGCTGTGAAACCAGGAAATATTAATGACCCAACAATTATTCTTAAAATCATTTTTTTACCTAAGAAAATAATGGCTAAGATTACTAATATAACGTTTATCAAAAAGGTTACTAATGATGGAATAAGAGTTATCTGTTCTGGAGTTAAACTATCAGTTGGTAATATTGCTCTTAAAATAACACCAATACTTCCAACTCCACCAATAACCCAATCATTAGGATATAGTAGAAAACTAAATGGAAATGCCACAAGAGCAGCTCCAATAACAATCATAACCCATTCTTTTAAAATTCTTCGTTTTTCATGATTTAACTTTTTTAGCATTTTTTTACCTCACATTAAATTTACTTTTTAAAAAGCTATTGATAAACCCATCTAGATTACCATTTAGAACGTCATTAGCGCTATTCTCTAATTCTTCATAATTAGTACGATGGTCTTTTACCATCCTGTATGGATGGTAAACATATGATCTAATTTGACCGCCAAAACTATTTATTGAAATATCAATTAATTGATCTAATTTTTCTTGGCGTTTTTCTTCATTTAGTTGATGTAGTTTAGCTTTTAAAACTTCTAAAGCTTTTTCCTTATTTTGGATTTGGCTTCTTTCATTTTGGCATTGCACTACTATCCCTGTTTCTAAATGCGTAATTCTAACAGCAGAATCAGTTGTGTTTACAGATTGTCCCCCAGCCCCACTAGAGCGATAAGTATCAACTCTAATTTCTTCTGGCCTAATTTCTATTTCTTCAAAATCAGTCATTTTCGGAGTTACACTGCACGAACAAAACGATGTATGACGACGAGCATTACTATCAAATGGACTAATTCTAACTAAGCGGTGAACACCATGTTCTGATTTTAATAAACCATAAGCTTTTTCGCCATCTACTTCAAAAGTAACCGACTTAAGTCCTGCTTCATCTCCATCTTGATAATCTAAAACATTCATTTTGAAACCTTTTTTCTCTGAGTACATCGTATACATACGAAATAGCATTTCTGCCCAATCTTGCGCCTCAGTCCCACCAGCTCCTGGATGAAGTTCGATAATAACACCTGCATCATCATATTCTTTATTAAGTAAGATTTCTATTTCAAAATCTTTTAAATTAACTTCAATATATTCAATTTCTTTTTTGATTTCATTTAAAACATCTTCACCAGCATCAAACAATTCTAGAAAAACAGTTAAATCACTAATCTTGTTATTTAAATCTTGATCTTCTCTTAAGATGTCATTATAGTATTTTATTTTTTGTAATACTTCTTTTGCTTTTTTTTGATCATCATAAAAGTTAACTTTGTAAGTTTTTTCTTCTAATTCTGACTTTAGTTTTTCTATTTTAGGAATATTTAGAGCAGTTTCTAATTCATTAAGTCTTGTTTTGAAATCTTCTAAATACTTAACAATTTCATAACGCTCCATCTTTTACCTTCCACAGCAATTCTTATATTTCTTGCCAGAACCACAAGGACAAGGGTCATTACGACTAACTTTTCCTTTTTTATTAACTACTGGCTTTCTCTTAACTTCAGTATCTTCCTTACCAGAAGATGCTGAAACTGGTTTAATTACTTCTTCTCTTTCTAAGTTTTGTCTAATTTGAGCTCTATTAATAAACTTAACAGTTTCATGTTCGATTTTATAAATTAAATCTTCAAACTTCTCAAAACCAATTTGACGATATTGACGTAATGGATCAATTTGAGCATAAGCTTGTAATCTTACAGTATCTCTTAATTCACTCATAGCATCGATATGATCCATCCAGTATGTATCAATTACTCTTAATAAAATAACTTTTAAGAACTCTTTATAAATATGTTCAGGAAATTGCTCTTGTTTTTCTTTTAAACCTTGATATGATTTTTCAATCAAAAGTTCTTTTGCTTCCTCAGGTAATAATCCCTTTAGATCTTCTTTACTAATTAAATCACGAGGAAAATAAATGCCATTAATATCTTTATGAAGTTTTAGATGATCAATTTCTTTATTCTTGTGATCACTACTTGCTGCATTAACTAAATCTCTTGCAACATCAACAATATTCTTATCAATAATTTCTGAAACATCATCTAAAAATAATACTTGTTCTCTTTCTTCATAAATAATTTCTCTTTGAACTCTCAATACTTCGTCATACTCTAAAACAGTTTTACGAGCATCAAAGTTATTACCCTCAATTTTCTTTTGAGCATTTTCTACGAATCTTGAAAACATCTTTGATTCTAGTGGTATTTCATCGCCACCTTCTCTGTTTTGCGTAACATAATTAAGCATTGTTTCAAATCTTTCGCTACCGAATCTTTTTAATAAATCATCTTCAGCTGATAAATAGAATCTTGAATAGCCAGGGTCTCCTTGACGTCCAGCACGACCTCTTAACTGATTATCAATTCTTCGTGATTCATGTCTTTCCGTACCAATTACAGCTAGGCCCCCAAGCTCTACAACCCCAGGACCCAATTTAATATCGGTACCACGACCAGCCATGTTTGTGGCAATAGTAACAGACCCTTTATTACCAGCATGAGCTACAATTTCTGCTTCTCGTTCAGGTTGTTTTGCGTTTAAAACATTATGAGGAACTCTTGCTTTTGTAAGTAATTCTGATAACAACTCACTTGTTTCAATTGCAACTGTACCTAAAAGTACAGGTTGACCTTTTAAATATCTTTCTTTCACATCTTGAACAATATATTTATATTTAGCTGCATTTTTAGAAAAGATTAAATCTGGATCATCAATTCTAATAACTGGTTCGTTTGTTGGAATAACTACTACATACATATTATAGATATTTCTAAATTCTTCTTCTTCAGTTTTTGCAGTACCAGTCATTCCTGATAATTTCTTATACATTCTAAAGTAGTTTTGGAATGTAATTGTAGCAACTGTTCTTGTCTCTTTTTTAATCTCTACATGTTCTTTAGCCTCTAATGCTTGGTGCAAACCTTCTGAGTATTGTCTACCATGCATTAAACGACCCGTAAATGAGTCTACAATAATAACTTTATTATCTTGAACTACATAATCAACGTTTCTCTCCATAATATAATTTGCTCTTAAAGCATTATTAATATGATGAACTAAAGATACATATTTTAAATCGTATAAGTTTTCAATAGAAAAAAATCTTTCTGCTTTTTCCATTCCACTTTCAGTTAGAACAGCATGTTTTAACTTAATATCAATATCAACATCTGTTTCTAAATTTAAACTCTTTACAAGTAAATCTGCTTGACGATATAGGTTACCTACATCTTTTGCTCCACCTGAAATAATTAGTGGTGTTCTTGCCTCATCAATTAAAATTGAGTCAACCTCATCGACAATTGCATAGTTTAATGGTCTTTGAACGATATTTTCTTTATATAAAACCATATGGTCTCTTAAATAGTCAAAACCTAATTCGTTGTTTGTAGAGTAAGTAATATCGGCATTATAAGCTTCTCTTTTCTCTTCAGGAGTAATTTCTCTTAAGTTTAAACCTACAGTTAAACCTAAAAACTTATAAACCTTACCCATCTCTTCAGCGTCTCTTGCAGCTAAGTATTCGTTAACTGTAACAACGTGAACACCTTCACCACTTAAAGCATTTAAGTAAGCGGGCATTGTTGAAGTAAGAGTTTTACCCTCTCCAGTCTTCATCTCAGCAATATTGCCCCCATGCAAAGCAAAAGCCCCGATTACTTGCACTTTATAAGCACGTAGGCCTAAAGTACGATCAGCGGCTTCTCTTACTGTCGCAAAAGCTTCAACGGCAATGTCGTCTAAAGTTTCACCATTAGCTAATCTTTGCTTAAAAATAACAGTTTTTTCTCTTAACTGTTCATCAGTTAGCTTACGGTATTCATCTTCTAATGCCATTACCTTATCAGCTTGTTTTGCATTTCTTTTATATTCTTTGTATCCAGGATCAAATAATGATCTAAACATAATATCACATCCTTTTTTGTCTATTATAAGTTTATCACATTTACCTAAATTTTTCAAGACATATCACTATCGCAAAAAACAAAAAACTCCTAAGTTTCCTTAGGAGTTTTATCTATTCTTGTCTTCTTTTTTTACGTCTTGAGATAATATTAATAACAACAGATAATACTAATATTGAAGCAATGATAACAATAACTTTAGTTTTATCATCAAAACCTGCTTTTACATAAACAGGTGTTAAAACAGTATTACCGTTTTCTAATACTTCTTCTTTCCAAGAATCAAACTTATAACCTGCTTTTTTAGGCGCTTCAATATCATCTAGTTTAGTTCCACTTTGCTTTAAAATATTACCATTTTCATCATAATAAATATAAACATTTTCCGCTAAAACAGCTGTATATGTTTTATCTTCAGTTGCTGCTACAACTTCACTATCCCACTCAACTAAATAATATCCTTCTACAGCAACAGTTGGCGCTGTAGGGAATCTACCATATAAAAGGTTCTCCGTTTTTACAACTTCACTATTAACTACAAACTTAATTTCATAAACAATATCTTCTAAAATGGCACTAACTATTGTATCTTCTGCCACTTTACTATTTATTTCACCAGACCAAGCAATAAACTTTTTACCAGCAGGAACAAAACTACTATCAAGTTCAATTGCAGGTGGATATTCATTATAAGCAACCTCTTCTTCATGAACCATAGTATCTAATACATAGTACTTTACACTATAGTGACTATTTTTCAAAATTGCATTAATCGTCATCGTACTACTTACACTAGATAAGTCTTGATCCCAACTAATAAATATCTTATCTTCTGGTAAATTTTTAGGGCGAATATGTGAAAAATTAGTTCCAGGTGCAACATTTTCAATAACTCTATCTACAGCACCATCTACCATAAAAGTAAGTGTACAAACATAAGTTTCATAACGAGCATATAAATCTAAATCACTATTTAACTCTATAGGGGCATATTCAGTAGTATAAGTATCATCAGTATACCAGCCTACAAAATGAGATCCAAATACTTCAATTGCTGGCGGATTATAAACTAACCCTTTAGCCCCATATTTAATATTTACATTATCATTTAAATTATTATGTAAAGTTACAGCATAAGAATAACGTTCAATTTTAGGATACAAATCTAATTCTCCAGTCATTGTAGTTTCAATTTTAGTAATAACTGAACCTGTAAACTCAGGATTATCATACCAACCTAAAAATGCATATTGTTCTTCTACAATCGGAATCGGTAAATCAAAACGAGAAACTCCTGCTTTATATTTTCTTTTACCTTCTTTTATATAACTATTAGGAATAAATTGTAATTCCAAATCTGTATAATCGTAAGGCTCCCCTAAAGCTGTTTCTGTTATCCACTGCTTAAATTTTAGGTGACCAAATTCAGGATCATCCCAGAAATTGTAAGATTCTTTTCCTCTTAAAACTAAATTTACATATTCAAGTAATGGTAACCAACGATAATTAAACTTATCTTGATTAATAAAATACTCAGAACTATTATTAACTGATTTACTATTTCTTCTATAAATTAAATTATAATTTAACCAAGTTCCATTATAATCATTGCCCATAAACTGTTCTAAACTTTCATCAGGATTTACAAAGAAATAATAATCTTTTAAAAAACCTTCAACTAAATCAGTTTTACTATATGATCTTAAACTAATATTATGATAATTAATTAAATATTCATTTGGTCCAAGTTCTGCCTCTACAAGTGATGGCTCACCTTTAGTATTACTTCTACTTAAAGCAACAATTGCATATCTATTGTCAAATCCACTACTAGTATCTACGTAAGATGTAGCATCTTGATTTAAAACCGCAATTAACTCATCTCCACTATAAGTAAATTCACCTTCTGTGCGATATATACCATAAGTAAATGCTAATGGGTTTTTAGTCCAAGATAGAACTTTATGACCATTTTCATTTATATTTAATTCAAAATTAGTTACATAACCAGGATTTATTTTATTATTAATAGGTTTTTCTGGTAGTAATACTGGGTACTTATATGACACATTATGTGCATTTTGAAACATTCTATAAAATTTTGTATCATTAGGATTTAATCCTCTCATATAGTGAGTATAACTATAAATAGAAAAACCTTGGGTATTTTCTAAAGTATTCAAATATTTTGCTTGGTTAGCTAATTCATTATCTGTATTTGTTTTCCAAGAATCATGAGAAGCTCCATCTAAAGCCATATACGCTCCAATACCCGCATAAAGATTAACATCCTTGTACTTAACAACTTTATCCCACCATCCCATTACATCCGCAAATCCAGCTACAGGAGCTCTTTCAAATCCCCAATATGCTTGAGGTAAAATATAGTCAATCCATTCTTCATTAATCCATTTTAATGTGTCAGAATATAAATAATTACCATAATGTTGCATACCATTAGTTTTTGAACCTGTTGTAATTGCATTGCCATTAGCATCATAAGTTACATTACCATTACCATTACGATAAATTCCTGATGGAGAAATACCAAGTTGAACTGTTTTATTGTTTGCTTCATTATGAGCATCAATTTTCTCAGAAAGTTCTTTAATAAAAATATCAACTTGACTTCTACGCCAGTCAGCTCTTCCTAAACCATTAGGATTATATGCATCGTATTGTGCTTGGTCCGTTGATTCGTTAACTCCATTAATGTAAAAATAATCATCAAAATGAATAGCGTCTACATCATATTTTTGAATAAACTCTTCAACAACATTATATAAATATTCTCTAACTTCAGGAATACCTGGATTTAAAATAACTTGATTATTGATAACTATTAACTTATTTGGATCACTTGCAGGGTTAGCAGGTATACCTGCTCCATTTAAAGCAGAGTAATTTCCACTAAAACCATTAGTTACACGATATGGATTCATCCAAGCATGGAACTCAATTCCTCTTTTGTGCGCTTCTTCAATCATCCATGGAATAGCATCAAAACTTGTATTGTTTTGATAATATATAGATTTGGGACTAAGCTCAGTATCATATAAGGCATCATTCATAATTCTCACATGGAAAATAATTGCATTGTAATTATGAATCTCCAAATTGTCTAATAAACTAGTAAATGCTTGTTTATATTGGACTTCATTTTGAAAACTTGGAAAGTTCCCAACTAAAGGAGTAACCCAAGTTCCTCTAAATTCCCTTTCAAATCTTTCAAAAGGCTCATTGATTAAAACTGGAGTACTATCATGAGAATATAGCATATTATCCCCATTTGCCTTTTTTAAATTAACCAATGCAGCATCGACAGTGTTTACACTAAACAAAAGAAAAGCTAATGTAAATATAAACACAAGTGTAATAATTCTTCTAAGTTTTTTCATAATTCATCCTCTCTTTTTTCACACATTATATATTATACCAAAACTATTACTTTTCTTCAAGTAAAATAAAAAGAGGCCTAAGGCCTCTTTAATTTATAAATTAGTTTCAATTATTCCGTAATCTTTGTCATCTCTAATATAGACAACTGAAACTTTATTTGTTTCTAAATTTTGGAAAATAAAGAAATCATGACCTAACATTTCCATTTGGGTAATTGCATCATCAACACTCATTGGTGTTAAATCAATTTTCTTTTCCCTAACTAAGTTAATAGCTTTAACTTCAGTCTGTAATTGCTTTAAATCAAATTCAGTTTCAGCTGCATAATGACCACTAACTCCCCTTCTCCTTTTTAAAGCAGAATAAACTTTGTCTTTGTGTCTACGCATTTGTCCTTCTAACTTGTCAATTGATAAGTCAATTGCTCCATTAATCGTTTCGTCTTTAACTTCCGCTCTTAATGTTAGGTTTTTTGTTGGGATAGTGATTTCTACTTCATAGTAATTAGCATATTCTTTGCATAGAACATTAGCTGTTACAGCGTCTGGATTTCTAAAATAACTATCCATCCTTGCAAGTTTTTTTGTTGCGTAATCCACTACACTTTCTGTAGGTGAATACTTGTTTTTACCACGTACAATAACTTTCATAATATCTCTCCTTCCTACCGTGTGTTTATATTATAACATATTTTCTTTACAATGTCTTTACTTTAGAAGGAAATTATAATAATTTTTTTAGCAAGATCCAAAAGCAAATTTAGTTCATTAAAATATTTTTCAATTCCAAAATCTTCAATAAAGAGATAGATACTATTTTCTTGATTAATAACCATTTCTTTAAAAATTTGAGCTACCCTTTCATTATTACAAGTGACAAAATCCTCATCAATTGGACAAAACTTAAATAAATAATAAACTGCAATTAAAGTATTACCTATTTCAAAATGCATATCTAAAGGATACTCTTTACACTTCTTACAATCAAAAACTTCTAACAAATTATATAATGATCTTTCTTTTTTACACTCCATATTCCCTCCTAACTATATATTATTAGTTACGAGAATAAATCTTTTTAATAAAATAAAAAGTGCTAGGAAACTAGCACTTTTTTGACTATTTAATTTCCACTTCAGCTCCTGCTTCAATTAACTTAGCTTTGATACCTTCAGCTTCTTCAGGTGCAATACCTTCTTTAACTGGTTTTGGTGCAGCATCTACTAAATCTTTAGCTTCTTTTAATCCTAAGCCAGTAATTTCTCTAACTACTTTGATAACTTGAATTTTGTTTGGACCAAAAGCCTTTAAAATAACATTTACTACGCTTGGGCCTTCTTCTTCAGCTGGACCAGCAGCTGGACCTGCAACTACAGCAGCAGCGGCAGTAACTCCGAATTTTTCTTCAATTGCTTTTACTAGTTCATTAAGTTCTAGTACACTCATTTCTTCTAATTGTTTTAAGAATTCATCTTTATTAAATTTAGCCATTTTTTTCCTCCTTAATTTGCTTCTTTTTGTTCTGCAACTTGCTTAATAACAAAAGCTAAATTGCGCATTGGTGCTTCTAGCACGCTTAGTAACATTGATAGCATACCATTTTTATCTGGTAATGTTGCCAATACTTGTAATTCTTCATCTGTTCTGAAGTTGCCATCTACAACTCCTGCTTTGATAATTAAATTTTTATTATCTTTTGCATACTTACATGCAACTCTTGGTGCAGCAGTTGAATCATCAGAAAAAATGATAGCCGATGGCCCTACAAAGTATTTTCCTAATTTCTCATAACCTAATTTTTCAGTTGCTCTTCTTGAAATGTTGTTTTTGATAACATGAATTTTTGCTTTTTCAGCATGTAGTTTAACTCTTAAATCAGTCATTTGTTCAACTGTTAAGCCCATATAATCTACAACTACAATTGATTTAGCATTATGCATTTCATCAACTAACTTGTCAACTAAAGCAACTTTTTTCGCTAGAGTTTGTTCTTTCATTTTTTCCTCCATTTCAAATAAAAAACCTCATTTTTTCCGCATGTAAAAAGAGGTTCGTTTTTCTTTTCACCTCGGCAGGCAATTTTAAGCTTAAGATAACTTAAGCACCCGAGTCTACGGCATAGTTTAAACTATTTTATTATACTATTTTAATTTTTGTTTTTAATTTTATTTTGCTTCTCTTGCAACAATTGATTCTGGACTAATTTTAATTCCAGGACCCATTGTCGTAGATAGTGCAACGTTTTTCACATAAACACCTTTAACTGTTGATGGTCTTGATCTAACCATAAGCTCATAAACAGCCTTGATGTTTTCAGCTAATTTTTGTTCTTCGAAACTTATTTTCCCAACACTAAATGGAATATTTCCATTTTTATCTACACGATATTCAACTTTACCAGCCTTAATTTCTTTAACTGCTCTTCCAATATCCATAGTAAGAGTTCCAGTCTTAGCATTAGGCATTAATCCTCTTGGTCCTAAAAGTTTACCAAAACGACCTAAGTCTTTCATCATGTCTGGTGTTGCTACTAATACATCAAAGTCTAGCCATCCGTTTTTAATTTTTTCTAAATACTCTTCATTTCCAAAATAATCTGCTCCAGCTTCCTCAGCTGCTTTTAGATGATCACCTTGAGCTAATACTAAAACACTTTGTGATTTACCACTACCATGAGGTAGTACGATTGCACCACGTAAGTTTTGTTCAGCTTGTCTTGGGTCTAAGTTTAATCTAAAAGTTAATTCAACTGTGGCATCAAATTTTGCATAATGAGTTTTCTTTGCAAGCGCAATAGCTTCAGCTAAATCATATTGTTTTGTACGATCAACCAAGCTTAGCATTTCTTGATATTTACGACTTCTCTTTGCCATATTTGTTTACCTCCTTAAATGTGGTTTAGCGGTCATCCTCCCACTTTTTAAGTTATTTAACTTAAAGGGAAAATCATTTACTTTTCAACAACAATTCCCATATTTCTTGCAGTTCCTTCAACAATCTTCATTGCTTCCTCAACTGTATAAGCATTTAAATCCGGTAATTTAGTAGTTGCAATTTCTCTTAATTGCGCTTCAGTAATTTTACCAGCCTTTACAGTATTTGGTTTTCCAGAACCTTTTTGAATACCAGCAGCTTTTCTTAATAAATCTGATGCTGGTGGAGTTTTGGTGATGAAAGAAAATGAACGATCTTCGTATACAGTAATAACAGTTGGAATAATGTTACCCATTTGCTCTTTAGTCTTGTCATTAAATTGTGAACAGAATTGAGCAATGTTAATACCAGTTTGTCCTAATGTCGGTCCTACTGGTGGTGCTGGGTTAGCTCTTCCAGCTGGTAACTGTAGTTTAACGACTGTCGAAACTTTTTTTCTTGCCACGAGACACACCTCCTTTTTTTGTCCGTGATGTGGTTCGATTAATATCTCCCACTTCATCAATAAAATAGTATGCGTACTATGCACGCTTAAGTATTATACAACAATTAATCAAAAAAGTCAACGAAATTATTCGCTTAAAATCAAAATAAACCTATAAAAAATAAGCCTTTTTAAGGCTTATTTTCTAAAAGAATTTTTGTCTTGCTTGTTCTTTTACAGCTTTACTTACTGAGAATGGGATTCTTGTAGTATATCCATTTTTTGCTGCTACAATTTTCTTTGTAGGCCAAACAAAAATTTCTTGATTCCATCTTAAAACTGTGTCGTTATAAACTTCTCTTGCAGCTGTAATTTCTCTTTGTAAATAGTCATTTTTTCTCATCGCATCGGCAATAGTAGCGTGTGCTTTTAAATCCGGATATCTTTCAAATGCCACATTAATGCTACCAATAGCTGATTCAAGTTGTGATGCAACTTGACTACGGTTTTCTTCAGTTGGATGAATTCCACCTCTAAAAGCTGCTACAGTTTTCATAACATCTTTGTCTAAATCAATTGATCTTTCCACAAGTCCTACTACGTTTTGTAATACTTGAACTCTTTGTTCTAAATAGTTATCGATTTGCGATGCATTATGTTGGATTTTTTGTTGTAGTTGGTCAAAGAATTTCTTTGCTTGAATTTTCTTAAACAAGAAAATTAGACCTGGAATAATACCAAAAACCCATAATAATACTTCAAAAAGAGTTGATCCCCAGCCTACTTTTACTGGTATTTGTTTTTCAATTACATTAATGTCACGTCCTTCTTCATTGACATAATCTTTTAATTCGTTTAATTCATTAGCCATTTTTATTCCTCCTTGCCTCTAAATTTAACTAAACACATATTTCGATCTAAAACTCCTTGAAAATCTTGATTTCTCATCATTTCTTGGATTTTATCTAAATCGTCAAAAAAGTCCATTACAATATCAGTAGTTTGTACAACCGGTAAATATTCATCCCAATGAACTGGAACTTGGTGAACTCTACCATCTCCACCAGTTTTGGGGATATAAGTAACTCTTTTCTCTACGTTATATCCATAAGCAGTTACTTGAATATCCTCAACTTTACCATTGATATTGACTAATTTTGTTTTTAAAATATTCCTTGTTTTTGAATCTGGATGACTAAATTTAGCATATCCTAGATTATTTACAATCATTTCATCTTCAAAAAACGAAGAATAACTCTCTACAACATCCCTATAAACATATTCATGTGGTGGATGTTGCTGATATAAAGGAATACAAAGAATTGGTGCAAAAGTAAAATACATTTTCCTAAAATATTCCATATTATAATTAATCCAATTTTGTTTACACCTATTATAATCATAGTCGACAAAATGTTTAGGTGTTATATCAAGTTTAAATCCTTGCATATGATCAGGCGAAATAAAGTTAAGTTTATTTTTCTTGGCAAATGCAAAATCATCGCCAAAGCCTTCAGTCTTATCAAGCAATAAATCAATCATATTTTGTTGTGCCAAAGGTGTAAATAATAATCTAAACTGAACTTCATTATTACGGTTTAAAGCTCTAAATAATACTTCAAATTCATCATTAGCAAGTAAAGTAATAGATTTTGAGAAATTATCTTCAGTATCTTCTCTAAAATCTTCCATATCAGATCTAACTTTTCTTTCAACTTGCTTAGGAGTTAAACGATGAGTATAACCTTGTTTACGATAAAATGTTAAATCGGGTGCAACTTCAGAAGCAAAAACTAAATGTGTTTGTTCACTATAGTAAGGACAAGGTTTTTCTAAAGTCGCAGTTAATGTTTGTGTTCTCGTAACTGTCCTTCGATCTTTTCCTGACCCTATCGTTTCTGTCCAAGAAATGGTTTTTGTACCTACATAAGTTTTTGTACCTAAAACATGGTATAAATTCTTAAATAAAGCAAAAGGATTACCATTTAAATGCCCTGATTGAACATATAAAGTTGATTGTTCTTCAGATGTTGAATCATCAAATCCAAATGTTGTTTTTAAAAACTCTAGTGTTTTTTGTGAAAACATCTTATCAAAGTCTAGCAAAGGAATAGTTTTTTCAAAAAGTTCTGCTATTACTTCAACTTTAAACAAAGCATTTAAACTACCCATTTGTTGATAGGCAACTTTATATTGATTAGATATTTCTCTTTCCAATTCTTGACTTTTTGCTTCCAACACTAAATATTTAGGTTTTATAACTTTATATATTAATAAAAGTCCACCTACAATTACAATTGCTGAAATAATGAACATTAATACAAGTGATACAGTTTCAACTGCTGCATCACTTGCAGTCAAATATATTGCATAAAAAAAGACAAAAATAGCTATTGCAACCAAAATCCAAAGAAAAACTTTTAACATTTGATAACGTGATTGTTGTTTGTGTATACCATCGTTTTCTTTTTCTAAAGTTCTAATTTTCTTTACCGTTAGTTCATTAGCTCCAACATCCGTATTAGCAGTTTTAGTTAATTCATCAAAATATTGACTAATATTTTCGTGATGAAGACGTGCATATTCCTTATATTCATCAACGGGTTTATAAATAAATTCTTTGTCCATTTATTTCTCCTATGCTTAAATTATATCATATATTGATTTGTAAAACAATAATACTCGCTTCTTTTTTGCTTGTTTTTTACCATTGACTATGATATACTCTTACCGAGGAGGAAATGTATGAAACAAGTTGTAAAATTTTCAAATTTAATTGCTGCTATTTTAGGCGCTTTAGCTATCGTATTCCTAGCAATTACTCCAGGAATGAAATTAAATGTTCCACTTGAAACAGAAGGATTCAGTGGCTTCCAAGCTATTTTTGGATATTCTGAAACAATTATGGGACACTCTGTTGAAGTTCTTGCACCTAACTGGGTTGGTATTATCGCTTTCGTTTTACTTGCAGTTGGTGTTATCGCTGGTGTTATTGGCATGGTTATCGGTAACAAAATGGCTAATTTAGTGTCTGCTGTTGTTTTACTTGCTGGCGGTATTTTATTGTTCTTGGTTCCAACTATTGCAAATGGTGAACATGAAACTTTCAAACTATCTACTTGGTTAATCATCAGTGGTATCATTGCAATTTTAGGCGGATTATTTGGTTGTTTTGGTATTTTTGTTAAGAGCAAAAAATAATAAATACATCCTAAGCTCCTCATATAGGAGCTTTTTTAATGCCCTAAAAATAAAAAATAAGCCCTTTCAAAGGGGCTTATTTTTTTACTTTTAAATCTGAAAAACTAAGTTCAGCTGGTGTAGCTCTTCCAAACATACTTATTAAAACTACAGCAATTTTCTTTGATAAGTCTATACTTTCAATAACACCTTCAGAACCTTTAAAATTACCTGATATAATTTCAACTTGATCACCAATTTGTCCTTCAAATTCAGTTTTATCTTCTTCTTTGATACCCATTAAGTCAAAGATTGTTTGCATCTCTTCTAAACTAACAGGAACTGGTTTAGCACCTCCACCACTTGATCCTAAGAATCCTGTAACTAGCGGTGTGTTTCTAACCATAAACCAAGTATCATCAGTAACAATCATATCAATAAAAATATATTTAGGATAAAGAATTACTTCAACTTCTTTATATTCTCCGTTTTTTTTCTTTTCACGAACTATTTTTTTAGGAACTAAAACATTAAAAATATATTCTTGCATTCCTAAAGATTCAACTCTTAGTTCTATGTTCATCTTAGCCTGTTCTTCATGTTTAGAAACAGTTTGAACAATGTACCAAGCTCTTGGTTCTTGTAAATCCATTACATTTTCCCCGCAGCCCAGTCAAAGAATTTAATAACTTGAGCTAAGCCAAGATCAGCTACAAAGAAAAATAAAGCCATAATAATTACGAACGTTAAAACAATACCAGTGTTCTTTAATAATTGGCCACCAGTTAACCAAGTAACTCTTTTAAACTCTTCAATTGATGGTTTAAATAATGGGATAACTGATAAAATCAAACCACTAACTGCAAGACCAATTAAGATCCAAGCCATTAGTTTTGGATAAGTACCAATTAACCAAACATAATCAGGAATTGTTAATCCGTCTTTGCCAGAATGGCCAAGTAAAACTAATGTTCCTAAAACTAAAGAAATAATTGATAAAATTAAAAGAATTAAACCTTCATATTTATATTCTTTACTAAATACTGAAGCAGCACCATGCTTTTTCTTTGCTTTTTCTTTTACCGCTTCTTTTAATTTCTTTTTTTCTTCTTTTTCTTTCAATTTTTTAGCTTGTTTTTCTTCTTTTAAAGCTTGCTTTTCTTGTGCTTTTAAATCTTTATTTTGAGACATCTAAATCTCCTCCTATTTCGTTTCTTTGTGAATCGTATGTTTATTGCATTTAGGACAATACTTCTTAATAGCGATTCTTTCTGGAGAATTAATTTTGTTTTTAGTAACCTGATAATTTCTAGATAAACATTCTTCACAAATTAATGTTACTTTAACTCTCATTTAAATCCTTCTCCTCATAAATATACTACAATATAATATCAAATTTCACCAAAATTGTCAAGATTATTTATTATCCTTATTCTCTTTTACATTTTGAAGTTTTTGCTTAATCCTAGAAAATGCATTATAAACACTCCTAATATCAACATTCAATATTTTCGCTACCTCTTTTGGTTTCAAAGCTTTAGTCTTAAAAGTCTCAAAAACTTCTTTTTCAAACTCGCTTAAAGATCCTAATGGAAGATCAACTGGAGTATAATCATACTGCTCTGTTTCTTCATATAACATCTCTGGTGACTCTAAATTATAAACATTGTAATAATGTTTTTCTTGTTTTCTTAATATTTGAATAAATCTTCTTTGTAAGATTAAATCAAAATACTTATTAAACGTCTTATCATATAAATCAATATAACGTCTAATCGCAATATCTAATGCTAGTAAACCTTCTTGAAAGAAATCTTCATGGTTTACTTGAATCCTGAAATCTAAAATTCTCTTCCTAATCAAAGGTGTATACTTACGATACATAATTTCCAAAGCCTCGTCAGACTTTTCTCGAATCAAATATAATAATTCGTAGTCGTTATAGTTATAAATCATAACTACACCTCCTTTGAACTATTAAATTTAACGATTTCTAATTATTTCATAAATAAGTATTCCCGCACTAACAGATGCGTTTAAAGAGTTTATTTTTCCTTTCATTGGTATTTTTATTAAATAATCACAGTTTTTAGCTACAAGCTGTGATATACCTTTTCCTTCACTGCCAATAACTAAGGCAACAGGAAAATCATATTTTAATTCTGTATATAAAATACTTTTATCAGTATTTTCTGCCCCAACAATCCAGTATCCTTTTTCTTTTAATACTTTAATCGTTTGATTTAAATTATTTACCCTAATAATTCTAACATGTTCAGTAGCCCCAGTTGATGTTTTGGTAACTGTGCTATTAACTTCTGCTGATCTATTTTTAGGAATAATAACAGCATCTACTTTTGCAGCCTCAGCTGTTCTAATAATTGCCCCTAAATTATGGGGATCAGTAATACTATCTAAAATAACCACAAAAGGAATTTTAGAATTAAAACTATCAACAATACTCAAATCATAGTATTGATACTCTTCTACAATCGCTAGGTAGCCTTGATGGTTACCTTTTATTTTGCGTGAAATCTCTTCTTTTAAACTATACTCAATGGCAATTTTTTTAGCTTTTGCCAAGCTTTCAATTTCTTGATCTTCTTTTACTAAATAAAGTTTTAAAACCTTACGTTCAGATTTTAAAATCTCACGGACTGAATTCTTTCCATAAACTAACTCACTCATTTTTTTCCTCTACAACTCTAATAGTTAATTGTATTATCTCTTCTAATCTTTCATTTTGCTTTGATAAATACAAATAACCAATTAATGCCTCAAAACCAGAACTAATATTATGATCTTTAATATCAATCTTTCTTGCGGCCCTTGTTTTATAGTTACGTCCTCTTTTATAAACTAAAGTTTCTTCTTCAGTTAAATTAGGTAATAACTTTAAAACAACATTTGCTTGAGCTTTAGCACTAACATATTCAACACTCATTTTTTGCAACCTGTTCATTTCGGTAATACCTTTTCCAAGTAAATATTCCCTAATTCTTAAAGTAAAATAAGCATCTCCAATATAAGCTAAATTGCCACCATTTAATAAATCATAATCCATTAAACTATGATTCCTCGTTCATTCATTTCTGCTCTTAATTTGTCTGCTTTTTCAAAATCTTTCTTATTACGAGCATCTTGCCATTTGTTAACTAATTCTTTTTCTTCAATAGTTAACTTTTTCATTTCAATATTTAAACCTAAAACATCTAATAGCTCATCAAATAAACTTAAAGCCATTTCTAGAAACTCTAAATTAGTAGTTTTATCTCTTAAAGCAGTATTAACTACTTTTACTAAAGTAAAGATTTCTGTAATTGCATTAGGTGTATTAAAATCATTTTTAAGAGCATCTTGAAATTTACTTCTAATTTCTAATAACTCTTTATCTTTTACTTCCCTTTTTGAACCATTTGCTAGTTCTACTTTTCTAAACAGTTGAAAATAAGTTCGATAAATTCTTTCATAATCAGTCATAGCTTGTTTTAGAATTGGATCACTATATTCTAAAGGTTGACGATAATGAGTTGTTAGAATTAAAATTCTAAATGGTCCGTAACCTACTTCATCAAGTAGGTCATCAGCCCAAACTATATTTCCTAAAGATTTACTCATCTTTGTTCCTTGCATATTGATACGACCATTGTGCATCCAATAATTTGCAATACGATGATTATAAGCAGCTTCAGCTTGAGCTATTTCATTATCGTGGTGTGGGAATTTTAATTCCATTCCGCCCCCATGAATATCAATAGGCCCTTTAAAAATACTATCAATCATAACAACACATTCAGTATGCCATCCAGGTCTTCCATCGCCCCATGGAGCACACCAAGTAATACCTTCATTTGTTTTTTTCCATAAAGTAAAGTCTGCTGGATCTTCTTTTTTATCATCAACATCAATCCTAGCGCCAATTTGAAGTTTATCTTGTGCTTGGCCACTTAAAATCCCATAATTAGCAATTTTACCAACAGAAAAATAAATATCATCTCCAGCCTCATAAGCATAACCTTTATCTTTTAAAAGTTTAATAAAGTTAACGATGTTCTCCATATTTTCTGTAACTCTTGGATTATAATCATGTGGTCTAATGTTTAACTTTTTATAAGTGTTATATGCTAACTTGACATTATAGTCGCTTAACTCTTTTTCCGTAATTCCTAATTCTTTTGCCCTAGTGATTATCTTATCATCAATATCTGTAAAGTTAGATGCATAAATTACTTTATATCCGAAGTATTCAAATGCTCTAGCAACAACATCAAAAAAGACTACTGGTCGAGTATTACCAATGTGAAGTTTATCGTAAACTGTTGCACCACAAACATACATTGAAACTTCACCTTTTTTTATTGGTTTAAAGTCTTCAAGTTTATTTGAAAATGAATTAAATATTTTTATCATTTTATCATCCTCCTTTTTTTCTAAAGTTTAAGCATTATCTTTAGAAATACTGATATAAATAATAGTCCCTTTTGGTTTATTATTATCAACTGAAATTGTTCCTTTATGACCTAAAACAATAGTTTGGGCAATTGGCATACCTAAACCAGTACCACCTTTAGCCCTTGATCTTGCTTTTTCCTCACGATAAAAACGATCAAAAATATGTTTTTTAGTTTCAAGACTAATTCCAATTCCTGTGTCATATAAATTAATATTTACTGTTGATCCAGCATCATGAACTGATAAATAAATACTATCTTTTTCTTCTGTATATTTAAAAGCATTATCAATAATAATGATTAACAATTGTTTAATCTTCGCATGATCAACTGTAGCTGTAACTTCTTCACACTTAACTTTAAATTTCTTGTTTTGAATCATTGCAAGGTCATAAAATGATGATGTAACATCTTCTACAAGCCCCTTAATATCTGTCTTTTCAAAAACAAATTGTGTCCTATCACTATCAGCTCTAGCTAAACTTAATAAGTCATCAACCAAATGGTTTAATCTTGCTACTTCTCTTAGAGATGATGCCATCTCTTCTGAAACATCTAAAACGGTCTTATCAGATTTAGTTAAAATTCCCTCTAAATGAGATTGAATAACTGCTAGTGGTGTTTTAAGCTCGTGTGATGCATCATTAACGAATTGCTTTTGTTTTTCTAAAGAAATAACTAATACTCTCATTGATCGATGCCCCAAAACAAAGGAAATCATTGTTGCAAGAATAACCATGACTAAAGCTGTATAAATATATAACTGCCATACTGAGTTTTGTGACCTATTATCAATATCTAAAACAATGCATGTCTTAACATACCTAATTAATGGCTCTATTTCTTCATTTTGATTCTTAACAGTTGTAGAGTAAGTTAAAAATGTATATTGAGAAGATCCAATCACATAAGTCTCTTCTAAAAAATTATCTAACTTACTAACATCAAGAATAAATAAATCTTCTTCCTGCAAAACACTCTCTCTTATTTCATAAAAACGTTCTTCATAACTTGGAACAGTGGCACGATACTCCTCTGTATTAGTACTTACAATTAAACCAGTACCAGCACTACTATAATTAGTAATGAAGATATTCAAAACGTGGTCAGTAATAGCAACAGCAGCAGAATCTTCATCTTCATAGAAAAAGAAATAACTATCATAACTAATCGGATTTTCTAAGCCAGACAAATAATAATAAGTGTTACCGCCAGCACTCTCTAAAACCAAACTAGTTGATACTTTATCAGCAGTACGTTTTAAAGTATCTTTAGTATTTGCAGTAAATAAATAGTTAATTAGAATTGATACTACTAAACCAATAATAACGATGAATGTTAAGAAAACTAAAATGTTTATTAAAATGTTTTTAAATAATTCTCGATTAATTGATTTTTCTTCTAATGATTTATTCTTTTTCACTCCACATGTAACCTACATTTCTTACAGTTTTTAAATATTTCGCATAATCGTAATCTTTCAAAACTTTTCTTAAGTTACTAACATACACTTCAACAACACTCCAAACAGTGTCTGATTCAAAGCCCCAAATACGATTAAATAATTGTTCCTTTGGAATAATAATATCTTTGTTTCTAATTAAGTATTCTAAAATATCATAAATCTTTCCATTTAGATTAATATTTTCTCCATTAATTCTTACAATTTTATGAACGATATCAAATTCTAAATCCTTAAAAACTAATTTTAGACCTTCAAAATTATTATTATAACGACGAAGTAATGCTTCTACTCTTGCAACTAACTCATCACGATAAAAAGGTTTAGTTAGATAATCATCTGCTCCTAAGTTTAATCCCTTAACACGATCTTCAACCATCGTTTTAGCTGTTACCATTAAAACAGGAACATTACTATTTTTTCTAATTGCCTCTAAAATCGTAAATCCATCAACGTAAGGTAGCATTACATCTAGAATAATTAAATCAAAAATATTTTGCTCAGCTTGAAATAAGGCTTCTTCACCATCAAACACTTGCTCAACATCAGCAAATGCCTTTAAAGCCTCAGCCATTGTATTATTTAAATTTTTATCGTCTTCTACAATCAATATTTTCATAATTCATACCTCTCACATATTATACCATAAATTGTCATATTTTCCTATTAAAAAACAAGCATGACTGCTTGTTTTCTAAAAATAACTAACGTTTAGAATATTGTGGTGAACGACGAGCTTTCTTTAGTCCGTATTTCTTTCTTTCTTTAGCTCTTGGATCTCTAGTAATTAATCCTGCTTGTTTTAGAACTGGTCTAAAATGAGGATTAAGTTCAACTAGTGCTCTAGTAATTCCGTGTCTAATAGCACCAGCTTGACCAGTGATTCCACCACCACTAACATTTACTAAAACATTGTAGCTATTAGTTGTGTTTGTTAACTCTAGTGGTTGTAACACGTCTAAACGTGTTGCAGGTGAAGGGATGTAATCAACAAATTTGCGTCCGTTAATAGTGATTTCTCCTGTTCCGGGGATTAATCTAACTCTTGCAACTGATGACTTTCTTCTTCCAGTTCCATAATATTGAACTTTACTCATCTCCTACCTCCTTTTGCTTGATCTCATAAACTTCTGGTTTTTGAGCTTGATGTGGATGTTCAGCTCCTTGATACACATAAAGTTTACGATACATAGCATCACCCAATTTAGTCTTTGGTAGCATACCTCTAATTGATTGCTCTAGTACTTTCTCTGGAAATCTTTCTAATAGATCTTTTGCAGTTTCCTTTTTTAGACCTCCTGGATAATTAGAATGACGATAATAAATTTTATCTTCTAATTTATTTCCAGTAAATCTAATCTTTTCTGCGTTAACAATAATTACATAATCTCCACAATCTACATGTGGTGTATATGTAGGTTTACCTTTTCCCTTTAAAAGACTAGCAACAACAGTAGATAATCTACCTAAAACTAAATCTGTCGCGTCAACAACATACCATTTTTTTTCAATGTTTTGTTTATTAGCCATAAATGATTTACTCGTATTTCCCTCCTGTAATTTAAATTTATAACAGGGCCAACCTTGGGGTTTAAAATGTACCTTATACATATTACTATATTTCATCTTAAAAGTCAATAAAAATCTCTTAAGAAACTAAAAATTTAAATACAAGTAATCCCTATTTACGATTCTTTAATCTTTCTTCTTGAAACTGTAATTCTTTTTCTTTATCTAAACGTTTATATAAAATCTTAGCTTTTTCCTTAATTTTATATTCTTTTAAATACCCAAATGTTATATTCTTAAACTTTAAATCTTTTTTACTTAAATTTAGAATTTCTTTAATATCTTCTACAGCATCTACTAAAACTGGTGAAAGTAAAATATTTACTACCCTTATTGTTTCAAGTAAATGATACATAGCTTCTTCTAAAGTTTCTTTTTGATCTTCTGATTTAGCTAGTACCCAAGGAGCCATTTCATCTACATATTTATTAGCCCTACTTACTAAAGAAAATGCTTCTATAATAGCCTCTTGAATATGAAACTTAGAAAAATGGTTTTGATAATTTTCGCTAACTTTTTCTGCTAAATCTTTTAATTCTTTAGAATGTTCATCTTTAGCTTCTTTATAACTAACACTACCTCCAAAATACTTATTAACCATTGATACAGTTCTACTAACTAAATTACCTAAATCATTAGCTAAGTCACTATTATAACGATCAATAAACCTTTCATAAGTAAAACTACTATCATTACCAAAAGGCATTTCTCTTAATAAATAATATCTTAAAGAATCTAAACCATAAGCATCAATAATCTCATGAGGATAAACAAAATTATCTTTTGATTTACTCATTTTATCATCTTTCATTAAAATAAACCCATGAGTATAAACTTTAAAATTAACTGGTTCACCCAAAGCAAATATCATAATAGGCCAATAAACAGCATGAAATCTTAAAATGTCTTTTCCAATAATATGAATAGTTTCACTTCCGTTAATCCAATATTTTTCATAATTACTAATATCACTACTTCCATAACCTAAGGCAGTAATATAGTTTGATAAGGCATCAATCCAAACATAAACTACATGATTAGGATTACTCAAAACAGGAACTCCCCATTTAAAACTTTGTCTACTTACGCATAAATCTTCTAAGCCACTTTCAATAAATGAAACAACTTCATTTCTTCTTGATTCAGGTTGGATAAAGTCAGGATGATCTTCTATATGTTTTAATAACTTATCAGCATATTTAGTTAACTTTAAAAAGTATGATTCTTCATCTAAAAGTGTTGTTGGTCTTCCACAGTCTGGACAATTAACTTTATCTACTAATTGACTATCAGAAAAGAAAGCCTCACAAGACATACAATAATTACCTTCATATTTACCTAAGTAAATATCTCCTTGTTTTAATAACTTTTCAAAAATCCCTTGAACCGCCTTTACGTGGCAATCATCTGTAGTTCTAATAAAGTAGTCATAACTGATTTTTAAATCCTTCCAAGTTGCTTTTGTCTCTTCCGCTATTCTGTCTACGAAAGCTTGTGGTTCCATCTTGTTCTTCTTAGCTGCTTCTTCAATCTTTAAGCCATGCTCATCCATACCAGTTAAGTAAAAAGTATCTTTCCCTACTAACCTATTGTATCTTGCAAAAGCATCAGCTGCAATTGTAGTATAGGCGTTTCCAATATGAACTTTCCCACTTGCATAATAAATAGGTGTTGTAATATAAGCTGTCTTTTTCATTTTTACCATAACTCTCTCAATAATTCATATAATTCTAATGCTTGAGAGTCATCCTTTCTTAAGGCATCTTCAATTGGAACTGTAATTATTTGATTATTTCTAATACATACTGCATTACCTGATTCACCTTCAAGTAACGCATCTACCGCCTTAGCACCCATTTGTGATGCTAAAACACGATCTCTTGCAGTTGGTGTCCCACCTCTTTGAATATGCCCTAAAATAGTTGTACGAGCAGAAAATGGAGTTTTATCAGAAATAACTTTTGCTAGCTCATTAATATCAACCATATTTTCAGCTACAATAATAATTGCATGATTTTTAACTTCAGCTGCTTCTCTTACATTTTCAATAATATCATCGATATGATAGCCTACTTCCTTAGCAACTACAAACTCAGCACCAGATGCTATTCCTGTCCAAATTGCAAGATCCCCGCATTCTCTTCCCATAACTTCTACTATTGAACAACGTCTATGTGAACTTGATGTATCTTTAAGTTTATCAACTGCTTCAACTGCTGTTTGTAAAGCTGTATCAAAACCAATTGTAAAATCAGTACCTTCAATATCATTATCAATTGTCCCAGGAATTGCAATAACGCTAATTCCCTTTTTAGATAAACCTAATGCCCCTCTAAAAGTACCATCGCCACCAATCGTAACTAAACCATCAATTCCTCTTCTTTTTAAATTATCTGCTGCTTTTGCTTGAACTTCATCTTTATGAAAATCAGCTACTCTAGCAGTTCCTAAAAAAGTACCACCTTTACTTAGTTTCTCAGAAACTGATTTACGGTTTAATTCTTCAATATCTTCATCAAGTAAACCTTGGAATCCATTACGAACTCCATATACTCTAATATTTTTAATTTTACATGCTCTAACAACCGCCCTAATAGCAGCATTCATTCCTGGTGCATCTCCACCAGATGTTAAAATGGCAATTCTTTTCATTGTATCCTCCTTGTTAATTCATTAACGATATATTGCATTTTCCCTTTTCTCATTTCTAGATTTCCTAACCCTAAATAAATCTTTTTCTCTTCTAAAATTCCTTGATATTTTTGATAGGTTGCTGGAAAGATAACAGCATCAATTATTGCTGTATCATCATAGATTTCTAAAAATGCCATCTCTTCATTATTTTTTGTCTTTATTATTTTAATCCTTTTAATCGCAAAAAGCAATTGTTGATTTCTCCTAACTGTCAATTGATTTAAATTAGGAAGATTATATTTTCTCTTAATATGTTCATACCCACCAAATAGCGAATATTTCAAATTAAAACCTAAAGCTTCCTTTTCCCTCAAATTGTTTTCTTCTAAACTAAATTCATCTTTACTAGGTTCTTTTCTTACCATCTTTGATTTAAAAGCCGAAGAAAACTTCGCTATATTATAAGCATTATTATATTCTTCAACCATAAATTTATGTGTTAAACCAAATGAATCTAAACTACAACTATCAATTAAAGTCATCACATTAGTTTCACTTAAAATGTCTTTAGTTCTTTCAATAAAACTATAATAATCTTCATATTTACCATTAGCTTTTCTTTCTTCAAGTAAATCTTTACAAGTAACTTCGCCAATTCCTTTAATTCCTAATAAAGGATAATAAATATACTGATCTTTAAATACAAACTTATCTTTGCTTATATTAATATCTGGTGATTTAATTACTAAACCTTTACTTTTAGCTTCATAAATATAATCTTGATTCAAACTTGAACTGCCCAAATTATAACTCATTAAAACAGTCATAAAGTATTTATAATAGTAAGTCTTAAGATAAGCCATTTGATAAGCAACTAAAGCATAAGCTGTTGCATGACTTTTATTAAAACCATAAGATGCAAATTCAAAAATCAAATCAAAAATTTGCTCACCAATATTTTGAGAATATCCCATTTTTTTGCTTCTTGCAATAAATTTAGTTCTTTCCTTTTCCATTAAAGCTTTGTCTTTTTTAGAAATTGCTCGTCTAACAACATCGGCTTCACCTAAACTATAACCACCAATTTTTTGTAAGATAAGCATAACTTGTTCTTGGAATACTATAACTCCATAAGTTTCTTCTAAAATATCTTTTAAATCATGATGTAAATAAGTAATAGATCTTTTGTCTTTTTTACGATTTACAAACTCAGGAATCATTGCCATCGGCCCTGGTCTATATAAGGCAATAGCAACTACAATATCACTAAAACTATCAGGGTGCATATCACGAAGTAAGTTTCTCATTCCACTTGATTCAAATTGAAAAATTCCATCTGTATCAGCCTTTTGAAATAATTTAAAAACCTCTTGATCATTTAATGATATTTGATATAAATTAAATTCATCTTTTTCGTTTTCTTTAATATACTCAATAACTTCTTCAATAATCGTTAAGTTTCTTAAACCTAAAATATCAATCTTTACTAAACCTAACTTTTCTAAATCTTCAGCTTCATATACTGTTTGCATAATATTATCAGTGCTTTTAATTAAAGAAGTATGTTTTACTAAATCATCATCTGTCATAACAACACCAGCTGCATGAGTTGAATAATGTCTAGGTAAACCTTCGATTTTTAAAGCCAAATCAATTACATTATAAATTTCTTTGTTTTCTTTAATTAGTCTTTGTAATGCTGTACTTGTAGTAATAGATTCTTGCAAAGGTCTAATACTAGAAATATGCCTCATTACTTCACTTAAACTAGTATTATCTAAATTTAAAACTCTAGCTACATCTCTTACAGCTTGTTTTGCTTTGAATGTAGAAAAAGCAGAAATATGGGCAACTTTATTCAATCCATATTTTTCGCCTAAATACTGAATAACTAACTCTCTTTTGTTATCAGGAAAATCAGTATCAATATCTGGCATTGTAATTCTTTCTTTGTTTAAGAATCTTTCAAATAACAAACCATTACTAATAGGATCAATCTCTGTAATTCCTAAACTATAGGCAACTAAAGATCCTGGTGCAGAACCTCTGCCAGGTCCTACTAAAATATCATTTTGCTTAGCAAAACGAATAAAATCATAAACAACTAAAAAGTAATCACTAAATCCCATACTCTTAATTGTTTCTAACTCTTCTAATAGTCTAGCAACATAAAGTTCTTGATTAACATGTCTTCCCCTTAAACGTTTATTCAAGCCAAACTTACATAAACTATCTAAATATTCATCACTATCGTTATTTGGCGTTTCAAATGTAGGAAGTAAATATCCTTCAAACTTTAGTTCCAAATTAACTTTATCAGCAATACTTTGCGTATTAACTAAGGCCTCATCATACTTTCTAAATAAATCACGAAAATAATCTTTGTCTAAAAAGTACATATTAGTTTCTTCACTATTTAGTTCATAACTAAAATTATTAGTTCTTAATGCATTAACAATACGATAAGCATCAAGATCACTTTCTTTTAAATACCTAGATTGAGAAATTGCAACTGCATTTATTCCTAAACTCTTAAAATAAGATAATAAAACTTCACTAGAATCTTTTTCTAAATTGTTTGTTTGTGACAATCCAAAATACAAATCACTAAATAGTTCTTGGTATTTTCTTACTAAAATATTAGCACCAATAATATCTGTTGTTAGAATCAAACGACTCAAGTCATTTTCTAGATGAGGAATAACTACAACTAAATCACTAGTAGCCTTTAGATCGCTTAACTCAATTAGTTTTTGTTTTTGTAATGTATCTAATTCTAATAACTCTTGATATCCTCTCTTATTTTTCGCATAAAAAAGCAAGTAACTATTTTCTCTCTCTATTGGAACTTTTAAACCTAAAATAGGTTTAATTCCCGCTTTTAATGTAGCTTGATAAAATTTAAAAGCTCCACTCATACTAGTATCAGTAATAGCTAAAGCAGAATATCCACTAGCCTTAGCTTTATTAACTAATTCAGAGATTCGATTAGTACTTTCAAGTAAAGAATATTCAGTTAAATTATATAATGATGCTATCCTCATAATACTTCCTCAATTTATATTATACCATAAATTGGACTATTTGTATAAAGTAATCCAATAAAAAAAGCTAAGATTAACTCTTAGCTTTTCTAATTAATTTTAAAGCAATATAGGTTATTCCAAAGCTTGCTCCTATTATCAAAACACCAAATAAAATTATCCCTAAATAATTAGTTTCTTCATGAGCATAGATCGCATGATTTAAATAGAAAAGTTCTCTTACTTCTTTAGAAACAAAGTCTTCTCTTAATTCTAACTTTAATTTCTTTCCTTCTAAATCACTTTCTTCTAGTTCAATTTCCCCAAAAATCAATTCATTTGAATTAGTATTTATCTTTCCCGAAACTAATTCTCTACTATAAACTAGCTCACCTGGTAAGGTACTAACTAAACGAATCTTGAATTCATAATTAGTTTCTTTTTTTAACCTATTTTCATAAACAATTAAATTATTTAATGCTAGTTTTTGCCTATACTCCTCAACATCATTATAAATAACAAGCTCAAGAAATCTACTAATACCATAAGGATCATAGACTGCTAAATCAACAATTAAAGGATTGTTGCTATTATCAATTTCATAGTTAATTTGAGAAACGATAATTTTTAAAATCAATTCCTTATTTAAAACTAATTCTTTTCTTACTCCATCTTCTTTATATTCAAGTTTTTCCAACTTTACTTTATAAAAACCGGGATTACTATATTTAGGTAAATCTAAAAATATTTTATTTTGTTTCAAATCCAGCCTGAAATCAACATCTTCACCATCTACAATTACTCTTTCAATTGTTTTATTTTCTAGATTGTCAATTGTTAAGTCTAAAACTATTCTTTCATCTAAACTATACTCTAAATCATATTTTTCATAATAACTATCTTCAATCTTGTTTTGTTTTCCTGAAATAGTAAAATAAAATGATTTCCTTTGCCCGCTATTACCTACTAAGTCTAACTTATATTCACCTTCCTCAACTAACTGATAATTATTTAAAATGATTTTATCATTTAAATATGCTTTACCTGTAAACTTCAAATTATAACCTAAAGGATATAAACCATTGTTAACTACATTTGCTCTTAATAATACTTCCCTATTATGTAAGATTTGAAAATCAATTCCAGCTTTAGTTTGAAAATTATATTTGAAAGGATAAATGCCATAAACTAAACTATCAAAATAATATTCTTCTTCAATACTTACTAGTTCTACTTCACCATCTAAAGAACTAATAACATAATTATCTTCAAAATCAGGATTATAATAATTACTTAATCTAAATTCATCTAAAAACAAAACATCAATTAAATAATTCTCATCATCTTCATTCAACGTTAAAAATTTTCCTTTTCTTTTAAACTGAAAATCTTCACTATTCATATAACTAGGATAATCAATTTTAGTAATTATAGTGTTACTTTCAATATCATATAAGTACACTTTCCCTAAAGTAAAAACAACTACATTAGAATCAACTTTTTCGATATGTAAAATAAAATCAGAAAAATCAATTTTAGTTTTTAAACTTAAATCAGGATTTAAAAAATATAAATACTCACTATTATAAAAACCTAACCATTCATCCTTAATAAATTTACAATAATAATCAATTGTTTTAGAAACTTCAAAGCTTTCCAATTCTAAATCTAAACTAATAATTCCAGATAAATAATTCCTAGTATTTATCTTCCCAATATAACCAAAATCGCCCCCTGTTTCTCGATCCTTGTAGCCTAAAAAGTAGAATTTATCTTGATAGAAAATTACATCTAATAGTTTTTCATCCAAACTACCACCTAAATATTTTGATTTTATTAAATTAAAATTTGAATCTAACTTCAATAAAAAGATATTTTCACCATACTTTTCTACTGTTTCTAAAACATTTTTTTCTTCTTGCTTAGAATTTTCATAGTTTTTATTGCCGAAAAAGTAATATTGATCACCTATTTTGTAACATTTTATAAACTCAAAACTATCATGAAAAATATTTTTTTCACCAATTTTTTCAAAATTTTGATTATATTTTCTTACAAAATATAATTTAGTTTGATAATTATATCCTAAAATTGCTAGATTTTCATCATCTATAATAGCTTCAAATCTAAAATTATCTAAAACTATTTCTTTATTTTCACTAGCAAAATAATAGTTATTTCCTTGATAATAAAGTAAATATTCACCTTTTGCATCAATTATTTGTCTTTCTTCTTCTTTTGGCAAGATTAGCATATCTTGGTTGGGATTATAATTAAAAAACAAAGAAACAAAACCAAGTAATATTCTAAACATCTTTTTTCCTCCTTTGGATTAATTTTGGTAAAAATATTCCTCCAAGCACTCCTATAGGAAGTGAAAAAAGTATAATAAAAATGCCATATTTAGTTTTTTGATAAGATTGAAATCTTACATTAGAATCTTGAAATTGAATTTCTTTTTGCCTTTCTTCTAGTACATAATACTCAGTTTTATTATCTATTGGACTTTTACTTGCTACATCTTTAAGCGATAAGTCTTGAATTGTAAAATAGAGAATTTGCTCTCTTCCATCTAATGCAACTTGCCTAAAGACATAATAACCTTCTTCTTTAATTTGATAATTATTAGGAATTACTAAACCATTTAAATAGCCTTTGCCGTTAAAATTAAGTATTTTATCTGTATCATAAGTAGTTTGATCTAATATATTGTTTTTCATTTTTCTTTCAATTTTGCTTAAAGCATAAAGTCGTAAATATTTATCTTCTTGTTCATTAATGTATTTTTTTGTTGTTAACTCTTCAAATTCGGTCTTAAAATACTCAATTTTTTCTAACTTTTTATCATTAACTAAATAATAACTATCATAATAAATATAGTCCTCATCTTCAGTAATTTCTTCTTTAAGAATGATTGTTGCTTTTGCTTCTAAATCTAAAACATTGTTTTCCTTCCCTAAAAAGTAAAAATAATTGTTTTCTAATTTTATATTTATAAATTCATCAGTATCAAAACTAAAATCAAAGCTATTTTTCTCTACAAAATTCTCATTGTAAGATGTAAAATAATACTCCATTTTACCATTAACTATATCTTTGACTTCTAAAACTATATATAAATAACTTTCATTTTGTAAAAGAAAGAACTGTTTATAGTCTTTCCCATAAATATTTTTACTAATAAATAAATCTTTTTTAAGATTAAAATTATAATCATAAACTTTCATTTTAAAATAAGTATCAAACTCTATTATCCCAATTATCCTATTATTAAAACTAGTTATAGTTTTAAAGCTTTTGCTTGAATCTAATTCTTGAGCCAAAACTTGTGAAAAACGATAATCTACATTCACTAGATAACTTGTACCTAATTCTTTACTCTTAGCAAGAACATAGAACTCACCATTAATATAGGCATTAGTTTGATATTCTAAATTTTCATAATCTAAGGCATATTTTTGTAAACTAAAGTTAGTAAAATCATAGTTAATTTGGCCAAAAACTATTCCTTGATTAGGATTAGAATAATCTTGATAGTGGCCTGTTGAATGCGCTCTACTTGTCCAAGCAAAAAGCAAATCATAACCTGTAGAATAAATACTAATTGGAAAAGCATCATAATTGCCTGTAATAATTTTTTCATTTTGCAACAAGCCATCTAAAGATAAGGCAACTAAAATTAAATTATAAGTTTCTACTTGTTTATGAAATCCTAAAACATAAATCTTATTATTTTCTACTACTGCTGAACTAAAACCACCATCCCCTATTTGACTATATTCATACTCCCAAATTAGACTATCATCCCTAAAGCATAAAACTACGGGTGTATTATTATATGATTCTAATTCTTTAGTAGCTAATACTATATATGTTCCATTTTCTAAAAAATAAAAATTATTACTTAAACGATAATTAGCAAGATTAAAAAATTTATTTATCTGTTTTGTATAAACAATACCCTCTTTTAATTTTGTTTCTTTTTCTTGATACAAATCAATTTGACTAATTTCACTATCTATTTTAGAAAAATAATCTATTGTTTGTTTACCTTCTTTATTCCAATTTAGATTATCAGATATAATTAAATCTTCTTTTTCAGAAACTATCATTTCTAAATCTTTACCTACATCACTAATTATATCTTTAGCTTCTACACTTAAAGTAATAAGACAAAACAAAAACAAACTAAGTAATACTTTCTTCATTTTTACCTCCTTTAACCATATATTATTAAAAGAAAATAAAAATTACTCTTAAAAAAAAGGCTATTATTTAGCCTTTTTAACAATCCTTACTACATCACGAGCAATCATTACTTCCTCATCTGTAGGGATAATATATACTTTTACTTTTGATTTAGGAGTAGACAATTCTTTTAATTGTCCACGAGTTTTTTTATTAAACTCTTCATCAATTTCTACACCTAAAACTTTTAATCTTCTTGAAATTTCTTGGCGACAATACCATGAATTTTCACCAATTCCTGCTGTAAAGACAATTGCATCTAAGCCACCCATTAAAACATAGTATGAACCAATATAATCTGCAATTCTCTTAAACTGGATATCTAAAGCAAGTTTTGCTCTTTTGTTACCTGCATCCATCGCCTCTTCAACATCACGAGAATCATGACTAACACCACTTACACCTAAATAACCAGATTTATTATTTAAAATATAAATTAGCTCTTGAATTGATAAACCTTCTTTTTCATTGATTACTTGTAAAACAGTAGGATCAATATTACCACTTCTTGTTCCCATCGGAATACCTTCAAGCGGAGTAAGCCCCATTGTTGTATCTACAACTTTACCATTCTTAACAGCTGCTAGTGATGCTCCATTACCAATGTGTAATGTTACAATCTTAGCGTTTTTCTTCTTTAATAAATCTAAACAAACACCAGCTACATATTTATGACTAGTTCCATGTGCTCCATATTTTCTAATGTGGTGTTTTTCATACCATTCATATGGAGTTGCATACATATAAGTCTCTGGTTCCATTGTTTGGTGGAATGATGTATCAAAAACTACTACTTGAGATACATCAGGTAAAGCCTTTTGAAAAGCCTTAATTCCAACAACATGGGCAGGATTATGTAAAGGAGCAAGTACTGATAACTTTTCAATCTTTTTAATAACATCATCAGTAACTAAAGCCGAATCCTTAAAATACCAACCACCTTGAACTACTCTATGTCCTACACCTTCAATTTCATCTAAACACTTTACAATTTGTCTTTTAACTAAATCATCTAAAACTAATTTAACTGCAACTGCGTGATCTTTAATTGCTAAAACTTGTTTTTCTTTTTTTCCATTAACAGTAATACTATAAATAGCATCATCTAAACCTATTCTTTCCACAACACCATTAGTAATTACTTTTTCTTCAGGAAGTTCTAATAACTTAAATTTAAGTGATGAACTACCTGCATTAACTGCCATTATTTTAGCCACTTTAACACCTCTTTCTTTATTCTCAACACTCCCATTATTTTACCATAGATTAAAGAATAATTCAATTATTATCAGAGTTGAATTCTTGAAAAAAACACCCCTTTATTATATAATATAATAAATGAGGTGCTTTTCATGAATAAGTTAATGATTAGATTAATTAAATTCTACCAAAGAAATAAACCCGATCGTAAGCATTGTAGGTATTACCCTACATGTTCCAATTATGCAATAGAGGCTTACGAAAAGTTTAATTTTTTTTATGCAACTTTTCTAACCATTAAAAGAATTTTAAAATGTAATCCATTATTTAGACCAGGATATGATCCAGTACCTTTATCAAGAAAGGAAAAAAAAGCTTTAAAACAGGCTACCGAAAATCCTCCTAAAGAACAATCTAATTCTTTCAAAGAAAGTTAATTTTTTAGAATCATTTATTTTAGATGGTTCTTTTTTTTCTGTCCTAATATAGTTAATCTTTAACTCATAGTTTTGGTTTTTACTAGTTAAATGAATAATATTTTCACCTTCTACTAATTCTTGCTCTTCATAAACTAAGTCAGTACTTAAACCATAATAAGATCTAGTCATATCTAAAACTTTAGAAAGTGAAAGTGGAGTACTTGTACCTAAAGTAACCGGATTTAGTTTTATGAAAAAGACTGGTGGAATATTATCTCTAACCGTTACATAGACTGTAAAATATGTAGTATTATTAGCTCCATCAGTTGCTTTAAAGATTACATTATATGTTCCTACTTTCGTTTTATTAAAAGTATAATTATCTAAATGTAGTTCTACAAAACAATTTCCTGAAACAGCATCAAAAGCTTTTAATCCAGCCCTTACTTCTTCTAAATCTAATGTCTCATCAGTATTAACTGTGTAACTATTTTCTCCCGTAAAAACAGGACCTTCATTATCATTTACTTTAATAGTAGCAGTAAATGAAGCAGTATTATTTGAACTATCAGCTACTTGATAAATAACAATATGTTCACCAACAACATTTTCGTTTCCTGTATAATAATCTTCTTGAATAAAAAGATTATTAGTAATATTGCCATCATAATCATCATAAGCTTCTAAACCTAAAACTGTTTTTAATTCACTAACATTTAGTTCATCGCCAACATTTTTAGTATAATTACTTGAACCTGTAATAATTGGGGGAATTTCATCATAAATCTCTAAATTTAAAGTGAAAGTAGATTCATTTAACTCTTCATCTTGAACTGAATATTGTACTAAATAATTCCCAACAATATTCTCTTTACTACTATAAGTATCTACATCTTTTGTGATTTTTGATGTTATATTCCCATCATAGTTATCATAGGCAAGTAAGTTGCTTTCAAAATCAGTTAAACTAAAACTATCTTGATATGATATCCTTACATTTTTGCTATTTATAAAGCTATACGAACTATAATCTACACCTTTATAATCAAATTCACTATCAGGGTTAAAAAGATTTGGATCATATAAATTAAAATAAATTTCTAAGTTGTCAAAAACTTGTTCTGGTGTTAAATCGGTATTGCTAACTTTTGGATATTTAAAACTCATTCTTAAATATTTATTGCTAACTGATAAATCAACTGGTACGCCGCTTTTATTTAAAGAAAACCAGCCAACTTCATCAACTAAATCTTTATTACTATTATAAATATTATACTCACAAGTAATACCATTTAAATTGTTTTCTGACCCAGCCCTTAACCAATACATAATATTACCATCTACTTTAATGTAGCGATATGATGTAAAAATAACATCATCGTCTGTTTCTGTTAGAATAAATTGATTTTTAGAAATATAATTTATTCCTTGAGGGATAAACTCCCAATCGATTGCCTTAGCTTGCATTCCTTTTAAACCAAGTATGCATAAAAGGAATAAAAATGCACTTAATATTTTTTTCATTATACCTCCTCTTTACTTGTATATTATTAAGAATTAGTATAATTTCTTTTATTTAATTAAAAAAGGTCACTTAAAGTGACCTTTTAACTTAAGATTAGCTCATCATTAATTACAGATTTAGAAGAGAATTTTTGAAGAAGAATTGGAATTGTTAGATTCTTCTTTTCTTCTCCCTTACAATCAAAAATTATCTTTCCTTGATCAAGCATTATTAGCCTATCGCCATAATTAATTGCATCTCTCATATTATGAGTTACCATAATCGTCGTTAATTTTTCTGCTTTAATAATATCATTAGTAATTTCTAATACTTTCGTAGCTGTATTAGGGTCTAAAGCTGCTGTATGTTCATCTAATAATAATAGTTTTGGATTATTTAAAGTTGCCATAATTAAAGTAATAGCTTGTCTTTGACCACCAGATAGAGTACCTATTCTTTGTGTTAGTCTATTCTCTAAGCCTAAGTCTAGTTTACTTAATTGTATAATAAAATCTTCTTTATTTTGAGCACTAAACCCCCATCTTAAAGTCTTTCTTTTTCCTCTACGCTTAGCAATTTCTAAGTTCTCTAAAACAGACATTTGGCTAGCAGTACCTTGATGTGGGTCTTGAAAGACAGTGCCGATATATTTTGCTTTTTGGTGTTGTTTTAAGTTTGTAATATCTTCACCATCCAAAATAACCTTCCCAACATCAGGCAAGTGCTTACCATTAATAATATTAAGTAAAGTCGATTTACCTGATCCATTACTACCAATAACAGTTACAAATTCTCCTTCTTCAATTGTTAATGATAAACTATCTAAAGCTACTCTTTTATCTTCTATTATATCAGGATTAAATATTTTTGTTACATTCTTAATTTCTAACATGAATTTAATTCCTTTCTTGTTTTAAATTTCTTAATTTGCGATTTTATTAATGGTAAAGCTAAAATAATTACAATTAAAACAGCTTGGATTAATTTCAAGAAGTTTGGATTTAAACCAAATAAATTGATTGCAATCGCTACAATAATATTATAAATAAACGATCCTAAAATTACGGAAATTAACCAGTTTTTAAATGTTCTCTTACCAAAAATAGCTTCACCTAAAATAATCGCTGCTAACCCTATTACTAAAGTTCCGCGGCCGATATCCATATTGCTACTACCGTTTTTTTGTGCTATTAAAGATCCACTTAAAGCGATTAGTCCATTAGATAATGCTAAACCAATGATAATCATTAAATCAGTATTTATACCAAGTGACTTACTCATATCCTTGTTCATTCCTGTACTTCTAATACTCATACCAACTTCTGTACCAAAGAAATAGTAAATTGCAAAGAATACAAGTATTAAGAATAATGCTAAAACTATTAATTTAGAACTTTGAAAATTAGTAATAAATGAAGTTGTAGGAATTAACTTTTCAAGGGGACTAAAAACAGTTTTTGTTTCCCCATAAGTCATAATGATAGTCGATTTTCCACCTTGAATAACTTGTAAGTTGATGGAATATAAAGCAGTCATCATAATGATACCAGATAAAAGTGGTGGTATTTTTAATTTCGTATGAAGTAAGGCAGTTATTATACCAGCAACAGTTCCTAAAACAAAGGCAACTACAACACTTAAAAGCGGATTTACTCCACTAGTAATCATCACCATCGTAATTGCAGCACCCATTGTTAATGAACCTTCGCATGTCATATCTGCGAAATCTAACATCCTAAAGGAAATAAAAACACCTACGACTAAAATAGCATATGCTAATCCTTCTTGTAAGGAATCAAATAAGATACTTACTAATTCCATAACTTAACTCCTTTCTAAATAACTTCGTCAGCTCTATCTAATAATGCTTGGCTAACAGTAATACCCATTGCTTCTAAATTTGTTTTGTTTACAATTAGACTTAAATTTTCTGATGTAGCAGCAGGAATATCTTTAGGTAATTTTCCATTCTTTAAAATCTCTACTGCCATTTGTCCAGTTTGTCTTCCTAATTCTCGATAGTTAATACCAAATGTAATTGATGCACCATCCCTAACTTGGTTTTCTTCACCAGCAATAATCGGTTTCTTTTTACTTAATGACATATTAGTTAATAATACCATATTTTGCGCTAACATATTATCAGTTGGTACATAAACAACATCTACTTCGTTGAATAAGTTATTTGCAACTAAATCAATTTGGTTTACTTCACTAATAGTCTTAACAACCGTAGTCATACCTAATGCTTGAGCAGCTGCAACACCCATTTCCACTTGAATTCTTGAGTTCTCTTCATTTGAATTGTAGATAAAACCAATCTTAGTTGCCTCAGGTAATAACTCTTTTGCAAGTCCTACTTGTTCAGCTACTGGATTCATATCACTAGTACCAGTAATATGTCCACCTGGTTTAGCCATTGACTCTACAAAACCATGAGCTACGGGATCTGTAACTGCTGTAAATAAAAGCGGTGTTGTCTTGTTTGCTTCAACTAAAGCATTTTGCGCTGCTGCAGTTGCGTTTGTGGCAATAGATAAAATAAGATCTGAATTTCTTACTAAGCTCTTTGCTTGTTGCATCATAACTGTTTGATCTGCATTAGGAATTTCAAGAGTAACTTTAATGTTCTCTCCATCCTTAAAGCCATTTTCTTCTAATACTTCTAAAAAGCCAATTCTAGCTTCGTCTAGTGCGGGAGCTGCAACTAATTGTAAAATCCCAATTTGCGTTTTATCATCTTTCTTACATGCTACTAGTAAAACACCAAATACAAAAACTAATACCACTGCTAACATTCTTTTTAATTTCATTTTAAACCTCCTTAAATTAAAAAATGTGTTATAAGTAATAACACATTTTTATCTAATAATATTTTAGAATACTGTTATTACTTATCAATTAAACTTTTACGTTTGATATCATAATAACAGTTATATTGGCACTTTCACATAGGAAAAAGGCCAAGAAACCTTTATGATATCCTTGGAAAGTAATAATAGTAATAAAATTTGTTTTGAAAATTAACTAACATAGTTCTTTTCCTCCTAATTTTATTGTTTTCATTATACCTCATATTTAAATGAATGTCCAGCATTTTCTTTACATAAAACGTTTACATATACTAATTGCTCAAATCAGACTCTAAATTACAATTTTGATTAGCTTCAATTAAAATCATAAATGCTTTGTTCTTTTTTAAGAAATAAAACAAAACAACTCCTATAATCATTACAACTGCCTCACCAATTGCAACTCCAATTAAACTAGCCCAAAATGGTAGTTCTAAAATTAAGTATAACTCTAAACCTACAATTATTGCATTAAATATTGTTGGAAAAATCCAAGTAATAAACAAATGTTTAGAATACATAATACAAATTAAACTTAAAATTGTTGCGATAGTTCCAAAAAGAACATCATAAATTCCCATTGGACTAAAAAGATTAGCAATAATACAACCTACAACTAAACCCAAAAAATAATCTTTCCTAAAGAAAACAAGCAAGATTAAAATCTCAGAAATTCGAAATTGGATGCTTTCAAAAGAAAACGGGTTAATAACAGTTAAAACTACATAAAGTGATGCTATCAAAGCATTCCTTACAATAACTTTCATTTTTACCTCCTTGTTTTTTATCTTAGATGGTTATGCAAGGCGAACATCTAATATTAGTAATTATACCACTAATTATTCGTATTTTCAATTTTATTATTAAAAAGATTAAATTTCTTTTGAATTCTTTCAAATGTCTTCATTAAAGGATTATACAATAAAATCAAAAATAACATATTGCTAGCGATATATCCGATAGTTGTTGGGGTTGAAATAATAATAAAGTTGAAATAATCTTTAAATGTAAAACCTGATGTTACTTGTAAAGTAGTCCAAACATCTATCAGTAAAACATAAAAGACTCCAGCAATTCCCCCAAGCAATAATACAAAATATAAACTTTTCTTTAAAAAACTTTCTTTAAATAAACCCGCAAGAAAACCAATCATACCAAAGCCAAACATTTGAAATGGCGTCCACGGTCCTTGACCAAAGTAAAAGTTAGAAATAGCCATTGTTAGAGCCCCAATCATAAACCCTGCTTCTTTTCCAAAAATTAAAGCCGCAATGATAATTATTGCTCCAATCGGTTTAATCCCTGGTAAAAAAGCAAAAAGGATCCTAGAAACAATGTTAATAGCAATTACAATTGCAACTAAGATTAACTCTTCTAGTTTTGGTTTAGACTCTTCAAATGATAAAAAGAAAGGTATTAATGCCAATATAGCTATCAAAACAGAAATAATTCCATATTGTTTTAGATTAAGTAAGAAATAAAATAAAACAATAATCAAAGGAATTAATCCAAAAATAATCGAATATCTAATTATCTTTTTCATTTTTAATTCCATTCTTCTTAGCTATCTCTACTAACTCAGGAACTGTAATAACTTTATCATATAAGTCTCTAGATGCAAGTGAAGCAACTGTTGTATAGAAGTTGCTATTACTAAAGAAACTATGACTATCGGTTAAACTTAAAACTTTACCATTAAACATAATTCCTACTCTATCAGCTACACTTGCAATAAACTCTAAATCATGAGTTGCAATAATGATAGTTGCACCTTTAGCTTTTAAGTCCATTAATATCTCTTTTAATTCTTCTCTTAAACTAAAGTCCATTCCTTTAGTAGGTTCATCTAAAAATAAAATTTTTGGTTTAGAAAGCAAAATTTTAGTAAAAGCAGCTTTTTGCAATTCTCCTCCTGATAAATCATAAGGACTCATTTCCAATAATGGCTTTAAATCAAATTTAACTAACAATTTTTCTAGTAGTGCTTTATCTAAATCTAAACTCTTTACATAATATTCTAAATCTTCCCCTACAGTACGCTTCAAAAATAATGTCAATGGATCTTGTGGTAAATAAGCAATTAAGTTTTTATATAAAATATTTCCCTTATATTTCCTAATATTCTTATTTTCAATTTCAATTTTACCTGAATAAAAAGATCTAATTCCAGCTAAGTTTTTTAAAAGTGTAGTCTTACCAACACCATTTCCGCCAACTAAACCTAAAATCTCATTATCATAAACAGTTAAAGATAGTTTTTCTAAAACATCTTTTTCTTTTTTACTATACCTATAATATAGATCTTCAGCCTTAATAATCTCTTTTTCAAAAACTTTAGTTTCATAAGAAAAATTAATCTCATTTTTATATTTGTTTTTTAAGGCTTCCTTTACATCTTTTAAATGAAGCAAGCTCCCTAAATCTAAGTATTTAGAGATTTGTAATGTCTTAGGTAGAAAGGCAAAATATTGTTTATTACTAGCTAGGAAATTTATTGCTTCTTCTTTTAATCCAAAATAAATCATCTTTCCTTTATCTAAAACTATAATTTTATCCGTAAACTCTAAAACGTCTTCCAAATTATGTTCTACTAAAATAATTGTAATTCCAAAGTCTTGATTAATTCTTTTTAAAATCTCTAAAAACTTTTTTCTTGTTAGCGGATCTAACTGCGAAGATGCTTCGTCTAGTAAAATAACTTCAGGATCTAAAACTAAAAGTGATGCTAAACTTACAAGTTGCGCCTCACCGCCAGATAACTTCATAGTATGTTTTTCTAATAAATCATTAATATCTAAATAATTTACGATTTCAGCTAATTTTGTTTCAATTACTCCTTTTTCTAAACCTCTTGCTTCTAAACCAAAGGCTATCTCATGATAAACTTTATCACTTACAATTTGTCTAGAAGGATTTTGAAACATATATACAATCTTACTTGAATCATAATCCTTTAAATCAAATCCATCAATCTTTACTAAACCTTTCAATTCACCACTAGGAGTAATTTCTTTTTTTAATAATTTGAGTAGAGTTGTCTTTCCACACCCAGTTTTTCCAACAACCAAGCAAAAATCACCTTTATCCAAGGAAAAGTTAATATCACTTAAGGTAAAACTATTATCTAAATATTTAAAACTTAAATTTTTCGTCTCAAGAAAAACCATTTCAAACTCACTCCTAACTCATAAATCAATGGTGCCAACATAAACAAAAAGCTAGCACTAAAAAGAATAATACTAAAAGCATTAAACTTCAATTCTCCAATAACTGGGTAATAGTAAAAATATAAATGTCCTTTATAATTACAATAAATATAAAAAGCCAGTAACAAACCACCAAATAACATAATTACAAAATCTTTCAAAGTAAAAGCATAACTGTGATAATACGATCTCTTACCTTGCTTATGACCCCTAGCTTTCATACTTAAACTTAAAGTTAAGTAATGTTCTAAAGACCAAGTAATTAAGGCTAATAAGATTTGATAGTTAATGCTAAGTCTTACGCTTAAACTTTTAGTTTTTTTCATTCCTAATGTTGTTTGTGTATCAATAAACTCTTGCTTCTTCTTTTTCATCTCAGGAATAAAACGTAAAACTAAAGCCACTATTAAAGCTAAATTTACTGAAACCTTTGAAAATAAATACATATTTTTATCAGTATCCATTGTGTAAGAGAAAATTGAACTCCAAATAATAATACTTACTAAAACTAATGCAATCGCAAAACCAAAGATAATTGATTCTTGGGTAATTGCTTGTTCATTTAAGAAAAACAAAATTGTCATTCCCCTATGATTAAATAAAGGATTAATCAAAACAATTAATAAAATTGTAAATAAATAAAACCCTATATTTCCTAAAAAGATTTTAAAATCATGATAATATAAAGAATAAAACAAACTAACTATTAACGATATTCCTAAAATAATTGGATTATACGTAAATAAGGTAAATGTCATATTCAAAATAAAGAATAGAAAAATCGTAAGTGGATGGAAACTCTTAATCTTATTCATGAACATCCTCCAATAGGTCATTACCCATATCACGAGAGTACTTCAAAACAACTTTGTCTCCATTTTTTAAATAAACTTTATCTGATGACTGACCTGATCTTTCCCCATTTATATAAAATAGCCATCCACTTAAAGACCCACAGTCAAATTCATACAAATTATATATTCCTTCAATATAATAACTGCCTTGCAATCCCTCATACTCTAATTGAAATTGATAATACCTACTTGCTCTTTTTAAAATTGAAAAAACTGTATCTTTATTTCTTAAAACTAAAGTCTTTTCTTTTAAGAAAATTCCATCACTAGGAATAATTCCTTCATCTAATAAAGATTGCTTGATATTTTCTTGATCATCAAGTAATACTTTACATTCAATCTGCAAATAAACTACCTCGCTATCTTCAGTAATATTTTCGGTATTTCTTAAATAATACTGATCAACACTTTCAATTTTTACTCCAAAAACAAGACCAACTACAGCTAAAACTAAAAAGGCAAATAATAATAAATCTCTTCTTTTCATAGTCTCTTCGCCTTCTTACGCTTAATTATTATTAATACTAACGCAGTCGTTAGACCATTAGAAGCTATGATTAAACTAAGATAAATATAAAATGATAAACCCTTTTTCTCTTCTCCTAACACTAGCAAGATGGAATCATAATTTTCAATATAATTTTGACCACCATATCGTAAAGCTTCATAACTCTCTTTTATTGCTAGCGCTTCTTCTTCGTTATCTTCATTTCTTTCAATAAAATCACTAATTTGTTTGTTTAGTCTAGCTACCTTAATTTCTTCTTCTTTAATTGAAACTATTGCTTCTTTAACCAAATCATCATTTCTATCTAAAACATCAAAAAGTTCTAAATAATATAAATAATGATTATATTTAGAAATCTTAACATCTAATAAATCTTGATTAATAGCTTCATTATCGTAATTACCTGGTTTTAGCTTTTCAAAACTAACAATAGGATATTCCTTTTCTTCATTTAAAGCTATACCATTTTCAATTAACTTTTCTTCTAATTTATAGTAATTATAAATATAGAAACGATCACGATAAGGTATACTCAAATATTCTTGGTATAAAACATCTAGATTAGTGCTATCACTTATCGCATCAATTTTCGTTTTTAAACTAATAATTTTTTGGCTTTCGTTTTCACTAAACTCAGGCAATAAATCATAATATGCTCTTTTTGTATTTAAATATTGATTATAACTAAGCAATGCCTCTTCAGCTTGTCTCGTAGCAATTTCTGAGTAATTGTCACCTCTTCTGTATTTACCTTCTTCAAGTTTATATTTATTTAAACCATCTAAAACAGTATTGTCATTTTTAATAAACCTTGTATCTTGTAACGGATCTACTCCTAAACTAGATAATGCTAGTAATACTTGAGAAGTACTTTCACAGTTATAAGAACCAAATGAAGCAAAATCTCCATCTTCTCCTTGAAGACTTCCTAGAGTATCTAAAGCAGTATCAATAATATCTTTAACTCTAACACTAATAATTTTATTTTCTCTTTTTGAATAAACTCTATATTCAGTTAAATCATTTTGGTATTTGCTTAAAGCAAGTAAAGTCATTGATGTAATATCGGGGTCTGGCACAGTCCCTATATAAGCAAATCCACCAGCTTTTAACTCTTTGCTTAAGATAGCTTGAACAATATCACTTCTTTTATAATAATTTTCAATATTATAATCTGGAAACCTCATACTATCAATAGCAAGTAAACTAAAGATTAGACTATTTAATCCTTGTTTTTCTAGGAGATTTTCTGTTTTAGTATCAAAAACACCTATTCTTAATAGATTATATTCTTTATCATCTATACTTATAACCCTTGGATCTAGACCACAAGCAATAGATGCAAAAGTTAATCTATGATATTCAGTCATCTTATCAGTTTCTAAAGTTCTTAGATGCTCTTTTATTTGCGCAATATAATAGATTTTATTAAAATCATGATTTTCTTTATAGTACTTTAAAACTAACCAATCATTTGAAGAACTATAGTTTAAATCTTCACTTTTCGCATTTACATTTATACTAAAAACAAATCCAAACAAAAGTAAGATAAAAATAAGTGCTTTTTTCATACTAATCTCCTTTCTTATTAAAAAACTACCCGAAAAGGGTAGTTTTGTCTTTATACAATAATAACAAATTTCCCTCCGAAATTTTTATTTTATAATCTCGGCAGGTCTCCTGACTTAAAGTATCATCATACTTTATTGATCTTCCCAAAAGTTTCCTTTAAGTGACCATAAATAATAAAGTACTCCACTTCTACAGTAGCGGGGGCTGTTCTAGATTCTAACTAGATTCCCTTTTAATTTTGCAATAAAAACCAAAATTATTTAATATTAAATTTTTAAATCACCTTTTTTAATTAAGTTATATTTTCTAAAGATGATATCAATTAACCAAACTAAAACAATTGGTAAGATAATTTGTAAGATCAAAATCGAAAGAATACTTCTCGCATTAATTCCCATCGAAGTTATCGTCTCAATCTGCCCAACAAGCCCCGAAGTTCCCATACCGGCTCCAATTGATGTAGTTGTCATTTTAAAAACAACAGTTGATAGTGGTCCTAAAATCGCACTAACAATAATTGGTGGTAGCCAAATAATCGGTTTTTTCAAAATGTTTTTAAATTGAAGCATACTTGTACCAATAGCAACTGAGATAATCGTACCAATATTATTATCTTTTCTGCTCATAACCGCAAAGCCAAGCATATTAGCACAGCATCCAACTAAGGCTGCTCCACCGGCTATTCCTAAAGTATACGCTTCATCAGCACTAAAACCTGCATTAATTGCATTAGTTCCTAAATGAATAGAAATCGCAATTGCAGCTGAAGAAATTGGTGCCGTTAGAGCCATACCCATAACTACAGATATAATAAGACCCATAACAAATGGTGTTGCATCTGTAGCTAAAATAATGAATTTACCAATATAAGATATACCAACAGTAATTGGCTTTGTAACTACTAAGCTAAAGCATGCAGCTGCTATTACTCCTAAAATTGGTACTATAATAATATCTATTGGCGTTTGTTTTGTAAGGATGGTATTCATTACGAAAATTGTTCCAATAACTACTACATAAATTACTAAAGGATCACTAGAAAGTCTTAAAAAACCTGCTAGTGTTAAAGATATACTTGGATCAGCATAAACATGAGGAAATAAAACAGCAATTCCACCACTAATTGATGCTACAATTAGTTTTAAACCACTAAGTTTTAAACTCATACTAATACCAATTCCAATACCTAGTCCCATGAACCCTTTAATAACTGAAGCTACATCAATAATAATCTTCTTTGCTTCCTCTGGTAAAGGTACGTATGTAGCAAAAGTAGTTAAGATTGTCCCTACAAGTAAGGTGGCGAAGAGACCATATGCCATACCATTTAAGGTCTTAATAAAGAAATCTAAAAGACCTTTATTATCCCCAATATAGCCATCTTCAAAATTAAATAATTTCATCTTTTAAAATGCGAAATTTCCTTTTGTGAATACTTTAACTTTTTTACCATCTTGTGTAGTCCCAATAATTTCCATATCACTACTACCAAACATAAAGTCAACGTGCGCCATAGATTTATTATAACCTTTTTTCATCAATTCTTCTTCACTTAAAGTATAACCATCTTTAATATTCATTGTATAAGCATTACCTAAAGCTAAGTGACAAGATGCGTTCTCATCAAATAAAGTATTATAGAATAAAATTCCCATATTAGAAATTGGTGAATTATGAGAAATTAAAGCAACTTCTCCTAATCTTGACGAACCTTCATCAAGTTCAACTAATGTCTTTAATACTTCTTTTCCTACTTTAGCACCATAGTCTACAACTTTACCATCTTTGAATTCAAACCAAAAATCTTCAATTAAAACTCCTTGATAACTTAATGGCATTGTGGCTACAACTTTACCATTTACACCATGACTATGTGGCATTGTAAAGATTTCTTCAGTTGGGATATTTGGTGAGAATGTAACTCCATTTTGACCTTTTTCTGATCCGCCACCCCAAATATGTCCTTCAACTAAATTTACAACTAAATCAGTACCAGCTTTATTCTTGAAATGTAAAGACTTAAAATTATACTTGTTTAATTTTTCACGATGTTCAGCTAATTGTGCATGATGCTTTTTCCAGTTCTCAACAACATCTTCACCTTCTCTAACACGGCAAGCTTCTAAAATTACTCCCCATAATTTCTCAATTACTTCATAATAAGGAACATCAGGGAATACTTTTTTACCCCATTCTAAGTTAGGTACAATACCGATTGTCCATTGTGAACCATTACTCATCATATACTTACGGTAAAAACCAATTTTCTCATTAGCAGCTTTACTAGCAATTACAAACTTCTTTGGATCAATACCTTTCATTAAATCAGGATTTGGTGAACCAACTGAAATTTGTGCAGCTTTATTATCCATAAAATACTCTAATCTTTTTACATTGTATTCAGGAAATTCTTTTAAAGTTTCTTCACTTGCATATTGATAATATAGTTTATTATCTTCACCATAACTCCAATTTACAACAACTTTTTTAGCACCAGCTAAATATGCTCCTTCAATAACCAATTTAGTAAATGCATGTGCTTCTACTGGTGCATTTAAAACAACGATTTGATCCTTTTGGACATTAGCACCAATTCTTACAATCAACTTCGCATATTCTTTTAATAACATATCTTTCATAAATCCTCCTCATAAATAGCATATAATATTGTATTGGAATTATTATAACCTATTTTCATTATTTTTTCAAGATTTACCGGATTTTTACTCCAACATTTAACCTTTTTGTTATTGAATTCTAAAGGTAATTTCATTTCATTATAATATACTTTCTTCACACAACTATTAGTCTTTAAGATTAAATTTTCTTTTATCCCCTTACCACAATAATCTACTGTCTTTGGCTTTCCTTTACTAAAGCGTCCTAAAATAAGTGAATTAAGTTCAAACCTAAATTGAAGTTCAGATCCAAATTTACCCTCTTGATAATCTAATAAACTAGCAACTTCCTTCTTTAAAACATTTGATTTTAAATATCGAATTAACCATTCCCATTTTTGATACATTTGCTTATTACTAAAAAATTTATCAAAATAACTTTCACTTTTATAAACTAGTTCAACAATTTTCCCTTGTTCAATTGTTTCATAGATTTCTTTTGTAAGCTTTAATTTATTTACTTTATTAAAATCATTTAATAAATCATCATAAAGTTCCTCAAATGATTTATATCCATCATTAGAACAAAGAGTTACAAAATAAGTCCACTTTGGGTATAAATCTAAATTTTGTTTTACTTTACCATCAAAAGCAACTTTGCATTCTTCATCTAAATACCAACCAGAAAATGAAGCATTCTTTTTGAAAGGAATAACTTTACCTTTGGCTTTATCTTTTTTATATTGGTTTTCATAAATTTTCGGAATATTACTCAAGTAATCCCAAATTTCTTCTGATTTTTTAATTGCAGGTGCTTCGCTACTTGCCTCTAACTCTTCGTGAGTTTTAAAATAAAAGTATTTAGCACTATCTACTAAAGCAGCCCAAGAGTTAGCAAAAAACAATTCTGCCTTATCTTCTTTACAACCTTCAGTTGTACGCCACAAAGCAAAGAAAACAATTAACTCTTCAATCAAATCGATAAACAACTGATTTTCTATACAATAGCCAATAAAGTATTTAGGGCTTTGATTTTCTGGATAACCCGAACTAGTTTCTTTTAAAAAATATTCACCAGCATATCTACCTATTAGATAAGGTGGATAATTAAAGAAATCTTCAAAATCAATATCTTTCAATTTCGCATGAGGATATTTTCTTAAAACAAAATCATATAATTCTTTTAAAAATGAATATTTTAAACTTTCTTTGGCAGAAAAATATCCACCTTTTAAATGATAATTAATACTCATCGTAAACCTTAACTTTCAAAATAACTTCAGCTGGTATAGATTGAATAGTATTATAAATAGAACAATACTTAGCTCCTTGACCTGCAGCTCTAGTAATTCTTTCTTTATCATCTTTAGACCAAATCTCTACATCAACAATAACTTCCTTTAATAGGGCAACACTAGTTTCATGTTTTTCACCATCAATCGTAATCTTAACACGATCAAATTCTAGTTTTTGCTTTCTACATAAAGCAAGAAATGTTAAATAATAACAACTTCCTAAAGCACCATATAATAAATGATACGGTGCATATTCATCCTCACCTCGTCCAATTTTAATTTCTCCATTTGGAGTTATTACTTTTCCTTTATATTCATTTTGAAATTCTAATTTAATTTGATCAGTCTTCATTTTTACTCTCACCTTCTTGTCTTTCAATTTCTTTTATTTTATAACTATAAGCTGCTTGAAGTAAGGCAGTCTTTACCACTTCTACATCAGCCACGTTTTCTACAAAATGAAATCCTTTTTTAGTTAATATCTTAAGTTTACCACTTTTACTAATAACAGATTTACCATAAATATTAGCATCTAAAAAATCATCAAATAAAATTACAGTTTCTTTATTACGAAATCCTAATTTTAAAGACTTTTCATCAATCTGAATCTTCTTTTTAGGTTCAAGAAATTCAAAAATAAACAAAACTAAGGCAACTAAAACTAAGGCACTTGCAATGATTAAGATTGCTAAATTCTCTTTAGTTTCAAGATACTTCTGTGTAAAAACTACAACAGCAGTAATCAAAAAAGCTTCAATAATTCCATAAAATAAAATAAATCCATAACTTTTATAACCGATTGTTCTATATTCCATTTTTAACTCCTATAATTAGCGGTATTCTCATTTCTTTATATGTAAATCCTCCATGATGTCCTTTCATTGGTTCACCATCTTTAGCTACAAAATTATATTTGTTAGTAGCAACTGCTACATAATCACCTAAACTAGTTTTAAGTGTTTTATGAGGAATACCTTTTCCATATAATTTCATTATTTCTTCTTTTGATAATAAAATAAAGTATTTAGAAAAATATTTCTTGAATAATTTCTCAAATGCAACTTTATCACTTACATGAAAGATTTGTGCTCTTGATTCTCCACTTGGCATTTTCTTTAATGTTTTTAAAAAATCAGGATATTCTCTTACATCAATTGGCTCAACATCTACTTGTCCGTGATCAGCTACAATTATCAAAAGCGTATCATCATTTAAATTTTTAGTAAAATTTTCTAACTCTTGATTCATTTGAATCAATTTAGCTTTTGCCTCTTTTGAACTAGGGCCATACATATGCATTGTGCCGTCTGGTTCATCACAATAAAAGTATGTAAATGATTTTTCATCTTTATCGATAATTTCTGTTAGCATATCTAATCCTTCTTTAAAACTATGATAACCATTTTCTCTAAATGAAGGATAAATTACATATTCTTTTACACCCAAATTAGTTAGATTACTTTCGTAACTTAAATAATCTTCTGTTTTGTAATTTTCATGTTTTTGTTCTTTATAATAATCTTCAGACATAAACAAAACAATTGATGGCTGATCTTCCTTTAAATATAAATGCCAACCAAGCCAACCATGCTCCAAAGGAGTTTTTCCTTGAAGCAAAGATGTTGTAGCACTAACAGTAGTTGGAGGAAAAACAGAAGAAATAATATCTTTAATATTTTCGGATAAAAAATCCTCTTTTTCTAAAGTACCTTCAATAGCACTAATACCCATTCCATCTAGTAACATTAAAATGACTTTATCATAACCCTTATTTAAGTAAGCATCTAAAACTTTATTTGATGGTCTAATGTTTTTACCCTTGTAGTATTTAATTAATGACTGATTAATACTAATTAGTGAATTATCATAGTTAACCTTTAATTCAATTTTTTGATAGCTTTCAATACTATAAATAGTTTTAAATCCTAATTTAGAATAAGTATGATTACTAATCTTATTATCATTATCGACTAATAAAACTACATCTTTACCATGTTTTTGCAAGATAGTGATAACATGACTTAACAACTTTTGCATATAACCCATATTACGACATTCTGGTTTTGTATAAGCATAACCTATTTCTGCATAACTATGATAAACATTACCAATCGTAATAAAGCTAACTATTTCCTTATCAATATAATAACCATAAGAAGTCTTAGTTTCTGCTAACTCTTCAAAATCTCTATTTCTAATATCATCGTTTAATTCTAAAAAAAATGAACGAAGTAAAGGAATTAGTTGGTCTTTATCTTGTGTAATTTCTTTGATATTAGGATCTTTGTAATTAGGTTTTTCATAATAAAGCATTAAACCTAGAGATGAATGAAATACTAATAAATCTTCACTATGTTTTTTAAACTCAGCTACAATTTCATAATTAGCACTAATTCCTTGATAATTAAGTTTATGCTTCTTGATTACCTCTACAAGCTTTTTAATTAACTCTACATCACCAACAATCACCATTGGCCTGTTAATAACATTACTTACAAGTAATGTCTTATCATCTGTAGTAATTTTAAGATTGTAATTATCATTAGACAGATCTAAATCAGCAGTTTTAATAGCCGTTTTATATAACAATTGATTTTTAAATTCTTCAGCTAAAATTGTTTTTTTATTATCCAAAAAAAACTCATTTCCATTTTTATAAAACTTAACCATAACTATTCCTCTTTAATAAATTGTTCTAGATCTTCCAACAATTCACTGTTATCTTTAGAATTCAATAACAGATGAGTTAAGAAAGGATAGATCTTTACAATCGTATTTTCGTTTACACACTTTTCCCTTACAAAATGAATTGACTTTTCAGGAACTAGTTGATCTAGTTTACCCCAAGCAATATATGTTGGAGCAATAATTTCCCCTAAATTCTCATTACAATGTTTTATAATTTGCCTAAAAGTACGATAAGCTTTATAAATATATTTACGAAAAAAACGTTCAAACGCCATCGAAACTGAAATAGAATCATCACTTTTTAAATTGTCTAAGAATTCTTTTGTTTCTTTCTTTAGTTCTTGATCATAAGTTTTATCAGCTACTCGTAAATCTTGAAAAACAGAAATGTAGGTTTTAACTTTATTAATTGGCATCTTAACATTAAAATATTTATTGGCAGGTGCAAGTAAAATTAGTTTCCCTACTCTTTTTATACTAGCTAAATAACTAGCAATTGCTCCTCCCATTGAATAACCAACAACATCAATACAATCATATTTAAGATGAAGTTGCCCATAAGTAGAAAATAAAAGTTCTAGCGTATTTCCTAAAGTGAAATTATCATAGCTTTCATCAACACTATGACCTGGAAAAGTAATTACCTCTATATGATCATAATACTTTTCTAAAATCGGTATTAAATTTTTAAAATCATATTTGTTTGATAAAAAACCATGTAATAAAAGTACTGCTTTCATTTATTTCTCCTTTCTTATTAAATAAAAGCACTAATATTTAGTGCTTCTTAAATTACCTTCAATTTGTTGATCTTATTTTTCTTGATCTTTTAAATATTTAACTAATCGCTTTAATCCTTCTTTTAAAATGCTTTGAGGGCAAGCAAGATTAAAACGAATGTAGCCATCATAATCCTTACAGTAATCACAACCAGAATTAACTGCAAGTTTATATTCTTTTAACTCTTTAATTATTTGCTCGCTAGTTTTATTTAAATATTGCAAATTAATCCAAAGTAAGTAAGTACTATGCGGATTAGCAAATTTTAAATAAGGTACCTCTTTGTTTAAATAATTTCTTGCAAACTCATAATTTTTATATAAATGCTTTTGCTGTTCAATAACCCAATATTCACATTTATTATAAGCAGTCTCACAAGCAAGTAAACTTAAAAGACTTGCTCCACCTATCTTATAGCGATCTAAGTGCTTACGAACATTAGCCTTGATTTCTTCATTTTTTAAAACCAAATTTGCAATTCTTAGACCAGCAATATTAAATGTTTTACTAGGAGAAATACAAACAGCAATTTTATCATGTAAATGAAAAAACTTACCTACCGATGTAAACTCATGACCATAAATAATTAAGTCAGAATGGATTTCATCTGATACTAAAAATACATCGTATTTATTACAGAGTCTAACAATAGCTTCAATTTCTTCTTTTGTATAGATTTTACCAACTGGATTATGAGGATTGCATAAAATATACATTTTAGCTCCCTCTTTAAATTTATTCTCTAAATCTTCTAAATCTAAACTATAATGTTCATTATCATTAATTAAATGATTTGAGGATAAAACTCTTTTATTTCCTTCAGTTAAAGCAAAGAATGGTGGATATACCGGAGGATTAATCACAATTTTATCCCCTTCTTTAGTATATAAATTTATTAATAAAGAAATTGACTCTAATACTTTATTCATAATAATAATATCATCTTTTTCAATATTAAAGCCATATCTTTTCATGCACCAATTAATTACAGCTTCATAATAACTATTTGGAACAACAGTATAACCAAAGATACCATGCTCTACTCTTTTTAATAAAGCTTCTTTAACTTCTTTTGGCACTTCATAATCTGAATCAGCGATTGTGAAAGAATAAACACCTTCCTCTACTGTATCCCACTTAAAACAACTTGTCCCTCTTCTATCTACTACTTTATCAAAATGACTCATTATAATGTACCTTCTTGCTTTCTTTTAAATAATAACTTAAGTGTTAGATAAAGTGTGAAGCCAAATAATACCATCAAAATCACTGCTATCACTATTGAGAAAACAAAGAAATTTTTTGGAACTCTATCAAATCCTTCAGGATAACTATCGTACTTTTTTAAAATAACACTATTATTAATAATAAGGGCAAGTAAAAATGATTCAACTAATCCCATTACAACTGCCATTACCATAAAGAAAATACTATTGTTAGAATATTTTTGTTTATTTTGCACTACTTGTCTTTTTCTCATATTTCCTCCTAATAAGTAACAACTATTTTATTTTCATCAATTTGATATTCTAATCTTAAACTATTCAAAACTTTTTTAACTGGTAGTAATAAAAAGCCATCAACTTCTTTTACTGCACCACCCCATAGACTTAAAATCTGACTAATTTTATTTTTTTCAATTTCTATATAATTTTCAGTCATCCTTGGAATTTCTAATAACCCTTCTGCAATTGTTAGGGCAGGAACATAATATTCACAGCATTCCTTAACAACTTTAGTCGGCATATAAATAGTTCGATTATCTAATTTACTTTCTTTGCCTAATAAATCAATAACAAAGGTATGTTTTTGTTCACCACAAATAAAAGTCTTCGTAAATTCTTTAAGTATTTCTGTAAGTAAATCAGCTTTATTATCAATGTTATATGTAATATGTCCTCCATTAGTAATAAAACAAATTCCAACTTTTTGCTCTAAACTGTAAAACATACAACTAATAACACCATAAGCAGATCCCGTATGACCTCGTAAAATTCTTGGTCCATAATCAGTAGTAAGTTTTAAGGATAATCCTTTTGCCTTGTAACTTGAATCTTCAGGATTCCCAAACCAATGAAATTGAGACATAAACTCAACGGTTTCTTTTTTTAATATTCTTATATCTTTATATTTGCCTTCATTTAGTAAAACTATTAAAATCTTAGCTAAGTCTTCCATACTAGTAAATAACCCACCAGCAGGTCCACGATAATTTTCCCCAAGCGGAAACTTAGGATAAAATCTTTCCACAAACGATGCAAAAGTTCGACTTAATTTATAATCATCATTAACTAAGTCTCTTTTATAGATACTTGATCCATACTCGATACCTTTAATATCTCTCGGATTAAAACTAGCATCCATCTCTAATTTATCAAGAATTGTTTTTTTAATCCAATCTGTAAAGTATTCTTTAGTTATTTTTTCAATAATGCATGTTAAAATACCAGTGCCAAAATTAGAATAAATAAAATATTCGCCTGGTTCATACTTAGAATAAGTTAAATCAGTCCAATATTTTGATTTGTTTGGAACTAGAATATCGGCTAAACTGACAGGCTTACTCGTACCATTTACACCATTATAACCAACGATCTTATCATCATTTGCTGGATCTTCATCATCATAGCCATCGGTTATACTAGAAGTGTGAGTAAGTAACATTTTAACAGTAATTGGGCTATCGGGATATTTAGGATTTCTAATTGGGAAACCTAAAATATCTTGAATATCATCATAGATATCAAGCTTTCCTTCTTCTACAAGTTTCATCACTCCCATGCCAACTACAATTTTAGAAATTGAAGCAATACGATAAATAGTTTTATCTGTTGTTTTAATTTGCTTTTCTAAATCTTGATAGCCATAAAATCCTTGTTCACTAATTGCATCACCATTAACAATAACATAATTAGCACCTACGAGTTTAGACTCTTCTGAAATTTCTGTAAATTGTTTTTTGAATTTTGCTTCCATAGTTTCACCTATATTAATATTATACCATAAAATTACTAAAAAATAAAAAAAAGACTAATATAAATTAGTCTTTTATTTGAGAAGAAATGGATGTATGTTATAAGAGGAAACTAATTTGAAAAAATAGTTTGTTTCTTCTTCTCATGATACAAGTTTAGCACCCATAACTTAATTAAATCTTAAATTAAAGATTTTTATTTCTTTCCTCTAATATTTTTAAATACTCATAATGAGACTTACGATAAGTATAATCATCCATAGTTAATTCTCCATTCCAAATTAGTAAATAAGTAACATAATCAGAACTAACTAAATCACGACCAAAATATCTTTTAATTCTATCATTTAGCTCATTACTTTTCTTTTCAATAAAACTATTATATTGTTCTTGATTATCTTGTGAAGGCAAGCCTGGACCTGCTTCTTCTGTAATAATTCGCAAAACAATCTCCTCTTTTAATTGTTCATCTAAAGCTTGAACTTCTTCTAAAATTAAGTTGTTTTCATCAACTTTATCTGTATATTCTTCATGAAGTTTTTTCTGACTTTTTTTATTATAAATGATGAATCCAATAATAACACCAAATATCCCAACAAACCCAGCAGTCCCGGCAAGAATCTTGCTAAGTTCTAAATCAGCTACAATCACCGCAAACAAATAAGCAACAAAAGAAGCAATAGCTACTCTTAAAAGCCAATAAAGATTTTTAAATCTTTTTTGGAAATTATTTAAAGGGTGACTATAAATTGCTTGAATGCTTTTTAAGCCATCAATATATTCTTCATATTTTTTGTTTCTTTTTGTTAGAGTTTCCATTATTCTTCTCTTTCATTGGTAATGTTGTGATAAACAGTTTGCACATCATCTACATCATCTAAACAATCTAGTAATTTATTGTAGATAGCCAAATCTGCTTCAGAATTTAATGTAGTGTTTGTCATTGGAACCCAAGTAACTTCATCACGAAGAAATTCCATATCAGCATTAACACTATAAAAAGTGTTTCTAACCTTTCCATACTCAGTTGCATCAGCAGTTATTCTTACTACTCCTTCAACTGTTTCAATATCAATTACATTACAATCTGCTTCAAGTAAAAGCATCATAACTTCTTCTTCATCCATATTATTTACTTCAAAAATAGCATAGTTATTAAACATGTAAGTTACTGAACCAGTTTCTCCTAGTTTAGCTCCACTTTTACCAAAAATTGCTCTTACTTCAGAATAAGTACGATTAGGGTTATCTGTTAAGCACTCTACAATAAATAATGAATTGTTTGGACCAAAGCCTTCATAACGTGTTGCTGTGTAAGAATCAACATCTCCACCTTTAGCTTTTTCAATTGCTCTATTTATAACATCACTTGGTACGTCTTCCTTTTTTGCTCTATCAATAGCACTTTTTAAAGCAGGGTTATGGTCTGGATCAGGCAATCCTTCCTTAGCCGCCATATAAATAATTTTACTATATTTAGCATTAACTTTGGATTTTTTTGCAGCTGTTTTTGCCATGCTTGCTGCTCTAACTTCATGTGCTCTTCCCATAATTAAATCTCCTTATTTATTAATTATAATACTTTTCTAGTTAACTTGCAATATTTTTGATTATTCGTAACCCATTTCCGTTAATAATTCTAAGGCAATATCAGGATTGTCTGTCATAATAACATCTGCTCCTAATTCTAATAATCTACGCATTTCTTCTTTTTCATTAATAGTCCAGTATTGAACCGATATTCCTCTTAAATGAGCTCTTTTAATATATGTTCTTTGATCTAATTTAATAGTAATTCCTTTAACTGTTCTTGATCTTGGAATTTGTAAAGCCATAAAATTAGACTTATCAAAGATATTGATTCCTAGCATTTGTGTAATTACAAATGATGTAACAGAAGATACGCTACCGCCACGGAATAAAGTTGGGTATTTCTCTACAATATAATTTTCAACTTCGCCATTAAATGTTCCAATAATAACTCTTTCTCTTAAGTTATTTTCTCTGTAAGTAACAGTTAATAATTCATTTAATTGATCTGCAGCTTCAAAACCTATTTCATTTTTGTCTTTTATCTCAACAATAAACTTTAATTTAGTATTAGCATAACGAGCAAAAATATCATCAATTGTAGCTATATGTAATTGTTCATTATTAATCTTTGTCATTCTTTCAGGATCATCAAGTGCATAACGGTACGGATAGTTACCATTACGATCTTTAAAATTATAACCAAAATTTAATTCTTGTAGTTCAGCTAGTGTATGAGCACCTACATAATAATCTTCAGTACTACCAGAAATTGCTTCTGCATCTGAACATTCATTAATTGTCAGGTTATGAATAGCAACCAAATGTTTATCTTTAGTCATAACAAGATCTAATTCTAAAATATCAATATCTAATTCATTAACTGCATAATCAAAAGCTTTAAATGTGTTTTCTGGATTTAAATTTTTCCCGCCACGATGGGCTGCAATTAATGGTCTTTCTCCTTTTGCTACAATAAAAGGATTTTTCTCTAGTTGTTTTTTAGGTGGTACCACATTTAGTAATACCATAAATAAAAATATACAAATAACTATCTTCATTCCTAAGGTCATTCTTTCAGTAATAATCATCTCGTCCTCCTTTTACTTATGTTATATTATACCATAAAAAAAGAAGCTTGTGCTTCTTTTTTATACGATTTGCAATTTTAATACATCAATCGCAGCATCGCCTGCAACAGATGCACCTACAATCGCAACTTTATCACCCTTCTTAAGCATTCCTGTTGACATTGCTCTTTCAAGACCATGGCTAAATAAATCATCTGTAGTTGCTTTTCTTTCAGCCATAATTGGTAATACGTTCCAATATAAATATAATTGACGGCATGTTTGTTCATCTAGAGCACAAGCGATAATTGGTGTTGTTGGTCTATATGAAGAAACAATTCTTGCAGTTGTTCCTTTTTTAGTAATTGCGATAATTGCACTTGCATGAAGTTGTGTAGCTGAAATAACTGCTGAGTTACCAATTGCTTGTCCTACTTCTGAACCTAAGCTCAAGTCATTTTCAAGATATTTTTGAGCATAGTCAATTGCATCTTCTGCTTCAACAGCAATAGCTGCCATCGCTTTTACTGATTCAACCGGATATTTACCAGCTGCAGTTTCTCCAGATAACATTATACAAGTAGTTCCATCATAAATGGCATTAGCTACGTCACTAACTTCTGCTCTTGTAGGTCTTGGATTTGATTCCATAGAGTCTAACATTTGTGTAGCAGTAACTACTAGTTTACCTTTTAAATAACATTTATTAATAATCTCTTTTTGAATTGGAGGTAGTTTTGAGAAATGAACTTCAACTCCCATATCTCCTCTAGCAATCATAATTCCATCTGAAACATCAATAATACCATCAATATTTTCAATACCTTGCATATTTTCAATTTTAGAAATAATTTTTATATCGTCTGCACCAATTGATCTTAAATATTCTCTTAATCCTAAAATATCTTCCTTTGTTCTTACAAATGAAGCTGCAATATAATCAATCCCTTGATTAACACCAAAAGCAATATCTAAACGATCTTGTTTGCTTAAAAATGGAATGTTAATATTTACATAAGGAACATTAATACTCTTATGATTGCTTACTCTACCGCTGTTTTGCACACGACAATGGACATTTTCACCAACAATCTTTTCTACTTCTAATACGATTTTTCCATCATCAATTAAAATGCTATTTCCTATTTCTACGTCTTTTGCTAAATTTGGATAAGTGATACAAACTTCTTTCTCATTACCCAAACTACCATCATCTGGTTTAAAAACAAACTCTTGTCCTTCTTCTAACATGATAAATCCTTCTTTAAAGTCACGAACTCTAATTTCTGGCCCCTTTGTATCTAGTAGAATAGGTACTGGTAATTTTAATTCTTCTCTAATTTTTTTAATAGTGTCAATTCTTTTTTTGTGTTCTGCATGATCTCCATGTGAGAAGTTCAAACGAGTGCAGTTCATTCCGGCAAGCATTAACTCTCTCAATATTTCTGGTTTTTCTGATGCTGGACCTATTGTACAAATAATTTTAGTTTTTCTCATATTTTCCTCCTATTTAATATATTTATAGATAGCATGTGCTACCCCATTATTTGCATTTGATTCTGTAATATCTTTAGCTACGTCTTTTACTTTTTGGCGCGCATTTCCCATCGCTATACCTAAGCCAGCTTCTTTAACCATCAAATAATCATTTCCTTCATCTCCGATAGTCATTATTTCTTTCTTAGCTATACTTTTTTTCTTGGCAATAATTTCAATTCCTCTTGCCTTGTCTACTTCTTTATTTACAAATTCTAAATAATAAGTAGCACTTCTAACTACATTATATTTTTCTTTCAATTCCTCTGGAACATAATTAATAATATTATCAATATCAACTTTAGAACCAGTAAACATATATTTAATAACAGGAAAGTCATCAGCTAAATCATTAAATTTAATTTTCTTTTTCTTAACATAATTTACTTTTACTTCTAGATCTACATAATAATCTTCAACTTCATATAAAACAGTGTCTAAAATAAAAGCATGACTATTTACACTACTAAACTGGCTTTTAAATTTTTCCAGTTCTTTTACATCTTTACCGGTAATACCTTTTTGATAAAGAATAGTATCCGTTTCAAAATCATAAACAACAGCTCCATTAAAACCAACATAGTATGACTTAAGACCTAAAAGTTTATAATAATCTCTCATCGATTCACAAACTGGTCTCCCACTAGCAATAACTACATCTATACCCTTACTAGTAGCATACTTGATTGCTTTTATATTTTCTTCTGATAATTTTGATTGTGGATCAAGTAATGTACCATCCATATCAATTCCAATTAATTTAACCATCTTTCCACCCAATATATTATATCATATATTTTGTCTTTTGCAATTCTCCTTAATCGTTTTCATTTTCATTATTATTTCTTGAAAAAACAATTTTCTTTTTCAAAACATTTATGAAAGTAATGAAAGTATTTTCATTGAAAATGCGTTGCGTTTTCATCTTTTTTTCATTTGACAACTGTGTTATAATGCTAGTGTAAGAAAGAGGTGAGAAATATGTTAATTAGTTTACTATTATTATCTGTTGGTACAGTAGGTCTAGGTTCTTTAGCAGTTGCTGCTGTTTCTCAAGTTTCTCGTAAAACAAAGGATAATTGGGAATATTCACGCAAAGAAGCTAATCAAGGAATTTAATTACCTTGAAAACTTACTGACAACAACAAACTATTTTTATAGTTTGATTAGATATAAACAAAAAGCCCTTTAGGGCTTTTTTTATTTTATAATCACATTTAATTCTTTTAACACTTCAATAAAATTAGGATAAGATTTATTAACCGCTCCTTCTCCTTTTATAAAAGTATCATTAGAAACAATTATACTTAAAATTGCAAGACTCATAAAGATACGGTGATCGTTATATGTTTCAAAAACAATGCTATCATTATTTAAATCTGATTTTAAAAACGTAACTTGATTATCTTCTTTTTTATACTTTAAACCTATTTTTGATAATTCAAAAAGCATATAATCTAAACGATTAGATTCTTTATAGAGAAGCCTATTAGTATTTACAAAAGTTACTTCCTCTTTACCTAGCAAAGCAAGCACCATTAAAATAGGCCCTAAATCAGGAATATCATTCAAATCAATTGTCATCTTTTTAAAACTTCTTTTGATACATTTAAAGCAACCATTGCTATACTCAAATTCACAACCAAAGTCTTCTAAAATCTCTAGAATAGCCTTATCGCCTTGAAGTGAATCCAAATTAACATTTCTGATTAAAAGGTCTTCATTAAAAAGTGCTAAAGCAAAAAAATAAGCAGCTTGTGACCAATCACCTTCTGTTTTCCAATAATTGCCAATGTACTTTTGCCTGCCTTCAATAGTGTAAATATCATTTTGATAATCCACCTTGATTCCATAATTATTTAAAGCTTCTAGCGTCATCTTTACATAAGGTTTAGAAACTTGATTAATAACTTTTAAAGTGGATTTTCCTTTTAAACTTGGTAAAGTAAGTAACATCCCCGTTACAAATTGACTTGTCTTTGGACTATCTATAATATAATTTCCAGCCTTTAAAGAGCCTTTTAAAATGATTCTATCTTTTTCAACTTTAAAATAAAATTTATTTTTTGAAGCTAAATCTTTATAATAATCTAAGGGTCTTTTTAATAAACTTTCTTTGCAATAAATTGTACAAGTTTTTTTAAGAGTAAAGAGAATGGGAATTAATAGTCTAAGGGTAGTTGCAGATTCTTTTATGTGGTATTCATTACTTGGTTTTTTGCCTTCTTCAATAACAATTTCATTTTTTCGAAGTGTGACTTGTTTACCTAAGGCTTGAATAGCATTTAAAGCATCATAAACATCATTAGAATAATTTACATTACCAATGATAATCTTATCTTTACTATAGAAAGAAGCAAGAATATATCGTTGCAAATAACTTTTAGATGCTGGAACAACAACTATTCCTTTAGCTTCGCTTTGTTTTATCCTAATCATTTTCTTGCAAATGCTCACTTAATGATTTTACTTTTTTAAGAAGTTTTTCGAATCTTTCTAAACTTAGAGTTTGAACTCCATCACTAAAAGCAGCTTTAGGATCATAGTGAACTTCAATAATTAAACCATCAGCACCAGCTGCAATAGCAGCTAAGCTCATTGGCTCAACATATTCATATAAACCTGTGCCATGAGAAGGATCAACTATTACTGGTAAATGGCTTATTTTCTTTAAATGAGGAATAACATTTAAATCTAAAGTTGCTTTTGAACCATTAGCTATTGTTCTAATCCCTCTTTCACATAGAATAACTTCTTTATTGCCCATACTTAATAAGTATTCAGCAGCTAGTAGCCATTCATCTACAGTAGATGCAAAACCTCTTTTTAATAAAATAGGTTTTTTTACTTTCCCTAACTTTTTAAGTAAGGCATAGTTTTGCATATTCCTTGCTCCAACTTGAATAATATCTACATACTTAATAAACAAATCTAAATCATCTTCTGACATTATTTCCGAAACAATTGCAAGATTATATTTTTCTCCCGCCATCTTTAAATATTTTAAGCCTTCTTCGCCTAAACCTTGAAAAGTATAAGGAGATGTTCTTGGCTTATATGCACCACCCCTTAAAGCTTTAATACCCATGGCTTTTAAACTTTTTGCAATTTTATCAATTTGTTCTTTACTTTCAACTGAGCAAGGACCAGCAATAATTTCCAAGCCCAAACCAAAACTTGCATCTTTTACTTTAATAACTGTATTTTCTTTTTGATATTTTCTTAAAACTTGATAATAAGGAGTATCTAAAGTAATTACTTCTTCTACAGCATCAAAAGCTTTCAATTGATTTAAATCAAGTTTTACTAGTTCGCCTTTTAAATATAAAACTTTATTGTCTTCCAAAAAGTTTATTTCAATCTTTTTAGATACCAAAAAAGCAACTAATTCATTAACATTATTCATTTCAGCTTTTTTCAATACAATAATCATTTTAATCCTCCCTATAATCACTTAAACTCTTAATAACTTTTTTAACTGATTCTTTAATAGTATAATTATTTTGAACTTCCAAATCTTTATATTTATAATATAATCCTATTCTTTCTTCTTTGATTTTTACCAAATCTGCTTTTGATTGAATTAATGGTCTTTTACCTTTTCGTAAATAAATATTTTTCAAATCTCTGTTCAAGAAAACAATTAAACCATTTGCTTGGAGTAGTTCCATATTTTTTGGTTCTAAAACAACTCCTCCACCAGTAGAAATAACTATTCCCCTTTTTAAAGCTAATTCTCTAATTTTTTCATTTTCTTTTTGTCTGAAATAGTCTTCACCTTTTTCCTTAAAAAGATCAGTAATGCTCATGTCTTCCGATTTAGAAACTTCTTTATCTACATCATAAACTTTCTTACCATATTCTTGAGCTACAAACTTGGCAATCGTAGTTTTGCCGGTTCCAGGCATACCAATAAAAACAATATTTCTCCTTAAGAAAAGCAAGTTTTTCTTAATCTTTTGAACTATTTCATCACCAATTTTTTTCTTTTGGAATAACTCACTAGCCACCTTAGCTTGATAAATTAGCATTTCTAAACCATTATAATTCTTTAATCCTAGACTATCTGCTTCTAACAACATTTTTGTTCTAAACGGATTATAATTAACATCGATAACAGTTTCTACTTTTTTAAATCCTTTGAGACTAACTACAGATTTATCAAAATCAGGATAAACACCTACTGGTGTTGTGTTTATTAAAACCTCACAATAATAGTCATTTTTTAAATCTTGGTAGTTTAAGAAATCTAAACCCTTTTTAGCCCTAGAAACAGTAACAATTTTTTTAGCTCCAAGTTCCTTTAGTACAAAATTTATAGTTTTAGAAGTAGCTCCACTACCTAAAATATAACAAGTTTTATCTTTAATTGTAATATTGTTTTTCGATAATAAATATTTAAAACCAGCATAGTCAGTATTATAACCATATAGTTTACCTTTGTTATTTACTATTGTATTGCAAACTCCAATCTCCTCTACAATCGGATCTAGATAATCTAAATACTTAACAACTTCTTCTTTAAAAGGTATCGTAATATTTAAACCATTAAATTCTTTTAAACTTAAAAGAGAAGAAATATTATTCATTTCTTTCACTTGATAATTATATGACCCCAAGTTTTTATGAATATAGGGCGAATATGAATATCCTATTTTCTTCCCAATTAAATAATACATAAATACCTCTTATTATATATTATACTCTAAATTGCATTATTTTACCATTAAAAAATAAAAACCGAGGTGCTTTCGCATCTCAGTTTTATTTTTTTTGTCTTTTTTATCTAACTCTACTATCTGGCAAGAAATCGAAATCTAAACCATAAGCATAATCTTTCATATCCTCAGCTTTAGGTAGTCCTTTAGGCATTTTCCCTTTGAAATTCAATTCGAAAGTAAAGTCATTAGTTACTAAAATTTTTTGTTCTAAATTCATTCCACCACCCATATCCATTGCAAATTCGATTCCTAAATTCATTTTTGCAGCAGCTTTTACTTCTTCAATAGTTTCTTGGAATTTAACACTTAGTTTAGCATCAAATGGACCATTATGTGTTATTGTAAAATCAGGAACAGGTGCATCATAATCTCCTGCCTCTTCAATAGCAGCTAAAATAGCTTCTTCAAATTTTTCTTTAGTTAATGATATTTCAAATAGATTTGCATCACCAACTTTATAAGTTTTTAAATTTGCTACTTCTAACAATTCTTCTATATCCATTTCAGATATTTCAATTTTTTCGCTATCTAATTCTTCTTTCCATTCATTAAATTCTTCTTCACTAAATACTTCTTCGTAACGTTTAACTTTTAATTCAACGCCATCAGTAATAATAGTTGCATCAACATAAGCAACACCAGCAATAACATAAACTTTACCAACAACAGATGCATTACGAGGGAAATCTAGATTCATCATTGCTAAGAAATTTGCTTTATCTTCCTCAGTTAATTCCGATTCGTCTATACCCATAAGTGAAAATATAAACCCTTCAAGATTACCATTAATTTCATATTTTGCATCAACCTTTACATAAATATACGAACTACTAAACTCATCAAGATCAGCATACATAGCAACCTCGCCTTTTGCAATAAGTTCAATATCTCCTACTTCTGAATCTTCAGCACCTTTCAATACAACTTTAAGATCAATATTTGATTCTAAACTAATAACATCTTTTCCGTCAACACTAACAGAAACTGCGCTAGCCATAGTGGCCACTTCTTGATTAGATAATTGAATTTCTTCTTTCTTCGGTTCCCCACAAGATACTAGAAATACAGATACTAATACTAATACTAAAAAACTTAAAAATTTTTTCATCATCCATTTTCTCCTTACACATTTATTATACACTATTTTCTTATTTTGGGAATAAAACGTTTACAATTTTAAAACTTATTACTTAAGTTTTTTATCATTAAATCATAAATTACTAAAGCAACAACTGCTTTTAAAACTATTTGTGTTCTAAAAACATGAGTTGTATCGTGACGACCTTTTATTTCTAATTTCACATTCTTAGACTCTTTTAAAGAAATTGTGTTTTGTTCTTTTCCAATCGAAGGTGTTGGCCTAATAGCCACATTAATTATTAAAGGCATACCGTTAGTAAGACCACCATTTACACCGCCAGAATGATTAGTCTTAGTTTTAACACAATCCCCATCATAATAAAACTCATCATTAGCTTCTGACCCTTTTAATTTAGCAATTTCAAATCCTAAACCAAACGATACCCCTTTAACACTAGGTACACTAAATAACCCCCTAGCAAGTAAAGCATCAACTTTATCAAAATATGGTTCACCCAGCCCAACTGGTAAATTGTTAACAGTTATCTTAACAATCCCACCTAAACTATCGTTGTCACTTACTGCTTCTTCAATTAGTTTTTCATAACCTTTGCTCATACCACCAATAGAAGAAACTTCAGTATCAATTGTAATATTTTCTTCTTTTAGTAATTCTAAGCAAATAGAGCCAGCAATAACTAATAAAACTGTTAATCTACCAGAAAAAATCCCTCCTCCACGATAATCATTAAAACCATCATACTTCACTTTTGATACAAAATCTGCATGAGATGGCCTAATCATATCTGGATTATAATCAGAAGATTTTTGTTTTGCATTAGAAACAAGAATAGCTAGTGGTGCTCCAGTAGTTTTATTATTAAAGTAACCCGAAACAATCTCAAATTCATCGCATTCAACCCTTTTTGTTTCAAAAAAATCTTTACTTCTTCTTAATGCCAAATTTTCTTTAATTGATTCTAAATTGATTGTTTTACCTACAGGTAAGCCCTCAATCACTACACCCATTTTTTCACTATGTGCTTCACCAAAAATAGTAATTGTTAAATTTTTTCCAAAACTAAAAGCCATGCGAAACTCCTTCTTTCAATAATTCAATATATTCATCAACAGTAACATACTTAACAATATATTTCTCTAAATCTTCTAATAAAATTATTCTAATTTTCTCATCTTTTATTTTCTTATCAGAATAAATGTATTGTTTTATTTTATCTATTTTAAGTTTATAATCATATTTTATCTTTAAAGATTTAAAGATTGTTTTTAACTTATCTTTTAAATCTTGATTAAGAGTGTCTAAAAGTATTCCTCTAGCAACAGCCTCACCATGACTAATAGCATAGTCACTACTTGCTTCTATTGCATGCGCTAAAGTATGACCAAAATTAAGAAGGTTACGATATTCTAAATCTTCTTCATCCTTTTCTACAACTTCCTTCTTAATCTTCAAAGATCTAATGACAATTTCTTTAATATTTTTAAAATCTTTCTTTAAGAATAATTTAAATAAATCTTTATCAAAAAGCATAGCCATTTTAATCGCTTCAACTAAACCATTGCTATAATGCTTTTCCGGTAAACTATTTAAAAAACTTAAATCAATAACTACTTTATAAGGCGGAGTAATAGTGCCTATAATATTTTTGCTTTTTAATAGGTTAACTCCATTTTTACCACCAATAGCTACATCAATCATTGCGGTTGTAGAAGTAGGGAAATAAATATAGTTCATTCCTCTTTTATAAATTGAAGCTATAAAGGCAGCAATATCACCAATAATCCCACCGCCTAAACCAATAAGAAAATCGCTTTTTGAAAAATTCTGCGTTAAAAGTTCTTCTAAAACAACTTCTACTGTAATTAAATTCTTATTTTCTTCAATCGCTTCAAGATAATAAAAACTACTATCCTTTAATTCTTTTTTAAAAAGTTCTACTTTTTCTTTTGGCAGATTACTATCTACAACAACAAAATATCTTTTCTCAAGATCCAAATAATCTTTCAAAGAAAAGATTTCATCTTCAATATATACATCATATGCTTTCTTTGCTTTTACTGAAATTTTCATATCAACCTCTTAGTTAAATTATATCATAAATTGCATTCAATACCAATTAAAAATTACAGATCCTTCCTTTACAAATATTTTACTTAAAAAACTCCTTACTTTTTGTTATAATATAAAAGAAGGAGATAGAAAATGAAGGATTTAAAAATTATTAGAAAAGAAATTGAAGTTGTAGATAAAGAGCTAATTAAGCTTTTTAATGAAAGAATGGAATTGATTGCTCAATTAAATAAAGAGATTGTTGAAGATGAAAAAAGGGAAGAAGAACTTATTCATAAAAATTTATCTTTAGTAAATAAAGAGTACGTTTCTTATTATTTTGATTTTTATAATAATTTATTTAATTTATCAAAAGAATATCAAAAAAAGAAAAAAGGACTGTAATTAGTCCTTTTTTTCTCCCTTCATTTGTTTGTATATACTTTCTGGGAATTTAAACATTCCGTTTTTACCTTCAGCTACAAACTTTTCATGAAATCTTGGCCAATTATCAATAGCCATATTGAAAGTTTCTTTGTTTAGAGGGATATGTAACGATAATGCACCACGCTTTAATTTAGCAGGTAAGAATGTAGAATCAACTGATCTAATGCCATTAGTGTTAACACATACTAGTGGCTTTTTTTCATTTGCAAGATAAGTCACTTGCCAGCTAATATACTTGCGCATTGACCTAATTGCTTGACTCATAATAATGACTGCGATTTCTGCTTCATCCATTTTTTGATAAAATTCTTTTTTAAGTTCTTCATCATCTACTTTACCAATGTTTTCTTTCAAAGCAAGACAATCAATAAGTTCATATTTTTTTCCTGTACCAGAAGCGTAGTTTTTAATCTTATCAACATGTTCTTGATCTTCCTCATCATAAACTACAAATATTTTTTTAATCATCTTCCCCTCCTTTTTTCATATTATATCACATTTTTTTTATTTTTTAAAGTGGCAAAACATTTTTTTAAAAAAGTTTTTATAAGAATGATCTACGACTCAACATCCTTGTAGCATTTAAAATACACAATAAAGTAATACCTAAATGAGCTACAATCGCTATCCACATATTAGTTAAACCTAATGCACTAATAGTTAATAATAAAATTTTACTACCTAAAGATATAATTAAGTTTTGATTAACTATTCTTTTATTTTTCTTAGCAAGTTTAAATAGTGATTCAATACTACTTAAATTATCATCTACGATAACTACATCTGCTGACTCTATGGCAAGATCACTAGCAGACCCACCCAAACTAACCCCTAGATCACTAATTTCTAAACTAGGAGCATCATTTATTCCTTCTCCTAAAAATAGTGTTTTACTGGTATCTTGTTTAATAATTTCTGTTTTATCTAAAGGTAATAATGAATGATTATAATCATCAATTTCTAAAATTCCTGTAATTCGTTTAGCTTCCGTTTCATTATCACCAGTTAATAAATGAGTCTTAATCTTTTTCTTTTTAAGAAAACTAATTAAATGCTTTGCATCTTTTCTTAATTCGTCTTGAATTACAATATAACCAGAATATTTATTATTAATGCTTACATAGATAATAGAGCCTACGGTTTCTACTTCTTCTAATTTTATTCCGTTTTCTTTAAGAAAACTAGCACTACCAATAATTATACTCTTATCATCTACTATTGTTTTAATTCCTTGTCCCTTTATTTCTTCAAACATTTTAACTCTTTGAAGATCTAGCTTGTCTCTATATTCACTTACAATTGACTTAGCAATTGGGTGATGTGATTTAATTTCACTTAAAGCAACTAATTCAAAAAACTCATCTTTACTATAATCAATAGTATGAATTTTAGAAACACGTAAAACCCCGTGTGTCATTGTACCTGTTTTATCTAAATAAACAGTTTTAATATTTTCTAAAACATCTAAACTATTACCACTTTTAATTAAAATACCTTTTCTACTAGCAGCCCCAATACTTAAAAAATAAGCAAGAGGAACAGAAATTACAATTGAGCAAGGACAAGAAACAACTAAGAAAATTAAAGCTCGGTAACCCCAAGTTTCCAAACTAGTTGTTGTAAATCCTAAAATGCTTACAGGTATAATAAAAATAAGGATTGCTAAAAGCAAAATAATTGGTGTATAGTATTTTGCCATTTTACTTACTCTAAGTTCTGTTTCGCTTTTGTTTTCTTTTGCTTCTTCTAAAAAACTAATAATTTGATTAATCTTTGAATTAGATGCATCACTTGTTGTTTTAATTCTCAAAGTTCCGCTTTCTAAAATATAACCACTAACAACTTCTTCGCCTTTAATAGCCTGAAGTTGTTTTGATTCTCCTGTAATCATTTTCGTATTTAAGTATCCTTCACCATCAACTATAATACCATCTAGAAGCACTTTCTCTCCTGTTTTTACCAAAACAATACTATCAATCTTTACATCACCAATATCCATTCTAATAACTTCATCATTTACAATAACATTAACCTCTTTTTCTGTAAATGCAAGTAATTCTTGAATTGATTTTGTAGAGCGATTAATTGATAAATCTTTTAATAATTCACCCACTTGATATAGTAACATAACTAAAATACTATCTGTTGGCTCATTAATTATAAAAGATCCAATTGATGCAACCATCATTAAAAAATGCTCATTTAAAGAAAACTTAGAAAATAAAGCTTTAAATGCTCGGTATATTATATTATAGCTAATAATTAAGTAACTTAAAATAAAAGTAACTAGTTTATAAGTCTGGTCTTTAAAAACAAATGATCCAATAAGAAGTAAAATTGTAGCTACTAAAATTCTACTTATGAGTAGCCAATTATCCTTAACAAAATTTCTCTTTTTTTCTAAAACAATTGAACCGTTAGTAATATAATTTTTAATAATATTATTTATTCTTCTTACAAGTTGTTTCTCATTTTCCTTTTCTTTTAACTTTAATTTTAAAGTCTGTGTTTCGATTAAAATTTCACTTTCAATAATATTATTATCTTTTAAAAGATCTCTTTTAATTTTTCTTGAACAACTAGGACAAGTAACATTACGCAAATTAAAACTATATGAAACATATTCATCTGTTTTAAAACTATGCCCATGCTTTTGTAATACTTTTTGAATTTCAATATCAGCCTTTTTTAGTTTTCCATCATCTTCAGAAGAAAATAAAATCTTATTGCCTGAGATTTTTTTGGAACTGATTTTATTATTTTGGAGAATTAAATTTATTTCATCATTACATACTAGACAATTATAATCTTTGATTTCTATTTCTTTAACTCTCATCTTTTTCCTCTCTTACGTGTATTAAGGCAAGCTCATAAAGCGTCTTAATGTGATGATCTGCTAGATAATAAATTCTTTTTTTCCCTTGTCTTTTAAAGCGAACAATATCTTGCTCTTTTAAAACACGTAATTGATGACTTACAGCTGATTGATTCATTCCCGTAATATTTGTAAGTTCAGTAACCGACAATTCAGATTCAAATAAGGCTATGATTATAGTAAAACGAGTTGAATCTCCCATAGTCCTAAATAACAAAGTTATTTTTTCTTGTTCGTCTGGAGTTATAATTTTATTTTTAATTTTATCTACATTCATATTAATCTCCTTTAAGTTATTATATTATTTTCTCATATGAATGTCAATACATATGAATATACTTTCATATATAAAAACACATTAGTTTATCTAATGTGTTTATTTCTTATATTGATATCCTAATTTTTCAATTGTTTTTAAAACTAAAATATCCATTGCATCTACAATTATATACTCTTTTAAATATTCTTTTAATAAAGATAATTCAGTGCAAGCTAGCACATAAACAATAGACTTATCTGCCAACATTTTCTTTAATCTAATTGCAATAGCTTCCAAATCATATCCTTCTTTAATTTGATAAATAAATTGATCTAAAGATTTTTGACTCATATAGTCTGCATAACTAATATTTAAATCCTTTGACCTATAAACATTAGCCACATTAGTTCCCGATGTTGATAAAACGATAATTTTCTTATCATTATATTTTTCTTTCAAATAGTTAAGTGTTTCTTCAACCATATTAATAAACTTTAAGCCTTGGAAGTCTACCTTATCTACAAAATAATGAGCAGTGTTACAAGGCATAATTACATATTCAGCACCTAACTTTTTCAAATCAGCAATTGCTTCATTTAAATAAGGAACAGGGCTATTTCCCCCTGCAACAATAGCTTGCGTTCTATCAGGAATGCTAGGATTATTTAAGATGGCAATTTTTATATGCTCTCTATCAAACTTAGCATCAGTTTTTAAAACAATTCTTCGAAAAAGTTCTGATGTAGCTAATGGTCCCATACCACCAATTATTCCTAGTTTATACATCTTTACCTTCCTTTATTAACAAATCTTCGTATGCTTCTTTAAATTCTTCTAAGGCGTAAACTTTCTTTTGATAACCATTAATTGTTTTATTCTCAAGTAAAGAATTTAGAACGGCTTCTTCTGTTGCTTCAATCACAGCTCTAAACACTAAATCAATATTGTCATTATGGATTGATTTAATATCCAACACTTTATCTTTCCCATAATGAGGTACTAAGTTAGCTGTTGTGAATGCTAAAATCATTTCACCACTTCCATTACTTGCAATGCTACCAGTATTAGTTACACCAATAATTGCTCTTTTGGCAACTCTTTTCAATTGTAAATTGTTTAAAGGCAAATCAGTTCCAACAACAATCGCAATTGAGCCTTGGTCTTTAGATTTATCATTTATCTTAATTTTATCTCCAATATACGTTTTATTGAAAATTAAATCTTTAGAATTACCAAAGTTGGAATTTACCAAAACACCAACTGTGTATTCTTTACCATCAACAACAATTACTCTACTAGACGAACCAATCCCACCTTTTAGGCTATGGCAAACCATCCCACTACCAGCACCATGTGATCCTTGTTTAAAATCAATACTAGCACTATCAATAGCTCTATAAACATCTTCCTTTGTAATAATAATATCTCTAATATTGTTTACTATAGCATCATTACATTCCATAACTAATGGATTCACTGAGCCAGTTTTAACGCAAATGTCAGGATTTTTATCTAACATGTAATGAATTAATCCATCAGCTGCTCTACCAACAGCTAAGGTATTAGTAAGAATAATTGGAGTCTCTAAAGTGCCCAATTCTTCAACTTGCATAAAACCAATACTTTTACCAAAACCATTAAATGTGTAACAAGAAGCTAATACTTTTTCTTGAAAGATATTCTCTTTGGGAACAATTGCAGTTACTCCTGTATGGTGAACATCATCATGATAAGTTACATGACCAACCTTAACACCAAAAACATCAGTAATACTATTATTCTTTCCAGTTTTCAAATTTCCTACTTTAACTTTTCTTTTCATCTATAACTCTTTTCTTAGATCTTCTATTAATTGATCTATTACTTTATAATCACTACCATATGTAGTTACAAATCTTACTACTGAATCTTTTTCTCCTGGATTCCAAACAGAAAAAAGATATTTTTCTTTTAATGCTTTTATTGCTTTATTGCTTAATATTGGAAATTGTAAATTAGTATCAGATTCAAATAAAAATTTAATATTTAATTTTTTCATTTTGTCTCTTAAATATACTGCTTTTTGATTAGCATCTTTACAAATTTCCAAAAGCAAATCATTAGTAAATAAAGCTTCAAATTGCAATCCTGCTAAAAATCCTTTAGCTAACATTCCACCATTTTGTTTTATTGAATATCTAAAATTATTAGCATCTTCAGTTTTTTTAATAATTACAGCTTCACCCAACATTGCTCCTGCTTTAGTTCCACCAATAGTAAAGGCATCAGGAATTGAAGCAAATTCTTTTAAAGAAAGATTAGATGCAGCTAATCCATAGACTAATCTTGCCCCATCTACATAAAGAAATAAGTTATTTTCTTTACATAATTTTGCTATGTCTTCTAATTCTTTTTTAGTATAAACTGTACCATATTCTGTTGTATAGGAAATACTAACAATTCTCGGCATAACAGCATGTTCATCATTATGTTCTACTAGTACTTCCTTAATACCATCAAGTGTTATCTTACCATTTATACTTTTTGCAACCAAAATTTTGTGACCATTAGCTTCAATTGCTCCTGTTTCACGTCTATTGATATGAGCACTCCCAGGGCAAATTATTGCTTCATATGGTTTTAGAAAATGCGATAAGACTATCTTGTTAGCACTAGTGCCACCTACCAAAAAATGAACATCATAGTTATTGCCTATCTTTTCTAAAATCATTTGTTTGGCGTTTTTAGAATGCTCATCAAGTCCATATGCTCCATTGACTTCATTTACATATTTTTGAAGATGTTTAAATACCTCAGGGTGAACCAAGGTGTTATAATCATTTAAAAAACTATACTTCATATCAATCAACTCCTTACTATATTATAGCAAATTTCTAAGTGTTTTTGTATTAAAATGTAAAGAGTTTCATAGATTTATTTTTTCTTGAAAAACAGTGGTGATTGTAGTAAAATATTATAGAAAGGAGATAAATATGAATACTAATACAACTTTAAAAATTAAACACATTATTCAAAAAAATAGTCAAGCAAAAATCAAAAATTTGTTAGGTAAATATCACGATTATGATATAGCTATAACATTTGAAATTTTATCTGAAGATGAAAGACAAAAACTATATAAATCATTATCGGCTCAAAAACTTTCAGATATTTTTGCTTATTTAGAAGAACCAAAAACATATTTTGATGAACTAGACGAAGAAAAAACAGCTGAAATCATTAGCTTAATGGATACAGTTGACGCTGTAGATGTTTTAAAGAAATTAGATGAAGATGATAGAGAAAACATCCTTGAGTTAATTGATGATGAAAGTGCTGAAGAAATCGATACTATTTATCAATATGAAGAAGAAACAATCGGTAGTATTATCTCCACAAACTATATCACAATTAATAGAAATGATACAATTAGAGCTGCAATGAAAAAAATGGTAACTGAAGCAGCTGAAAATGATAATATTTTTATTCTTTATGTTTTAAATGATGATGGCACATTATATGGAGCAGTTGACCTAAAAGATTTAATTATTGCAAGAGCTGATAGTAATCTTGAAGACATTATTAAAACTAACTACCCAATTTTACACGTTAATGATCTAATCGAAGATAAAATCTATAAGATTGTAGAGTATGACTTAGATATTATTCCGGTCCTTGATGAAAATGAAGTGTTTGTTGGGGTACTAGAAAGCGATAATATCATCGATGCTTACCAAGAAGAAGTTCACGAAGACTATGCAAAATTTGCGGGTTTAACTGAAGAAACAGATATTGAAGAAAGTATTTGGAGCACAATTAAAAAAAGAGTTCCTTGGCTTATCTTCTTATTATTCTTAGGTTTCTTTGTTTCGTTCTTAATTTCTGGTTTTGAAAATATTATTATTACAATACCAGTATTAGTCTTTTTCCAATCAATGTTACTTGATATGTCAGGTAATGTAGGTACACAATCCTTAGCCGTAACAATCATTGGACTTAATGAGCCACAACAACCAAAATGGAAAAAAGTTTTAGGTAAGAGCTTTGTAACAGGAATTTTATTAGGATTATTAGTTGCCCTAATTAGTTTTATTTCTATTTTCGCTTTTATCTCCATTACTAAAACTACTATGATTTCCGAACAACCTTTCTCTTATCCTTTAGCTTTGAAAGTTTCTGGAATTATTAGCTTTAGTATGCTAATTGCAATAATAATCGCAAACCTAACTGGAATTTTAATTCCATTAACTTTATCAAAACTAAAAATAGACCCTGCAGTTGCAAGTGGTCCACTAATTACCACATTAAACGACCTAATTACAGTTTTAGTTTACTATGGTTTAGCTTCATTATTGTTAACTATTTTATAAATGAATATACATAAAAAGAAAAAATGAGCCTTCTTTAACTGCTCATTTTTTTTGTTTTGTTTTTTTGAGATAGATCTTCCATTGGTTAAAGCAATGTAGCTTTTAGTTAATAATTTAAAAGAAACGTTAGGCTAACTAAAAGCGTGTGTCCAAGTTATTGAAAGGGGAAAATAACTTGAACGATTAAAAGTCAAATCTAACCTTATTAAAAGGAGGTGAGAATAAAACACTATTAAGACTTTCATCTACTATCATTATACATAGATTTTTCTATTTTGTCAAGAAAACGTTTGCTTTTTATTAAATTAACTAAATTATTAACTATTAATGATACTTTTATAAATAAAGAATCATAATCATTACTACATAGCAAATCAAAGATACGATACCTATACCTAAATAAAACTTAGATTGATATGGCTTCTTTTCTTTCCAAATATAATATAAAATGAAACCCAAAAATGGAATAACTAACGATGCAAATACAACAAATTCATTTATTCCTTTAACATTTTCAGCTGCCTCATTTGGATTACCAGGATTTGTTCTAATAATCAATGGTTCATTACAATGAGGACAATTAGCTGTTTTTTCATCTACTTCTATTTGACATTTTGGACAATACTTCATAATCCACCTCTTTTTTATATTATAACATATTTTTTAAAAAAAAGAGCAAATGCTCTTATTTTTAAAGTAATTCTATAATTAGCATTACTACAAAACCAACAAAGAAACTAACTACACCAACATGAGAATGATTTTCCTTATCAACACTACTAGGCATTAACTCTTCAATAATAATATAAATCATTGCACCTGCCGCAAAAGCTAAAAGCCAAGGCATAATGCTTGTAAATAGAGTTGCTAGTAAAATTCCCAAAACTGCAAATATCGGTTCAACTAACCCAGAAAACATTCCAAACAAAAATGACTTTGTTTTTGAATATCCTGCTTGTCTATAAGATAAACTAACAGCAGCTCCTTCAGGAAAATTTTGTAAAGCAATACCTACCGATAGCATTGCAGCTGATGTAATCAAAGCATAATTACCACTTGCAAGTCCAACACCAAAAGCTAAACCAACCGATAAACCTTCAGGAATATTATGAAGTGATATTCCTAAAAAAAGCATTGTTGATTGTTTTAAATTAGATTTTGGCCCTTCTTTTTCTAAATCTGGGTGCAAGTGAGGAACTAAACTATCAATAACCATTAAAAAAATCATTCCTAAAATTAAACCTATGATTGCAGGAAAATAAGGAAACTTAAGACCTTCATATTTATCTAATGATAGATCAAGAGCCGGTATCAACAACGAAAAGATAGCAGCACTCATCATAACACCAGAAGCAAAACCCATAATTCCTTTAAATACTTTATCAGGAAGTTTACCTTTAATTAGATAAACAAGTGCAGATCCTCCAGTAGTTGCAATAAAAATTAAAGCAATTCCTAGGACAGTGCTTAACTTAGCATCTAAACCAAACATTATGCTCCAAATTTTTCTTTATAAGCCGCTATAGCTTCTTCAATAATCTTAACAGCTTTTTCTTTCCCATGTGAAGTAATAGCTGCAGTAGGCTTTTTTTCTAAACTTTTATAAACACTAAAGAAATGCATTATTTCACTTTCAATATGAGGTGATAATTCGGAAATATCTTTATAGTTATTCCACGTTGGATCTTCAAATGGAATAGCAATTATCTTATCATCAATTTCATTATTATCTAACATACGAACAACACCTATAGGATAACATCTAACCATAGACATTGGCGCTAATGGTTCTGATGCTAATACTAAAACATCTAATGGATCATCATCTTCGCAATAAGTTCTTGGAATAAATCCATAGTTAGCAGGATAGTGTGTTGAAGTATATAAAACACGATCTAAAATTAACATTCCCGTTTCTTTATCTAGTTCATATTTAGTTTTACTTCCTTTTGTAATTTCGATAACTGCAATAAAATCTTCTTCTTTAATTCTTTTTTTATCAATGTTATGCCAAATATTCATATTATACTCCTTTTATTTCTTTCTTTTATTTTCAATAACTTCTACTTTATCATCATAACCAACTACAATTAAATCACAAACATTCAAAAACAATCCATCTTCTACAACACCCGCTGTATTATTTAAAATAGTTTTGATTTTCTTAATATCAATTGGTTTTTCTAAATATAAATCAATAATTATATTATTAGAATCTGTTTTAAAAACTTTATTATCTTTTGTTCTAATCTTAGGATTTAATCCTAATTTCTCAAACTTCCTAAAGACAAAATTATGGCCAAATTCAATTACTTCAACTGGTAAATAAAACTCACCTAAAGCATCTTTTAGTTTACTATCATCCATAATCCAAATAACTTTAGAACTATTAGTAGCAACTATTTTTTCGTATAGTAAAGCTCCCCCACCGCCTTTAATTGCATTAAAAGCAGGATCAATCTCATCAACACCATCAATTGTTAGATCTATATGATTTGCTTCTTCTAATTCTAAAAGATTTAAGCCAAACTCTAAAGCTAACTTTTTAGTTTGATTTGAGGTAGCCACAACTTTAATATCAAGTTTTCTTCTCCCTAATTCTTCAATCATGTAATATGCAGTAGAGCCCGTACCTAAGCCAACTATCATTTTATCTTCAACAAAATCACAAGCTTTAACTCCTGCTCTTTTTTTCTTATTCATAAAGTTTTCCTTTCTAAATAATATTACTAATGATATCTCATTGATTATCTATATTATATCAAAAAATAGTATTTTTTTCAATCCTTATAATAAGGCAAAAAAGGCTATTGCTAGCCTTTTTTATTAAACAAGTTTATTAATTATTTTCCAGCTTTTTTTCCAGCATTATTACCAGAACCTTTTCTAGCTTGAACTGCAAGATGGAATTCCATTCTTAATTCTTTCTCTTCTTGAACTTTTTCTTTAAATTCGTTCATTTTTGCTTGATGTTGATTTTTGAATTGTTTGTATTTTCCTTCACATTCAGAAATAGCATTGTCAAATCTACCAAAAATATCAAATGCTTTAAATTGCCCTCTAAAGTTAACCATTAACTCATCTAATTCAATTCCTAATTCTTCAAACATTTCAACATATTTTTGTGTAATTTCTTGAACTTCAAATAACGCCGCTTCTAAACCAGCAAATACTAATTTTCCATCTTCGATAATAACTGTAATTGTTGATTCTAAGTTATTAATAATTTCAACTTTTTTCGCAAGAATCTCTTCTTGTTTTGCTTCAACTGCTGCTCTAGCTGCAACTACTGCTGCTTCATTTTCATCAGTCGGATTTGCCTTATAAGCTTTAACTGCCGCTTTAAGTTCTAATTTTAAAGTTACTTTTTCTTCCAACAATAATACAAGTTCAGCATTAGTATCTAACTCTAAACGAATTTGATAATATTCTTCCATTAGAGCTTGAAGTTCGAATCCTACTTCTGTTAATTCGGCAGAATAAGTATTTAAAATGTCTTTTACTTGATCAATTGTTACATCGTATTCAGCTAAAACTTCTTCTAGTTTGTCATTAAAGAAAGGTGTATTAACCAAGAAGTGAAGAACACCAAAAGCAAATGCATTTTTAGTTTGCTCTGAAAATGACTTCATATATTGATAAGCTTTCTTTAATTCTTCTGAATATAAATCTTTAAGTTCTTCTCTTCCTGCCTTTACAATTGCATTTAATTCTTCAGCTGACATTTCTTTAGCTGCCTCAAAAGTAAGAGAACTATCAAAAGCCATAGCTCTTAATATTAAACGATATTTTCCAGCTGTAACCCCTAATTCTTCAGCCTTCTTTACAATATCTCTACCAATTTGTTTTGCACCATCAACTACCTCAAAAGCAAATTGTTTTTGTTCTTTAAATTTGTTCATGGCTTTATTAATTGCACCATTTACTTTAGCTTCAATTTCTTCTGAATCAGCAGAAGCAGTGATGCATACCTTGCCGCCTTCTCTTAAATACCCTAATTTGATTGCAAGATCTGCAATTTCCACTACTACATCAGCAGTAGTTTTGCCTTCTAAAGTTTCTCCTTCAAGTAATACTTGAGCATCATCGTTTAAAGCATTTACGCTAATAACGATTCCTTTTTTATTACTAATTACTTCAACTGAAGGATTAATGTCTACAGTTACATAACTAGCATTTCTTTCTGAATTAGTACATCCAACAAGTACTAATGTTAATACTAGTACTAATACTGGGATAATGATTTTTTTAAAATGTTTCATAAATTACCTCCTATATTTATTCATAAACAATTCGTATTTTTCTAAAAACAAACTAACATCTTCATCTGTTAAGTAAGTTTGATTTTCTTGTAAGTAGTTATTTAAAATAGTGTATTGTTCTTCGATAAAGAACAACTCGTGGCTAAAAGCACGTCCTCTTTTTTCAACAACTTGCATTCTCCTGCTCATAGTTGCAATCAAATGATCAATAAAAGCTTTGTTATAATCAAAATTAAAATATTCTTCAAGCGGCGAAATAACATCTGTTAAGTCTTTTGGAAGATAAACTATTTCATCCAACTCAACAACTTCATAATTTTCATTTTGTAAATATAAAACTACTTGTTTTCTCATTTGGTGTAAATAGTTATTAGTTTCTTCCTCAACATAATGCGTATAATTTTGAATTTGTCCTTTATTTTTATGATAATAAGCAATTATTTCATCTTTATTATACCCAAGGTTACCAAAGCACATAACGTTGTTATTAAAATTTCTAAATCTGTTTAATATTTTCTTTTCATCGTTTTCACTAATAGCTTGATCCATGTCCAGTATAAATTGATTAATTGCTCCATTTAAGTCATTCGCTTTCTTTATGTAATTTAAATTACTAATTTCTTGTTCATATTGATTTAATATTTGTTTTAAGTTTTCTAAATTTTCTTGATTATAACCATTATTAGTTTTAATAGCATCTTCTAATTTTAAACCTCTTAGACGTTCTCTCATCTCTTTGTTTTGATATAATCTTTCTTTAGAGCTTACTTTTTCATCATAAGAGATATTGCAATTTGGTAATTGCTCTCTTAAATGACGATTCATTTTATTTTCATTTTTCTTGTTATTATTATAAGCAGTTATGCGAGGTGTGTTTTCATAACCTAATTCTTTCGCCTTTATTACTAATTGTTTAATTGTTTCTATTAAGTCATCATTTAACTCTTCATCATATAAAACTAAAATAGCTTCTTCATTCAATGGTTCAACGCTTTTAACTTTATCATCTTCTGCTTTTATTAAGAAAGCAGGATTAATATTTACAGTAATTAGCGTCTCCTTTGCATTTACTTCGCTTAAGAAAAGTGGAATAGTAAGAAAAACTAAGAACACAGCAAGTACTGGTACTAAAATACGAGTATATGATTTCTTTTTCTTTTCTCTGATGCCAACACTTTCTAAAACTTCAGCTTTTACATTTGGGACAAATATTTTAGCTTCTTGTTTTAGTTCTTTTTTAAGTTTCCTCATTTTATGCCACCTCCTTCTTTAATTTTTCTAAAGCTAAATTTAATTTATAAGTAACACCACTAGGACTTAAATCTAAGATCTTAGCAACTTCCCTTCTACTTTTACCTTCTAAAACACTGTAGGCTACAAGTAAAAATTCTTCTTCATCTAAGATTTTCACTGCTAAATTAATTAATGGTGTTTTCTCATCTTCCTCAGAAAATGCATCAAGTTCTTCTTCATCCATAAACACTTCTTTTTTGTTTTTATGGTACAGGTTTATCGCTTCATTTCTCGCTATTGTAACAATCCAAGCTCGTGGATTATCATTCTTATATTTATCAATATTCCGATAAACTTTAATATAAACATCTTGCATAATATTTTCTGCTTCTTGATGACTTTTCAAAATACTATATATTTGGTAATAGACTAATCTATGTGTTGAGTCATATATGTATTCAAAGGCTTCATCATTACCCTGTTGTAGTTTTTCCATACTTCTTTTTAATCTAATTTCATCAAACATTTAATTCTCCTTTTTATTGTATGTAAAAGACTACCTTCTACATATATAACAATTTAAAACCTGTTTTGAACAGTAAAATATTTATTTTCATTAAAAAAGCCCCAATCGGGGCTTTTAGTTTTGATTAATAAAATCCGTTAAGCTGAGCCCAAGTTGTAATTCCTGGAACGATAGATGATAGTGTAACTGATTTAGTCACATCACCTTTCTTCACAGTTATCGTATATGAAACTGTGCTTGTATTTTTAGGTTTTGCTTTGATGCCTCCTAGATTTGTTAGTAACTCTGGTGTATTAGAAACCATTGTTACCTCAACATCTTTAAATTCATTCATAAAGGCATATTCAATTTCAACCATTTCCATAAACTCAGCCCAGTAATTAGTTTGTCTTAATGATGATGGGCAGTTCTTGCCATCAAATGTATTATGCATTTTAACTCTATTTGTATCTAAATTGTGTCTTGTTAGAATATCGGCTACTAGCTTAGCATTTCTTTGCCATGTATCGATAATATTACCAGATGTATTAACACACATTTCAATACCAATACTATTATTATTACCACCATAGTTAGAAATAACTCCACGAGCAGTTTGTGATGTACTAAAACGTGTATTACCTAAGTAATATTTACCACCTTCTAGTTTCCAAGCTGGTCCTAGGTCTCCAAAATAAGATTTATCTAAAACTTCTCCACTTCTTCCTCTAGGCGCCTCAAGTGGTGTTGCTTGTCCATTAATTGTAAAGTATCCTTGTGCATTAATATCAATGACTGGTGTTCCTGTACCTGTAATTGTAGTATCCAACCACTTAAATTGAGTACCAGTACCATCACCTGCATGCCGTGCTCTATATCCTTCAGGAAGTGAAGAAATGATTCTGCCATCACCCACACAATAGTGAATTGATACATTAGTAGTATTTCTAAAATATGCTCCATGGGCATCAACGCCACCATTAGGATTAGCTGTATCGTGAACAGTTACAAACTCAACGCTGCTCATTGGTCCACTATGTGCTTTATGTGTTGCAGGGTCTAATAAATATGTATTGTCAACTACAAACTTATCAAACAAATAACGATTTACATTTTCATATCTAGCATCATACAAGATTCCTGCTTTTCCTGGATCATATAGTAAAACTGTATTCATCCCTCTTAATACAGGTTGGTGACCTTGAATTAATAATGCTAGAGCTTTATCTACTAATTCAATATTTGATAATTGTTCAATTACTGATAAAGCAATTGTAAACTCATAAGCCTTATTTTTAACTGTTACTGTTACATCTCCTAATGCTATTGCCGTAACAACACCATTTACTACACTAGCAATACTAGCATCACTAGTTTCATATGTAGTATCAGCTAAAGCTAATGAACCATAAACTTGTGGAGTAATAGTGAAACTTTCTCCAACCCTTAAAGTACCACTATAGCCTGTACTTAGTTCAGCTGATAAAGCATCTTCAGCTGGAATATTTACTGTAAATTCTGTATACATAGTTGAATCCACTCCTGCTGTAATTCTAATAGTTGCGCTGCCATAATTTTCTGCACTTATCAAACCTTCTTGAGTAACTTTAGCTACAACAGGATCTGATGTAGTAATAATTACATTTTTAAATGGTGCATCTTCAGGTAACACAGTCCAAGTTAATTGATGTGTTTGGCCTTTTATTAATGTTTCAACTGGATTATTAATTACAATTTCTGTAATAGCATTACTCATCATCCAACGAGCATAATAAGTTCCACCAGAAGTAATATTAGTAACCCTTTGGCCTGCAAATTCAGGATTATCAAACCAACCAGCTAAATTAAATCCTTCGCGATAAAGGTCAGTAGGTAACAATGTTCTTTCCATAACACCATTAAATGATGATTGCATACGATACTCTGCTAGTTTAGGGCCATAACCATTACCTAAAGCAAATTGAGAATAATCTGATGATAAGTAGTTCGCATTCTTCGTAAATTGTTTTCCTAAAACGAAAGCTCTAAACTCATATTCAACTGCATAAGGTGCAGAGTTAGCAGACGTATTTGCTTGAAATTGAGCTAATGACCCATGACGAACAACTGCACGACATGATGGCGCATTAGCATTAGATCCAACTGCACCTAAATAATCTGCAAGCCATAACCACTTATCACGATAACTACTATACATAAATGTATGCATATCAAGTGGACTCCATGCTCCCCAACCATCAATCTCAGCTAAAGTAACTGGTGATGAACCAATAGTTTGACGATACGCATTAAAATCAGCTAAGAAATCTGTAACCAAATCATTTCTTGTACGGTAAATACTATTTCCACCATTATAAACTAATGTATAGTTATAAGCATCAATTTGATCATAATTTAACACTACAACTGTACTACCGTCTGCTTTAATATATTGATCTTCAGGAAATACTTTTAACTCGTGATATTGATACTCTTTTGCTTCATACGTAGCTACAGCACCTGTAGAACCAAATAGTGTTTCTGTATCTTTTAACTTATAAATACCACTAATTAATTGTCTATGTTCAACAATATAAGGAATATTAGTTTGTGCTCGATACTTTGCATAAAATGTTGTATCTTTATTAATAGCTAAATTAAAATCAGCAACAACTTCTAATGCTTCATCACTATACCAGTCTACAAAAGTATAGCCTTCTTTTTCTGGATATACTAAAGGTCTAAATGCTTTAGATCCTTTATTTATAGTTTGACTTTGAACTTCAGTTCCACCAAATGTTTCAAAAGTAACAATAGCTTTAGTATCATCTTTCCATTTTGCAACTAAAGTCATAGGACCAGTAACAGCTAGACCAAAATCATATTCTACATCTCCTAAATACCAGCCTAAGAAAGCATAACCTTCTTTTTCTGGATCTTCAGGTTTTATAAGAAGTTCTCCATCGGCTACATATACAGGAGCAATTGTAGAACCTCCTTTAGTATCAAATGTAATCTTATGGCCTTGTTGAATTTCTTCCCATTGAGCTTCTAAAGTTATATTACCATTAACCGGTAAATCAAAATCATATAATGCTCCTACTAAATACCAACCTAAGAATGAATATCCAGCTTTAGTAGGATCTTGTGGTTTAGTAACTTTAGCACCTTTTTCTAAAGTAACTGAAGCAACACTAGAACCACCTTTAGAATCAAATGTAACTATTACATTTTCAACTTTAGGGTTAACAGTAACACTAATCTTTTCTTGTGTTTTACCAGCTTTAACATTAACATTAGTATTACCTACTGCTACTCCAGTAATTTTACCACTAGCATCAACACTTGCAATTTCAGGATTTTCTGATTCCCAAACTAATTTAGTTTCAGGTTCAGCACTAGCAATAATCGTTTCTGATTCTCCTACCTCTAAAACCACAAGTTTTTTATTAATAGTAATGACAGGATCGTCTTTACACCCAGTTACAACTAGTCCTAATACTAAAACAATAACTAGTGCAAAGACTTTTCGAATTAATTTCATAATTTCCTCCTTTCAATTGGAAACCGTTTATACATTTATATTATACATTTTTTAAGCTCTTTTTTCAAGAATATCGCTAAGGAAAATCTCCAAACAAAAAGACTGTTGTTTAAGCAACAGTCTTTGTTTTTTTATTCATAATATCCTTGAAGTTGAACCCAGGAAGTTCTAGGTGGAACAATTGAAGATAATGTTATTGATTTACTAACTCCATTTAATTCCACCGTGATTGTATAACTTACAGCAGTAATAGTTTTAGGCCATTTTGAGATTAGACCTTTATTATCTAAAACTTCAGGAGTATGAGAGACCATTGATACCTTTACATCCTTAAATTCAGTTGCAAAAAGATATTCAACTTCTACCATTTCCATAAACTCAGCCCAATAATTAGTTTTTCTTAACGAGCATGGACAATTTTTACCATCAAAAGTATTATGCATCTTCACTCTATTTAAACCTAAATCATGTCTTACTAAAATATCAGCTACGAGCTTAGCATTTCTATGCCATGTATCTGTTATCCAACTACCACTACCATGATTAACACACATTTCAATTCCAATCCCATTTCCAGAACCTCCATAATTTGCAATAACCCCACGAGAGGTTTGTGTAGTATTAAAATGTGTTTTTCCTAAATAATACTTACCTTCAAATATTTCCCAAGCAGGTCCTAAATCAGTAAAATAAGATTTATCTAAAATTTCATTATTATGACCTCTTGGAGCAGCAATTTGAGTATCCTCTCCATTAATGGTAAAATATCCAGCATCATTAATATCAATTATTGCATCATCACTACTAGCAACAATTCCAGTATCAAGCCAAGCAAATTCTGTTTCTGGAGTAATATTCTCATAACCCCCACCGTGAAAACCGATATAGCCTTCTGGAAGTGATGAAAAAATCGTATTATCACCAACAATATAATGAACTGATACAGTATCAGAATTCTTGAAATAATTTCCATGATTTGAAGCGCCAGCATTCGGATTAGCCGTATCATGAACAACAACAAACTCAACACTACTCATTGGTCCACCATGTGTTGTATATGTGGCAGGATCTAATAAATAGGCATTATTAATTACTAAATCATCAAATAAATAACGGTTGACATTTTCATGCATTGAATAATATAAAGTTCTTCCTGAATTAGGCTCATAATAATGAACAATATTAAGTCCTTGCACTATCGGCTGATGAGTATTAATTAATGTTTGTAAGGCTTTATCTAAAATTTCTGTATCTGATAACTTCTCAATTACAGAAAGAGCTATCGTGAATTCATGTTCTTGATTTTTAACTGTAATATTAACATCTCCTAACGCTAAAGCAGTAACTACACCTTTATTTATATCTACAATATTATTATCACTGATTATATAACTAGTACCTGTTGTAGTTAAATTTCCATATACCGAAGGAGTAATTGTGAAACTTTCACCAACTTGTAATGTTCCATTATAACCTTCACTCAACTCTACAACCATCCCATCTTCCACTGGTACAGTTGTTTCAAACTCTGTATAAACTTTTGGATCATATTTATATGTGAATCTAATCGTAGCCGTTCCATAATCCTCAGCTCTAATCGTATCGTTACGAACTACTCTAACAACTTTAGGATTTGATGAAGTTAATATAACGTCTCTAAAAATTGCATCATCAGGATAAATAGTCCATGCTAAAGTATATGACCCGCCTTTGCTTAATCTATCAATCGGATTATAAACTGCAATCTTATAAACAGGATGACGAATAGTCCATTTAGCATAATATGTTCCACCTTGTGTTATTGTATGAAGATGTTCACCTTCAAAATCCGGATTATCATACCATCCAGCAAACAAACATCCTTCACGATAAATAAACGATGATAAACGAGATCTTTGAGTTACATTCGTAAACTCTGATGTCATACGATACTTAGCAAGAGCTTCTCCATAACCATAAGCTAGGCTAGCTATCGCATAATTTGAAGTTAAATAATATGGATTTTTAATAAATTGTTTTCCCATTACAAAAGCTCTAAACTCATAGTCAATTGCATATTTATCAACTTGTGGATTAGCTTTAGAATTAAATTCTGCCAATGTTTCATATTTTAATAACAAGCGGCAAGGACCAGCGTTAGCTCCAGATCCTACCTGTCCTAAATAGTCAGCAAGCCATAACCATTTTTCTCGATATTGACTATACATAAATTCATGCATATGTAAATTATCATAATTGCCCCAACTATCAATTGTTTCTAAAGTAACTGGTCCAATTCCTTTAGTTGATAGAAAATCATTAAAATCGGTTAGAAAATCGTTAATCATTCTTTCACGTGTTCGATAAACATTATTCCCACCATTATATACTAATTTATAATCATAAGGTACGATTGGATCATAGTATAAAACAACTACAGTTGTTCCATCTCCTTTAATCTTTTGCATATCTTGATTTTTTAAAGCATAATCAGCATATTCATTTTCATAATATTGTACATAAGCCTCTGTTGCTCCTGTTTTTTCATCAATATCATCTAAGACATACTCACCATCAACTAAAATCCAATGTTCTACTTTATAAGGAGTATTTGGTAAAGGTCTATACTTGGCATAAAAAACAGTATCAACATCAATCGGTAAAGTAAAATCAGCTACAACACTAAAATCACTATCACTATACCATTCTAAAAAAGCATAACCTTGCTTTTCTGGATATGTTAGAGGTTTTAAAACTCTACTTCCCTTAAGTATAATCTGACTTGGTATTTCTGTACCACCAAATGTTTCAAATTCAACTAAGGCTTTATTATCTTCTTCCCACTTAGCAACTAAGGTAAAATCATTAGTAACTTCTAAAGTAAAATCATATTCTAGTTCACCTAAATACCAAGCTACAAATTTATAGCCTTCTTTTTGAGGATTGCGCGGTTTGCGAACTTTTGAATTGCGTAATACCTTAATAGGCTCTACTTCTGATCCACCATTGGAATCAAACGTAACTGTAAATTGTAATTGAACTTTTTCCCATCTTGCAACTAAAGTAATATCTTCATTAATAGCAGTATTAAAATCAAACTTTTGCTCACCTAAATACCAACCCAAAAAAACTGAACCCGATTTTACTAAGTTTACGTTAGGTAAACTAACTTTGCCACCTTTTTCAATTACAACTGGTTCAACTGAAGCAACATCACTAGCATCAAATCTAACAGTAACAGTCTCTGTTTTTGGTAAAACCGTAACTTTAACTTCGTATTTATTTTTGCCAATAACTGCATAAATAGAAGTTTTTCCTTCTTTTAAAGCCGTAACCTTTCCTTCAAAAACATTTAATATTGTTTGATCATCTATATCCCACATAACAATTGTTTCTACTGGATCAACAGTATAATCAATTGTTAGGGTTTCTCCAACTTCCAAACTTACTTCAGTTTGTTTTATTGTAATAGTTGGAGAATCTTTACAAGCAGTTAAAACAAACCCAATAATAAAAGCAGAAATAATAGCGAATAATTTTTTAAATAATTTCATACTTACTCCTTTATTTATCATAAAAAGCTACTAGATTAATATCTTTATTGATAGTTATAGTTTGATCTAAATAAACTTTAATTAATTCTTCTCCTTCATAATAGCCCCAATATTGGAATACATATCCATCTTTAGAAGCAACTTCAGAAACTTGATATTCTAACACTCCATCTTTATCAATCTTTACATCTTCAAACACATTTCCACCTTTAGTATCAAAAGTAATTTTATAAAAGTTTCCAATCCAAAGTGGATGTAACTCTAAATCTTTAGTAATAATTATTGGATCAGTTATTGGAATCAAATTGCCATTTTCAAAATAAGCCCAAGATTTAAAGATGTAAAACTCTCTTTCAATAGCAGGTGGCATATATGTTTCACCTTTTGGAATAAAAACAGGATTAAGTGGAGGGTTAGAATTAAAAGTTATTTTCATTCTTTCATTTTCCCATCTAGCAACTAAAGTAATATCACGAGTAATTGGAGTTGTAAATTTAAAAACTTCGTCATCTAAATACCAAGCAAAAAATGCTTTACCTTCTTTTTTAGGTACAAATGCCCTTACTAAATTGCCCTTTTTAACTTGTACTCTTGTAATTAAATGTAAGTTTTCTTCATCAGGAATAAAAGTAACAGTGTAGTATCTTTCAATAACTGTAACATCTATTTCTTTTTTAAACTCTTCATAAGTTACAATAATTTTAGCACTACCAACTCCAACACCAGTAATAACACCTTTATCTACACTTACCACTTCTAAATCAGTAGATTCGTAATTTAGCACTATTTCTTTATTAACTTCTATATTTAAAGTTTTTTCTTCTCCCAAATCTATTGTTACTTCTTCATCTAAAACATTAATTTTCAGTTCTTCTGAACAAGCACAAGCTGAAAGAAAAAATATTGAAATAAATAAAAGTAAAAAGATTAAGCTTATTCTTCTCATAAACATACCTCTTTTATATTATATCATATCTTTAAGTTTCTACCAAATAAAAAAATAAGCACTTTCGTGCTTATCTTTGTTTATAAGGATCAAATCCTAATCTTCTCAATGTCTCCACAACATAGCTTTCTTTGTATTCTTCACCTTTGGGTCTATTTTCTACTGTATAGAAGAATTCTTCATTAGCTTGTTTATATGGAATATCAGCTAAGTTAGCGATAATTCTTGTAGATCTATCGATTAACTTTTTATTTGTTGGGAAAACTTGAATCATCCAGTTACCCCAAACACGGCCCATCTTCGCCATTGTACCAGTACTAATTAAGTTAAATCCAACTTTAACCATCATATGACTTAATAAATCTAAGTATGTATGAGGAAGTTTAACTGGAACTTTAATTTCATCTTTTGCTAACTTACCTTTAGGAATCATACCCATTCTCAATACTTTAGATTCAGAATACTTACCTTTTTCTTTATTAAAGTATTCTAATACTTTTGGATTATTACCACTAGCACCATTAATATCAACTAAAAGTAATGATGAAGTTTTGCGAGAATATCTTGATGGATCATCTTCTTTCCCAATGTTGTATTCTAAAACTTGGTCAGAACCTACTAGAGGAGGATTATCAATGATATCTTGTGCAGCTTTCATTTCAATATAATCTTCTTTAGTCCAATCTAAGCCTTTAATTGGTCTTCTAAATACATGTTGCCATGCAACAGTTGAATTATAAAGTGGATCTTTAATATACGCCCAACTTAATCTATCTGTTTTATCTTTAAATTTCTTAAATGGCGGTAGAGTAAACGTAGGTTGACGTTCAGTAGTATCAGTCATAATATCTACTAAATATTCGTGAGTAGTGTATGTTACTAAACCTTTAGCTTCATAAATTCTTGTCTCATAATCAATCATTTCTGCTAAGCCAGCTACAGCTTTATCTTTATTTAGATTTTGTAATACTTTCGCATATGCTTTTGGATATTGAGCTTTTTTAAGTCTTTCAACACCTAAAGCTGCAAATTCATCGTCTGTAAGCTTATCATTTAAGAATTCATCAATTGCAAGTTCTAAAGCCGCTCCTACCGCAAGTAATTGAACAGATGCAGATTGCATTCTTGTAGAACCAGCTACAGCCATATTACCTACATATAAATCAATAAAATTAATCTTTTTACGAGCAAATACTAATCTTGCTCTTTCTAAGTGTCCTGTAAGAATATCTTTTGGATTAGTGAAAAAATAGTAAGTACTAATACCCATATCATCACCTTGTAAAGCAGAACCTACAGTACTTGATGATAAACTACATTCAGCTAGTACTAATAAAATATCACCTTTTTCTAAATTAGCCTCAATTGTTTGTCTTCTGCCAAAACTAATATAGTCCTCATAGTTTTCTACTGATTGAACTAAAGCACGGTCTCCACCAGTCATAAAGTCCATTCCAGATTTAATTAATCTATTTGCTAGGTCATGATGTTTAGGTAAAATTTTTCCAAAATCACTCCAAAACTTTCTCCACATATATCCTAGTGTTTCAGCCATTCTTCCACTAGCTCCAACTGAAGATAAAACAAATTTTTTACCTTCTTCCATAACTCTTACTAAATCTTTTACTAACTTCTTATATTCTTTAGTTTTCATAGCTTTTGCTACAACTTCAGGAATCTTTAAATCAGCAGCTAAAATTGTTTTAACTCCTAATTTAGTATCTTTCATAATGTCAGCACTTAAATTTTTAGTAACAGGATTTGATTGCTCAGTTGGAATCATCCCCAACTGAAACTGTTTTTCATTTTCAATAAAATGTTTTGATTTTTCTTTATAAGTCATATTTCCACCTCTTTTATCTATTAAATATTATATCATTTTTTGGTCTATAAGACAACTAAATTAAAGTCTTTTAGACCTTAACCTTTACTACTTCAGCTCCAAATGGAAAGAATGCTAATGGAATTAGTTGAAACATTTTAATCCCTAATGGAATCCCAATAATTGTAATACAAAGGACTACTCCTGCTAGCACATAACCAGCACACATTTCCCAGCCAAAAATAATTGCCCAAATAACATTGCCTACTGGATGTTTTTTAAAGTCTACCTTAACATCTTTTCCAAATGGCCAAATCATAAACTTAGCAATTTTAAATAAAGTTAATCCCACTGGAATACCAATAATCGTAATACAAAAGATTACACCCAATAGAAAATAGCTTATTCCAAACCATAATCCACCGATAATGAACCATAAAATGTTCCCTAAAACTTGAAAAAATTTTTTCATTTTGCCTCCTTAAATTCCTTTTACTAGTTCATATGCTTCTAAAACCATCTCTTTGATATTATCATAAGATGCTCTTTTTAGAAATTCATTAATATCCATATATTCAACTGCTACTATCCATTTTTCTTTTGCTTGAGGAAGACCAGAATCTTTTACTCTAAAACAGAAAGGGTAAATCTTTTTCTTTACAAACTTATTATAGTGATTAATAAATCTAATTTCAAAAGGTTCAAGTTCCTTTACTAAATCTTCCCCATCTAATTTAATATTTGTCTCTTCAAAGCATTCTCTAATAGCTGTTTCTATTTTTGTTTCACCTTGTTCAATGTGCCCCTTAGGTAACGATAAATACTCATTACCATAGATTAACTCTTTAGTAGCTAAAATCATATTTTCATAAATTACAATTGCCATCGCCGATTCTTCTTCTAAATATTCTCCTAAAACAAAATTTAAAATTAAATTTTTCTCATGTTTTAAATCGCTATCAATATTTTTAATACTAACAACTAAAATATCAATATTTTGGATTTGAGCTTGCCTACCATAATAAGTCTTTAGTTCTTCACTACTATTTTCCGTCAAAACAATAATTTTCTCATTGATCCTTGAATACTTTAAACTAGAACTTTGATCATAAAAGCTCTCCCTTTGCTTACAAAATTCTTGATAATTAAGACACAACCTATTATCTTTATCAGAAACAATAAAAACAATCTCTTTTGCTTCTAATAGTTTATTAAAGAAATCTTCTTTTTGCTTAACAATATCTTGATAATTATATACTAAAAGAGATTTTATATTTTCTTTCAAAAACAAAATAATATTTGTATAAACTTGTTCTTTAACACAAAAATTAACTATTATTTTCATTGCTTCCTCCTTTTATTTTATTCTGTTCTTAATGCTTCGGCTGGATCTTTCTTAGCTGCCATACGAGCAGGAATTGAACCAGAAATTAATGTAAGTATAATACTTAAAGCAATCATACTACCAATAGTCTTTAAAGTTAATACAGCTATGTGATCTGCTTCTATTAAATCCCTTAAAGAAACATTGACGATAACTGTTATTAAATAAGTAATCACAATACCAAAAATACCGGAGATTAAACCAATTATAAATGTCTCTACATTAAATAAATTAGATACATCCCTCTTTCTACCACCTAATGCTCTAATAACGCCAATTTCTTTTTCTCTTTCAATTACTGATACATAAGTTATAATCGCAATCATAACTGATGATACCACTAATGATAAAGCCGTAAAGACAATTAAAGCAATTGTAATTACTTCAATCATATCTTGAATCATTTTAATAATAACTGATAAATTATCAGTATAAATAATCTTATTTCGGTCTTTTGCCTTATAACTAACTCCACCGATATCTAACTTTTTATCTGAACTCCATAAATCTAGATATTCTAGTGTTAAATCTTTTTGATCAAAATCTGTTGAATAAATTTTAATTTGCTTTGGCATATTATTGCCGCCTATATCTCTTAAAGATAGAGAGTACGCATCACTCGAACTTAATCCAGGAATTGCAGATAAAAATGATGCATAAGGTGGTATTGTCCCGACAAAACAATCTTCTGTATATTCCTTAGGATCTCCATTTTCATCTGTTTCAAAAATATAAGTATATTTATAAGTAATACCTACTGGCATACTAATACCAGTATTAGCATCTACCATTAAAGTACTTACATATTCTTCTTGCTCTTTGTCAAGCAGGTGGTTAACTACCTTAGAATCAATGTTATCATTTAAAAACTTTTGATTAAAATCAGTTGTATAATAAATCCCCGGATCTAAAGATGCAAACTTTTCACCTGGCTTTGGTGCTATTATCGAAACAAGCTCTAATTCTAAACCATTATCCCATTCACCAATGCTTGGACTATAAGTAAATGGTCGAGCATTCTTTGTATATTCATTAGTGTTTTCTGTATAAACTGTATCATTAGGAAAATAAATAAACTTCTTTGCCATAATTTCTTCATAAGAAAAATGAGTTATATCTAAGCTTGAATCATACTTGTCATCTCTTAATGTTTTATACATAACATTTAAAAACTCATCTTGAGTATAATAACCTAGTTGGGCTAAAAGGACATCAGTTGATGCTTGATCATCATTTAATACTAACATAACTTGGTTAATATTTTCTGGATAAACTAAATCACCTTTACTAGCAACAACAACAGACTGGTCTAAGATATAATCTTTATTATTTGGTAAAGGATTAAAAATTCTCGCAAGTCCTGTAATAACATTGGAATAATTCCCAACATTTTTACTTAACATTCTTGAATAAATGTGTGTGATTGCCCCAATAGAAATCGTTTCTCCTTCATGGCCTGTAAAAGGATTTACAGTATAAATATTATTGTTTACATTATAATTATAATCAAAAACGTAAGCACCGTATTTATCTTCTGGCATCTCTTTGATAAAAGTTTGGTAAACTTCATCAATTTCATTTTTTATTCCAAAAGAAGTTAATTGCTCTTGTCTTTTAACTAAATTTTCTAATAAAGCAAAAATATTTATATGACCATCTTTATAAGCATATTGCAAAGCATCTTGTTTTTCTCTCATAGACATCGTCTCCATGAAAGATGCTATATTTATTCCCGTTTCATCAATTGTAATTGGATTACCAGTAAGCATATCATTTTGCATATCATCAACATAATTAGTTACACCTTGTGATAAAGACAATACCGATGCAATTCCAATAATCCCAATTGATCCTGCAATACATACTAAAACTGTTCTTCTTAATTTTGAAATTAAATTTCTTGAAGATAATTTAACCGCTGACCAAATTGATAACTTTGATTTTTTATCATATTTAAACTTCTCTTGAATTATTAACTCTGCTGGTTCGTATGGATTACTATCGCTAATTACTAATCCATCTTCTAATTTGATTATTCTTGTAGAGTATTCGTAAGCAATTTTAGAATTATGAGTAACCATAATTACTAATCTCTCTTTAGAAATTTCTTTCATTAATTCCATAATCTGTTTAGATGTTTCTGTATCTAATGCACCTGTAGGTTCATCTGCTAGCAAAATCTCAGGATTATTAATTAAAGCTCTTGCGATTGATACTCTTTGTTGCTGGCCTCCTGATAATTGATTAGGTCTTTTATTGTATTCTCCTTGTAGACCAACTTTATCTAAAACTTCAATTGCTCTTTTCTTTCTTGTTTCCTTATCTATACCTGCAATATTAAGCGATAATTCAACATTTTCTAAAACAGTTTGATGAGGAATTAAATTATAGCTTTGGAAAACAAAGCCAATCCTATGATTACGATAAGTATCAAAATCACGATCGATAAATTTATCTGTTGGTATACCATCAATATACAAGTTACCACTGGTATAATGATCTAACCCTCCAATTATATTTAATAAAGTAGTCTTTCCACACCCTGAAGGGCCTAAAATAGAAACAAATTCAGCTTTTCTAAAAGATAAATTAATGCCTCTTAAAGCACGGACTTTTCCCCAACTAACTTTATAATCTTTTGTAATGTTCTCTAATCTCAACATACAATCACCTTTTCCTCTTAACAATACATATATTTATTATATCATAATCTATGCCCTTTTTCTATTCAAATAACTGCAAATACAAAAAAACTTCTTTATTCTATTACATTAATAAAGAAGTTTTAATTTTCGTAATAATTTTATTTACTATATATTTTATGGCAATATTCATTCAATTTTGGAATACTTTCATTAATAGTATTCCAAACAATATCGATATCTATTGTTAGATAATGATGCCCAATTTTATCTCGCATTTTTGCAATTTCTGCCCAAGGAATTTCATTATGATTCTTAGTAAATGCTTTTGATAATTGTTTAACATTTTCTTCAATAAGGAAAATATTGAAACAAACAATTTCTATAAGATCATCATTATTGGCAAATTCTTCTTTTGTTACATTAGCTGTCTTTGATAAAATTCTATTGCATTTTTCCATAATCAAAGATATTTTTGTTATGTTTTTTTCTTCTACCATAATTTAATCATATCCTCCATAATATTATCCCTAAACGATTGATTCATTCTTGCAGTATTAAATACTAAGTCAATTTTTTTATTCAAAGCATTTTCCAATTCCTCTTCTAAAACCACTTGATCTATCAATGTTCTTATATTTCCTTTATCGCAATAAATATCAATATCGCTATCAGGTCTTGCATCTCCTCTTGCATACGAACCAAAAAGATTGATGTCTGTAATACCATGTTTATTTAGAATTGGTTTAATTATATTTTTGATTTCCTTAATAGTATAAACACTTCTATTAACATCACTATCTATTAATTCCATAATATACTTATTTCTATTCTCAACATTATCTAAATAATTAATTATTGTCGTTTCCGTTTTTTTAACTCTAAACTGATACATCTTGTAATTATTTTTATTGAATTTTGCAATATATTTTGCTTGGTTAAATTTCATAACTCACCTCTTCTATACATATGATATCATATGTATTTATTGATGTCAATAATAAAATTAAAACCGGTTAATTACTTTATGTAACTAACCAGTTTATGTGCTTTATATGTAATTTATTTCAAAATATTTTGAATATTAAAGTTTTCTAATCTATAAATAATATTATCTTTAATAATTTTTGTTATTGTTTCTGTACTCTTTAATATTGACTCTGTACTCTTTTGAATAGTTCTTGTCTTTGTTTCAATATCACTAAGATGTTTGTCTAAAATATCAATTGCTATTTTTAATGTTTCATTTTTAAAAGAATCAAAAGCTTCAAATATTTTAGTAGTATCTTCTCCTTTTAATTTTAATGCGGCAATTTCTTCATGCAGTTCTTTATTCTTTTCAGAAATTGTTGTAATGATACTTAAGAATAACATCATATATTGTGGTCTAACTACATACATATTGTTATATTCTTGAACTTTTTTGATTGGTGAATCATTATCTGAACTTAACTCTAATTCACTTACAAGCAATGCATAATCACCTTTTTTCTTTTGGCGATCTAAATCAAGCTTTTTATAGTGATCTGAGTTTTTGTTTTTAGTTTTACTCACTAAAGCTTCACTCTTCATATCCATAACTACTGTTGTCATTAACTTTTCTTTTTTCTCGTTATTGAATACTTTAAAAATGAAGTCTGCTTTAGTTCCTGATGCCTCACCAGCCCATTTAATTACATCATTATCTTTTTCCCAAGTGCAATTTTGAAAACCTTGGATAGCATATTTTTGATATTCTTCAGCACACCATTTTTCTAAATTCTCGCCAATCACTTTTACGCTAGCCAAAGATTGTTCTCTTTTTAAATTATCAATTTCAATTTGTTTTTGGATAATTTGTTCGTTTAGTTCTAACTCTTTTACTTGTAATGCTAGTGCATGTTTTTCTTCAACTTGAGTTTTATAGTTTGCAAAGTCTGTCTTTTCTTTAGTTAATTCTTTTTCTTTTTCGTTCAATTTTTCATTAAATTCAGCCATCAATGTTTGCTTAATCTTAAGTACCTCATTTTCTTTTTCACTTGCTACTTGTTTTTTATAAGCACTAAATTCTGCTTCTTGTTTAATTAACTCTTGTTCTTTTTTGTTTAACTTCTCGCTATGAGCAGATTCTAACTTCAATGTTAATTCAGTTTCAAGACGTTCTTTTTCTTTTTTAAGTAAACTTTGGTAAACAGCATCTTTCCCCTCTTTAATTTCCTTTTCAATAATTCCTAAATCTAATTGAATTTGATCTAAATTTTTTAAATCAATTACATCACCTTTAGAACAATCTTCTAACAATTCTAATTCGTGACTTGATAAAATTTTAACTTTCTTAATTTTACTCATATTTTCTCCTTTCTGTTTAAATATTTATAACTAATATTCCTTCTTGGTTATATTCTAGTTTTTTAACTACTTTCCCTTTTTCAAAATAAAATGAAGCACCATAAGATTTTGGCTCGCAACTTAATGAATTAATCATTAAAGTTTTACTTGCTACTTTATATGCTTGTTCTGCATATTCTACTTCGTATTCTGTCCATTGCTTCAAAGTAAAGTTCGCATAGATTGGCCAAATTAGTAAATCCTTAGCTTTAAACTTATCAGGATAATCCCATAAATCTCCACATAAAGCTACAACTATTTCTAATCCTTTATAATTGAATTTTAATGTTTCATTTCCTTCTTGGTAATGATAATCTGTTTTTCTAAAATCTTTCCAGCCTTTTGATATTCTACGATAATTATATTTTAACTTACCGTCAATAATAATTGCATATGAGCAATAAAGTTTATCTTCATCTTTTTCTAAATAACCTATGCCTAAATCTACTTTATTATTAAATGATATCTCTTCTAATCTTTTCATAGTTTTAGAGTCTTGTGTAATTGCAATATCTTTATCATGACTATATTCCCAATTAAAAGCATCAAAACCTTGCAAGAATGCTTCACCAAAACATATCATATCTACACTACTAACTTTTTTAATTGCCTTTTGAATTTGATTAACATTAAATTCAATATCATTATTTATAAATTTATATGAAACTAATCCAAAGTTCACATCCATAATTGTTCCTCAAATTAAATCTTACTTAAAATAGCATACATTTCTGGTATACCATTTTTAACTGTATCATATACAATCGCCATATTGACAATGCTATAGTCGTGAACGATTTTATTTCTCATACCTCGTATTGCCACCCAGGGAACTTCTTTGTGTTGTTCTTTGAAGTCATCTGTTAAATAATTATTGCTTTCTGCTACTTGAATTATACGAAACATAATGGAATCAATTAAAATCTCATTTGAAGCTATTTCTTCTAGTGTTTTATCTTTAGTATGGTCAATAATAAATTTAAGATCTATAAGAATTTTCTCTAGATAGTATCTATTGTCTTTTTTATTATCCATAAATCTTTACTCCATCTTTCAATATTTCCTCTACTAATGGTATATTTTTTTCTAATTCCTTAGCATCTAATAAATCTATTTTCTTTTTTAGTTTTTCGCGCAATCTTTCTACAATCTCAAAAAACTGTAATCCACTAGCATTTACAGAAATCAATAAATCTATATCACTTTTAGGATTAGCATCGCCTTTAGCATATGAACCAAATAAATAACAGTATTCAACATCATAATCTTTAAAAATATCAAAACAAGCATTTTTTATTTGCTCAATGGTTAGTATCCCTCGTTCTTCATCTATCACACCATACTGTTCTAATGTTTGATAAATAAACTTATATTTTATTTCAGATAAGCTTGATTGATCATTTTCATACTTTAAATATGTTCTACGCGTTACCCCTAGTAACTGTGCAACTTGTTCTTGAGTAAGGCCCTTTTCTTGTCTTAATTTCTTTAATTTCATTTGTATCACCTCAATTATATTATATCACCTTTCACATATAAGTCAATGATAATGTGAACTTTTTTCACATAAATTTTTCTTTTAATGTGAATTATTTTCACTTCATTTAAATGAAAAGCGAAACAAAAACACCTATATTTTATAGGTGTTCATTTATGACTATTCTTGATCTTTTGAAACAATGAAATTATGAAAGATATTAATAGTATGTTCTACTGCTGTTTTTGATACTTTATCTATTGTATCGTTAGGTGTATGATATGCCATACTACGATTATCATTACTCCAAGGCATACCCATAATCGTTGTTGCTTCAACTCCAATTTTTCCAAACTCACCAGCATCAGTTCCACCAGTTAAAACAGCTATTGGTTGTTTATGTGTCTTAACATTGTTTTTGGCTGCAATATCAACTAGTTTAGATGCTAAATCATCACTTAACTTAACGCTATCATTAATATCACTTGTTAAGAAAAATAATGCATTTTCATCATACAAACATTCAATATTTAAAACATAGGTCTTAACATCTAACAGTTTATCTTTATTTTTCTTTACAAAAGCTCTTGCTCCCCTTAATCCTTCTTCTTCCGCATCAAATGAAGCAAAAATAATTCTTGTATGTTTTAATTCTTTATCTGTTCCTTTTAAACTATAATAATATTTACCCATTTGAAAAGCAGTTTGGGTTGAAGCTAAGTTATCTCCTGCACCAGGAGTTGCTTTTCTGCCTCTAAAAAACCACATTTGCGATACTAGTAAAACACCTAAGCCAATAACTCCAATTGAAGCATAATATAAAATATCATTATTTATAAACAAGTTTACAATCGATAATACTAAACCTAAAATAACAAAAACAATTGATCCAGTAACTCTTAAATTATAAAGCTTTGGTTGATAAACTAAAAAATTAAACACTGGTGCACTATCATGGTGTCCACTAATAATAATTTGCCTTTTAACTTCACCTTTCGGCTCAATTACCCCATAAACATTTCTTGCTTTTTTCCTTGGGAACAGAAAATCAATAATAGGCAAATACCTAATAAACTGCAAATAAAGAATTACTATACTAGCAACAGCTATAGAAATCGTTACTATTTCTAATTTAAAAATGAAGAAAACAAACCCAACAATATAGCCTAATACTAAAATATTAATCCATCCAAGAAAAGCTCCTTTATGAATATAAAAATTATCTACATGAGTACTATCACTATATCCTTTAGCATCTTCATACAAATAATCTGCTGTGTCAAGTGATGCTTTAGTTCCAGCCATTCTTGTTCCAAATTTCTTAATTATCTTATCGGTTTCTTCAATAATATCGTCTGTCATTTTTTTTGTATTCATTTTATAATCCCCCATTAAATATCTTTCTTTTTTAAAAAACTTCAAAATCTTTTCTAATAGTTATTATATAACACTTATCTTATATTCACCTTAACATCTCCAAATATTCTAAATCTATTGATAAGTTATAATATCACTTAATCATTCAAATGTCAATTACGCAACGTAAAACTAATATATACAAAAAGTCCAATTTAAAATTGGACTTTATTTTTAATCTGTGAAAGGTAAGTTTTGTTAATACAATGCACCCTCTATAAATGAAGGTGCACCCTCTAAACCTATATTTTTAGATATATACACTAAGTGACACGTGACTGGCGTGACAGATGTGACACTTAGGTATGATGAGCATATTTCATACAACAAAAATTTTAAAAAACAAGTTTAATACAACTTGACTTTAAGCCTCTTTAGAGTGATAGATAGACACAACTTTAAGGAGGTTTTTATTATGCGTCATAAACAAATTGAAGGCGAAATAAAATATAGATTTGCATGTCTTCTTCTAAATCAAATGCTTGAAGATAAAATTATAACAAAAGATGATCTTATATCATTTAAGAAAAAGCTCATTAAAAAATATAAGCCTATAATTAGTGTGCTGGAGGAAATCGATGAAAAAGATAATTAAAGAAATTACTCCAATAAAGAAAAAGGTTGAAAATGTACCTACTAAAAAACGAGTCGCAGCCTATGCAAGAGTATCAACTGAACAAGATGAACAGCTTCATTCTTTACAAGTTCAAAGAGATTATTATGAAAATTATATTAAATCTAATCCTGATTGGGAACTCGTTAATATTTATTATGATGAAGGAATTACCGGTACTTCTTTAAAACGTAGAAAAGGATTTAATCAAATGATAACAGATGCCCTTGATGGGAAAATAGATGTTATATTAGTTAAGTCAGTATCTAGATTTGCTAGAAATACAATTGATGCTCTTCAAACGACAAGAGATTTAAAATTAAAAGGCGTACCTGTATTCTTTGAAAAAGAAAACATTGATAGTATGGATCCTAAAGGTGAATTCATGCTTACACTCTTCTGCTCTTTCGCTCAGGAAGAATCAAAATCAATATCTGATAATATTAAATGGTCAATTAGAAATGGATATAAACATGGTAAATTCACAATGCATACTGAACATTTATTAGGCTTTAAGAAAACAGCAGCAGGTAAAATTGTAATTGATAAGGAACAAGCTAAACTCGTTAAAATGATTTATATACTTTTCTTAGAAGGTTTAAATAATCATCAGTTACAAGTATACCTAGAAAACCATAATATCTTAACACCACTAGGTTCTAAAAAATGGACTTATGCTGTTATTAATTCAATTCTTACTAATGAAAAATATTGTGGAGATGCAATACTTCAAAAGAAATTCTCAATTGATGTGGTACTTCATACTTTAAAAAAGAATGAAGGTGAATTACCACAATATAGAATATATAATAATCATCCTGCAATTATACCAAAGTCAACATGGGAATATGTTCAAGAATTATATTCAATTAAATATACTGACAACTCGTATCCACTAAGTAATAAAATTGAATGTGGATTATGTCATAAATTTTATCAGCCAAGAAGAAACGATAGAAAAAAGGATTATGGCAAAGTTCTTCTATATTGGGTTTGTAATTCAAGATACAAAAGAAAATGTAATGGAATACTTATTCATGATGAACAAATGACTGAAGCATCCACTCTAGCATTTGAAAATTTATATAGCTCTTATAAAGATGAAATTATAAATGATTTAAGATTAATTGCATCTAAAACAATAACCACTAAAACCAAACAAAAAGAATTTAGTAACAAGTTATCTTCTATCTATCCCTTAAATAAGGATATTATAGATTACTTTACTAAATTCTTAATTAGAAAAATATATGTTGTTGATAATGATTATCTTCTTTATGAATTTATTGACGATACCTTATATCGTTATAAACTAGGTACATGGTCTATAAAAGAAAATAGAAAGATTAATCGTAAACGTAGAGAGTTTAAAAATAAAGATTATTGGGGTAAGAAACCTGAAGAGGATTAATCCTCAATAATCTCATAAGCAACTCTAGAACCTTTTACTCTTACTGCATGGAATCTTCTATTATTTGCTTCCCAATGAGGAAACTTATCAGCTTTTTCTTCATTAGTATCACGATGGCAAATTATAATATTATCTAAAACATCAGCTCCACCTTTTGATAATGGTCTAATGTGATCTAATGTAGGATGATAATTACTATCAGGATTTCCACAAGCAGATTTTTTCATTAATCTACCAGCATAGTCCTTTACATCTTCTTTTTTACCATAATAATGATTCCATACATCGATTGTATTGTACTTTGACATTTTGAATACCTCCTTTCTAAAGTGATTAAATGTATCTTTTAATATAATTGGCATAATCAATATTTAATAGATTAATTGCTTCTTCTAAATCATAATCAAATATTGAAATATCGCTTATATGGGCATTATTTGTTGAAATATTACCTTGTGAGTCAATAATTATATATGAGTTTTTCATCTCATCAGAACTTTCATATATATGGTCAAATTTGATTTTTGATAAAAAGACTTCTGCTTCTTTTTTACTAACCATATTATTTTTATTTCTTAGGTCATTATCATCACAATGCATTTGTAAAATTTTATATCTATCTGGTTTAATCTCATTTATAAACGAATTAAAATCCTCATCAATATTTAGTTTTGAAAGGCAAGTATTTATTTTTAATTTAATACCTGCTTTTTTAATGCTATTACAGATATGAATTAATTGTTCTTTGGATAAAGTATTAGCTTTAAAACATCTTCCAATTGAAACATTTGTATCATAATCTAAAGAATCTACACTAATTCCAATTGTACTTATCTGATTTTTATGCCTTTCAATAAATGAATCGTCCAAATAATAACCATTAGTAATAATAGATACTTCAATACCTTTTGATGCAATATAATCGATTAATCTATCAATATTTCTAGACATTAAGGGCTCCCCTCCTGCGAGATTGATTCTTCCCTTAATTTCATTATCATTAAAATATTTATAAATTTTATCTACTGCAACCTTTAGTTCATCAAAAGACAACTCACAATTTTCTTTTTTAACAAAGCAATGCTTACAATGAAAATTACAGAAATCTGTAAAATGAAGATTTATACAAGAATACATTTCCATCACCTCGGGCTTCATTATATATTAATAAATAAATTAATATCGGGCCTTCAGGCGAAAATAAAAACATCAGCTAAATTAATAACTGATGCTTCAATTACTCTATTTTGTTAGAGTATTATGTAAAATTTGTAAATTAAGGAAATTATCAGCTTTTGGTATATATCCTGAACGCCATTTGTAGATTGTTTTTTCATTAACATCTAGAATAATTGACATTTCATAATAAGAATACTTAACTGTTAAATCTCCTATTAATCCGATTACAATTTTACGAATTTCTTCCTTTGATATTAAATCAAACATTGTAACAACCTCCTCTGGTCAAACCAGGACGGTCAACAATCAGAAAATTGTTACAAATATATTATATCATCTTTTTTAAATCATTGGAATCTTATACCAAAATGTTTTAATGTTTCAACGACTGATTCATTTAACAATTGATAGGATTTCTTCTTATTTGGTTCAACATCATCTTTATGATCATGACGTTTCTTTTTATATACTTTTCGAAGATACTCCCACATTTCAGGGCCTTCAATAAGACTTAATCTTTCACGATATTTATTCATTTCTTTTCTTTTAGCCCATTCATAGTCTTCGTTATTAGCATTATTAGTATTTTTCTTATTATAAAGAATATAGAAATTACCGTCTTCATCATATGTTGTTATAATGATATCAAAGCCATATCCTTTGTTAATATTTTTTGTAGTTAAAGCTTGAGTGCTATCCTCACAAAAACTGAATCCTTTAGGTTTAAACTTATCAAATGTAGTTCTAAAAATATCTTTAAATTCTTTACAGTCTCTATTCCAATTATAATTATTTGGAATAGATTGCATAACAATTTGGAAATCTAAATCAAAGAAATTCTCATTGCATTTTCTAATTACCATATTTCTACTACCACTACCAATTGGAGAGTGTGAAAAAGTAATTTTATAATTCTTTTTTATATATTTTTGAACACTATTAATCCAATTATTAAATGTATCTCTTGGAATCTCTAGTTCCTTTGGCTTTACATAATCACACATAAAAATCAATCCTCCTTATATAGTAAGAACTTATAATAAGCACTTGCTATATTTTCTTTCGTCTTTTGGTTAGGTACTTTAAGATTTTTGATACATCTATCTTTATAATCAAATGGTAGCATTTCAACTAAAGCATTTACGCCTTTTAGTGCTTCATCAACTGTTGATTCAAATTTATAATCGAATAATAAAGGTGAGTGATGCATTACACTATTTCTTAGATTTATTATTATATCTAATTTGTTAGTATCATAAGTTTGTGAATCATAATCTTTTATAAAAGAAACTAAATCTCCAAAGTTTAAAGCAAACTTTTTATAAAATTCTGTTATTTCATCCGCTGGATTAGTCTTTCTAATACACTTTGGGAGTCCTTTGAAATAATGATATTCTTGTTTCTTTAGTTCAGCTTCTGGATCAAAATCAAATCTTAGTAGAATATCATTTCTAATATATTCCTCTAAAGTACCTAAGTATTTAAATAAAACATCTTTTATTGCCTTATCGAGGATAACAAATGAATTGACATCAGAAAACTTAACATTAGAATCAACTTTAGTTAATGCTTCAAATATAATTCTATATTGCTGAACACCTCGAATCTTAGAATACTTTTCGAATGTGCTTTTATCATCACTATTAAGTTTTTCAATAAATTCTTTAAATTCCATGTTTTTCCTCCACAGTAACTATTTGCACTAAAACGACAACTATATGCGAATATATATTGATTATTTCACCCTTTTTCCAGTTTAAGAGTAAAATAACTGTAATTATTTGACATTGAAATTATTAGACATTTTCATGAGCTTTTAAATGCAAATGCTTATGAGTATGGTTCTCTTCATCCTTAAAAATGATTATGTGGATGTGAATGTTCAATCACATGCGTATGAGTCGTTCCATCATGTGTATGTATAATAACATGAGTATGCACATGAGTATGTCTTCTTTCAAGTGTATCAATAATAATTAAAACTGCACCAGCTAACATTATCGCTAAAGCTATGTAGAAATTCCATGTAGGTATCTCTTTAAATATTATTAAAGATAAAATAACACCCATAAATGGATTTACTGCATAAAAAGCACTTGTCTTTGCTGCACCAAGTTTTGCTTGAGCTTTGATATAAAAGAATATCGATAAGCCATAAGCTACAAAGCCTAATAACAATGCATATAATAAATAAACTGATAGTGGAAATTGTTCACCAATAATAAGTCCAATTACTATACTTCCAATGCCACAACATAAGCCCTTTATAGTTACTATTTCATAAGAGCTCCTTGATGATATCTTTCTAGTACAGTTATTTTCAAAGCCCCAACAGATAGCAGCTCCTAAAATAAGTAAGCTTTGCCATGTGAATTCAAGACTTGAAATGTCAAATGTCAACAGTGCACTTGATACAGTTACAAGCACAATAGCTATCCATAATTTCTTACTTATAGCTTCTTTAAATATTATCAAAGCAATTAGTGAAGTCGCTACTATTTCAAAATTATTAAGAAGTGATGCATTACCAGATGTTGTACCTCTAATTCCAAACATCAATAGAATTGGAGCAGCAATATCTAGTGCGATCATTCCTAAAACATATGGTAAATCATTTTTATTTAACAGTTCTTCTTTAGGTGTCTTTTTCACCTTAAACAAAAACATTATTCCTATTCCGATACCAGCACCTAGATACAATAATCCTGCCATCATAGTAGGTGCTATATCATTCATTAATAACTTTGATAACGGAATATTAACAGCATAAAAAGAAGCTGCAAGTATAGCAAATATAATAGGTATAATTCTTTTTCTCATGTTGCACTTCCTTTCTATGTTTTATTTACACTTAAATAACCGATTTCTGCAGGGTTATTCATAGATTAGTTATAAACTGTCCATTTTAAAACAACAATAACTAGCATTATTTGATTCTCATCTATTTTAAATTAAGTGTAATCACAACATCTTCATCACCAAGTAAATCAGTTAATTCACTTTTAGATAAATTGATGTGTCCTAATTTCGTATACGACCAAGTATTAGAATCATAGAATAATACTATTTGATTTGATGAGTATAAAACTATATCTCCTGGATTAGTAGTAATTCTAGTATCAGATGATGGCAATGTAGAACCAATAGATCCTACTTGTTCAAACCCACCATACTTACTCATATTTATAGTTAATCCATCTTTAACAAGATTCTTCAAAGCTCTTACTGAATCATTGTCAGTCCATATTACATCTACTTCTATATCATTTATTTTTAATGTTAATTTCATATTGGCAGTTTCTTCTTTCTGAGTTGTTTGATTATCCCCTGATGGAGTAGTAATTGTTGTACTAGGCTCATCAGTAGTTGGAGTAGGTGTGCTATTTGATTTACCACAAGATGTTAGAGTAATGGAAATAATTGTTAAGAGAAACATTAGTAATTTCTTCATATTAGTCTGATAATGCATTTTTTACTGCTTCATAATCCCAATAATATTTACCATTCTCATAATAGCACATTGGAACATGCGTTCCTTTATATCTAACAGACTCTGGACATTTATCTCTATAGACATTTGCATAATTGTATAACACGACAATTTTTATACCTGCTTCTACTGCCTTCTCACACTCGAAATTAATATAACTTCTATTGTCAATATAATGGCCACGTGCGCAACTTCCTGTCCATGAATTATAACTTCCACATAAGCTACACTTACCTTTTGTTAAAGTATTTGTTTTTTCACCAACAATTAAAACAAAAATTTTGGAAGCATCCATTCTTTCTTTTAAGGATCTTTTAATGCTACAAGGTAAACTCGTGTCATATGACTGAGTTAAATCATGTGCATCAGTAAATGATAACGACCAAAATTTACTATCATTCCATTGATGTAATTTTTCTACAGCATCTGAATCTCCTGTCCAATCAGCCGCTATATATGTTCTAGTTCTATACGCCATATTTTCCTCCTACTTAAATATTGATACTTTGTCTTTATCTTTTTTGTAAACAACTATATTAATAATTCCATGAATAGATTTTTCATTTGTCAAAACAGCATTTTTTATAATTTTAAATGCTTGTTGATGATTCAAGTCTGCTCTAGACCTACCAGTTCCAAACAAAGGAATGAAAATTTGATATCCCTGACCATTAGTATCATAAAATTCAATCAATTCATCTACACAATTTCTTATTTTTTTTCTAGATGAGTTAGCTTTATTATTTTCATCAAACTTTGAAATAGCTATTAAATAAAATGTAGTATTATTTTCACCGTTTATAGTTGCAATTGTTCCTAATTCATATGACTCTTTGTTACCTCTATTTTTTTCATCATCAGTATATACCTTGATTGGCTCTATCTTTCTATTTTTAAGATTGTCAGAAATCATAGTACTAAGCGTTTTAGAATCTATTCCTTTAGAATTCATGTACTTTATCCATTGACCATGAATTGTAGTTAAAGAAACAAGAGGTTTATCTTGAACCAAATCATCATCTACAATTGTCTCAAATGTATCATTTACTGGAATTACAACGATCTTTTTTTCTTGTTTGTCCGTTATTTTAAATAAATCACCATAAAAAGCTAATACTTTATTTTTTCCGTTAGCCCATAATTTTTTGTTTTTTAAAATAACTACAATAAAAACTAGTGATATCAAAAATGAACCTAATATAATTCCAAATAATATGAATATCTTAGTCCAAATATTTTCAATTTTCATATCTTCCCATGTAATAAAAGATAATACAATTGTTAGAACTGAGAAAATTGATCCAGACAATAAAATTGTTTGTTTAAATATTGGTATAATATTCAATTTTAATTTTTTAAAGAACTCCATTATTATTCCTCCTATTTAAACTTTCTTGTATATCTACAATTATTAATTGGAAAGTTTTCACATCCATAAAAATTGCCATATGGCCCATGACGTTTAACAAGCAATCCGCCACATCTAGGACAATGATCTTTATCGATTGTAACTATTTCTTCTTTTGTTTTTTCAGTAGTTTCTGATACTTCTTCTACTTTTTCGTTTTTAGAAACTACTGATTTTTTCTTCATAATCCTATGTTTTATTACAAACAAAAGAATTATTATTCCTATAAGAACTATTCCTGCAATAAGATAAATCCACCACTGAAAACTAAATAACCATTTAATAAATTTAGCAATTTCTATGCATATAAAAGAAAGCCCTAGAAATACAATCACTCTAACTATCCAATGAGTATCACTCATTAAATCGGAATCATAAATACCTAGAGCATCAAATATCATACCTACAAATCCGAAAGCTACTAGAAAGGCAATTAAGCCTATAATAGTAAGGATTATTGAATCTGCCGTCGAATTGCCGGTAATCTCTATAAAGTTAGAAATAAAATCTAAAAATCCACTCAAATTGCCTTTCCTCCCTTTTTATATTAACTACTCAATACCTAATGCTTTTACAGCTGCATCTTCAGGACTACTGTAAAAACTAATTTGGAATTTAGCAAATAAATCAGCTGGTACAGTTGCAATATCAGCTGCACTACTCATAGGTAATAAAATCTTTTTAGCACCTGCATCGAAACATACTTGAAGCGCATTAGCTAAATCATCAACTTTGTTTACAGTTCCACCAATACTCATAGAACCTAACACCATAAGTTGAGCAGATAATGGCCTACCTAATGCTGCACTAATATATGAAACATAAGTTGCTAAACTTAATGATGAATCAATGCCAATACCCATGCAGTCTTCTACATGAGTTAAATAATCTTTTTGATCTAAAGAAATGGTTTGACTAATATGTTTAGCATTAGCTCTAAAGTAATTTTGCGCTGTCTTAACTGATTCTTTTAATTCTTTTGAATTACCTAAACCAGTAACATCAAACTTACCGCTACCTTTTTCATTTAAAGAGCATTCAATTCTAGCCACACCAATCATTGAGCTACTATTGCAAATTGCGTATACAGTACCAGCACTAGAATTACCTTCTGGAATTAATTTTCCTCCACCTTGTTCTTTAACTGATACAAACTTTTCTTCCATAGTTTCTAAATCAATATAAGAGAACATAGTGTCATAGAATTCCATTCCACCAAGTTTCTTTAGCTGCTCTTTTACTCTTCTTCTTCCTTCTAAAGCATATTTTAAGATTTCTTCAATATCTTCTTTAGAATAATTATTATCAGGATATAAGAGTTTACACATTGCAGATACAGTTTTATTAACTGCCATTGTATCTCTTTGATTTAAGCATCTACCTAATTTGAAATATTTATGATAACAGCTAGATTCATTTCTCTTTCTCATTTCTCTTAAGAATTCAGCAAAATAGTCTGAAATAAATCCCCAACTATCAGTAAAGAATTCTGGTCTTAATTTGGGAACTTCCCATCCAGGAAGATAGAAATGCATTCTATCCAAGAAAGCAGTATCAATCATAGCTTCAGGAAATGGTTCAAACAATGTTGAAGTCTTTAATAATGATTCAACACTTTGATTAATATTTCCTTCAAAAACCATTGAAGCTTTTGCAATGATAGATTCTTTACCTCTAACAAATGAACCACTATTCATGTAGTCCTTCATTATTTGAACGCCATCATGATCTTTAAAATTAATACCAGCTACTTCATCGAAAGCAACTACATCCCACATGCCAACAAGTCCAACTTGTCTTCTATTCATGTTATAGAATAAATTAGCTACTGTTGTTTGGCCTCCAGAAAGCAAAATTGAGTTAGGAGATAATTCCTTATAGATATGAGATTTACCTGTACTTCTAGGTCCAAGTTCACATAAGTTCATGTTTGCTTCAATCATAGGAAGAATTCTTGCAAGCATATGCCACTTAACTCTTTCATCAAAGCAAGATGGCTCCATACCGCAGCTTCTAATAATTAAATCTATCCATTCTTCTTTAGTGAAATTCTTTCTAGCATCAATTATTTCATTAAGTTCAAATCCAGGCATTTGAATAGGAGTTATTTCATTAATCTTAAATGCTCCGCCATCATCTTCATTGAACTCATACGAAAGTTCAACGATACACCAAATACCATCACTTAATAATCTTTCATTTTCTTTTATATAGCTATCTTCTATAACATCGCTAATTCCCATATTGTGAAGATGAGCTACATAAACATTGTGTTTTTCATTAAATCTTGCATCAACAATATCAATGACATTATATGAACCATTTTCTCTAATTCTAGATCTTATTAATTCTACTTCATCATTTCTAACATAGTTTTCAGCAAGAATCTTTTTAACTTGTTCTATACCTCTCTCAATTTCTTTTTCATCATCAGAAGTACAGTATGTGCCTAAAAGGTATTCAAGAACATATGTAGGAACATTTGATGATCCTTTAATTAACTTTGTGGCACCTTTTTTTACTACTCTTCCTGCAAAGGAATCATATATCTTTCTATCAAGTTCATCCATTTGAATTACCTCCTAGAACATTTTGAATTTAACAATATCAATAACGAATTGGATTTGTTCTAAAACTACACCTGTTTCACTATTTTCAATTGTTAAATAGTATCTCTTATTTCTATCGTATTCTTGATTTTTTAATAAGAATCTCATGTCGATAGTTCTTTCTTGTAAATTATCAGTAATCTTATTAGCAATTAATAACTTTTTATCGCTAATTGCTTCATTATTTTCATCTACAAAATAAACATTAAGCGTTGCAGATACTTTCTTTCCTTCAACCTTTTCTAATTGTTCAAATTGAAGTGAGAACGACTTATTCATTATTTTATGAGTTGCTGTCTTCAATCTAACCTTAACAGGTTCTACAGTATTATCCGCAGCTCTGCTTCTCATTTCAGATAAAGTAATAATCGGAGTAATCAATTCTTGAAGCGATGCACCTCCATGAATATATTGAATGCCACCACCGGCTTTTCGATATAAATCATAAGAATATGGAACATATACGTTTGAATTACTTCCACCTAAATAATCCATCTTAAAATAATTAGAATCACTTAATTCAGTTAAGTCATCAATAACTGCATATCTTTGCGAATAATCATCTAAACCAAGAGATGCAAATGATAAATATTTACTAGATGCATCAATCTTTTTATTTCGATAAATGAAACCATGATCAGATGTAATAATGTAATTTGAAATTTGAAGTGTATTATATAATTTTTTAACCAAATCAACTAATTCACTAATTGCTTTTTCACAAGCTTCAAACACACCAAATTCATGCTCACCAGCATTATCAATTACATCATGATAAATATAAACAACAGTCTTATCATTCATATATTCGCGAAGTTCATCTCTAGTCATAGCCATTATCTTTTCAGATTGAATAGCACTATAACTACTATTTCTATCACTTAATATTTTGTTTCTAGCCTCTGTTGAATTAGTAGGCTTACCATCTACATAAACTTGTTTATTTTCATAACTTATTTTTTCATTTGGTAATAATGATGCCATACCAAACATAGTTATTGATGGTATTGTCGTAATTTGATGTTCAAGTTTAGCTTGACCATTAAACTTTTCATATCGATTAAGTTCATTAACCAAATCAACAGCCACTTCATATCTTAAAGCATCTGAGATAATAACGAATTGCTTTTTAGCTAATCTATTCATTCTATTCTTGAAGAAATATTTAGATAATTCTATTGAGCCAAAATCATAATTAGGTTCAATTTTCTTTAGTGCTTTTGAGAATTCTCCACCTATTCTAGACAAGAATTTATTTTCATAAGTATTATCAATATCTTCAATTAATTTAGTTTCATTATCTGTAGGTTCATTAATTTTTGAATATTCGCTTATAGCATGACGATAATAATTATCAACTAAATAATATGAATCGCAATATTTATGGACATAGTCTTGTGGCATCAAATCATGTTCAATAATCATATCAGATGTTTTCTTAAGAAGAATAGAATATCTTAAAAATTCATACTCATTTATATATTCATCATACCATCTTGTAGTTAAACGATAATCATTGATTACTTTTAAATAAAAATCAAAATCATATGAACCATCAATTAAAGATTTAACAATTGTATTTATGATATATCTATCAAACACTTTAAATTCATCTGACGATTTAATAGAATCGATACCTTTTGACTTAATTAAATCTTCTATTCTAAGAACGTTAGCAATATCTTCTTGTAAATCAGAATATCTCTTATCCTTCTTTAATATTTCATTAACAAAATAACAACAAGCTTCGCTTGAATTCTTAATAATTAAATTTTTCCATACAGGTGTATCTATAATTAATGACTTATTTTGATTAACCGATGTAACTAAGAAAGATTTAATCAAGTTTTCAATCTTTTCTTCACCACTATAGCAATATTGCTCACCAATCAAATCCCATAAAAGATTCTTGAAATTAAATTTTTCTAAATCTTTATACTTTTTACCACTATCATAATCAAAGATTAATTCTTTTAAAATGTAGTCGATTTTATCATATTCAGCTTTGACTAATGATGCCATCATAGCCATTTCAAAATCGTTTGGCTTTGTTTCATCATTTATATCGATTCTTTTACTTAATTGATTAATTCTATCTTTATTATCAAAGAATGATAAATGACTTTGAATTACATCTCTTAACTTAGATGATTCAAGTCCTAATTTTCTCATGGTTAAAGCAACCATATCAGCATAATATTCATCTGAATATAGTAATGTATCTAATAACCAATTCTCGATATCTTTTGGCCTATTACATGGAAAATATACCAAATAATTTGATGTAGTATCTTCTATTTCAAGCAAAGTCTTAATCGTAAATGGATTATTTTCATAAACGACTATTTTAGCTTCATTAAAACTATCAACTTTTATATCATCTAGAAAATCTCCATTAGGATCATACCAAAAGATAATATGTCTAAAATCAGAAGGTTTATTAAACATTTTAATAAGTTGTAATCTTGCCTCTTGATAACTACTATTATCCATTTTTTAAACCTCCTACTTCTTTTTTTCTTCCAATCCAAATGGAACTAATAAATTCTTTTTGATTCTAGCTCCATTTACTTCTAGTTCAACCCCTTGGAATTTAACATAATTAACCTTAACACCATCATCTAAATCAATATCAATGAATTGATTAGCCATATGGTCTAATACTTGTCCATATTCAAGAAGTTCTTCTTCACAAGCTTCAATATTAGTTAATTCTTTTTCTATTTTTTTCTTTTCTCTAATATCAGCATTAACTAATTTAAATTCTAATCTTTCTCTTTCAGCTTTATACATTGCAGTTCTTGGTAAGAAATATTTTGTGTTAATTAAAGCTAATGTGTTTTTATTGTATCTATGTAAATAAATTAAGCATTTGAATGCTCCTTGCTTACCACTTGATAGCATCCAATAGATTGGTCTTTTCTGATAAATCTTTACATGGTCATCATAAAAACCATCATTTAAATATCGATTTATGGCTTCTTCAGCACCTTCTTCAGGTTTTCTGCCTAAAGCTTCAGCAATAAAATCAAGATTTTCTTTATAGTAAGTGTCACCATACACACGCTTTACCATATTACAAATACCTGTAGTTAAACCATCTTCAATTCCTACGAATCTATAAATTGGAACAACACCATCTGCATCAACATAATCACCATATTTAGACGCATCAAAGGTACCTCCAGCATAGACTAGACCTTCTTGTTCTAATGAGTATCTGCCCATAATACAACCAATAAAATAAGATATAAGAGATTTAATTTCTCTTTCCTTTTCAGCTGGTTTTATTGTCAAAAATTTATCCTCAACAGTATTTTTTATTTCATTATTTAATTTAAATTCGTTAGATGTTATTTCATTTAGCTCTTCTTCATTTTTCTTTAGTGAAAGTCTTTGGGTCTCACGTTGTGATTTAAATTTATCATAAACGTCTAGCAATTTTGAGTTACTATTAATTAAAGGATGTTTAGAAAATTCAAAACTCATTTCATATTCATCCCATTCTTCTTTGCAATAGCCATAATTCTCTGTTGCTAAATCAATTATCCTATTTCTATTAATAGAATTTTGAATCATAGGCAACAATGCAATTGTGCCAGCTCCATTACTCAATGTTGAATTTTTTACGGATAAAAAGTAATCTAAACTTGAAGTATTTAGAATTCCTAAATAATACATTGAATCTTCTTTATTGTTTGGAAACATAGATGAGCCAGAACTATCAAAAATTGTCTTAAACGGACAATATCTATATGTACAATTACCGACAGTTGTCCAGGTTATGGAATCACGAAAATATAGATGCGGACTTCTTAAATTTGCTTTTGAATGTTTTAAATCATATCCATTATTTTTCCACCAAACAACATAAAAATTATTGCCATACCATTTTCTAAATTCTCCACCCTTATTGTATAGAACCCATTTATAATCAGGAGAACTAACATTAATTTGGTCAAATTCAACTTCAAACCAATACTTAACATATTTCTCATTATCACCAGTATCAGCACCTTTTTTTACAGGTATTAAATCACCAATCAATGGAAAGCTATTATAAGCATCTAACACATTTTGCGAAATCCAATACGAATATGGACTTTCTGGTATTTTTCTTAAATCTGACACCTTCCTAAAGAAAATGTCATTTTGGTTATTATCTAAAAAACGATTTTTTTTCCCTTCTTCTGATTTTATTTCAACTAGTCTATAAAAAGTTGTTAAGTAATTAGGAATGCTTTTGGTATTTCTAAAAACAAATGAACATGTTTGAACAACTTCACCACTAATTGCCTCAAAAGCACGAGGACCTAAATGTAGTAAATTAATAAGAAGATTATCGCTTGTTAATTGTTCCCTCAATTTTGTAAAGCTTGTTAAAAACATCCAAGCATGCATATTTATCATTGATAAAAAACCATTTTTCTTAACAAAATCTGTATCCATAAACATTGCATACATATCTGTTTTGCTTTTTGGATATTTTTCAATAGCGTATTCCTTGCAAATTAATTCTATATTTCCTGTATTACAATATGGAGGATTTGTAATCATAACGTCATATTTCCTAGATAAAGTCATAGCAACTTTGACTAAATATTTGATGCAATCAATACCAGCATGATAGAAACTATATTCCAATAAGTTTGGAGATTCTAAATCTCTACAACGTTTGATATCGTCCATTAATCCAGAATAATCTCTTGCAGGAATTTTTAATAATGATCCGATTATTTTAGCGTTTTCAAAAATATCATATAAGAAATCAACCATTTTAATTGATTCTTCACTAAAATGTAATGATTTCATACTTTCATGATAATTTGTTTCTTTTAATAACTTACTATCGATGATTTCAAAAACCCTAGGTCTAACAAATCTATCTTCATTAAAGAATCTATTGTCAATAGATCTTGCCTTCATAATTAGTGAGAACTGTGCTAATTGTGCAGCTCTTTTATCTATATCTAAGCCATATAAATTATTTTTTAAAATTAAGCTTGGTATATCTTTTGAGTTATATCCTTTTTCTAAATACATTTTGAATAGTAAGTCAAATACATACACTAAAATATGACCACTACCACTACATGGCTCTATAACTTTAATTTTTTCAGGATCAACGTTCTTATATTTAATTTCTTCTAGTTTCTTATTTGTTTCATCATCTTGCTTAGCATCATCTACATAATACTTTAAATCACTACGTAATGAAGAATTAGGATATGACTCTAACCATAATCTACCAACTGAGTTTTCCGCCATATATCTTACAATCCAATCAGGAGTAAAAAGTTGGGTAACTGCAGGAAGTGTATCTTTAGTAATAACCTCTTTAGATGCAAAAACTTCATCCTTCTTTACAGAATTATAAAATTGATATAACCATCCTACTATTTCTACATCATTTAGGAAGTCTTCTTCTGGGATAGATTCCAATTTTCTTATAATGGAATCTTGTGATAATAAGTTATTAGGAAGCAATAATTCTAAGTATTCTTCACCCTTACTAAATAAATCAGGGAATACTTTTGACAACCTATTACATTGCTTAAATAACACATAACGATATAATTCTTCAGTCTTATTTTGTTCCTTTAAAGATCTAATAACAGATTCCTTTAAATCTAATTCCTCTAAAACATAAGGAAGATTTTTCATGATTTCAGGTTCATAAGCGCCATCTCTAGATGTTAAAACTCTAAATCCATGAGGAAAATAATCATGAACTTCCATGAATCTAATAGCAACAATTCTATTAAACCAAGTATATGCAAATTCTTCTACAACATTATCAAATTTTTGATTTTTTAAATGAAATTCATTTTCAACAATGCTTTTTCTTAATTCATATACTCTTTTTGGAAATGTTTCTTGTGTTCCTTCAATAATAGTGAAGTCACCTACAACATTTGCTTTAGTTATATGGTCTTTATATATACCTAATTTGTTTAATGATAATGCTATTTGCGTTTCTAATTCTTTTCTTGCAAATAATGCATATTCAAGTAAAGCTTTCTTATTCATCTAAAAGCCCTCCTAATCGATATCTACTTCTTCATTATCCTTTAGTAATGATTCTAAGTGTGTTTTTATATTTTCAACCAAATGGTCGATATCTTCTTTTGATGTAATCTTTCTATTAGCAACTGGAATTAAATTAGATGCCCTAACATTAACTTTCTTAAGTGGTTTAACTCCACCATCTGCTGCTATTATCTTTGCAAGTTCTGCTCTAAAGGTATTTACTTCTTGAACAGCTTTCATTTCAGAAGATGATATTTTATCGAAAGTATCTAGCATTCCTAGTAAATTGCTATATAAACTCTTTTCTGATTGATATAACGTTTCAATTGATTCTTTTGTTACTTCTTTAGAATAAGTCTTATTCATTGCTTCACTATATTCTTTTGTTATTAAATCAAGTGAATCATTAATTGTCTTCTTTGCAATCTCAACTTTCTTTCCTAATAATCCATTCTTTATTTCATTCGCTTGTTGTACTAATGTTCCAAGTTTAGCAATAGAATTGAATGGTTCATCCATACCTAAAATATCTGTGATTTCACCAATCAAATCACTCATATCTTCAAGTTCAGGAATAAATAATTGATTTTCACGATAATAACTATAAATATCTTTTGCAGCGTTCCAAGTTTTCATTTGTGAACCAGCTTGATTATAGAAAGCAATTATAGAATCAATCTTCCCACCGAATCTATTCAGGTCAATCTCTTTAGAAATGATTTTATTAAACACTGTTTCAGAATCACTAGAAGCTGTGATAGTAGCAAATACTGATAACATTTCTTCTACTAGTGACTTACCTGGATATTGACCTTGTTGACCATAAGATATTTTTCTTAAATCATCAATTTTAGTCTTAAAGAATTGTAATGATTCATCTCTCAAATCATTTTCTTTATTATTTATAGTTATATCAAATGCATCCTTCATAACTCTCTTAACTTTCATTAAGATTTGTGGATCAACTTCTGTTTGAATTTCAATAACAATTCTTTCATCTTGTGAGCCATGAGAGAATTCCCAAATAAAGTTTTGAGAATGAATATTTTGTAATTGGTCAGAAATCTTTGATTTTAATTTTTCTGCATGTAATAATGTGGCAACTAAACCTCTAACATCATTTGCTCTATATCCAAATGGAGCTTTGCCAAACTTAGTAGTTAATGAAGACATAGTAACTTTTCTTTGCCATGTTTTTTCATCTTTGATAAAATCAAACACTTCTTTTAAGGCTAAACCATTAGAATCAGTTGAGAAAATATCATCAAACATGCTTTGTTGTTGATTTCTTAAAATAACTGAGATATCTTCAGCTTTATTTATAAAAGTCTTAACATAATCAATCTTATGATATTTATTCTTTAATACTTTTTCTAAACCTTCTAATATACGTTTCTTTGCATCTTTACTAGAAGATACAATTTCAGAGCCATTTTGATAAATTGAACAATCCTCAATTGATGAACGGATATTCTTTTCTGCTCTCTTAATTCTTTCTTCTGCTTCAGCTCTCTTCTTTGTTAAAATATCGATTAATACTGAATCAGCACCAGAAGCATTGTTTCTATCAAAAGTTTGAATTCTATTAGCTTGGATTAATTCTTCAAGATATGCACCATTAGTTAAATCAACAACTAAAGCGCCAGACATAGATTCAACTCTTAAATCCTTTTCATTTTTAGTCCAAGGAGTATAAATCTTTATAGTAAGGTTATCTTGTGAATCAGTTCCTTGAATATTATCGTCAACATAACGATTTAAGCTGAATTGGTATTTACCATATGTGAATTTATTACCAATTTCAACAACATTATCAAAGATAATTTCTCTTATCTTATTGATTACTTCAGATGTAGAATATTGAGCTTTATTAATCTCTCTATTAACATCTTGCTCTTTGTTTGTTAAGAATTCGTATCTTTCACCATTCTTTTGAGCTAGTGTTTCACCAATAAGTCTTTCTAAAGATTCTTTGATTCTATCTTTTAATTCTTTCTTATCTTGATTAATATGAGTAACCATTAAAGTAGATATTCTTTCTAGTGTTGGTTCCATATCTTTAACGTTCTTAAGCATAAATAACACTTTTAAGACTTCAATATCAAACGGATTAGATAGTCTTCTTTCTGCACTAGCAAAAATCTTTTTAATGTCATGATCCATGAATTCTTCAATAGTTTCATAGAAAGCATTAAATGGTATTAACTCACCAATTTCTCTATCCTTCTTAGAAATAGCACTCTTTTGGAAAGCATTCATTAAGCTTCTTTCACCAGAAGAAATGTGCTTACCTTCTGACATACCACTTTCTCTTATTGCTGTGAATGTTAATTGAAGCAATTCAAATTGATAATTTACAAATGGATAACAATCTATGAATTGTTTTTCATTTTCATAACCAGTCCATTTTGGCTTTTGTGGAAATATTAATAAATTGTTTAATCTATCTTTATTTTCAGTGTATAAAGCACCTAAAATATTTGCTGAATCATCAGTTTTATCTAATAATCTCTTTTTAATAACTTCATCAGCATTTGATGATGACATCATTAATCTTACAGGGAATCTACCTTGAATTTTTGAAAAGTCATTTTGTGCATTTCTATTAGCACTTTCAACTAATTCCTTGATTTCTTGTTGTGATGTAACAACAATCCATGCTTTTCCTTTACATGCTTTTCCTAATTCTTCTTCAACTGTTTGAAGTCCAAGCATCAATTCACCACGTGTTCCGATAAATTGACCAACTTCATCAATTAGGAATACTACTCTTCTTCCTGTCTTTTTAATGTATTCAGCAACAATTCTAGAGAATTCTTCAATGCTTAATGAATAATTCTTTTGAGCATCTTGAATATATGCCTTAGCAGATTCCATAGAAATGCCTTTTAATTCAGATAATACTTCTGCAATCTTATCTGTAAAAATTAATGCGACTCTTCTTGAATCAATCCATACTTTTCCTGTTTTTTGAGAAAACTTTTCTTTAAAAGAATCGTAAAGTCCTTCATTATCAAGATTTCTTTCAAACTCAGCAAGCCAAGGAGTAACACCAAAATATCCTAATTTCTCATTAAATGCTCCTAGCATAGTCTCCATAATAGAAA
>Ga0255344_1000076_pt1 | contig 157677 bp, 109 predicted proteins | sample wastewater_treat_5_FD_192414 | JGI IMG/M metagenome (GOLD analysis project Ga0255344, IMG submission 192414) | Wastewater microbial communities from Lulu Island WWTP, Vancouver, Canada - plant18 | ecosystem: Engineered > WWTP > Wastewater > Unclassified | place: Canada: Vancouver, British...
GAGAAAAAAGGTGTTTTTAAAAAGTTATCTGAATCCAACAAATTGAAATGACCGTGGTTAACGAAATTTCTTATTTGACATGTATTCAATCCCTCATCTGTCCAAGACCCCCTGCTACCAGTTGCCATAATTAAATCTGCATCGGCATTTAAAAAAGGCAATTGAGATATAATATACCCAATTAAAATTATCGCATAAAGTGATCCGAGCAAACCTTTTTTATTTTTAAAATAACTCATCATTTCTCTAGTCATTTTTCATTGGTTTTTAAAATTCCGAATAACGGTTGCGGATATGAGAAGTTGCAACCGTAGGGAGCAATTTGGGTGAGCCCCGAGCCGAGGGGCGAACCTTATATCCGCTGCTATACGCCTCGACGACTGAAAGGAGGAGAGCGCAGTGTGGCACGAAGCGTAGCGGAGTGAGTTCAAAAAATATTTTTCGTTCTTACTCATTATGATAGGCTTTCCTCAATTATTATAATTTTGATTTTTTCCGTTTTGAAAAATGCAAGAGGGGTTAGGGGTGAATTTCATTTTTCAAAACTCCTTAGCATAATTTCTTAATTTCTTTATCAGCATCTTCAATATTCTTTCTCATTGTTGAAGAAGCATAAACAGCTTCTTTTAATTTATTGCCGATCGCATTCTGGACTTCTTTTGGCGGTAATATGATTTGCACTTTCTTTAAATCAGAAGAACGGATACTTTTTAATATTGAGCCACTTGATATTCTCTCTAATTGCATTTGTCCGTATTCGGAGTTTAAAAAAGAAACAATGTAATAGGGATTAACATCTTTCTTAATTTTAATATTTATAAGAAATCCAGATGCAACACCACCAACTAAATCTGGCGGAATGTTTGAAGCAATCCCTGAATTTCCAGCCCTTGTCATAACGATAGTATTTTCATCAACTTTATTTTTTATTACATCTCTATTGCTTGTTAAAGATTTTTTAATGTATTTAAGATTTTCAAAATTTATACCTTCTTTCGTGATACTTTTTACTAATATATACGGAATACCCTCGTTTTTTTCTACATAAATCGAGGAATCTTCTATATTTGCTCCGTTGTGAACTGATGTAATAATGTTTCCAAAATCAACAATTTGATATTTTGATTTTTTAATTTTTTCAACATTATCTACAAACTTTTTGAGATACCTTTTAGCAACAAAATTGCTTTCCAGCATTGATGATTTGATGAAAAAATTGTTTTCATTTGATTTTTTATTTTTATAAAAATCAGCTACCAATGGTAAATCGTCTTTTTCTGTTGGTCTTCCTTTTTTGTCATGTCCGCAGTATTCATTGATAGAAATAAAAATATTCTTTTTATCGCTTTTTCCTTTCTGAATAAATAGAACGCTTGTGTTAATAGTTACATTCGGACTAAATGTTTCAAAGGGTAATTCGACAATAGCAAATAAATTCCCTTTTTCTTGAATATATTGCCTCAAATACGCTTCTTGTTCATTTCCTAAAATTCCACTTGGCAGAACCATTGCCATTCTTCCGCCGTCTTTTAGAAAAGATAAACATCTTTCAATGAATAAAACTTGTGGCTCTTCCTGTTCTTTTAATTTTTCAGTTTTTACCCATTTTTCTGTTTCTTTGTCTAATTTCCATTTATAACCAAATTCAAATTGTTTTAATTTATCTTCGCCACGAACAGGAATTTTTGAACCAAAAGGAGGATTTGTTAAAAGAACACTAAATTTTCCCATATCTATTTTTAATCTAGTTTTGTCTTGCCAATTTTCTGGTTTTTCTAAACTATCCTCATTAAAAATACCGCTTTTACCGTCCCCAATAATTGCCATATATGCCTTGGCGACTTTTGACAAGAAATAATCTTTATCAATTCCTCTGATTTTATTTAAAGCAACTTCCATTTTTTCTTCTTGAAGATTGCTTTTGTTCCAGTGGTATTTTTCGCCTTCAGCGTCAAGTTTTCTCCAAACATGCCTTAATGCTTCAATCAAAAAGCCACCGCTACCACAAGCAGGGTCAATAATTAAATCCTCATCGTCAGGATCTAAAATATCAACCATCATTTTTACAACATTTCTCGGAGTAAAAAATTGTCCCTGCCCACCTTTTAGTGCGTGTCCGATAAATGTTTCAAACGCATCGGCAATAATATCTCTTTCCGCTTCAATTAAGCAGTAGTTTTGTAATTCACCAACAACATAAGCAACGGAGTTTGCGTCAAGCGTGATTGTGTCGCTATCGTCTAAAACTTCTTTGTATTTTCTTTTTACTTTGTCAAAAAGGTCTAAAATTCTTTCTTTAACATCTTTCGCTTCTTCATCAACACCAGCTCTAAAAGTTACTATGTCGTTTGGTTCGGTAAATCTTTCATCATAAATCTTACAAAAAATAAGATTGATAAGTTGTTGTGCCAAAACTTCATCTCTTGTTACTCCGACTGTGTTGGCGGCTAAATGATTTCTAATTGCTTTGAAAGTGGCTTTTAGATTGTGAGTTGGTTTAAGGTCTTTTCTTCTAAATTTTCCAATATCTTCAATCCTTTGCCCGTATTGTGGAATGTTTGGAATTTCTTCAAATTCAATTCTTCCGTCTTTTTCAACCTTTCTTAAAAAAAGTCTTTCATCGCCATTAAACCAAACCCCCAAAAATGCTTTTGAAAATCTTAAATAATCTTGAAGTTGTGTTTTTCCGTCTTTTCTGTTTTTCTTTTTACATTCAACGATTATATAAATATCATCTTCTTGTTTTTTGTCGTTCGGAAAAACAGCAATATCAACAGGATATTCTTTTTTAGTGTCAGAAGGTCTTACTTTAACTCTGAATTGAGGTCTTGTTTGAATATGGTCTTTTGGATAGCCATAATCTTCAATAAGTATTTTTGAATACACCTGAACTGCTTCAACTTCTTCAGGTGTAGCTTTTACTTCAATTCCTGAAATGTAATCGAATATGTATCCGTCCTTTGGTTCTTTCTTTTCTGTCATTATTTAATCCTTAAATTTTAGGTCGCAAAGTTAGTTTTTTATTTCCATCATCTTACAAAACTGCCGTCAAACTGTCCGTTTTCCGATGTCGGGTGGTGGGTGGGTTTGGGTGTGTCGGCAAGAAAACTACTCTTTTGCAAGCTGAAGCATCGGCTTGTATGTAGGGGCTTGCAAATGTGCAGTTTTGTGCGTAGTTGGTTTTCATTTTTCTTTGTCTTTATGCAGCAAAAATTTCTTCGTCATTCTGTCGCATGTTTTGTCTTTTACAATGAACGCTAACGGTTTGGCGCTTGGCGCAATGGGGGATTTCGGAGCACATTACTGTCAAGCCACAATGAAGTTTGAAGCGAGCCACAGACCTTAATTTCAGTACTATCTCGGCAATAAAACATACCGCATTTTATGGGCTGGTTTTCCTTGTCTTTCTTGATGTCAAATTTCAGAAAAGTAAGAATCACTATAGGAAGTCTGAAGCCACACTTAAAATTGCTCCAAACACCGTAAGTAGTAAAATAATCCCTATTAAAGAAATCACTAAACCTGCAATAGCTAACCCTTTGGGCTGTTTGAATACACCAACAAATGATAATATTAGTCCTAATAACCAAATTATCCAACCTAACACAGGAACCCAGCCTAAAAAAATTGCTATTAAAGCAAGTACGAAACCAGCAGTTCCAATGTCATTTGATTTTTTTTCCAACTGATTAATAATCACTGTTTGTCCTGATTGATTTGTGGAATGTTGACTTTCGTTTGTCATAATAATGAAATTTAATTTTTCCTACTCGTATGGCTTTTCGGTGTCGCCCCGCTTTTATAGTGGTTTCTGGTCTCCACTTTGAAAGTTCAATAATACTATTTTTTTGTCACATTGGGTGGTCAGCCCATTAACTTTTGCAGATCGTCTTTATTTTAAACTTGCTCACAACGGTTTGGGGCTTTGCGTTCGGGCAGGGCGACGGGACGAAGTCCTGTCAACACGCAGCGAATACACGAGCGGACGACTTTCATACCCAATGCACGGCAGCCCGTCTGCCGTAAAGTCCCTGTTAGCAGTAGTGCTTAAGTTGTTGTCCATTGTTTAGGTAATCCAACTTTTCTAAGCACTTCGTTTGTTTTTTCCAATTTGTCAGGAAACAGAATTTTGTCGTCGAACTTATTTAACGCTTTGTCCACCCGAACAATCGGAATTTTACGTTTCTTTATTTCATCTGTCACTTTCATATCAAGTAAAATTTGATTCTACAAAGTTAATTATTTTTTCCCTACGCACTAAAAACCCGTAATATTCAACATTTTTCTTGAACGGAAACCAATCCTCGTCTTTTTCTCCCAAAACTTCAAAGTCTTCTGTTACTTCCGAAAGAAATTTTGTTATTCTCATTCGATAAAGCCGTGTTCGGGATTTTGTGCTACCTGTAGCATAAACCCAAGCATTCGGATATTTATCGGTAAAAGCGTAAAGCGTTGCGACAACTGTCGCAAAGACTTTTTCGCTGTCCCCATTGTTTGAAATTACTTTATCGTCTATGTCGCCTATTGTTTGATCTTTGTCACCAAACGCAAGGTTGTAAACGTTTTTCACGTTGGTTTCTTGGAAACGCACAAGTTTTTCAATCAAACCTTGCTGTCCTTCGCTTGTAAATTCAAAGGTCATTAACTGCCGCTTTATGCCAACGGATACCTTGGTAGTTTCATCTCCTACTTCTTTCTTTCAGTTCAATTTTTTGTTAAAGATACGTTTTTTTTCGTCACGCATTACCGCCAACGGTTTGGCGCTTGGCGCAATGGCGAATTTTACGTACGCCGTTTGCACAAAGTACTTTGGTGCAAATTCACTAAAATTTTTAATATAGCGTACTCCCCTCGCCATTGCATATAGCCAATGTTAGGTGCAGATTATTTGCCATTTCTCAATTCATTTTCCTTATATAATCACAGAACATCAAAATCTTATCTTTATTTCCCTTATTAAATAGTAAATGTTCAAAATCTTTGGATTTATGTTGTAAATCTATTTTTTCTATAGTTTCTATTAGTTTTGCTTTCAGCTCCGTTAGATTGTGAATATCCTGTTTTTTAGCAAGAAAATCATAATTTGGCTTTGTTTGAGAAAGCAAAAACAAAGCATCATAAAAATCGCGTCCTTTTGCTCGTGAGAGTAATGCTGACAATTTCATCGCACAAAGTACGTCATCGGGCGGAACAGGAAACGACATAAAAAAACCGCAACTGCTAATGGTAGCCATTTGAGGTGTATATTTAAATTCCTGATTTTGACTTTCAATCTTAATTAAAAATCGTTCTTCCTTATATGCCGACAATCCCAATTCAAACAACAATTCAGGAAAATAGATTCTCGAGCAAAATGCCGTTAATTTTTCACTTTGTTTTTCCCTCGTTTCGGTTCGTTTGCCCGACCGTTGTAAAAAAGTCAAAATCGCTTGCGACATTTCTGCGAAATCTTCGGCATTAAAATTCTTGCAATCAAAATCCAAATCTTCTGAAAATCGGTCAATTCCTTTCACTAAACGTAAGTTTGTTCCGCCTATAAAGGCGATTTTTTTTACAAATTTTGAAGTTGCCAAAAAATTCAAAATCATCAGTTGAATATATTCTTTTACAATGTATTTTTTGTGAGCAGGATTTTCTCTGATTTGTGGCGGAAAATAATTTTGTATTTGTTCTAAATTTAGCATAAATAGTGAATTTTTAAAAGCAAATCAACTCTATTTCTTAATGCTTTTGACTGAAATTTTTCTGTAAATTCGTTCAAACGCTCTACGTTCAAATCTTCTTGCATAAATTCTTCGTCGAAACGCAATTCTATGATTTCTTGTTCGCTATTGTACTGTGGGTAAAGATACAACAAATCTAAAATCGCTTTTTCGGGGGTAGCAAAAAACAGACTATGTTTATTTAGAAACTTTTTTTGTTCATTTCCGAACATCAATTCGGGTAAAATTTGCTGATACGAAAATGAGCCGAAACTATTTTCAAAATTTGCCTTTTTCAACGAACTCACAGCGGTTGTCTGCACGATAGCTTCGGGAATAATACCATAAAAAGCTAACGCGGAATGCAGACTGACATACGAAGGACTGTAAATTTTGTTTGACACAAAATATTGAATGTTAGACATCTTTATATAATCCGGAAAACTATACCACGAATTACGCAATTTTACGAGCAAATTTTGCTTTACCCAACGAGTGAGATTGTTTTTATCAAAACCTGGTTGCCACGCATAAACTTGATTTATATTGAAACATATCAAGTCGTAAAATTGATTTCTTAATTGCCAAAAGTTCATTCTTATTCACTTCTAATTTTCCGCAAAATTACATAAAAAAAGAATTAAAATAACATTCTAATCTAAAATAACATTATCAAGTGGGCAAAACCAACTTGAGAATGGATTAATACCTATTTTTCCCGACCTTCGCAAGTCCTTTATCCAGTACTCTGCAAGGGTTCTAATTTTATGAATTTTGCGTTGTCAAGGGTTGTCGTACTGCTGTTTTTTGCTCTCTCTGCCAGAACTATTGCTCGTATTGACTGTCAGTCGCTTCCGTTGGTTGGTTTCGTTACACTTGCACCTAACGGTTCAGGTATTGCCGAAGGCGGGGAGTTATAGCACTACTGTTGATTTGAAAAACTAAAGTTCGGTTAAGCACAAAAGTGTCATAGGAACTCGTCACCCCCGCTTTTGGCAATACCTTGTTACCGGTTCGTGCTTCTCTTTTATCGTCTTGTCGTTTCTTGATTGGCATGTCATTATGCGTTGGCTTGGTAGCTCTTTTGCATTTGTATTCATGGCTAAGTGAGTTGGCGAAAATGCAAATGTGCTACCAAGTGTATAGTCAGTAGTTTCAATTATTTTAGAATTTATACTTAACTATCAATAGTAACTCATCCAAATTCAGCTTGTCAGCATCTGAAACTGAAAGAGTAAATGGGGTACCTAACTCAATATCAGAATTAATTCCTTTATAGAGTTTCAAATCATCTACACTTGCCAAATTCGTTGGAACGGAATTTACATTAATAGTAAATGGAGAAGGATTGCCGTGAACTTTTGATATGAACATTACACTTTCTATCTTAGCAGATTCAATGGTTTGCACCATGTATGGCAATCTTGATTTATCCAATATTAGATCAATAGTACCATTCTTCTTAAATAGTAACCATTCGTTTGGCAAATCATGTTTCATATTAATGGCTATATGTAACCCATTTTGATTTAGACCTTGCTTTATATTTTCAAGCTGTTCCTTTAATACATTATTAGCTGCTTTTTTCAAACCGGAACCACCTTCTCTTGCAGTATATTTTACATGAACAATTACATCCGAAATGGTACTGTAATCAAATTGTCTTATTTCATTCGGTAATTCCAATCGCCAACTGCTGATTGCTCCTGTGTTTTCGAATGGTAAATATCGTTCGTCTCTGAAATTAAGTTCAAATACTCCACTATCATTTTGTGCATTGCTGGTAGCTATGGATTGAATAGAACCTACATTATAGACAAACCGATTGTCGCCAGCCACTATATTTTCCGGATAATTTGCAGGATCATTTGTATTTTTTCTGTACCTGTTATTTACCAATGAAAGTTTTGCACTTACGGATGTATATGGCCCGGCGATGCATGGAAGACTAATACTTACTGATTTTATTCTTCTGAAATATTGACCTGGATGATCCATATCATATAATGCCTCGGGGATATCGAAATCACAAATGCCACTAGCACGGAGTCTAACTAATGCCAATGGATCTAGTAGGGCAAGCGACACATGTTTAGTAATTTCATATTCCCGTTTGTTTTTATCTATATAGCTTGTTTCCATGCGTTTAATATCATGGATCAATGCATCAGCACTTTGCAGTCCTTTCTTCATGCTATCCCAATAACCGTAGGAGATGAATGAATCATCATTACCTAATTCAAAGCGATAGCAACGTTCCGCTTTCTTGGCTAAATCATGTGCTAACTGATAGGATCTAAAGTAAACCGAACTAATCTGCCCAATCATCCAATCATACAATTCTTTGTTGGTGAACTTGGAACGCATGAAATCATCTGTTTTCTTCGCATTCTCTATTTGAAGTTCATGATTTTTAAAATCTTTTTCTGCAATTTCTTTACGGATTTCCGCTGCTTCAATTTGTTTATCAATGGATGCTAATTCTTTTGTAGCAAGCCGCTCCTGCAGTTTCCAATCGTCATATCGTCTGTCGTAGCCACCAAGAATTGAAGCACTATTTGCTTCAAAAGATGCAATGGTACTAAAAATATTAAATAAATCAGACAAACACGTTGTAGCAGTTGATAAATTTGACCCGCCCCACTTCACTAAAGCAGTTGGGGTACCACCAGCACCTGTAACTCCAGTTTTTGTTTCAGGTATTAAGGCAAAAATTCCAGCCAATAATTTAGATACTTGAGAAATCACTTGATAGTTACGAGCTAATTCAAGCATATGTAAGTTTAAATCTTCTTTTGAACTAATCTTTTCAATACTTGAATAATACTTCTGCCTTTCTTCCGTAACTTTCTTAGTTCTTTTCAAGATCTCAATTTGTTCTTTAGACTCATTTATCTGAAGCTTCTTAATATCCTTCACAGCATTGAGTACTTTCAATTCCAACTCACTTCTGAGAAGTGACATCGCTTCGGCATCTTTTTTCTCCAACGCCTGCAGCAATGAATTTCCTAAGCCTCTGACTTCCTGAGCAAGTTCAGTTGCCTTTTGGGATAATACATTGAAGCGGTAATAGGGGGTTGGTGCATTTAATCCCGCAATTACAGAAGACAAATCTAAACCGGAAGCAGCAGCGCGAATCAACATACCGGGATCAATGGGTGGAGCAAATAAGGCCAGACTTCTTTCCACACCATCAATATTCTGGCAATGCCTGATTTTGAAAAGACGATCTGCAACTCTGTCCCAGTACTCAAACATTTTTTCGTTTGCCGGTATGCAGAAATATAACATTGAAAGCGTAACCGGTGGTGCAGGTATTTCCGCACCATCCTCGGGCAGCACCGATAAATCAGGTAGTATATTTTCCAATTCAATCAGCGCATTGGAGAAACTGTCAAGCTTGGCTTCGATTTGATTATACGTTTCATAAGGCTGTTTAACAGCGGCAGGAATTATTCTCGGCTTCGGTCCCAATAATTTGTCTGCCAGAATATACATCTGGGTAGCTTGAGCAATAGATTCCATTGTATCCTGTCTGAATAAGTAATCACCCCATTCAGTGAGGTTATCTATATATTTCATTAATAGTGCCTTCTGGTAAGCAACAGGACGGAAACGCATTACCACATCAGGTCTGAAAGGTTTAGTTCGCCATTCTGAAATTGCAAATTCCAAATCCCTTATTGCCGGGTCTGAAGAAGCGCCAGAAGGTACTTCGGGATGAGCCGGATCTGAGACAGCATACATGAGCGTATCAATTCTTTGGATAATGTAATCTGTTTCCTGATTTAAATAGAACGGCTTGGTTACCCAATATTTCTGTACACCATTTCCAGGTAAAGCACCTGTAGGATTAAACATATAATGAAACCAGGTTAATGCTTCTTCAAAACGCTGGTTCTTGGTAAGACTACCAGCTATATGCAATGGTAATCTGAAAAACAAATCCCAGTTGTAAGCACTGTAACTGCCATCACTATTAAAATCAATATCTTCAATAGGATAGCTGGGTGTTTTCGTTCCGTCAGGATTCTTTATGTAAGTCAGCGGTACTATATTGGGATTCGGAGCGTAGTTAGATTTGAAATTAAAATTTGATTTTTGCAATTGCGTATCCCGCTTCATTAAAGCCGGTATGCCATTTTTATACAAAGTGCTACGTAAAGTACACACCAACGGATGATACATATTTTTAAACTGCTCTCCATATTTAAGAGGTTCTTCCTGAACCATTCCGATTAATAATTCATCAACTTTTGGATCACCGCTTACACCTACCAACAAATTTAAGAAGAAATCCAAATTAGCATATTTGCTAAGTTCCTTCAAAATATTTTGAAAATCAATGTCGGTTAAAATAGTATGTATAGCAGCTTTTACATCTGCAGGAGGTTTTTGTTGAAATTCAAATATGATTTTTTTGAACCAATTGCTTATGTCATCCAATAACTGAAAAACGTTCGATGCCGTTCTTTTTTCGGAATCAGTTAGACTAATAATTTTTGCAAATAGACTTGGAGTATATTGTTTTTTATAGAATCCAGGAATAATGACATAAGCATGATTGCTGTCTTCTTTAAAATATGGAAGCAGTGTCCCCAGAAGTAGTTTAGGTGGAATTCGCTTAGCATTGGTTTCTCCTAAAAGAATAATCAAATGTAAGTTTAGATAATTCCAAATTAGAAAATCAATAATGGTGAGTTGATGGGGATAAGTTAATCGGAATATTCCCGGAGTCTTCTTAAGAATTTCTATAGAGTTTAAACCTGATAGGTAGGAATATGCATTAAAAGCAGATAAAGCATTCCCAGGAAGAGCATCCATTTCTTTATAGCGTTGTTCGATCAAACTTGTATCATGAAATTTAGGAATGAAGTCAAGTTTTAATGGATAAGGGGATACCAACTCTGGGTACCCTTTACATCCGGCAATGTCAAATGCTCCTGAAAACACATTCATACTCTGATGATGCGAATCATCCGTTTGACTCAAGGTTATTTGCACATTAAAAACTAGAATTCGATCAGTGACTGGGTCATAGAACAACCTGATATTTTCTTTGGGAATAAGGTCTTTTGTATAATCATTTTTTGCCGGTGGTGTTTTAATTGCTTCTTTCGACACCCTTTTGGGCTGCCATTTCTTATTGGTATATTCACTAATGGCTAATTGAATTTTTAGTTTCCTTTTAGGTTGTTCAGTCTTTGAGAATCCAGCATTTTGTTCTTCCTCTGAAGGTATTTTTGATTCTTGATCAGGCTGAGCTTCCTCGCTAAATATCGGCCATGCCAGATGTAATCTATTATTCCGCATATATGCCAATAAATGGTCTCCCGTTATATCCAACTCCACTTTTTCCCAGGGACTCCAATAGCGTTCACTTTCAAATCGTCTATAATAATAGATAGCAGGGTCTCCACCTTTGGTTCGGGCAAAAACATGCATTCTTCTTGTTGGCACATCATACCATGTTGCCATTACTTCGAGGAAAGCAATCTCATCCAGTTTCTCCAAATATTTTTTCAGGGCTTCCTCTGCTGTGTCGTTTGTTAACTCATTTTGCTGAATTTCATTGATGAACTCTGTAAGCAGATAGGTTTTATCATCTGTCAAGGTAACATCATACCAGTTTTCAGGATATAAGAAAACTTTGCGGTTAGCTTCCCAAACCCTGTAGTTTTTCATCCATTGCCACTGATTCCAGTTGGGGTCCTTTTCAACATCGGCAATCGCATCCGGTTCCAGTCCTATCAAACATCTTTGAACGAAAAGCTGAATGCTGTTGTGCGCCAAGACAATTCTGGATGATGGCATACACGATTCCATCTCCACATCTACAAGGAAATATTCATATAAGTCATTTTCATCCTTCATGCCAGGATTGGTAGCCAACAAGTAAGCGACCAAAGCATTCCTCTTTTGCGGACGGATGGCATCCATGATTTCTTTGAGTGTGCTCAGCCATGTATCTTCATCGTAGCGAGATTTTAATGTTGTCCTTAAATCTTCTACTTCTGTTGTTGTCAGTACTGGATTGATGTATTTTGTAATTTGTGAAACTGATGCTCCAAGTTTTTTGACGAAATTAGCACATTCAATCACACGTTTCCAATTTTCGGGGTCTTTATATTTGGTAATATCAAAGGCAGCAAAAAAATGTACATCAATGGCTTCCAAATCGTCCTTTTCGTAACCAGTTAACAGAGCAAGATTATTCAGAAATTCATTCCTGTTTGCTCCAACTCCCTGCAGGATAAGTTCAGCAACAGAGAAGAAGCTGATTGGTTTTTCTGCATCTATGGGGTTAGTAACAGCCGTGAATTGTTTTGCGTAAGAAACCATTCGACAGAATGAGATAAACTCATTAAAGCCAATAGCAGACTGTCCGGCATCATAAGGGATGCTGTCAAATTCAAACCAACTCAAGGATTCATTATTCTTAAAGAACCATTCTGTCTCTGTACTACTTAATTTAAAACCATTCAACAATGCAAGCATTTTATGAAGCAACTTTATTGCTGCATATTGTTTGGGATAATTGCCGTATGTTATCGGGTTATTAAAATTGTCTGAAAGTAAACCGGAAATTAAACCTGTACCGGGAACCGGTTGTTTGAGTTTGGTATAATTTAACATCATTCCGGTTAAAGCCAAATCGGCTTTGAATGCTGTTGAAATGGTTTGCTCTAAAAGTGTTTTTTTACTTGTGGTTATCTGGTAATCGGCAATGGAATCTAAAAATGCTTTGATTAAATTCAGTTGTTCGCTGCTTGAATCTGCATTAGGTGGCAATGCATCCAATGCATCTATAGCTGTATTGATACTACTTCGGTCAATCTCTGCATCAAATTTATCGTCAATGAGGGTCTTTGCTCCGGCTGCGTCAGTAACATCTGACCAATTTTTATCAAAAAATTTCAAGATTATTTTCACATCACTTTCAGTAACACCTATTAAACCCGATAGAACGGTTGTTAATGTCTCTTTTTGTTCATCTGTAGTTAGGCCGTTATCAAATTTTGATTTCTGTTCATCATTTATCTTTTTGTATCCGACTTTCAGTTTACCTAATAGCTCCTCAATTTTCTCAATTTTAATTTCTCTATCGGTTAAATTACATGCCTCATGGTTTAGAATAAACCTTACATCAGTTGCTTTTAACGGTGAATTTTTAAAATCTTCTATGAGTTTAATAAATTTTAATGTCTTATCAGGACTTGCTGAAATATCAATTCCACTAAGTTCCCGGATTATAGCAAAGTCCTCTGCTTTTATTTTTAGTTTTTTAATAAGCCTTGAAGAAGCAAAAAGAAAACTAAGGTTAGAAAATGTCAGGTTGCTGTTTGGAAGTAAAGGAGTAATGAAGTCCAAATCTTTTTGTTTCAACTGCAGACAGGTAGCGATGTAGCCGATGCATGTATTCAACAATCGGGATCCATCTACTTTTTCCGGTAGTAGGTCTTCATTTATTAAACCATTCTTCGCTTTGTTGAGGAATATCTGATGATAAAGAGGTGTGTCACCGTTTATTTGTTCGTCAAATAAAACTCTATGAGGAATCTCGCCAAAAAAGCCAATCAGCTCATCAATCTTAATACTTGTCTTTTCAGAAATCTCCTTCAATTGTGCTGCCTTTATCAAACAGGCATTATCAAGAGTTCCTGCTCCGAGTTTTGTTTGTGAAATGATTTCATCCAACACTTCATATTTCCATCCTGTTTTCTTTTGTAACCGCATGAAACGATGGATACGATCCAAAGCTTCCAAATCCAGATTGGCAATTTCCTTTTGCTCTGTGTTGCAGGTTAAATCATTGTGTTTGATAAAGAGATTTCGATTCTTGTCAATGAACTTCAATTTTAATAACAAATCCAACTCTTTGTATGTAAGTCCTGTCCTATCCAGGAAATGGTCAACTTGTTTTAAGTAGTCAACCACATCATCTGGAGCAGGCACATTCCAATAGGCTTGTTGAGCAGCATTATTATTGGGAGTTGGGGTATTGGCAATTATAGTTCGTTCTGCGGCTGTTAAATCCAATCTTTCAGCAGCTATGGCTTCATCAGCCGGTGCACTGCCACTTTGAAAAGCTTTCATCAAGTCAGCCCTGTTTACATCAAAGCGATTGAGGTATGCCTTCGCTTCGGTATGTGGTAAATCAAATGGGAGTTTGAAGGCAAAAGCTTTGTTTCTCAGTTCATCGTAAGCATTTTCGTTCACATATTCCGGCGCAGCGTCCAATTCTTCTGCTGTACCAAAAGTTTGTCGTAATCGATAAACTTTGTAGTTATTTCCATCGGTATTCTCAATTTTACAAACAATCCCTTTGTCTCTGAGATAATGGGGTTTGCTTGTGGAGGATTCAGTTTCAAAAATCAATGCATCGGTTGATATTTTAAGACCTGCAGTAGTTAAGGCTGTCAGCAAGCTATTAGATATTTTGCCCTTCAAAGGGTCAGTACCATCTGATAAAACTCCTGTATAATCAATGCCCTGGTCCGGAGCTACCGCTTCTTCTAATATTTCACAAACGAGATCAATATACTTCACAGGTGTATTGGCATTGGCACAACCCAGGTCTATTTCGCCCAATTCCGGTCTTCTGGAGAATAATACACTTTTAGGATTACCAATAGCATTCTTAGTGCTTCGATTACCTAAAAACTGTAGCAATTCTACCAAATAAGCAGCCGGACTATACACCGAACGACAATGCTCGCACTCACAGATATCAACAAGTTTAAATAGCGATTTGAGGTTGGGAAAATCTTTACTTACAGCTTCTAATTTTTTTTCTAACGATCTGGTTTCAAATGATGCAACATTCCTCACACTCATGATGTCCTGCAATTCTCCCACCATGTGCATAGCAGCGATATGTTTGGTTTCCGCTTTGCGGTAAATTTCTTTGGCTTCTTTTTCTTCAATGCCTGCTTTTGGGGCTACATCTTTTACAAAACGGGTTTCGCCTATGGCAACAATATTCTGCGATGAATGAATTTTTTCATTTCGTAGAGCCATTGTTTTTTCATAATGAGGAATCAATTTGAATATACGCTGAATAGATTTTAATTCTTCGCTGATTGCCTCTTTATCTTTGGCTTCGACTTTTTTTTCTTTCAGGAATAAATCAACATTGTGCTTTGTAAGGTCAAAATCTTCATATTTTTTGAAGAAAGAAATAATCTTATCCTGATTATTCAGAATTGGCTTTTGGGCTCTTTCTAATTGTGCAGCAAAAGCCAGCGTTGGAAATTCCTTTTCCAGTTTTCTTACAATAGCTGAAGCGTATGTGCTGATTATCTGCTTATCCTTTATATCAGGTCTGGCTTTCGTGATTTCTTCTTCCCAATCCGCTTTATTCAACTTTGTCAGTTTTCGTGCATCTTCAGGTTTTTCGATGCCTTTTGATTTGGCAATTTGATGTATAACTTCGCTGCCAAAACCCAATAGTTTAACTAGTTCAAAATTAGTCTTTGCCTCTTTTTCCTTCCCTTTTGAAGCATAAAAGGAAGGGTCACTTACTTTATCGAAAAAAGTATTGAGGTCATTTTTGTTTTCAAAAAATAATTTTTGTATTTCCTGTAATTTGCCCTCTTTGAAGAAATTCGTGAGCAGATTGATGGTTTTTTGCGAATGTTCGTTTTTATAGTATTCCTCCGCCTTTTCACGGTATCGCGAGAGAATTGCAAGATAACGTTTTACATTTTTTGCCGTAGCTGCTGATACTATCATTTCAGTTGCAGCAGTATTAATATCTGTTTCGATTTTTTTATGATCTATAAGTGCTGCATCATAGAGTAAAGTTTGGTCATCCTCCCCAATGCCAATGGAAAGGCGGGCATTCAGGTTTTTATTTAAATTGTTGTGCAACAAGGTATTCTTACGGAATAATCCATAAAAGAATGCTGCATCAATCTTAGAAAGGTTGTGCAATCGGTGAGCGACAATCAAATGCTCAATCTTATAGGCAGGCACTTCCAATTCTTTAGACAGAAAGGTAACATCATGGTGTTCATTGTTTTCCTGTAATTGGAAAATGGAAACGTTGCCGGCTAAGAAGGTAGCTTCTCTTACTAAATAATCATACTCTATCACTTCTTTGGGCAAGGCTTGTCGGATGGTAATGTTGATTTCTTCCCTTGAGGATGCATTGAACCTCACCTCATCCATTGAGGACTTGTAGAGCTCGGAGTTTTTCTCTTTGGTAAATACCTTTACGGCAATATCTACTTGTTTTCTACCCCGTCCACTTAATTGCTCATGTGACCAATTGAGTTCGTACTTGCCTTCCTTGTTAGTAAAGGTGTTAGCCAGTGGTTGCCAAGACCTCATATTTATATTGTAGATTTCTACTTTGAGGTTTGACAAGCGGTGACCGCTTGCATCGGTGATTTTACCGAAAACGGTGTTAGGGTTCTGTTTTTTGATTATTGTTGGCATAATTATATCTATTAATGTTATTGTTCAGTTTTTACATTGATGTTAAGAACTAATAAAACTTACATTTTAATATTTTATCAAATTAGTGTCTCAACCTAAATACTATACTATTGGTAACAGAAGTCCATACATATTCATCTTTAATCATGTCTTTATCACATACTTCTACATTTAGGCATGCAATTCCTTTATTTTGTCTGTTTCCGATGATAGTGCTGGTTATTGTGATTTTTTTTGCTAAGTGTTAAATCATCCGTTCTGATGCCGGCTATGATTCCTTAATTACTTCCTTTTCCAGAAATAGCTGCAGTATTTCACGGATATTGGGCACTTCATCACCTCTTGATTCAGGGGTCAAAGGAAAAATTACTTGTTTCATATTTTACTTGTTTTATAGTTTACGATCAGTTTTCATATTTTGGCATGAGTCCCTGAAATAAGTTCAGGATGAGCTTTTTGTGGAATGAACAATGTGACTAATAATGAAACGTTTGCAGACCGAACGTCAACCTGAAATCGACTGCGCCGGTAATAGAAGATGGGCCTACTGAAAGCTGAAGACCTCCACGGATATCGGGACCTTTCGCGACACTTCCCACCCTGCTAAGATTCTTGACTGTTTGCCCGATGGCCTCAATATCTGAGACAGAGCCGGCTGCCGGGTTAGCCGGATCCCGGAGCTGGTCGGTTGTATGCCTTTCCACATATTCGGAAATTGATTCACAATCAGGAGTTACATTACCCGCATCCATTAATACGTACCTTCCCCGGGATTCGCCAAGGTTTACCGACTGGCTTAAAACATCCGGCATTGGCAGCAAATCACCACCAAAACTAAATAAATAGCTGAAGGTACGGGTAGGTATGCTGTATCCTGCCGTAATTGAAAACCTGATAGTCCCGGAACTGAAGGGGGAGTGAACCTCGAAGATCCAGGAACTTGAAAATTCACCGGTAGTTGTAGCAGAAAAACTGGAGCGGAATCCGGTTTCGCTATCGCCAGAACCTCCAGAAGCCCTGAATGTTCCGACTAATGAATAAGGATTGAAGCCAAAATATCCGGCCCCTATTGTCGGATCACCGAAAAGCAGGGATACATCACCGCCGTAGTCATACTGGATCCGGGCATTAAAATCGCTTATATTGATGGTACTCAGGGAAACTGAAGAAGTTCCTGCTGACAACAAAGCATAATTCCAGAAAGTAACATCCAGAACCCAAGAAGATGTGGAAAAGTTTACAGAAACAGGGGAAGGTTTTTTAGGTTTTTCCGGTGCTGCAGTTGACGTGGTGGTAGGTTCTGCAAGAGATGAAGGAAAATCAGCAGGCAGAGTGGTCCCGTCCGGTGAAAGATTATATCCTGTGGAGGATGTTTCGAATCCTGCTAATGGATTTAAGCGTAAGGTTCCGGGACTCAAGTCTGATAAAATTCTCTCTCTCATGATTTCCTCTGTGGTTCGGGGGTCTAAGGAAGAAATATGGTAGGGGTTTTCTTCTCCCTGTCTGCCGCGGGTGTCATTTTTTATAAGCGGAGAGTTGCTACAATAACGGTAAAGATTCAGTCCATCCCCTATTTCGGTAGGATCACAGCTTAGCCAGCGTCCAAGCCACGGCATATAATACCGTGCTCCATGGTATTCCAAACCTGTTTCTTCATCCCTTTCCATTCCCGTATAGCGATATCGTTTTGCGGCACATTTTATAGCGGCATTTTGGGCTTGGTAGGCCGTAGTTCCATAGGGATGATATTCTTCGTAAGAAATCACTAGAGCCGTGTCATCTAATTCCAAAGCCGCAGAACCGAGATGATTGTGGAGTTGGTAGCGTACCAGCCTCACCCCAACTCTCTCCGAAGGAGAGGGAGCTGTGGCGATATTTTGTTTTACGGTTTCCACCATTACAAAACGATGCCCTTCGTCCATCAGGCTGAGCGTTTCCCGTTCAAAGCTGATGGTGTTTGTTTGGTAGGTTCTATAAGTTTCATAACCGGCAATGTAAATGCGTTCTTCTTTTTTGGTAGGTGTACCTCCTGCGGCTGCTTGGTTTTCGGTAATTTTTCGTATCCGTTGTCCGCTACCATCATATTGATAATAAGTTATAACAGGTATGTTGTCATTGGTGCAGTGCTGTCTGCTTGTGAGTACTACTTCTTCTTTAAAATTCCATGCTATTTTATCCAAATGGGGTAATTCTTCCATGTAGCCATGTTTGGCGTGATGGCAATACTTGGTATAATTAGTAGGATCAGTAATATCACCTACAAAAGTTCTTTTTAAACGGTTATTATTGGTTTCATATTCATATCCTCTTGTCCAGTTGCCACCTGCTGCCCGGTGCTTCATTTCCATGATGTTTCCCACGGCATCGTACCGATAGCTTTGGGTATAATTCCGAATAGCCATAGGATCGCCCGGATTTATGCTGTACATATAGGGCTTGTCGTTCCAGTTATCGCAAGTGCCAAAATTTAAAGCAGCATTGTTTTCTCTGCCCGTGGCTTCTATCAGTCTATAAAGTGCATCATAAGTATATGCAGATACCCCGGTAATTTTCTGATTATCAAAAAACACCATCGGAATGTTCTTGTCTTCTATATGGGTAATGTTTCCAACAGGGTCATACGTATAATACCAATCCTGTAAGGGATCACCATTTAGGCGTTTGCTTTCCAATCGTATGAGGCGGAAGGATTCTTTGTCGTAGTAGAATTTTGTACTTACATTGTTCCCGTAAATGATTTTTTTGCGTTGCCCTTTTTCATTGTAATCAATGTCTTTGATGTAAACTGTTGGATTGGCAGATCCGGGATGCAATACACTTTCTCTGTCCAATAAACCGGCTTCATTGTAAGAGGGAGTAATGATGCTGCCATCAGGAGCAGTTTGTTTTGTTATCCTTCCGAGTGCATCTGTTTCTGTGGTGAATGTAAACTCTTCCACTTCCAGGTCTGCTGTAAGATTGGAATCTGTCCAATTAGCAACTTCTTTGTATTTACTAAAGAGTTTACGGGTGGTAGATAAAGATTGCCCCTTGAAATCATAATTGGGTGTATCCACCAAGCCACCGGTATCATAGTGTTGTATAACCTGTCCAAGTACATTCCTTGCTTGCAAGATAGCTTCGTTGCTTCTGTCCAAAGCCAGCAAACTTTCTCCATAAATCACTTTGTCAAAAATGTTGTCAAGCAGAGTAGTTCCATCACCGCCAATAACCTTGCTGTGTGTAGGACGTTGGGCAATATCATAGAAGTATTGAAACTCATGATTGCGTTCGTCCCAGGTGCGAAGTGGTTTGCTTAAGATATTGGTCAGCAACCACCGTTTTCCGGCATCAATACTGTTTTGATATACCAGATTGCCGAGCATATCGTACTTGTATTGCATCACTGTATTTCCACGGGCATCGATAACGGAGCGAAGATTGCCTTCGGTATCAAAATACACTCGCGTCAGATAAAACTCATCGTCATCAGTGGCGATGCATTTATTGTGATCAATGGATAAAACCGGTCTGCCAAGAGTATCGAAATGTAGAATATTGGGTGTATTGGCATGTTTTGCTGCTTTGTGGGCAGCGAGTTTTTCTCTGCCCGGGTCTTTGTCTTCATCAATCAATTGAGTGTCTATTAAACTATTTATTCGGTTGATGTACCAGGATGATTCTAAAATCGTATCATTAGCATCATAAACCGACTGTTTCCATGAATCAAACTCCACTTTGCTAAAAGTTCCGTCAGAAATTTCAGTTTTGATTAAACGACCTGCTGCATCGTAAAACATTTTGGGTGTAACACCGGATTCAACCAATTCTTTATAATCCTCGTATTTCCAGGTTACCGAGAAAAAAGGTTCATATTGTTTTACGGGATTCCCTTTATTGTTTTTAATGGTTCTTCCATTGCCAATCCAGCGGAGTTGTTTAGGGTTTTGTTGAGATGTGTCTGGGTCAGGAGTAGTTACCGTATAAGTATTATCTTCATGAACTATTACCTGTTTAGCTTTCCCTGGTTCTGCCTGCACTTTTTTCATCACCACTTCGCCTATACCGTTGGAGTATTCAAAGGAGATTTGGATAGGAGAATCGGGCAATTGCTTAAAGTGTTGTTCACGGGTTATAGAGGCAACTACAGCGGGCTTGCCGGAGATATAGTAAGCTTCTAAATCATAGACAAATCTGGTGGAAGCACGGCTCAATAAATTCTTGCCTCTTGATGTCAGTTGAACGGAATCCGATGCATTGAAAAAGTTCAGAATATCTGCCGACTCTGCCACATCGGTTGTTTCTGTTATACCTGTGAGTTCATCTGCTTCATCACCTTTGCCCATAACAGCAACCGCTTTGACAAATCCCAGTTCATCAGTAATTGCAGTAGAAAAATTGCCATTGATGTCTTTCATCCATTGAGGAGAAAGTGTACGGAAGTTAAATCCTTTTTTTGTCTGGTCAGTTTTAAAATCCAGATGCTCAACTCTTGACCTATTTCCTAAAATATCTTCTGTTTCTTCGATAAAAAGAAAATAGGAGCCATAGTATTTTACTTTTGTAATAGCATCGTAAGGGTCAGTATAAGATATGGGTGAATAAAAGCGACTCTGAGCATCGTTTTGATTTTCTGCCGGTGATTTGTATTGAACGGAGCCGGAACGAATCCACCAGTTATTGTCGCCTTCGCTATGTGTAAATTTTCCTTCAGCCAGTACAGTTGCATTTACTTTAGTACCAAAAATATCTGCAACTAATTCCGGTGTATAAGCCAACTGATAAGATTCAAACGGCAGGGCTAGTGATTCCAATTGATGGAGCGGCAAAACTCCTGTTAAATTGTCGCGGTAATAAGAAGTGCGAATATGTTCAACCAATCTTTTCTGCGCCTTGCCGTCAATCAATGGTTTGTTTAGCTCATGGTAGAAGGCACTATCAGACTTTTCATCATCAAGTATATTTGTAAAATCAGAAAGAGAATAATAGGTTCCTGTTTTAGCAACTCCTTTTAATTCGAATGTTTTGACTTCAGAAGGCAATCTTAAACGATGGGTGTTATCTCCGAGAACATCATTTGTAAATTGGTTATGCGTGTAAATGATAACCGTTTTTCTTTGTTCGTTCTGAGTTTCTGCAGGCAGTACGGTTTCTTCAAGAATTTTTGCTTCCACCCTTGGATAGACTACAGATGCAGACTCCAGTATATTCCCGTATTCATCCAATTTTATATTGAGTGCATGGGTTATCCTTGGATCATCGGGATTGCGTTCATAATTGTAGGTAATTGACTCGCTTTCTTTCACTGCAAAAACGGCATGTTCATTTTTACCCCTTGGTTGTAGCAATTCAATCACACAGTTGTGGGTAGCTACTGCAAATGGTGTAAGTTCTTTTTTTCTTGCCAATACTGTATTTCCAAATTTGATGGCATCTTTTGCAAAAGTTTCAGACCGTAATCCCATCCCTTTGCAAGCCCTGTAAGCTTCCCTCAATTCATCCGCCGTAAGTTGTTCAATTATGCTCAAATCTACTCCTTCCGGAACAGTGAGTCGGGCGTCGGGTAATGGGGATTCGGAGTGTGCTAATGCCCCAAATTCTCTTTCATATTCATGGTACCAATAATCCTTTTCAAATTGATTCAGGATTTTTTTGTTTCTTAAAAATGCTCCGGTATGGTGCCATGATTTAGTAACAACCGGTTCCTGATGTAAGTCCTCTTCTGTGATGTTGGTAGCGTTTTTTTTAACCCAATGTTCAAAAGTTTCCGCATCTATTTGTTCCACCATTCCAAAACCACGAAATTCTCTCTCTACATGGTCATAATAGCCGTGATGGTATATGTATTCACTGACGAATTTGTAACCTGATATTTTATTTTCTGTGATCGTTTTAGAAACACAGTGTACAGGGAAATGTAACTTTGTAACCCATGGTTTGCCCTTCATTTTATCTTCTATATAAAATTTAGTAGATGGGGTATATTCTAAACGTACCTCCTTGCCCAGATTGTTTTTGTAGGAAATCATAATATGTGGCTTCTTACTGTTCATCAGATCAATGTATTTCAGAGGTGAGTTGCCATCTTTTGATAACGGACTTGACCAAACAATGCAGGTTACTCCGTTTCCAAGCAAATCGGTTGCCGTTATTTTAGATTGAGAATGTATTTCAGGGAAGGGGTCAACCTCATAAGAATCGGTGGAAAAACGATTTCCACTCAGGTTTTTCCAACAGGTAAATTTATTTTTACCTAAGTATATAATATCAGTTGTGCCTGAACCATCTATGTCTGCTAGCTTAATATTGACAGGATTAAAAGCATCCGGTTGGTCGAAGAATGGGGCATTATCCATGGCAACTTTGGCTCCGAACTTTCCGTAGCCCAAATTAGGCCAATAGCAAACTTCTCCATTGCGTATTCGTAAAATATCTGTCAAGCCATCACCAGACATATCAGCCAGATAGATGGATTGTTTTGCATCTGCAAAAACAATGTGCGGACCATCTTCATCATCGAAAGGTTTCGGTGTTTTCTGAGCTGCGGCATATCCATCACGACCTTCCGATGCATACCAGTTCAAAACCTGATCTTCTGAAATCACGACTTACGGCTTTCCATCTCCATTTAAATCGATTATCCGGGTATTCGGATCCCCAAAATCAATATTGGGCAGTGCTTTGAATGACTGCATAGCGAGCCATTCGTTATCATCATTCAGCTCAAAATAACCACGGGGTTCTGTTTCATAACTGACCAACTGTTTGCCCCCATCAGCATCCAAATCACTTAACTGAAGTTGAACTCCTAAACCGGAAAAAGATGGTTTGGGAGAAACCATTTTAGCTTGTTCGAACATCAACTCGGACTTGCCATCGTTATTCCAAACCCCAAGATTGTGTTTGTAATACCAACCGTTAGCCTGTTCAGAAAGAATTCCGGAAAGTCCTTCATTGAATAAATCGACAAACTGATAAGGAGATTGTTCAATTCCGGTTGGTGCATGAACCAATGCTTCTGATGAAACGGTTTTTATTTCACTGTTCCAGTCATGCTTTTGGTATTCAAACTCCGTAGGTGGGAGTTTTTTGTAGGAATAAGTGCCATCAGGTTTTTTAATATATCCGTATGAAGTAATTGCCTTAAGAAAGGTAAAATCTTGTTCGGCTGATGTGTTATATTCAAAATTTAGGGAACGAACTAGTCCATCGTATTCATTAACTTCCTTGAAATGGTGATATAAAAGCACCCTTTTACAAAGCCTGGTGGTACGGATTTCAAACCCGGCTTTGTAATCAGAGAATGCATCGGCTCTAAAATCCCATTGATTTAATTGATCTATTGGTTGAGTACTATAATCAGTAGTTCCATAATCAAATACTGTCTTAAATAAATAGTCGGACTCATTTGGGAAGGCATAACCAAATTGTTTGTATGGCGTTTTATTTCCATATAGTATTTTTTCAAGGTAAAGATTGGTGTAGGTGATATTACCATTTTTCAACCGGTTACGATTATGTAACAATGATTCATCGAAATCAATTTTATCTTCTTTCTTATAAATGTATTGAGAGCAGTTTCCTTTATCATCAAATACAAATTCAGGGAACCATTCATATATTTTATCAGGGTCTTTTGGGTCTCTTATTATTGAATCACTGGTCCATCCAAAAAGTGTGGTCACATTATCTTTGGTAATTACCCTCCACTTAACAATACCATTCGATTTTTGTGTCCAACGCTCAATTTTAGCAAAAAGTCCTTCAATGCGAGGTCTGTAATTTCTGATGGTAAATAATCCGTCAACTGAATCTCTCTCTTTGAATACATAATCACCTAAAGCATCTTTTGTAAATGTATTATCTGGTTCCTTTTTGAACTCAGGCACCAAGTCTTCTGCCTCAGAAAAAAGAAATACATCAGAGTTAATGGTATCCAAATACTGAGGTAATCCTTTATCTGTTTTCCTTTTAATTGAACCTAAACTCAGATTCCAACCCAGACCAAAAATACCATTACCCCCTCCGGAATTGTATGAAAGGGTCAACGAAGGAGTTACACCTCTTACCGGAGAAAAAGGAAGTGGAATGGAAAATTCTGCTGTGCCATTAACTGCGTTTACAGAAAACTTCTCATCAATACCCTTTATGGCACCTCCGCCTTTTGGTAATGAGATAGATGGAATCTCAATCGCATTGGATTTGGTTTTTCCCCCATCGGTTTTGAGGAAATTTGAAGATGATGTATTCTGTGTTTGCTCTTTCATCCTTTATTTCTTTTAGTGTTGGCGCAAAAGCAAATGTGGTGCAACTGAGTGTCAGCTAGTGGATGGCGTTGCACCTCTTTTGATTTTGCCGAAGCGTTGGGTTTTCTGTTCATTTACTTTTGTTTTAATGTTGCACTCCTGTCTTTTAGCATGAATGGTAACGGTTTGGGGCTTTGCGTTCGGGCAGGGCGACGGGACGAAGTCCTGTCAACACGCAGCGAATACACGAGCGGACGACTTTCATACCCAATGCACTGCAACCCGTCTGCCGTAAAGTCCCTGTTAGCAGTAGTGCTTAAGTTGTTGTCCATTGTTTAGGTAATCCAACTTTTCTAAGCACTTCGTTTGCTTTTTCCAATTTGTCAGGAAACAGAATTTTGTCGTCGAACTTATTTAACGCTTTGTCCACCCGAACAATCGGAATTTTACGTTTCTTTATTTCATCTGTCACTTTCATATCAAGTAAAATTTGATTCTACAAAGTTAATTATTTTTTCCCTACGCACTAAAAACCCGTAATATTCAACATTTTTCTTGAACGGAAACCAATCCTCGTCTTTTTCTCCCAAAACTTCAAAGTCTTCTGTTACTTCCGAAAGAAATTTTGTTATTCTCATTCGATAAAGCCGTGTTCGGGATTTTGTGCTACCTGTAGCATAAACCCAAGCATTCGGATATTTATCGGTAAAAGCGTAAAGCGTTGCGACAACTGTCGCAAAGACTTTTTCGCTGTCCCCATTGTTTGAAATTACTTTATCGTCTATGTCGCCTATTGTTTGATCTTTGTCACCAAACGCAAGGTTGTAAACGTTTTTCACGTTGGTTTCTTGGAAACGCACAAGTTTTTCAATCAAACCTTGCTGTCCTACGCTTGTAAATTCAAAGGTCATTAACTGTCGCTTTATGCCAACGGATACCTTGGTAGTTTCATCTCCTACTTCTTTCTTTCAGTTCAATTTTTTGTTAAAGACACGTTTTTTCGTCACGCATTACTGCTAACGAAAAGCAATTTGCGACGGTGCGGCTTTCGTATCTAAATAGCACTTTCGTATCAACCCGCACAAATGTTTTTAAATAAAACAAAAGTATCAAAGTTCAGAAAGTCGCACTGTACGCTAAATTGCATGTGTTAGCGGTATTATATCTCTTTTTTCATTTGTAAAATACTGTTTATTAAATTATTAATCATATCATTTTTCTTTTGAACAATCCATTTTTTTCTTTTACAATAGATTTCAGCTTGTTCCATTGCGATGTTAAAACTGCTTGCATAAATGATATGTAAAGGGTCAATTAAGTTAAAATCATTATTTGTATTAATCGTATCTGAATTAAAAATACCAATACCAAAAGATTTGTATTTTCTTTTTTCACATGCATTGCAACTACAACCATTTTTATGATATTGGACATCTAATGGCATTAATAGGACTTCTTTTACTCTAATATTTTCATGTTCAATATGTTCATCATGAATATTATCCCACTTACGCTTATATTCTATTATCATTTCAGGATTTTGTAATAGTAACTGAATGAGCATTGTCAAAATATCTGTAAATCCAGAAGTATCATCACTACCACGCTTATGACATATCTCATGTAAAAATGTTGCTGCAAAATCCGAAAAAGAATAAAAAATATTCTCGTTTAAGTATATACTGTTATGAGCATATTCTCCTTTTTTAATCTCTGATAAAAAAATTGATAATGGTTTTCTATATTCATTTTTATTTGTTATCAAATCATAGAAATCATACATTAAATTATATTTTTCCAACTCAAACTTAGTTGGTGAACGAAATTTTTCGGCTTTTATTTTATCACGATGAATGCCTGCAAGTTTTTTAAACGATGGCATTCCAAAATAACGCATATAATCGTTACAAAATTGAAATCCTTCTCTTTCAATTATTCTTTTTATTTCATAATCTTCACTATAATATCCCCGACTTCTACTATCGTCAGCAATAAAATGTTCAGGAAATTCATACAAAACGGGGTTTACTTCATTTTTTGACCAATCCCAATTGACTAATTTAGATGCACTATTTGATGTATAATTAAGTACAACATTCCCTTCCTGCCAATCCGGTTGGCATAAATCTATAATTGAAATTATTGCGTTTTTATCTTGTATGCAATTAAGTGTTTTTTCAAAAATTCTATTCTTTTCTGCTTGTTGTAAATCTATTCTATCTCTTGTATTTGGAATTTCAGGATGTGCAAAATTGTAACAAATAGCAAAAGGAACTGTTTTTTTTGAAGAATAAGCGACAATATTTCCCCTATCTTGAAATCTATAAAATATCTTCCCTTTTCTATCGTCAATGGAATAAATATTTATACCATTTTTTTCGTCTTGATAAAGAAGTTTTTTGAATAAAGGATTTTGAGGGTAATTAAAGTAACCTTTTCCATTTGAGAAAACACGCAAAAATTGGGTATCACAATTTGAAAATGTTAATTTTGAACCAATAATACTTTCATTTTCAGACAGTTCTCTTTTTTCAAAGCATAATTCCTTTCTTTTTCCGTCACTGTCGATAAATGGAATTAATTCAATATTTCCAACTTTTTGGTTTATTTTTATATCAGGTTTCAGTTTAAATAAACATAATGTTGCAATCAAAAAACCTTCTCCAAATCCACCAGCGAATTTATTTTTATCTTGTTTTGTAGTTCCACCAATATATTTTAAATTTTCCCAATCAAATTCAATTTTTCCGTATACAGAACATCGTTTGCTATTAAAATCAACTTCCAATTCAACATCATTATGAAAATTCTTTTCTGGAAATTCTTTTGTACTATCAAAATAATTTTGAATATAATCTCTGATGATAAATTCAAGCGACCAATTTACATCATATTCCTTTAATATGTTTAATCTAATTATCTCGCTATCCATATTTTACATTGTTTTATCTGATTACCGCTAACGGAAAAATGTTTGCGAAGTGCGGAATTAAATAACACTACCCTTGCCTTACGCGCAAAATTTATAGGAAGCATAAAAGTCTAACACCGCATATTAGCCCGTCTTTTCGCAAACGTAATGTTGTGCAATGTAAATTATAATTATCAATTAATCTATATACGCTATTTGGTTATATGGAATAAATGATACGTCATAATTTACATCAACTAAAACTAAGACCTCAATTTCATCATCGGGTATCACGGCTTTGCCGTGCAGCTCTTTGTAGAAAACATGTCCATAGGAATCATGTAAATCCAAAGCTAAGTTTCTGGTTGTCGGCACAACAGCTATATTAAAGCTCCGACTGAACTCGTGTATTTCTTCACCATGTTTTGTAGGTATCGTAGACATATAAGGTGGCTTTATGTATGCGGTTGAATCGCTTGGTACTTTAAAGTTAAACCGTCCCTCGGATTTGTCTTGGATAATTTCGATACTAACCTTAACACACCATTTGTCAAGGATTTTTGTGATTTGATTTCTGTTCATAGATGACTGATTTTATATAAGTTTGTTTTAAAGCTATTTATGTTGCACAACGGTCAAGGGTATAAGAAGTGGCGGATTGTGTTCGAATAACTTTCAAAATACTTATAACGCTCGTGAGAACTAAAAAAGTTTGAATTATACTGTTACTCCGCCATTTCTTATAACCTATGTTATGCGATTACCCTTTTTTATTATTCCATTCATTGTTAATTAAATAAATCTTTTATTTCTTTATTTTTACCCAATTTGTAAACTTTTGGGAAGTCCGTTTTCCCTTCTATCGTTGGTATCAAGTCATGAAGTGTTTGGTTGAAAATGCCGATTGCCCATTTATCTCGGTCTGTAATGCGGAATATAAAATCAACTTCATCGGGTTTCCAAGATGTTGGTGTATTTGATTTTACACCAAAGGCAACACCGATGATAATATTTCGTATTTTATCATTTTTATCTATAACTTGTGCTACAAGTAAAGTTTCAGTTAATGCACGTCGTAGATTTTTATCTGTTTTATATCTCAAAATTTTTTCTGTATCCTTTTCAATGTTTGATTTTGAATACATTCCCTTACTTTCGTTCAAAATAACATCGGTATTTTTTGATTTTGTTGGAGGAAGTGCAATAATATCAGGATATTGACGAGGTTGTCCTTTGCCTAAATTAGGTTCGGGCAAAACAGCACCGCCACCTTGTGAACCAGGATAAGAAATTGAAACAATTCTAAAACCATTCGGAATTAATACTTTATGAGCAATAGTGTATGTTACCTCATCTTCATCTACTTCATCCGTTTCAGAAATCAAACTTTGAGCAGAAGCATATCTTTTTGAGAAATATGATTTAGCTAACAATTCTACAAATTTCTTTTTTGAATTGCCAAGTAACTTCTTTCTATCCCAAACAAGTTTTATTCCGTTATGGTTCAGAAACATTCCGTCTAAAAAATAGGCAAGTGTAGAAATAACTTTGTTTTCTGCAATTTTATCTTTATATTTTTCCCAAACAGGTTGAAAATTAATGGTTTCATTTAATGATCTTGCTGATTTCACAATTTGAATTAACTCTTGTGCAAACCAGTCAGGTACACCTCCTGAATCCTTGTACAATGCCTCCTGCAATTTGATGTTCAAGTCTTTAATATCTGTCAAATCAGATTTCATCACTTCACTTCCGCGCTGACGTACCAAAGCATAAGTTCCAAAAATTTTATAATCATCAGAAAAAACAAAAGAAATAAATGTTAGTATCCCTCTATCGGGATCCATAGCATGACTAAAACGATTTATTTTTGCAGAAATCCAATCTTTTCTGACAAAATAACGCAAACGATTAAGATTTATATTTCGTTCTTCACGTTCTTTCCAAGAATTTAATAATTCTTTTGCTCCTGTGGCTTTATTTACATTCTCTATATATTTCTTATAACTTTTCTTTGTCCGTAAACTCTTTACAGCATTCGAATACCAATCATTATGATTTTCATTGAAAGACAAAATACTTATTTGAATAGTATCTTTTAAAATTTCAATTTCAGGCGGACAGGAAGGATAGTTTTTGTTACGTAAAAGATTGTATTTATTCCCTTTTTCGATACTCCATTCAGCAATAATGTAACCATAATAATTGTGCTTTTCTTTCAGTATTTTAGGCGTTGAAAATGGATTATATTCAGCACCACCAAAAACTTTATCACTTTCTTTGTTACCTGATATTTTGATATAAAACATATCAGATAAAAAAGATGCGACTGCTCCATAAGTACGTTGCAATTCATGATCCTCTGTTGTTACAGCTTCTGAAAATTCAATATTGACTAATGGATATTCTATGCCATTTTTTACCGCTGTTATTAGTGTGTCAGGTGTTGTTAAAAGCATTATTGACTTTAATGCTCCGTTTTCAAATTGAGAGTGTTTTTTAGGTCGTTTTACAAGTTTGATTTTACTTGCAGGAACAACTTTGCTTATCATCGGAAAAATGTAGTGATAACCTTGTTCTAAGCATTCGTAATATATTCTAACTTCGTCCATATCTCTTATTTTTTTAAAATCATCAAATGTTCCTTTTTGTTTTTTTGTGCAAAAGTTGGATTGAAAATTCGGGAATGTTCCGATAAATCAGATGAGATAATATTACAAATCTCAAAACCAATTTCAGGCATGAAATCAGTAATAATTTCGTCTATTTTGATAAGTTCTTTTTTTATAACGCTATCGCCAATAACGATAAACGCTAATCCGTCTTTTTTTACTAAGCGGTACATTTCCGCAAAACAAGTTTTTAAATCAGTTGTCCATTGCTCAGCAGGTTTTTTCAAGCTAGAATATTCTCTACGTGAACCAATTTCGTTATATTGAGCATATTGTACATCTAAATCAAGCCAACGCTTACGAAATTTGTGATACAAATAATAATCATAAGTATTTGCGTATGGTGGCGAAGTTATAATAATATCAACGCTTTCATCATTAAGCATTGACAAGTCTCGACTATCTGCATTTAATAATTTGAGATAGCTATCATCATTCACTTTTTCAGAGTATTCTGCAATGCGTATTAGATATTCGTTTGCTCTTGAAAAAAACAAATTAAATGTAAAATTATTTGGTATGTTTTTGTTTTTAGCTGCAAATCGTGTGTCACTCTCTTGATTTGAAACTCTTACAATTATTGAAGATAAAACGATTTTCAAGAAATCCTTTACATCTTCATTGTTAAGTTTATTTATCAAGTTGAGAATATGTGTTAATTCTTCTGCAACATTCATTTGAAACCAATGGTCTAAACCCTCTATTTTTTTTACCTCAATAATTGGTCGTCTTGTTTGCCATTGTTCATCTTCATTTTTAACCATTTTAAGAAATGACTGTATTTCTATAATTTCAGTTTTGCTCAATGGGGTAGCCTTAACTTTGGAAAGCAAAGTCGATAAACCGTTTACATCAACACCGATTGCATTGTGTCCCAACAATCTTGCTTCAACAAGCGTAGTTCCAGAACCACAAAAAGGGTCTAAAATCGTTGTTTTATTATGAGCAAATTGTTTTATTATTGTGTGTGGCAACTGTGGTGGAAACTTAGCAGGATATGGATGCAACGAATGGGTTAAATATGTAGTGTCGCTGTTTCCGAAATTGAAGTTTATGTTGTAGTGCATATTATTTAATTTTACGGAAAACTACAATAAACGAACAATTTTGATTAGTATATAACACACTCGGATAACCCAAAAGTATTAGTCTTCGTTGTCCTGTTTGATCCCAGATGATAAGGTCATGATATTTCCAACCTACTTCTTCGCCTGCACGTGCTAAGTCAGAATGGAAAGGTACATAAGGAATTTTATTTTTTGTATCTCTATAATCTTTCACAACCCAGCAAGAATATCCACCCACTTTTGTAACTTCTAAATTATCTTTCAAAATATGTTTTATTTCTTCTAAAAAATCGTTATATGGGAGATTGCCAAAATCGTCTTCATGTTCACTGTACTGCTTTACTGTACTGTTATTTTCGTGCCGTATAACAGAAGTTTTATGGACTGTTTCGCGGTCTTTTAACGATTTTTGAATAAAATCAGCATAAGGTGGCGAAGTAATTGTTAGTTGGACTTTGTCTTTTCTCACATGTTGTAATAAGTTACGACAATCATCATTTACTATTTTATAATGTTTATCGTTTTTAAAAAGTCCTTGTACGTCGTTTAACCAATTTTGTGCTATTCCTGCAAACTTAGAGTTTAACTCTATTCCCACACTGTGCCTGTCAAGTTGTTGTGCTGCAATCATTGTGGTACCAATTCCTAAAAAAGGGTCAAAAACAGTGTCGCCCTCTGCGGAATACATTTTTATCAACCTTTCACAAAGTTTAATCGGATAAACTGCGCCGTGTTCTAATTGGTATTTGTTTCGTGGCGAAGATAAATCGTTCCAAACCGGATTTAGTAAGTCATCTTCTACAATAACATTTTTAGAGAGTAACGCCCATTCAGTTGGGGTTAGTCCATTGAAACCAATTTTTTTCTTGCGTTCTTCTTTTGCAAGCTCTCGTGAAACAAGATATTCAGATTGTGGTTCTGAAACGAAAAAATCGGTTTCATTGTCAATCTTTTCTTGTTTTTCAATTCGGATTTTCTGAATAAAATCGTCCCAAATATCATTTTTTATAATACGCCTTACTCCACCTATTTTCACAGATGGTATCAAATCTTTTGAAATATAGCGTTTAACAGTAACTTCTGAAACTTTTAGCAGTTCTGAAGCTTCTTTTATTGTTAATAATTCTTCTTTGTTTGTCTCTTTTTTGTTCATTTCTAAAAGTATCAATTTGTATCAGCAAAGGTACAATTATTTTCTAAATGATACTCTATATTATTTTTGTTTTCGTTGTTTTCTTGGGGGAGAACGGCGGTTTTTTAGGGTATCGCATAACGGTCAAGGCTATAAGAAGTGGCGGATTGTAGGCGAGTAGTTTTCATAATTTCAATGTTGTTTGTGCGGGCTATAAAATTTGACTTTTGCACTGAAACCGCCATTTCTTATAGCCTATGTTGTGTGCCGTATGATTTATTAGTACTAATCTTTTCTTCATATACATTGTAATTTGCTTTTGCCACTATAGAAGCAACAGTTCTTTCTTGTTCCGATTTTGTAGGAACAAAATTACCTGTTAAATCTTCAATGTCGTCATTTCCGGTATAATCAGCATTTTTTATAGAAAACAAACTCGGAGAACTTTGTGCATTTTTAATATTTCTTGTTGCGATTTCAGCATATTTCTTCATCAATTCTATACCAATAAAGTTTCTATTTGTCTCTATTGCAGCTACAGCAGTTGTACCACTACCGAGGAAAGGGTCAAGCACAATATCTCCCTCATCTGTAAATAAGCGTATTACACGTGAAGCCAACTCTTTTGGGAACATTGCAGGGTGTTCTTTATTTGCTCTAACACTTGGGATTTCCCAAATCTGTCTATGCCCCCATTCTCTCCATTCAATGGGTGTCAATCTTTCACGATTTACGATATATTCTCCGGGTTTCCAAAAAACATATAAATCCTCTGTTTCACTCACGCTTTTTAAGGTATTGGTTGTCCATTTACAATTTGCCCAAGCAGGGTCTTTTTTCCAAATGCGTTTATCATAAAGAAACAATCCTGCTTCATAAGCATATTGCTCTATATTTCCACCTACAAGTTTAACGTGTGTTCCAGCTTCGTATTTTCCACCACGAATATTATTTCCATTCAGCCTTCTGTCAATAGTTTGTTCACTACAATTAAAAACAGCAGCTATTTGCTGTCGATTATAATTGGGAAAGTCCGACATCACTTTTAAAATCATATCTTTTGTTACATTACACTTTCTATTTGCAGGATTCAAGCCCATGATACGAGGCATATTCTCATTTTTGAAAGAAATTATATCCGCAATGTTTATAACAAGAAAACCTCCCGGCTTTAAGACATTAAAATGCAACGAGATAATGTTTTTCAATAAATCTTGCCAAGAGTCATAAGTGGCACCCTTTTCATAATCTTTTCCTAAAAAATATGGTGGCGACCAAAACGATAATGCTATTGAGTTGGGAACAATCTGCTCCATTAATGAAGCAGAATCTCCACAATGAACTGTATTTATAGTCAATGTTTCCATATTAAACAACTATTTCTTTTACACGCCAAGAATCAATACTTTTTAATATATCAAAAGATACCCTTGAACGAATCTTCCGTAAATCTTTTTTCTTATCATCTTTCCCCGGGAAAAATAGATTTGGAAACTTTTCCAAATAATTTGGATTATGTGTCAAAAGTAAGCCATTAGGAATACAAGCAATTTTAATTTTTTCAAGAGGTTGTCCGATTGTTTCAATACCATTATTAACCATTTTATATACGGGCTTAATAACGAAAGTTGTCAATGGAGCTATGGTACTATCGCTCAAAACATAAATGGGAGACAGCGAACAAAGAAAGTTATGTGAAACTAATTTCCCTTTTGCAACAATAGGATCATTTAAAACACCCCTGTCGATATCATTCCATATACCCGAACCTGACACTTGATAAGGCGACATTACTGCATGGTTAAAATCGTCTCGTGGTCCGGCAGACTTAATATCAATAAAAACCCAAGCTGAATCTGTTATTTGAAGAATTTGTTTGATTCTTTCACTTGAAATAATACATCTGTCGTCAGAACCAGAAGGTAACCCAGAGTCTTTAACTGTAAAGTTAGAGGCAAAGTATCGAGATAATTTACTTCCAAACACTTTTTCGCCGACTTCAATCCACGGATATTGGTCGCCAATTGGCGACCGTCCCCTATCAAGTGGTGTGTAATTTTTCCAAAATGGATGCAAATATGAGGCTTCGTTATAATCTCTTACAATCTCAGGTAGTTGCAATTCAATGAAGTGTAAGATTTCATTCATAACAAACCTCTCTATATCGATAAGACGATTGGGACTTTTTCTATAAAAATCAATCGAACTTTGGTATGAAGAATGTTGCTCGTTTATAAATTGTTTAAACATCTTTATTCCTTTAGCTTATTTATTGGCAAAAATACAACTTTTATTCGAGTTTTTTTGTTCTTAGTCTATTTTCAAAAGTTCATTAGGTCAGGCTATACACTGTCTCCGTATGGCACACAACGGTTTGCGTGTATGTGCAGTAGTGGACTAGGAGCACTTTACTGTCCGTTTAGCACAAAGTTTCTTAGAAGCATAGACCTTCGATTTACCACTTCACCCGCTATTGTCACATACACGCTGTTGTGCCTTCGTTGTTTTTTTTCGGACGTTGGTTTGTTTGTCGTTCGGGTCGTCCAAAGGGACAGACACACTCTTTGCCAAGCTTTGGTTTTAGCTTGGGCCGGTGTGGCTTGGCAATGTGTGTGGCTGTTAGCGTTTGGCATTTAATTTAGTTGTCTCTTTCTACGATAATTACATCAGTCAGAACTTCGTATTTTTTGGGGAATCTTGCAGAGTCTCCTTGTTTGTAAAATTCAAGTTTTAAATCTTCAATTGATTTCAGCTCAAAAGTGTCTAGATATGTGTTGATTGCAGGTTTTAATAAATCTACATTTCTTTTCAATTTCCAAGATTGGTCAAAATCTGTCCTGTCAATAAGAATAAGAAAGATTCTGTTTTCAGCCCCAAATCTAAAATCACTCTGGTTTTCATAAAGATTGCAGGCTAATAACAATGGGGCAGCCTTAACTTTATCTATTAAGTCTAACCTAAACTGTCTTATTTCAGCAACTGCTTGAGCCGCTTGTCCGCCCTTATCTTTCAATCGTTCAGTTAAAGAGTAGTAAAGATTAGAATCATCATTATTGAACTTTATGTTTGCAGCCCTTGCAGCTTGTTTAAGTGTTGTCAATTCAGGTTTTAGGTCAGCCTGTTTTCTTTCAAATTCTATAAAATTTGTTGGCAGATATGTTACTTTAAGGTCAAATGGGATTTCATTAATAAAGAAATCTACACTTTTTATCTGTCCCACAGTTGGTAAAACTACTTCGTGAGATTTGAACAAATGTTCTATTAAGATGCTTGACCAATGGTTATACCAACTACAAACTAGGTAGTCATGAACAGTTCCGCGAACCCCTGTCTCCATCTGTTCGATAAGATAATCATAAGAGGTGTTGTCCTTAATGTACTTTTTGACAAGATACTTGCCCAAATCGTTTTGATTATCAGCACCCCATTTAAATGTTTCAACCTTATATAGTTCTTGAACTAGGTTGTCAGTGTCAAGTTTGTATAATTGAGATTTATTTTGACTAGAAATGAAATCGTTAAGAATTTCGTGAGATTCATCTACATTCTTAAAGAGGATATTGTACAATTCATTGAATTGAGAATTTAGCCTTGTGCTTTTAAGTTCAATATCATTATCTTGACAGAATTGATTTATATATTCCCTGCGGACGATAGACTTAACTTTTAACCAAAGAGTGCCTAATCTATCGCTATTAAACTCTTTAAGCTCTTCACTGTCGTGTTGCTTCTTCCAATAATCAAAATTTTTAAGCATTATCTATTTCTTTTATAAGTTCTGAGACATTTAAAAATTTATCCTGTGACAATAACTCCTTCATTATATGATTCATTATTTGATAGGGTTTATAATCCTTTTTCTTTAGTTCAGATATTTTCATAATAAGGTCAGGGTATTCCGAAAACCTTATTATTTCCAACCTGTCGGTAATAATAGGTCGCAAAGGTTTTGAGTAAGTTATGATGAAGTCAGTTTGCAAGCTATTTTTTCTATTATCTTGAACAACAGAGTTGGCAGAATAACCAAGGGTTTCTACAAGTTCCAATTTATAGCCAATGCTTCTAAACATCTCAACTGAACTTATCCAAGCATCATCATCAAGGCTATTGAACATAAAAGACAGTTTTTTCTCTGGCTTTAATACTCTATAACACTCTTTGAAAACAGAGTACATTAGGGTATTATAATTGTTTTTATCCTTCTTTCTATCTTTTGACTCACTAATAATTATTTCTTTTTCATAGTCAACATTCTCTTTCAACCAACTATTCCAAAGCAAGCTTAATTCAAGATACGGTATTCTGTTACCGTGCGGTGGGTCAGTCAAAATATAATCAATTGAATTTTCGGGTAGAGATTTTAGATAATCCTGAGATGGACTTTTTACCAATATAAAATCTGTTTTATCCAGGGCTTCAAAATGGTCTCCTTGTCGATAATTTTGGCCCAATTTACTTTGCTCTTTTTTCGCCTTGAAGATTTTTTTAAATCTATTTTCAAAGCAAGTCCAAGCATTATTTTCAAAATAATCATTTGGCATCCAATAGCCTATAACCCAACTTCCTATTTCTTTTTTCTCTGAAATTTTTGTTGAACCATTTTCTTTTGTCTTGTTACGTCTCTTAATAACAAAAACCATTTTGCTTGATTGCCCCATAGATGCAGTAAAGCAAAACTTGAAAAAGTCTTTAATTTGATTGTTTGTAATATTTTCAATCTCTTGATAAATCAATGAAAGAGCGAGTAAATTTCTTGGTGTAAATAAGTCGGAAGTTTGATTTTCTCTATTAGCGTTGATTCTGGAATTATGGAAAAAATTTTCTCTTGGAAAAAAAGTATCAATCTTGTTGTAACTTATTTCAAAAGCTTTTTCAATATCTTTTTGATTAGGAACATCTGCATATCTTTTTCTTGTTCCGTTTGAGTATCTAACTTCTGTTAGTTCTCCATTTTCCCATAAAAAGTTTTGTCCTTCATACTTTTGGCCATTTCTTTCAACAACATATAATTCTTGAATTTTATCTTTTACTTTAGCTTCAATTTTATTGAATTCATTTAAAACGAGCTTTAAATCAATATTTTGGATTATATTTTTTGTAATTAGAATAGAGATCGGATTGATGTCAATTCCTACGCCTTTTCTTCTATTGAATACAGCTTCTGTTACACTAACTCCCGAACCACAAAATGGGTCAAGGACTATTTCATCAGGTAAAGTATATTTTTTGATAAAGTCAGCCATAATATTGAAAGGCTTCTTGCCCCAATATTTGTGCATTGCATAAAGTCCTGTATAGGATTTTGCCTTATGAGAAATCTCTTTCTTTGAATAGTCCTGTTTAATTTTATTTTCAAATAATGTCGTCTGCATTTCTATTTTTTTCAAAGTTACGATTCTTTCTTCGGACGTTGGCATAAAAATAGGCTCTTTTGGTTTTTCACGCTGGCTGTGTGTGTCTGCAAAACCAAATGTGCCTGTTTGTGCGTTGGCTTTCTACAATGAGGCACAACGGCCGCGTGTATGAAACGTTTGGCATTTCGAAGCGATTTTCTGTCAAGTTACAATTACTTTTGATACGAGCTGTACCGCTCGATATACCACTGATTGCCAAATGTTTTATACACGTTGTTATGCACTGGCGGTTCTTGTCTGTCCGTGTGTTTGTGTCAAATTGAGCTCTCATATTAAACTTGTCAATGCTTTCATTAATTCCTTTTTTGTCAGGGTTGGTGGTGTGTTGGCGTGTTTTAATTTTTTCTTTAAAGAGGTGGAGAAAAATTTTGAAATTCTCTCTGGGTTGGGGCAGACACACTCTTTGGCAAGCTTTGGTTTGAGCTTGGGCTTGTGCGGCTTGACAATGTGTGTGGCTGCTGCGATGGCTCATTTAATTTAATTCTTTTTTACAGTTCGATAAAAAGTAATCAATAATACTATTTTCATTAAGATTTGCATTTTTTAATTCATGATATCTTATCACTTCTTTTGGAGTTAAATTTCGAACTTCAATAATTTGTTCACTATCAGGATTGAGATATTTTATTACAAGCAATGAACCCAATAATGAAATAAATTTTGATATTTCCTTTACCGAATCAAGCAATGCTTTTGCCGCTTCTGCGTTGTTTTTATTAACTACTGATTGTTTTTCTTCAATTAATGCCAGTTCAAGTGCATGTTTGCCTAATTTATAAGCATCCTGCACTTCTTTTTTATTTCTAAAATTATTAAAACCAATTTTAATTTTGTCAATCCACCAAGAACCAGGAATAAAATCACCTTCAACAATAAAAACAAAACCCAATGATAAATAATACTCTTGAATATTTAGATATACATTTTTGGTAATTTCAATGCTTTCTGAATCAATGAAAACAAAACCTTCACTTTCATAACTGATTTTTGAATAGAATGGAGCAATGTCAACTTGAATAAATGGCTCAAAATGATTATTTCTTATTAATGCCCGCATGGGTTGTTGATTTGGCAGCATTCTCATAACGCCATCTTTTACAGCCCTGTCAGTAACACCAAAATTATCTGCCATATATTTTGCATCATCACCTTCAAGCTGTAATGCAATTTTTGTCCCCATATTTTCGAACACCACTGTTGCAAAATCGCCAACGCTTTGGGACGCTAAAATAAAACCAACTCCATATTTTCTGGCTTCACGAATTAGATCAGTAAGTGTTTGGTCATAAGAAAGTTTGTGAGCTTCATCAATAACAACATACAGTTTTATATCCCTTGATGGACCATCAGAAAGCATTTTATTATATACTGCTTGAAGCACAAACCTTGCAACCGACTTCATCAACTCAGCAGTAGGTAAGGCAGATAGGTTTATAATTGAATTTTGGCTAAGAATTTCATTTATGGAACAACTTGTTGTACTTGTAACAAAAATTTCATTTTCGAATAAAGGTTCGATGCGATATTTAAGGCTGGATATTTTCTTTCCTTCATTTTGTTCCATAAATTCAAGAATCTCCCAAATCTCATGAAATTTAGGAGGTTCATTATTCCATGTATTTCTGTCGGATTTAATAAATCCCTTTTCGTGATAAGCTCTTTTAATCGCTTCTTTTAGAATTGGATGCTGAATGTCTCCCAGTCCAAAAATCTGTTTTAGAGTATCGGAAACCTGATAAATGTTGTTGAAGAAATCTAATTTATTACCCGTTCGATTATCAGTTGCTAATTCTAACGGATTAATATCCATACCATAAGAAGGATCGAATTCAATTGCTCCTGTAGATTCAATAAACGTCTGGCCTGAACTATTCTTTAATTCATTAGAAATATATTCACCTTGAAAATCAAGAATCAGAAATGGAATATCTTCATTATATAATTCATACAATATGCTACTTGTGGTTTGTGACTTACCTGCACCCGATTTACCAACAATTAATAAGTGTTGATTGGCTAATTTTTTCGGGAGCATTGTAATTGGGTCAAAAACTACGTCTTTGCCATTATCAACATTTAAACCTAGCACAATACGTGGTTTAGTTAATATAGAAGGTTCGTCACTATTTGCAGTCTGCGGTGAAGACTTCACTTCTTCTTTCTTTTTTGCCACTGATTTTACTTCTTCATCCTCTTTTTCGGTTTTGGATTTAACCTTATCATCTGATGATGGGGATGGAATTATTGGGGTTGATGCTTCAGTGGTTGTTGAAACAACTATTCCTTCATTTTCATCATTTTTTAAATCTTCATAGGAAACTTCTTCAATTTCTGTTTCCCTGATTTCAAGGAGTTCACAGATTTCTTTATTTCCTAGTTCAAAAATTGTATTTTCTTTGTATGTTTCAATCGGTTTAGTTACACCTGACCAATGAATAATATAACCCGATTTTTCAAAAACAATATCAAATTCGCCAATATTAATAGATTCAATAAGTTCTTTAAGATCAGATGATTCAGAACAAAATCCATTTCTGATAGCTCTCTCAAGATAAAAACCTATTAATGTTGATAGCGACTTATTGGCGATTTGAATATCAATCTTCGGATTTTCCTCAGTTGAAATGAACTTCGTTCGAAATGCATTTTCGGAATTTTCATTCTTCTTGACGATTTCTTCCTTTAAATATAAACTCTCGGTAATATTGCCTTCGCCTGATCGGAATTTTACTTCTATTAGATTCAGATTTAACTTACCATTTTTTGCAGATACTAATATTAAATCACTTCTTTTTACAGTAACATCCTCTTCAATATTTCTTCTTTTATTCTGTGCAAAAATGTCAATATGAGTATCAACAGGAATAAGAACAGCATTTTCCAATAAGCCTTCTTTCTCTAAAGAAAGTCTGGTAATCGCTAAACCAATTATTTCACGAACATTGTTTGGATTGTTAATCAGTTTAAGTGCAAGTTTACCTGAAACCGATTTGATAATATCCAATACTTTAACTGCTCTAAATGATGATGTTGGTATATTTATTTTCTTTAATCCATCTTCGATTAACTTTTCAATTTCATTCAGCCAACCAGTCGAAACAATTAATCGATGGCCAACACCATCCATAAATTCCGGTGTATAATCAATCAGATAACTTTTAAGATTTGGATTAGCATCTGCAGGGTTGTCAAAATATTCTATTCCAAAATTACGGTCAATTGTGAATACCCAATCCGAACACTCATGAATTTGGGTTAAAATATGCTTGTCTTGTTGACTAAGTTCAAGCTGGATTGTAGGTAAATGAGCATTTGATTTGCCCCAATCAAAATATGAACAACTTAAACCAAGATAGTTTTTCCCGATCTGATAAATTAATTCTGAAATACTTGTATCAGGCAATATTGAAGCCGTTGAAGATGGAACAACTTTTCTCGACCAGGTTACGGCATTGTTCATAATATTAAATTCTGAACGATACTCCGCTAATAAACCATGTAAAAAATAACTGCCGGGCACATTACCAACAGGACGAGAAACTGTTTCTGTAACAAATTGATCAATAATAATCGTAACATTAGCTTCTCTAAATTTAACCTCAACCCATTTGTCAGGATCAACCTTTACTTTCGAGAAAAATAATTTTGGAAAAAGAGGATTGTGACTTGGTTCTAATAGTTCCTCATCAATTTCAAGGCGTGTTTCTGTTGAACTGCTATCGTTCATCAGATTATCAAAAGCATTTCCCATTAGTTCGTAGCCCAAGGAGCCATAGAATGTAATGTCGTAACGAAGATTTTTAAAATCTTCCATCTTTTGAATTTCTCTGACAGTATTCAAGAAAAGCAATCCATCACCTGGATTAAGAACATTTAATTTTAACGTTTTAATATATGGGTGATGTCTCAGGTATCTCCATAACCTGTCGGCAATTTGAGCAGGGGTAACAGATGAAATATTGCCTAAATCATCTTTATAGCCTAGTGCTTTTGAAAAAAGTGCAACTACCTTGCGAATATCTTTTGTTGTGCTTTTAGGAAAAATACTCCAGAATAAGTCTAAAACATCTGTATTAACAAAGAAACTGTCTTTATCAAAGGAAACAGCATTGGGTATATTTAGCGGAAGTATTTTTTCAAATCCTTCAATATCTATGGCTTTACGAACCTCAGCATCAGACATTTCTATCATTTGACTGCTCCAATCGAATAACATTAATTGATATTGAAGCAACCAAAGCATTTTTAACGGATGGGTGGGTGACATAATTACCATTTCCTCCGGTTCTTCTACAGAACCAAGTTTTATGTGAATTGTGTCTAAACGGTTCAATAAGTGAGTATTTAACAACAAATTGTTTACTTCGGCATCAGGAGCAGAATTTATAGCATCAGCTATTTTGTTTGTAAGTGCTTTGAATGACTCTGCATAATCAATAATCAACTGTTGAAATTGACTCAAATCAAGAATTTCAATAACTGATGTTGCATCAGTAGATGTTATGGCATGAAACAACTCACGTCTCGCATCAATAAATGAATTAAACTCTGTTTTGAAAACTGATAATTTAATTTTTCCAGTTATAAAATCGCTTTGTTCCAGATAACCTCGATTGAGAATATCAACATTCCAAACACCACAACTTAATGGGTCTTGCAATGTTTTTAGTTCTATTTCATAAAGCAAATCATTTAGTGCAATCTGATAGGTTTCTCTGGGATTAGTTTTTATGCGATACAATAGTTTTCGACCAGTTTCCCATCCCTGACTGACAATTTCAATTTCCTTCCTGAAACGATAAGTCGCTTTAAAGGTAGCTTCGGCAATATTTCTGATTTTATTATACCGTTTGGTTTCTCCACCTATAGTGTCGCTTTCTTCACCCCGCAAATAAAAAGGTTCGCTTATATCCTCTGCTATTTTAGCCTTGTTTTCATCCAACGCAACAATGCGAATATGAACCAACCATTCTTCACCCTGTTCCAATTCCACATCTTTAAATGGGAAGTTAACCTGTTCTGTTGTGCCTTTGGCTGTTTTGCGCTGCAATTCATTACTACCGTCTGATTCTTCATCACGTTCAAGTATGATAACAAATTGGGAAACCTTTGGAGTCTTTTTGGGATTTGTTTTCCATTTTACCTTCATTTTTGTATTGGTGGTTGCCACCAAATTATCGCCATCTAGGGTTAATCCGGTAGTTAATAGCGGATTCCCTTCTTTGTCGCGAAATGAATCGAGATAAACCTCAATTTGCTCTCCGGCAAGGTCTTTAAATTTCCATTTGTCGAAGCTGATTTTCTTCATCCAGTCAGCATCGTTCAATATGGTTTCAGTCCATGCATGAACCTTAACCTGATTACGATTGCGAAAAAATTCAAGCAAATGTGTTTTAATATCGTTGTGTTTGGGGTCAAGTCCTTTGTTTATTAAAACATCAATCGCAAGAAACATGGTTTTATCAGAATCACTTAAATTGTCAACGCATTCGCTGTTCCTCAGAATCCTCATTTGAGCATCTTCTGATTTTAAATTCAAGTCAGGAATAAGGTTGAGATAATGCAAATAACCACCAGCCGTTTCCCAAGTACAGCCATCTTTTTTAAGTGCGAGTAAATATTTCAATTGATTTTCAATCCTTTGTTTACGTGCAGCAGAAGTTTCCAGTACTGCTTTTATAATTTTCTGCTCATCTTCAGTAAATGAACTAATTATTGACTTTTTATGCTCGTTAAAAACTCCTGCCAAATCATATGCCTCGAATGTATGTATGTCGTAACTATCTTCGGCTGCTCCACGAAATCCCTGAGGTATAAAAATAACCAATACACCAAAATTTAAACGATTACGCAGCTCAATAAGCCGACCGCTTTCAATTTCAAAAGCATTTTCGGCTTTGGTTGCAAGCACATAAGCTTCAACGTCTTTTGCTTTAAGGTTAACATCGGAGTTGAGTTTACTACAGGCGTAATTCATTACCGGAGTGGGTAAATAATCTACCCTCAGGCAATGATTGCGTTGCTTTACCAATAGTTTTGCTTTTAAATCATTGAAAACTGCCTGTGCAATTTCTTCAAAAAATATTTCTTGCGTAATGGTTATCATATTGATGCTTTATTTGCCTGTTAATGCTTTTGTTAAAATTTCCTGTGCTTCATCTTCAAGTTTGATGGCTTCTGCTCTTAAATCATAAGCCTGACGTACTAAATCTCCGATTTCTTTTTGTGCTTCATTTGTGGGTATTGGAATTATTGCCTGACTTATTTGATCTTCGGTAATTTCATCAATAACAGAACCATGTTTGTATCTTAACAATTGATGATACCCATAATCAGATGAGAGAAATGCATATAAGTAACCTTGATCTATTTCGTTCTCAAATGGTACAACTCTAATTAAATGTTCTGAAGCAGCGAAGTTTTCGTAATTATTCCAAACAAATACAGTTCTTCCGAGCGTACCGGATCTTGTTATTAAAATCCAATTCTTCTCAATCAACATGTCATTTATATTGTTTGTTTCCGAATTTGAGATGTATTTCAAATCGGGCCTTATTTGTATAATATTTTTCCCTGATAGAAATGGGGTTCCATGTTCTTTTGCGACATAATTCCTTGTTGAGCGACTACCTCTAAAAGAGCAATCCGATAATTCATGTAATGCTTTATAACAATATGCATTTTGACGGATTCTTTTAAAAACTAAATCGGCCATCGGATTATAAAAATGTGCATCCAACCTATAATCAGAGGTAAATTCAGAAATGTTTACTTTACGAATTTCAACTTCTTTTTTTGGGTCAATGGTTTCTATTTCGGCTTCTGAGAGAAGGGGTAAATTGTTGTATTGGAGTACGAGTGAACGAGCATTTCTAAGCAAAGAATTTGCAGTTTCTCTATTTGTCTTAACTTTTTGAAAAGTGATATAAAAATATTGGGTAATATGACTATCTAAAACTGGTATGGGAATTTTATATAAATCATCTTCATAAATATGGTCGATAACTGCACCTGATTTTTTTCCTGTTATTAGACTATTGCCGTAATCACTAATAAAATAGAAATATAATAGTCCTATTAAATTTGGATTAAAAGGTACTACTCTTAGAGCATCTTCTGTAATAGCTAGTTCAATCAAATCATTATTGACATAAATGGTATTACCAATTGACCCTGACCGACTGATTAATAATGTATTTTCGGTGACCCTATAAATATCTAAATTTCGAGTTAAATCAATTGATAAAAATTTCTCTGGTATTGGTTCAACCATCATCATTTCCGATGTTGTTAAAAAACCAATTCCATTTTTACTGTTTTCAACTTGAAATCGCTTAAATATGCCAGGGAAAACCACAGTGGATAGTTTTGATAAAGGTTCAAATACAATATTCTTATCAAGATTAATATTTTTATTTTCTTCATAATATTCTGCATTTAGCCTAAAATCACCATCAAGTAAACTCAAAGAATTTGCATGAAAAGATTCCAATTTAAAATAATCTGTAATTAGGTTTGCCATATTATTTCTTATTTTTCGAAAACGTTTTTGCAACAATAGGCAACTCATCATCCACAATTCTACCAGTAGTTTCAACTGTTGGCATGAAGTCTATAATTGTTGATTCTGCGAATGGTTTATAAAGAGTCCTGTCAACAATCTCACGACCTTTTTCATCTTTCTTGTAAATAAAATTGCCTCTTCGATCTTTGCCAACCTTTTTTACGTTAGCCATAAAAATGTCGTACTGTGCCATTTGCCCGCTCATGCTTTCCATCAGTTTTTCCTGATCGCTCTTTCTGCGTAAAATTAATACGCTGGTTTGTGTTCCGGTGCGAGGCAAAAAGGTTTCAACCGGCAAATCAACACTTGCCAATATTTGACAATTTTGTAATATCCAATAACGAACAGAAGCATATCCGGGATTACTCAAAATGCTGTCGGGAAGTACAATGCCACATTTACCTGTGCCTGGTTTTAGCAAACGAATACATCTTTCAACGAATAAAACTTCGGGTTCCATAGCATTTCGCAAATTGGATTCCATTTGCCATTTGCCATCCTCGGTTTTGCTCCAACCATGTGCTAAATCATAATGTTCAAGAATTTCGCTACTGTCTATTTTAATTTTGGCACCAAATGGCGGATTGGCCATAACAAAATCCATTGTACCCAATTGAATTTTTTGCTGCACTTCTTTAGGCCATTGATTTGGGTCTTTCAAAGAATTGACCGAAAATAAACCGCCACGCCCATCATTATTCATAATCATGTTCATTTGGGCTGCTTTCACCAGATTGGCGTTAAAATCAGTACCGAAAATATTGTAGCCGGCTTCATGAATATCATCAAACAAAGCTTTTTCTTCGACTTCAGTCGGCTTATTTGGGTTTTTCCAAGATTGTTTATGTTTTTTGCGGAGTTTCTCGCTTATATAATTGAAAGCAATTACAATAAAACCTCCGGTTCCACAAGCAGGGTCGTAAATACGATCACCAGGATTCGGATCAAGCATTTTAACAGTCATTTTCACCACATTGCGTGGCGTGAAAAATTCCCCTTTAGTGCCTTCCAATGTAGGGCCAACAATGGTTTCGTAAGCCACTCCTTTAACATCAACCGAAGAATGGATAAAGTCGTATTTCTCCAATTGCGAAACAATGTAAGAAACGGTTTCTGCATTAAACACAATACCTTCTGCCTGTGCTTCAAACAAACCTGCAAATTCCTTTCGTTTTTTAACTTCCTTAAACAAGCCCTCTACACGGTCTTTTACTTCTTTTCTGCCATCAGCATCATTTCTTTCTTCCAAACTTCTGATTGCAAAACGAGGTCTGCCTCCATGAGTTTCATCTTCAATTTTGGCAAACAATAACTTCAAAAATTCCCAAAATATTTGTTCTTTGCTACCACCTTGGTTTGCATGAATATAATCGTGGCAACGTTTAAAAGCATAGAGAAGATTATTACCAGTTGCAACCCTTAGCCTTCGTCTGTCGGTTGTGTATATTGATGAAGCATCTTCACCTTTTCTTGGGAAATCATTTACAGGAAAAATATCAGTCTCAAACTTGGTTTTTTTCTTTTGAAAGAAGAGAGTTTCAATGCCATTCGTCCAGCAACCAAAATCAGATGTTGGCGTATCAACTAACCATTGTTCTAATTCCGTTGCTCCTGAATTTTTATCAGTTGGATTGGCCTTTGGGCTCGCAATAAGTATCAAAACATAAGGATTTTCTGTACCATCCAACATTACCGCAAGAGGTGCTTTTTTAACCTTTTGTTTATCACCCTCCCATATTTTAATTTTTAGGTCAACCTGAATATCAGCGATGGTGTAGTTGTATTCTTCAACCAGGGTTCGTTCAAAGTTCTGCCGAACTTGTTCCTGCTCTGTTTCTTTTACCCAACTGCCAGTAATATAATCAACAATTTTCCCATCCGGAATTTCGGTTTGAGTTATGTAATCAATACTTGGTTCTTCTGCTTTATTATTTTTATCAGTCATAAAATTAATTGTCTTTTATTTAATTACTTCTGGTTCTACTTTAAATCTTGGTTTTATCACCTGCGAATTTGAAGCATCGGAAAGGTCTGTGTAAAAACCTAATTGACGCAAGCGATCTTTTAAAGCCATGAAATTATTGTTTAATGCTTTTGCTGTTTCAGGACTATCAGACCCACCAGGTAATTCGTTGATATAAATTCCATAACGGTCTTTCAACCATTCAACAAAATGAACAATCGTTATAGGTTGTGTCTTAAATCCTCTCGGGTCGGCACTTACCACGGCTAACTGAACTAGTACCTCTAATAAAAGATTACCCAAAACATATTTCCTTTGTTTTCCTCTCCCTCCTTGCAAGAATCCGTCTTCTCTGTTCATATTACAAAGTCCCGCCATTAATTTTTTATGACGGGCAACAAGATTTTTCCAATTAGATTTATCATTGCAAAGTATCTCCACAAACTTATCAATAGAAGGAATATCCATTTTCAAAATTGCTTGTACATCAGGATCATCCTTTAAATCATCATCGTTAATTATGTCAGCTAATTTATATCCAAAGAAGCCATCAAGACTGGGATTAGCAAGATAGCCGCCAAGCTGTTCCAGAGTAGGATTAGAATTTCCCTGTGTTTTTGCAAATTCATTTAATTTGGCAAGTTTATAATGAGATTTAAAATAATGGTACATTTCATTGTAATGCTCATCTGTACATTTCTTCGCTAAAGAATCACAAAGTTTATCTTGTCCTAAAGTTAAATCAACAAATATCCCCGGTTGAAAATCGCATTTACAGAGTTTTGAAAAATCAGCTTCGTTTTGAATTGTCTTACAATTATTGCAACGCAATTTTTGTTTGTCAACCAATGAATTAATTTGGGCAAAAGATTTCATTGCAAACAAAGCAGTATGAAAATTAAAGAGAATAGTAAGATAACTAAATAACTCCCTGCGGGGAACAGAATCTTTATAAACCAGTAATTTAAGCGTATCAAATAAGAATTGTTTTTGATGTGCTTCGCAAATGAATTTATATTCTGGAACTAAGTTGGTATTTAAGGCTGGCCGATCAACACTAAAGCTATCTAGTAATCTTAGTAAAAACTGCGTTTCAATATCCAATCCGTTAAATTTCTCATCATCAACTACTAAATTAAATTCGCCAAGCCGTTTAGTGCCTTCAAGCAAGTAAGCCATCAAGAAATCATTATCACTTGCTACAGCAGTACCTTTAAAAACATTAAATAAAAAAATACTTATATCCCTGTCCTGGCTTCGAATTCTTGGATCAAGTAATTTTATCGTACTTAAATGCAAAGGCTTAAGATTTGAAATTCTTGGTCTCCCAACACGCCCTTTACCTTCAATCACAGTTGTTGCAAAATCAGAAACAATCCAGTTTTTCATTAACCGTTCTCTCACAGGATCATTAATGCCCTCAAAATGCGAAGCGTTTTCTTTTATTAATTCAACCAAACTTTCCGGATATAAAGTATCCTTATTTGTTTTTGCAATAATTTTCCCTTTAGTATGCAAAAGGACTAATAGCCTTACCACAGCCTGCTCAAAATTAATGTTATTAGCATCAAAAGGCATTGCTGTAAAATACCTAAAAGCCTTTTGTTTTCTATCTAGTGCCATAATCTGCGTAATTAAATTTTATTTAAAACTAGTTTGCCGTTCTCCGATTTCTCAAAAGAGTATAAATTTGAATCATCCTCTGTAAGGAATACTTTCATTGAACGCTTTGCCAATATTCTTCGTTTAAACATTTCGAGGTTTAAGAAGAAGGTCTGAATTTCAATTGATGTAGGAACATATCCTTCTTTAATTCTCATCAGAATTTCAAACAAGTCAATATTAATTTCAAGTGATGCTTTTTTATCAACATGTCTAAAAATAATATGATCGGGGAAAAATTCTATATAATTTGTTTGATTCCCCACTTGTGGTAAAGTAATTTCAAAATCAGCTGCTTTAAAACCATAAAAGGCTTTAGTTTGAGATTTTTTAGAACTACTACTGCTAATGCACACATTTTCGCTACCTATAATTTCGTTGTAAATCTTTTCGGATTTACTTATTGCAAGAACAATGTTATTTCTTAACCGATTTGAGCTATCTATTCCCGTTTTCAAATATTCCACAAATTCTGAGTAGTATTTGTATGGTAAAAATGAATAATGAGAAATATCAAATTGCTCATTCAAAAAATCATCATTTCCCTCAAAAAAGACTTTTCGTTTTATTGATGTTAAGAATAATTCAGCATTTGCTTTCCTTCCTTCATCAGTATCACTGGTTCCTTCGGGTTTATTTAAAAAATAATCTTCAATATAGGATAGATCAGGTTTTGATGTAATCTGACTTTTGTAGAACAATTTAGCAATTGACTCTGATTTTGGATTACTACAGTAAAGAAAGTTTTCAATTTTTGGAAGGGGCATATCTGCAACATCAATACTTCTCATGATAGCAACAATCCTATCTTGCTCTTGTCTATTAAAAGCTAAATTGTAATAAAACCTATCGAGCAAATTAATACCGTTATCAATATCTGATTGAATTTGATTGCATGTGTATTTGTTGAAAAGAATAAAGGAAATTAGAGACCGTATATCACGCATTGTGATATGCTTTTCTTTTTTCAAATAAATCGCAAGTATCAATTCTTTTAGTCTATTTTTAATAATTTCGCCAGCCTCTTTATCATTTAATGAACTGATATTATGCTTAATATAGCACTTGTCTACATATTCGCAGTTGGATGCTTCGCAAGGCTCCCAGAATTTCTGTTGATTCTTTTTATCCAATATTATTTCAAGCAAATGGTCTAATATAGAACTGGAATCATATACATCAACAATTGCTCTATTATTAAGATTAATAAATGCAAGGATATCAGGTAAATGGTAATTCTCAAATTCCAAGTAATGATGAACAAGTTTTCCCAACCAAGAATATTCTCTTTTACCGAGAATGAAATCTCTAAGTTTACCCTCATTAATGGCTATAATTTTTACAATTTTTTCATTGGGTTCATTTGATCCTTCAAATGGTTTAAAGAAATGTTTTAGCAGATCATCATTCTTTCTTCCATCAAAATCCTGACTGCCATCATATAGCGTTTCAAAAGCGAAACCGTTCATTTGAAATAAGCATCCGTTGTCAGTTTCAGAACTAAAATTAGCACCAAGCTTTTTTGCTTCATTTTCAATTAATTGAATAAATGCTGTTTTGCCGTCACCGGCATTTCCGGTCAAGACAACAAGTTTTTTCTTGCCTTCGAGTATATCAGCCTTTAAAGCGGTGTCTAATTTGGTAGGAATGTATGTTTTTTCATCCAAGCCTCTCGTCAAACCAGTACTTAAAAGGCTTTGTGAGTATATTTTCAGAAACTCGTCAACATTGTTATTGTAATTTTTCATTTTGTAATTATTTTTAAACAGCATTTACTAATTTGTGTGTCAGCAAGATTGCACTCTTTGACAAAGCTTTGGTTGTAGCGTTGGTTCGTGGGGCTTTGGCAATGTGTGCAATGTGGGTCGGCAGAATTTCAAAATTTTTGTGCGGTGGGTAAAAAAAATTAAAACACTTTTGGGTCGGCAATGAGTGTCGGGTTATTTGTCTGTCAGTTTCGTTTTTCATACCAAGTTTAATATTCCATTTTCATTGTCAATTTGCTGTGTCGTTGTCTTTTTTCCGCTTGTGCATAACGTCTAATTTACGAAACAAAGTTACAACATTCGTATTTATTAAATTTAGAACATTCGTATATTAATTTTAATTTTAATCTCTATTATTTTCATATGTCTCAATAAATCAATTAAATAAAATAATAAAACTAATTGAAAATATTTGCAATTACGAATGTTTTGCTAAATTTGCAAAAAAAAATACAAAACTATGCAAATTGAAACCTTATTAGTTGATTATGAAAGGAAATTAGCGCTTCAACGGTACAGCAAAAACACCATTCTTAACTATAAAAGCGCCGTAAAAGCTTTTTTACAAGTTGCAGAAAAAAAATTTAGCAGTCCTAATGAGCTTGGTGTGATTGAAATAGAAAAATATGTTTTTTGGAAAATAAATAAGCATGCTGTAAGCCATTCTTATCAAAGGATGATAGTGGCATCAATAGATAAATTTTATCAATTGGTGGTTGGCGTGGAATTGAACCTGAAACATTTGTATCCTTCTCGCAAAATACATTCATTACCGAAATATTTAAGTCTTGATGAAATAAAGAGAATGATTGATTTAACAACCAATCAAAAGCACAAGTGTATTATCAAACTCTTGTATGGGTGTGGGTTGCGTTTGAGCGAATTACTAAACCTGAAAATTACAGATATAAATTCTGGCAATATGGTTGTTCATATTCGAAATTCAAAAGGAAACAAGGATAGGGTAGTTATGCTCTCTAATCAATTATTAGAAGATTTGAGGAAATATTTCTTAGCATATAATCCCAAAGAGTATCTGATAGAGGGGCAGGGAGGCGGATTGTATTCTGAAAAAAGCGTGCAAACTGTAGTGAAAGATGCGGCTGTGAGAGCCGGAATCAAAAAGCAGGTAACGCCACATATGTTGCGACACAGTTTTGCAACTCATTTACTTGAGAATGGTACTGATATCAGATACATTCAGCAACTATTGGGACATTCATCTATCAAAACGACAGAGATTTACACGCATGTAACCGATGTTTCCAAATCAAAAATTAAAAGTCCATTGGATTTTTTGCAATTAACAGAGTTTATGTAGCAAATACTGCTTTGGGCGTTGAGCGAAGTCGAAACGCCCAATAAATGCTCATTTCGACTACGCTCAATGAGCAAATATTGCTTTGGGCGTTGAGCGAAGACGAAACGCCCAATGAACGAGTGTTATTGCTGGGCGTTGAGCGAAGACGAAACGCCCAATAAATGCTCATTTCGACTACGCTCAATGAGCAAATACTGCTTTGGGCGTTGAGCAAAGACGAAACGCCCAATAAATGCTCATTTCGACTACGCTCAATGAGCAAATACTGCTTTGGGCGTTGAGCGGAGACGAAACGCCCAATAAATGCTCATTTCGACTACGCTCAATGAGCAAATACTACTTTGGGCGTTGAGCGAAGACGAAACGCCCAATAAATGCTCATTTCGACTACGCTCAATGAGCGAATATTGCTTTGGGCGTTGAGCGAAGACGAAACGCCCAATGATCATCAATAATACACCACTTTTCATAAAACACTTCTGGGTCTCCAACAATAGGAATTCGCAATAATTTGTCATCAAAAATTTCATATGTACCTTGCCTTTTTATTTCTTTCCAAAGATTATTTACCTTGCGATATTTATTGTATTCATATCGCAAACCAATTGACCGAGATCATTAACTATAATAATTTGCTTAATAGCTGCAAGGTTTGGAAAAAATTGATCAACCAATTCTCATTTTTTATAGTATTTCATTGCATCAGGCATTATTTTCTTAATTCTGGCAATTCGATTTTGATCAGATGGATGCGTACTAAGATATTCCGGTGGCTTTGAGCCTCCCATTGCCGACATCCTTTCCCAGAATTCAATAGCTGCATTAGGATTATAACCTGCCATTGCCATAAATAATAATCCAAGATAATCAGCTTCGTATTCATGTGAGCGTGAAAAAGGAAGGCTTATGCCTACCGTTGAACCTATTCCATAGGCCGCCATAAAAAGTTGCTGTGTTTCGGCCGGTTTCTCAGCAAGAGCGACGGAAAGCGCCAGAGCGCCGGTTTGGATAAGAAGTCCCTGGCTCATACGCTCATTCCCATGTCGCGCTACAACATGAGCAATTTCATGCCCTATGACTACAGCCAGTCCTTCAACGGTTTTGGTGTAAGGCAAAATACCGCTGTAAACCACTATTTTACCACCAGGCATCGCCCATGCATTTGGTGTATTATCTTCTATCAGGTTATACTCCCACTGGAATTCGGAGATACGACTCCCAAGGCCGTTTTGTCTGAGATAATTTTCGGCAGCAGTCGCAATCTTACTTGCCACATCCTTTACCATACGTCCTTCAGCAGTATTTTGGGCTACTTTATTCTGCTTCAAAAAATCGCTATAAGCCGTCAGGCTCATTGCCACTAATTCCGACTCGGGCAAAAGATTGAGCTGCTTACGATTAGTTAACGGCACACTTGAACAAGAGTATAAAAACAGCATAAACGCTAATGCAACAAAAACAACTCCGGATTTAAAAAATGCAGATGACCTCATTTCTAATATTTTTTGGCAAATATAGATTTTTCTCTCTTTTCAGTATTAAATAACACCACCGTTAAAATAGAACTTAAAAACCTAATTTAAGGTTTGATAACTACGTCCCCATCAATATTTGCCTGCCCGTTTCCAGTTGCCAAAAGGATTATTATAATTAGAAAAAAAAGGCCAAGCCGATAAATGTTTATCCCCAATTAATCAATAAAAAGTCCATTTTTACTGAACTATTGATTTTATGAGGCCAATCTTAATTTAATCTTTTTGGCGGTGTCTCACAAGTACCCAACTGCTGTTTTTAAGTTACATATTTGTTTTAAGACAGCCCCATTACAAGCGCTTTACCGTTTACGAACTTACCAATGAGTAAATTGGGTTTATTCTGTTTCAAAACATGAAGTTTCACTCTTTTTCGTTCCTATTAGTAAGCGCTAATAATAATCAAACACACGATTGGAGCATTGTTGACAGCTATACGATTTTGGGCAAAGAGTCGGTTATGGTCTGGGACTGAGAAGATACTAACGAAAAGACTGTCGGCCCTGATTTGTATTTCGCTGTAATATCCAACGGGAATTATATTAGCACGCTGAAACTTATTAAACAATAAAAACTAATTTTGCTGCCAGATAATCTGTAATAATATTTCATGAATATAATTGTAACAGGAGCCAGCAGGGGAATAGGTTATGCACTGGTAAAACAATTCGCATCAACCAATAATTCATCCATTTTAGCTGTTGCACGAAATGGCAAACAATTGGCTAAACTGTCCGAGGAGTGTAAAAAGATAAATTCCTCTTCCGATGTTGCAATTATGCCACTCGACCTTAGCAAATCGGGCGCATCTGATATTGTTGTGGATTGGGTCGTCAAGTCAAAAAATAAAATTGACATTCTGATCAACAACGCCGGACTACTGATAAATAAACCTTTCGTGGAATTAACCGAAGATGACTTCGACAATCTTTTCCATACAAATGTTAAATCTGTTTTTTGCTTAAGTCAGGCTTTAATCAATCATTTCAACAATCCCGCCCATATTGTTAATATTGCAAGTATGGGTGGTGTTCAAGGTAGCGTTAAATTTTCGGGATTGAGCCTTTACAGCGCCTCCAAAGGCGCAGTAGCAATATTGACGGAGGCACTGGCTGAAGAGCTGAAAGAGAGGAATATTAAAGTTAACTGCTTGGCATTTGGAGCAGTACAAACCGAAATGTTTGCCGAAGCTTTCCCGAAATATAACGCCCCGCTTCAACCTAAAGAGATGGCAGAATTCGTTGCAGATTTCGCTAAAAAAGGAGGTCATTTTTTTAATGGCAAAATCTTATCCGTTTCAACATCCACACCTTAACCAACTTACTCAATAATTCTAATTCATGTCGCAAGAATTAATTTCTCATAAAGGATACATCACGGAGATTGAACAAGATTTAATTAGGATATCTATCATCGCCGAATCTGCTTGTAGTGGTTGCCATGCAAAAGGTTTCTGCAGTGTAGCTGACACACAAGAAAAAATTATTGAGACGCCAAACCCAAAAACTAATATTTACAAAATTGGCGATCAGGTAGAGGTAACATTAAAGAAATCACACGGACTGAAAGCAGTATTTTATGGTTATTTCTTACCATTTATTTTAGTAATCATCAGTTTGCTAATTATTTACAAGATCACTAAAAATCAGGCGGTTGCAGGACTTATATCGCTAACCATCCTGATTCCTTACTACATAATACTTTATTTTCTGCGAAAAAAAATGAAATCTTCATTTTTATTTGCAATAAAGCACTAAACAAACATTTTTTTACTTTGTTAGCTACAAAGTCATGATACAGGATATTGACAAATTATTGTTCTTATTATTATATTAAAAACCATTATTGATGAAAAATCTGTTTTTATTGCTTTTTTTAGCCTTTGGACTTGGCCTGTGTTCATATTCTCAGGAAACATTGTCCCCTAAAATTATCCGTAAAGCCTATTATGCTGATAAAACACCACCATTAAGAGAGATGACAATTATTTTGCCCGGCGAGCGACAAAGAGAATGGAAAAACAGCGAAATCGGTAATCCATCCATAAAAATGATTCCTCCAGCGCCTAAAACACCTGTTGTTTATGAAAACCTTCAAGAGACAACCGGCATTCTGGGCAGTCGTGGACCGATAAAAAGCATTCCCGGTATAGGAAATGTAAATGGAGTTTATCCTCCCGACACTGATGGAGCTGTTGGGCCGGATCATTATTTTCAAATGATCAATCTCTCTTTTGCAATATGGGATAAAAACGGCACCAAGCTATATGGCCCGGTTGATAACAGCACCTTGTGGGAAGGCTTCATCGGTGCATGGACAGGCTCAAACGATGGCGACCCCATTGTACTTTATGATGTAAATGCTGACCGTTATGTCGCTTCACAATTTGCAATAGAACGGCCTAATGGTAAATCTTATCAGTTAGTAGCTATTTCGGCAACAGGCGATCCTTTAGGTGAGTATTACCGCTATGCTTTTGAGTTTGACCATTTTAACGATTATCCTAAGATGAGCACCTGGCATGATGGATACTACTGTACTTTTAACTTCTTTGAATCAGGTTTTATCGGTAGTGGTGTAGCAGCTTTTGAACGAGACAAAATGCTTGTTGGCGACCCCGACGCAGGAATGATATTTTTCGGCTATTTTCCAGACAAATTTAGTCTGTTGCCAAGTGATGCAGAAGGCCCTATGCCGCCGGCAGGCGCCCCCAATTATATTGCCACCATGAACGCCTTCGGCAACAAACAATTTGAAATTTATGAGTTTAACGCCGATTGGAATAATCCTTCGAATTCAACCTATCAGTTAGGAGTATCTTTAAATCCAGGCAATTTCAATTCCGAGATTTACGGAATTCCTCAGCCAGGCACAAGCTCAACGTTAGATGCATTAAGCCAAATGTTAATGTTTAGGCTTCCCTATCGTAATTTTGGCAGTTATGAAGCTATGGTAGCCAACCATACAGTTAATGTAAACGGACGTGCCGGTATTAAATGGTATGAGTTTAGAAAAAATAATGGGGAGGACTGGTCAATATATCAGCAAGGGGTATATGCTCCAAACGACGGGCTACATCGCTGGATGGGTAGTATAACAATGAACGCAGCCGGAACTATAGCGCTCGGCTATTCCGTTTCGGGTAGCAACGACGTTTATCCTTCTATTCGCTATACCGGTAGGCCTAAAGATGCACCATTAGGACAGATGACCTATGACGAAGTAGAAGCGCAAACAGGTTTTGGATCACAAACACAGATAAGCCGCTGGGGCGACTACTCTTGTATGAATGTTGACCCAGTGAACGACTCAATATTTTGGTTTACAAATGAGTATATGAATTATAGCTGGAAGACAAGAATCATAGCTTTCGACTTTGCTCCTATTCAGTTACCCGAAGCTTATGCCGGCCCTGACGGATATGTTTGTCAAGACACTTTTTATTATGTCAACGGAGTAGCACAATATGCACAATCTTGGAAATGGACAACGTCGGGCGATGGTTTTTTCGTCGCTCCAAATAATTTATATTCACCTTACCTACGTGGTAACCAAGACCTCCAAAATGGATATGCATATCTAATTCTCACCGTAAACGGTTTTGAACCAAATCTAACGGCTAAAGACAGTCTGCTATTAACTATCACCTATCGCCCAACGGTATTTGCAGGGAACGATACCGTTATCCATACAAGTTCGCTCTACCTTACGAATCCTCAGGTAACAAATGCAGCATCTATAGAATGGGCTACTGATGGAGACGGTTTTTTTGAAAACCCAGCCGATTTGCAAACAATATACACACCTGGAAAAGGCGATCTGGATGCTGGTCAGGTAAAGCTAACTCTTAACGCAGCCCCATTAGCGCCCTGTTCCTTCGGTAATTCAGACGCTTTAAACCTATATTTTGATCCAACGATAAATGTCGGGGAGCCAATCGTCAAACCAACCACTACTATCCTTCCTAATCCAAGTTCAGGAGTATTTACAACAAATCTCACAGGATATTCCAAAGATACAGAGATACGGATTTTCAACATGGAAGGTGATCTCATTTTCACTGAATACATCACTTCAAACAGGCTTAATAATGGCCTTAGGCGAGATTTTGATTTCCGATACAAGACAAAAGGAATATATGTCCTTAAAATCACTTCGGGAAATCAAACGCAAAGCCATAAAGTGGTTATTCAGTAATACTTTCCACATAAGCATTAAGAAAAAACAATATCAAAACTCCTCTAAACCTCTTTTAGAGGTAATAGTTTAAAGTTTTTATCCTTTATTGATAATGCAAATATGAAAAATAATGAAATTCTCAACCAATTTCATTATACTTGCAATCAAAATATGACATCATGACTTATGATCCGGCAATTATCCGAACACTTAACTTCAACGAGCTAATCAAGCCAATCGAAGAGTTAAGAAATTGCAGGATTTGCCCTCGCAACTGTGGAGCAAACCGTTTCAGTAACAAATTGGGTTATTGCAAAAGCAATACATCATTTTACATATCATCAATCTGTATCCATCGTGGTGAAGAACCGCCAATTAGTGGTAAAAACGGCATCTGCAACATATTTTTTGGCCATTGTAACCTGCAATGTATCTATTGTCAAAATCATCAAATAAGCATGAACCACCTCAAAAACGCAGCACATCAAATGTCGCTGCAAGAGACGCTGTTAGAAATAATAATGTGCTTAAATGAGGGCTGCAAAGGAGTAGGTTTTGTATCGCCAACACATTTCGTACCTCAGGTAAAAATAATCATCAACTCCTTACGAACGTTGAATATCAAACCTACATTTGTTTATAATAGCAACGGTTACGACAAAGTGGAAACACTTCGTACGCTTGAGCCATATATTGATGTTTATTTACCCGACTTTAAATATTCGGATCCGGAATTATCAAAAAAATATTCGGATGCCGAAGATTATACAAATGTCGCTCTGGCCGCGTTGAAAGAGATGTACCGTCAAAAAGGCTCTACTCTGCTACTTGATGAAGATGGCGTGGCAATACACGGGATTTTAATCAGGCATCTTGTACTACCCGGCCATGTACAAAACAGTATTGATTCGCTCCGCCATATAGCCGATAATCTTTCTACTTCAATGCACTTATCATTGATGTCGCAATACCATCCTACTCGATTTGTAAATTCAAAACTTCCTATTAGCCGTACTTTAAATGACAACGAGTACCGGCAAGTTATCGAAGAGTTTTACAATTTGGGTTTTACAAAAGGCTGGTTACAGGATTTAGAGAGTTATAACAACTATCTGCCTGATTTTGATAAAAACCACCCTTTTGAAAGTTAAACCTATTAATGGTTCTATTACTTCTTTAACAGATCAAAATATTTGATTTTCCAAAGAGAAAAAGAAAGCTTTTTAGAGAACGCTTAATCAGTTTTAAATACACTTAGTTACTCGCTATTGATAAGCGCTGATTTAGGAAAATCTTATTTTTGGCAAACGATTAATAGAAATAATATGAGACTAATAAAAAGAGTGATATTATTCTTTGTAGCCTTTATGGCTTTTTCAGTGTTGACAAACTGTTCAAAGAAGGATAAAACATTAAAAATAGCCATCTCCCACATCAGTAATTCGCCTGATAAGAACAACTATATTAAATGGCTCAGATCATTTGCGCCAGAAGCCGAGCTATTTGTAATGAACAAAATGTCGGATGATTCCATGATAATGGTTTTCGGCAAATGCCATGGATTGCTGTTAACTGGAGGCGAAGATATCTATCCAAAATGGTACGGACAAGAGCAAGATACATCAAAATGTGGCAGCTTCAATATGAAGAGAGATACTTTGGAGTTTTATCTTTTAAAAACAGGCATCAAACGCAAAATGCCATTACTTGGGGTCTGTCGTGGGCATCAACTAATAAATGTTGCTATGGGCGGAACATTATACGTTGACCTACCTTCGGATATTAATTCAAATGTGAATCATCGCATTGAAGATTGGCAAAACTGCTACCATGATGTTCAGATTTATGATAATGGGTTGCTTGGGAAGATCAGTAAAATTGATATTGGTGAGGTAAACAGCAATCATCATCAAGCTGTTAACCGCCTTGCGGAAGGACTTAGAGTACACGCTATCGCAAATGACGGAGTAATTGAATCAATTGGATGGACCGATACAATAAACAAACCATTTATGCTGGGAGTGCAGTGGCATCTGGAACGTATGGATACAACCAGCGCACTATCAACACCTATTATAAGAAAGTTTATTGATGAAGCAACAAAATATAAAGAGAGACCATTATGGAAAAGGCTATAATTATAACAGGAGCGGCCGGTTTTATAGGTAGCGTACTCACTGGAAAACTAAACCAAACAGGGGAGAAGAATCTTATTCTTGTTGATGATTTTTCCAGAAAAGAGAAAGAGCAAAATATTGAAAATAAAGATTTTATTCACAAAATACATCGTGATCACTTTTCCGACTGGTTAGATGAACATGGTCAAAGGGTAGAGTTTTTATTTCATATAGGAGCACGTACTAATACTGCCGAGTTTGATGTAACTGTTTTCAACAAGCTCAATTTAGGATATTCTAAAATGATTTGGGAGAAGTGCGTACATCACAAAATCCCCCTTATTTATGCTTCCTCAGCTGCCACTTACGGAATGGGTGAACTTGGTTATGACGATCGTCACGAGATCATCCCTAATCTCAAACCACTGAATCCTTATGGCGAATCAAAAAATGAATTCGACAAATGGGTTTTAATGCAAAAGAGCGTGCCGCCATTTTGGGCAGGATTTAAGTTTTTTAATGTTTATGGTCCTAACGAATATCATAAAAACAGAATGGCATCTGTTATTTTTCATACTTACAACCAAATCCTGAAAAATGGCAAAATGCTTCTTTTTAAATCGCACCACCCTGATTTTGAGAACGGAAAACAAATGCGCGACTTCGTTTATGTAAAAGATCTGGTTAACATTTTGATTTGGTTTATGCAAAACAAACCCACTTCAGGAATTTATAATCTTGGTACAGGCAAAGCGAGAACATTCCTTGATTTAGTTAATGCCGTGTTTGATGCAGTAAATATTGAACCGAAAATTGAATTCATTGATACACCTTTGGATATTAGGGATAAATATCAGTATTTCACACAAGCTAATATGGTTAAAACTATAGGAACAGGTTACAAAAAGCAGTTTTTCTCTTTGGAAGAGGGAGTAAACGACTACGTAAAAAATTATCTTATTGATCAAAGGTTTTTTTAAACTGCGATAGAATATTTTTAATTTACATAATAGAAATTGTACTATTACAGACACATAAACGTTATAGAATCAATAATTTAGCCTAAAAAGATTTTCTATTAATTAATTCTGGATCAATTTTTATGATGTGTAATTAATTTTTTCCGAAATCATTTGTACATTTGTCGGGATTATACTTTATTAGTAAGGGACATTCAAGCAAAAGAAAAACTATGAAACACTTAACTTCTTCTTTTCTGTTTCTTTTATTTCTTTTAATACTTTTTAAATATCCCATTCATGCTCAGATCCTCACCGACAGCAATCTTCCGATCGTTGTAATAAATACCGATCTTGACCCAAACACCGGCCAACCGCAAATTATCCCCGATGAGCCCAAAATACCGGCTACCATGAAGATCATTTATCACCCCGACGGATCGCGAAACTACCTGAGCGACATTAACAATCCGGAATTCCTTAACTACGACGGGCGGATCGGAATTGAAATTCGAGGAACCACATCACAAGCGCCTGATAAAAAACCTTATGCCTTACACACATTGAAAGATGACGACTCAACGAAATATAATGTAGAAATACTCGGCCTTCCTAAAGAAAACGACTGGATACTCAATTCATTTGCTTTCGACCCATCCCTCCTAAGAGATGTCCTATCCTACAACCTATCACGTAAAATGGGCAATTGGGCTTCTAATTGTGTTTATTGCGAATTAATGGTAAACGATGACTATAAAGGACTTTACATTTTTTCGGAAAAGATTAAAATAGACAAAAACCGAGTGAATTTAGTTAAGCTTACCACGACTGACAATGAGCCACCGGAAGTTACAGGTGGTTACATTTCCAAAGCCGACAAGCAAACGGGAGGAGACCCTATAGCATGGGAAATGCCATCTTACACAGGGCCGTATAATATGGTTTATTATATTCACGATCAGCCAAAACCAGATATCATTACTAATGATCAGCACATTTACATACGGAACTATTTTTTTGCATTTCAAGAAGCAATGGACAACGGGAACAATTCACTCATAAATGGTTACCCTTCAATGATAGATGTTCCTTCATTTATTGATTTTATGATCAGCAATGAATTAGCATCCAATGTAGATGCCTATCTGTTTAGTACTTTTTTTCATAAAGACAGAAGCGGCAAATTACGCGCAGGCCCTATATGGGACTTTAACCTTACATACGGCAATGACCTAATTGTGTGGGGATTGGATAGAAGCAAAACTGACGTTTGGCAGTTCGACTATTGTAACCGTGGTTCGAAATTCTGGCAAGACCTGTTCGATGATTCGACTTTTAATTGCTATCTTACAAAACGGTGGCACGAGCTTACTGCTCCAGGATGCCCGTTAAATTATCTAATGATTAAAACCCAAATTATTGAGATAGTAGAATTAATCGCAGAAGCCGTGTTAAGAGAAAATTTGAGATGGGGTAACATAGGTAATTATGCTCAAAACATTAACGACCTAAGAATCTGGTTACAAGAAAGAATTGCATGGTTAAATGAAAACCTTACCAATTATCAAAATTGTGCTGACCCCGAAATTCCAGCGCTCGTAATAAATAAAATCCATTATCACCCAAAATCTGAATCAGGTTTCGATGAAGACGACCTGGAGTTTATCGAAATTATTAATTACAGCAACGAGACTGTTGATCTCACTGGTATTTACCTTAGGGAACTTGGTATCAGTTATAATTTTCCCAACAATTCTTATGTAAATGCTTATGAATATATTCGTCTGGCAAGCAATGCCGACATTTTTGAACAATTCCACGGCTTCCCACCATTTGGGCAATATACACGTAACCTTTCCAACAAAACACAGAAACTTTTATTATGCGATGCCTTTGGAAATGTAATTGACGAGGTGCAATATTCTGATTCATCCCCCTGGCCTGAGGAAGCTGATGGCCATGGCCCATACCTCAGCCTCATAAATCCTGAACTTGACAATAGCCTCGCCGAAAGCTGGACTACTTCATCCGATCCTCTTCTCGGTTTATCAAAATTGACTTACAATCCAAACGTTTCGCTTTTCCCTAATCCAACATCTGATTTTTGCATAGTGGAAAGTGATCAAATAATAACAAATATCAAACTTGTAAATGTTTCCGGTAGAACTATAGAAGAAATACGAAATGTTAATTCTACCTTTATCACACTCCAAGTTTCAGACATTGACCCGGGTTTTTATATTCTAAATACGGAATTTGCCCACGGTCTCAGAAGTAGCTCCAAACTTATAGTTTACAAAAACAGATAAAAATCCAGCCGTTTAGTAATATCTGTAGCTTTTTACCTCTCCGATATGTTTTGCAAGGCGAACCACCTGGCAAGAATAACCATACTCATTGTCGTACCAGAGGTACACTATCACAGTTTTACCGTCTTCCGAAACTTTGGTTGCAGGTGCATCGAAAATGCAGGCGCATGAATCGCCAATACCATCGGAAGATACAAATTCCGTTGATGTACTATATCTTATCTGCTCGATCAACTCCCCTTTCAAAGCTGCTTTTAGGAAAAAATTATTGACCTCTTCAACTGTTGTCTTCTTTTCAGTATCTATTGTCAGGATTGCTAATGACACATTGGGGGTAGGCACTCTTACAGCATTTGAAGTTATCTTTCCTTTGAGGCTTGGTATTGCTTTTGCTGCTGCCGAACCTGCTCCGGTCTCAGTAATAACCATATTTAAAGGCGCTGACCTTCCACGACGTGATTTTTTATGGAAATTGTCCAACAGGTTCTGATCGTTAGTATAGGCGTGTATCGTCTCAAGATGGCCTTTTACAATCCCCAGCTCATCAGTCAAAACCTTAAGCCCTGGCACAATTGCATTAGTTGTACATGAAGCAGCAGAATAAATAGTTTCCTCTTTTACATTTAGTGAATTCTGATTTACTCCATACACAACATTCGGGATATCGCCTTTGCCGGGAGCAGTTAGCAATACTTTGGCTATACCTTTGGCCTTCAAATGACGACCTAATGATTCCCTATCGCGAAATATTCCAGTATTATCTATCAACAAAGCATCCTTGATACCGTAAGCTGTATAATCCACATCCTCAGGATTACTGGCTGCAATCATATGTATAACATGACCATTTATATACAGACACTTATTATCAAGGTCTTCTTTAGCTACACCACGAAAAGCTCCATGAACTGAATCATTTCTGAAAAGTGAAATACGTTTTTTAATCTCTTCCGGTGTATTGCCACGGGTAACTATGGCTCTTAAGCGCAATTGTGATCCGTTACCGGCAATCTGTATCAGCTCGCGTGCCAGCAACCTGCCTATTCGCCCGAAACCGTACAGAACAACATCCTGAGTCTTCGTACTACGCGGAACTACTCCAACAAATGCCTTCAATTTGTCTAAAACAAATTCATTAACATCCTTATATTTGCCCTTATCATCGGTCCATTCCGAATTCAAACGACCGATATCTATTCGTGCCGGTGCAATATTATTCACCAAAATTGCCTTGGCAATAATTAATGAATCCTGAATACGAACAGGCTTGTTTAAAATAGCTTCAGCTCTGAGGTGCTTGTTCAAGATTTTACCAGGCCCACGATCAATTAGTTGACTTCTAAGGCATATCAACTCTATTGACTTCTCAAACCACAATTTACCTAAAACATTGATGAACTCAATTGCCGCTTTTTCGTCATCAATCCATGTCTTTAACGACTGATCAAATGTATTCATAGTTTCTCATTTAAATTATTAAATTAATTAACTCTTAAAATATTTCTACTACAATGGTTTTTACACTTTTTTATGCAAGGCAAATATAAACAATTTATTATTGCGATCACGATTATTTAATAAAAAAACCGCATAGTAGCTTTTAGTCTCTGCTATGCGGCAATAAATAAGTTAAAACTCTGATATTATCGCATATCAATAATGTAAAATCCAGGGAATTCCTTTTCACTAAAACTAAATGACTTTTCGTTTACCTGTACATTTGTTTCAAATTTAGTGATTTGATAGGTGTATTTACTTCCATTACGATCAAAAATCTCGATTTGATAAAGTTGCATTTTATCTTTTTCGATAAAAAAGTGTACTCTATCGTAAGATTTCTTTTGGTAGGGGGTAAGCTCTAATCCATACACATTTTTACCGTGTAATGAAGTAACTTTAGGTAGTAATTTCGATTTGTACTGCTCATTGTAACTTGTTAAAAGTTTAGTAGGTGTAAAAACGTCATCATTTTCCGAGACGTCGTTCACTTGAACTTCTTCTGCATCGCTTATCACCGTCCAGAGAGTTTTGCCGTCAGAAATTATTGTTTGACCTGCTACCTCTACCCTGTAACTATCATCACTGACAACTGCCTTTCCAGTTGTTGTTTCATTGATGTTAGCCTCAGGATTTTCCATTTTATAAATAAACTCCAATTTCATGGATTTATAGGATTTAGTCTTGCTGATGACTTCATCCAATATCTCTGAAGCTTGTTTATCGCGCGATTGTGCAAAAATGAATGCTGTTTGAAAAACCACAAAAAATGGTATCAGCCATAAAACCAAGTTTCTCATAATTTTTTTCGGATTATAATTTATTGTTCATCTCGCTCAATAACTGTTCCAATTCTAACTCCGACTTTATAATAACTTCACGTGCTTTACTACCTTCAAAAGGCCCAACGATACCTGCCGCTTCAAGCTGATCAATAATCCTTCCTGCACGGTTATATCCAATTTTCAGTTTCCTTTGCAATAAAGAGGTAGAACCTTGTTGCGTTTGTACTAAGATTCGAGCAGATTCTTCAAAGAGTTGATCTTTTTCTGTTGGGTCGAATTCGGTTATATGTTCATCTTGCTCGTCAGCAAATTCAGGAAGAAGGTATGCATCCGGATAAGCCCTCTGCGAGCCAATGTATTCAGTAAGCTTTTCAATTTCTGGAGTATCAATAAATGCACATTGCAGGCGTATCAGATCACTACCTGTTGAGAGTAGCATATCACCTCTTCCTATCAACTGATCAGCCCCTCTGCTATCGAGGATAGTACGTGAATCCACTTTGGAAATAACCCTAAAAGCTACGCGAGCCGGAAAGTTGGCTTTTATTGACCCGGTAATGATGTTTACCGAAGGCCTTTGTGTGGCGATGATCAGATGAATTCCAACAGCACGTGCAAGCTGGGCCAGGCGGGTAAGAGGAATTTCAATCTCTTTGCCGGAAGTCATGATAAGATCGGCAAACTCATCTATCACCAAAACTATATAAGGCATAAAATGATGACCATCATTAGGATTAAGCTTGCGCTCAAGAAACTTTACATTGTATTCTTTTATGTTCCTAACCTGAGCATCCTTAAGCAATTCGTAGCGCGTATCCATCTCAATGCCAAGCGAGTTTAAAGTACGCACTACTTTTCGTGTATCAGTTATGATTGCCTCCTCCGAATCGGGAAGTTTGGCAAGATAATGACGCTCAATTTTGGAAAAAAGAGTCAACTCAACCTTCTTAGGATCAACCATAACAAACTTAAGCTCAGCAGGGTGCTTTTTATAAAGCAGTGAAGTAATTATAGCATTAAGCCCCACTGACTTACCCTGACCGGTTGCACCAGCCATCAAAATATGAGGCATTTTGGCAAGGTCGGCAATAAAAACTTCATTAGAGATCGTCTTTCCCATCCCAAAAGGCAACTCTGCTTTACTGGCTTGAAACTTTTCGGATGCAAGTACCGATTTCATTGAGACAATATCGGGATGCTGATTCGGTACCTCAATACCTATTGTCCCCTTACCAGGTATGGGAGCAATAATTCTGATCCCAAGAGCCGACAAGCTTAATGCGATATCATCCTCAAGATTCCGAATTTTTGCAATCCTGACTCCAGGCGCTGGAATGATCTCGTAAAGCGTTACTGTAGGGCCAATTGTTGCTTTAATCTTTACTATGTCAATACCATAATGATTCAGCGTAGCTACTATCTTTTGTTTATTCTCCATCAACTCTTCGTTTTGCACGTTGAGCGTATCCCCGCCATAATCATTTAACAAATCAAAAGTCGGAAACTTATAATGTGGCAAATCCAAGCGTGGATCATAAAGGCTATCCACACCATACCTCGATTTGATTACCGGTTTGTCAGATTTCGATAAATCACTTTTTCCTTCTTTTTCAGTCAAATCTCCGTTTGCATCAGTATCGGGCAAGACAACAGGATTTTCTATTGTAAAATCAACCTCGCCCACATCCCTTGTCTTTACATCTTTTTCTGGAACATCTAAATCAATCTCAAGAGTATTAAATGGTGAATCCACATTATCCGATTTCGAAGCATCACTATTCTGACCAAAAGGTTGTTGAGTTATTGGTTTAAATGTATTTCCGGATAACTTCCCCTTCTCTTTCGAATCATCAATATCTTCGTTGTTTTCATCTTCTTCATCCTTTACTTCATAATCCTCAAGATTATACTTATCGCCTCTGCCTCTGATTTTTTCCACCCCATCTTTTTCCTCTTTACCATCTTTTTCTTTTTTCTTTTTTCTTCTAATATTTAAAAATGAAAATTTTACATTAAAAAGACTAAAAAAACCAATTAAAATAAGGAAAACTATAAGTACAAAGAGAAGCGCTATGCCTGTGCCTGGTTTCCCAAGGTAGGTAACTAACCATTTTTCAACAAAAATACCGAACACTCCGGGAAAGATCCCATCCATCACCTGCGGTATTAAATAGGCAAAAGTTGTAGGAAACCACAATAATCCAATAATCAACATCCTGGAAATTCTCCATAAACTAAAACCTACCTTAGGAAAAATAAGCTTAATGCCGGCTAAAAATGTAAAAATTAATATCAGGAAAGATGCAACACCAAAACCTTGTTTAACAGTATAATACGCACTTATTGCTCCTAATTTTCCCATTAGGTTATGAACAACAATCCCCCTGTCGGTAAGAATCTGCCATAGGCTTTCATTAAAAATCTGATCGTCGAACTTCCATGTATTCAGATACGAACCGAAAGCAACGCCGAGATAAACAGACACAAGCGCTAACAATACACCAAGGATCTGGCCGTATTTTCGATTGCGATAAAAAGGGGTACTGGAGGTCCTCGGCCTTCTTCTCCTCGAACGTCGGGCAGAACCCGATGAATTTTTTTGATTCTCTGCTTTTAATTTGTTGCTCTTAACTGCCATGCTGAATTAATCTGTGTTCTTTGGCAAAAGTAATAATCTAATCCAAAACGCTCTTTTAATCCGTCATAAAATATAATCTTACTGATTACAGAAAAAACTATCGTGGATTTTAGGCCACTTTTCAAATTAACAGACAATACAACCCCTGAAATCAACTTCTCCATTAAACAGGTGTGTTTGGATGGTTTCCAAGCCGTTGATTAATGTCTTTAATATCCCTTTTTATCTCACGGATGCTTTCTATCATTTCATTTTCTGCCGGACGTTCTTCCGGCAATTCGGCGCAGATGTAATGCACAAACCGCCACACCTCTCTGATCTCATTCACATGTATGCTATAAGGCAGATAAATAGGATTGAGCGAGTGCAATCGTAACAAACCGCTCTCAGCAATCATATTTTCGACCACTTTAAAAAGTATGCCCTCATTTAGGGTAAGAATAATATAGGCCTGACGGTTACGGATTAATTCCCAATTTTGCACAAACTCGCCTGTAACCCAAGATCCGTGGGGTATTGGCAACATCGAATCGCCATTTATCTGAAAAGTTCGATACTTTTTATCAGCAGAGAGAAACGGCAATTGAAACGTGGGCAAAATACGTATGTACTCCGGATCGGCAAAGCCACTGGAATAACCTGCTTTTGCTTTTTCAGAAACCAATTCTATGTTCTCCTGATTATCGGTATCAACTGTGGTGGTTAGTACCCGCAAGTTACTGCCTCGAATAAAAATATCATAGCCGTTCTCAAGCTGCCACAACTGGCTCTGCGAAAGTTTGGACAAATCCACCCTTATCAGTGTGTCAATAGCAACTCCAAAATAATCCGAAATCGCTACAAGCATATTAATACCCGGATAGGCCACCTGATTTTCGTAATTGTTGAACGTAGAACGTGGAATGCCTAATGCAAAGGCCAGATCGTCCTGAGTACGCCCTTTATATTTTCGTAGGAGCTTAATATTAGTGCTTAAATACATAGAAAAATTTGTTTGATGTTAAAAAATAAAAGACCTCAATCTATTAATCCAAATTAAACGTTGATAATCAGTATAATAGAAGCTGTGCCAAAGAAACACTAATTAGAAATATGCCGCTTAAAATCAGTGGGTCAGCTCAAAAAACTTTCTATTGATTAATTCGGATTTAAAAATAATTGTTATCAGCATTTTTTATATGATTATTAAATAATGATTATTTTGTCGGCAAATTTATGTTTATTTTTTAATCAAAGAATATTTTTAACAAAAAAATATAATGAGCAATTGGCAACAATATGAAACTCAACCTATTTTAGAACTAAATAATGACGAATTAAACGATCGTCGTACTGTTGTACATTTCGATCTCGACACTTTTTTTGTCTCTGTCGAAAGGCTGTTAAACTCATCGTTAACGGGCAAGCCTGTGATTGTTGGCGGCGTCTCCGACCGAAGTGTGGTGGCAGGCTGTAGCTACGAAGCAAGACGTTTTGGCGTACATTCGGCCATGCCCATGAAACTCGCCCTCAACCTATGTCGGGATGCCATTGTAATTCGTGGCGACATGGAGCAATACACAAAATACTCACGTATGGTTACCGAAATTATTGCCGAGAGTGCACCTATATACGAAAAAGCCTCTATTGACGAACATTACCTTGACATCACAGGGATGGATCGTTTTTTCGGTTCAATGAAATGGACACATGAGCTTAGGCAACGTATCATCAAAGAAACCGGATTGCCTATTTCTGTCGGGCTATCGGTAAATAAAACCGTATCGAAGATCGCTACCGGCGAAGCTAAACCCAATGGCGAGCTTCAGGTGATACTTCCGCACGTCAAACCTTTTCTGGCGCCGCTCTCCATTCGAAAAATTCCGATGATTGGCTTAAAAACCTATCAAACGCTACGCTCCATGGGAATAATCAATATCCAAACCCTAAGCATGATACCGCCCGAGATGATGAAAAAGTTGATGGGAAAAAATGGAATTGATATCTGGAAAAAAGCCAACGGCATAGATACAACACCCGTTACACCCTACTCCGAACAAAAATCTATTAGCACAGAGACAACTTTTGATCAAGACACTATTGACGTAACACGTATGCATGAAATCCTTATCGCCATGATAGAAAAAATTGCTTTCAACATGCGCAAAAAAGGAAAATTAACCGGCTGCATCACTGTTAAGATTCGTTATTCCAATTTCGATACCCACACACTTCAAAAGACAATATCCTATACCTCTTTTGATCATATTCTCACTAAAACAGCAATAGAACTTTTCGATAGGCTTTATACCCGCCGCATGCTAATCAGGCTCATCGGAGTACGCTTCAGTCATCTGGTAAATGGCGTACAACAACTCAGCATGTTTGAAAATACCCCTGAAATGATAAACCTATACCAAACACTCGACCGAATACGTAAACGATTTGGCGAAAAGGCAATATTCAAAGCAACAGCGTTATAGATCTTCTTAACCTAAGGCCGCCTCTGAACCTATTCAACAGGTTGCAATAAGATTAGCTATCTTTGAAACCGATTTTTACAAAGTCTATTTATTGTTTTTTTAATAAATTCAATCAACCATCATTCATATATAATTTTGATCATGAACAAGTTGAAAGTCATACTCATTTTATTCAGCTTCCTATCAACATCTTTTGGTTACTCAATTGCAACATTTTCGGAAATCAAATCAGTTAATGATGCAGTTCAATTAAACAATGGCAGCGTTCCTATGCCAGACGATCCAACTGATTCTAAAAATAAACCGCCATGGAATGAAGTTCATCCCACTCCTTCATCGCATCCGATAGCCTTTAAGCCGGGTGTACTTAAAAATACAGGAATTGTTACCGGCGATGTGATAGGGGTTTTTACACCGGAGGATTTATGCGCAGGGCTGATAGAAATAACAGATATCAATGCCGGCACAGCAGTGATGGCTTTCGCTGACGATATAACCACCCCGCAAAAAGATGGCTTTGCAACTGGCGAAATGTTTTTGTTCAAGTTATTCAGCCATCAGCAAAATACAGAGTATGATTTATCGGTTACTTACGATCCCACCCTGCCCAACACCAGCCAATTTGAAGTTCAAGGCCTATCAGCAATAACTCAGGTAACGCTATTACCAGTATCAGTGGATGATAACAGAGAAATCATCAGTGCAATTTATCCCAACCCTTCGTTCGGATATTTCAATCTGGCTATGAATCACTGGCCGAAAGACCTTCAAATTCAAGTTTTAGATACACAGAGTAATATACTTAAAACCATTAACCCCGGATCGAAACTAAATGGAGCTTCTTTAAATATTGATCTTCGCAATCTTCAAGGTGGAGTTTATTATCTAAAATTGATCCATCAAAACAATACAGAAACAAAAAAGATTGTCATCAATTAAATTTCTATATACATTACACAAATTGATCTTCAGTAAGTTGTAAATAAGGCAATCAATATTTCTCTTGTCATAACAATACAAAATAACTTAATAAAAATAGTTTACCCTACTGTTATTCATCAAGTTAGCATTTAATATCTTATTTTATAATGTTAAAAGACTCTGAATAGAATAACACAATCCGTCTTAGAATCATTCTAAATCTATCCCACCCTATTTCACGAATCAAAAGTTTTTTCATTTTTGTTCATCAATTTGCAGTTATACTCATTTAATTCTGTACTTAGATGAACAATTTTTTACTTGCAGTTGAAAACGGCATTAAAGCTTACAATGAATATGTTGGCGGTTTTGCTGTAGTTCTAATACTCATTCCTACCGGTCTTTATTTTATTTTCAAATTGAAATTTCTGAATGTAACGAAGCTTATGCACTCCATCAGAATAGTAAGGGGAAAATATGATAAAGCAGGTGATACAGGGGATGTTAACCATTTCAAAGCTCTTACAACTGCGCTATCGGCTACAGTAGGCACCGGAAATATTGTTGGAGTGGCGTTGGCCATAGGCTGGGGTGGCCCCGGCGCCGTATTTTGGATGTGGGTTACTGGGTTTCTTGGTATGATACTGAAATATACCGAGTGCACCTTGGCTCACAAATACCGTAGTTTTACCTCCGACGGCTCAGTATCGGGCGGACCAATGTATTATATGGAATACGGATTAAAATCAAAATTGGGAAAAGGGGCAAAGATATTAGCTGTTATCTTCGCTGTAGCAGCAATACTTTGCTCTTTGGGTACCGGAAATATGGCACAAACAAACTCTATGTCGGAAGCCTTGCTTGACACCTATAATATTAAAAAATGGATATCAGGAATAATCATTACTATCCTCACCCTATTAGTGATAGTAGGAGGAATCAAAAGGATAGCTGAAGTAACGGTAAGGCTTGTGCCCATTATGGCAGTTTTTTATGTAACAAGCGCCCTTCTGATAATTGCAATAGAATACAAAAATATACCGTCAGCCTTTATTTTCATTTTTCAGAATGCCTTTACCGGCAAAGGGGCAGCGGGAGGTTTATTTGGCTCTGCCTTTCTTCTTACTATGTTAATGGGCGTAAGGCGAGGACTTTTTTCCAACGAAGCAGGACAAGGATCAGCGCCTATTGCACATGCTGCAGCAAAAACTGAATGGCCTGCCCGTGAAGGGTTGGTAGCCTCTCTCGAGCCACTCGTTGACACATTGATTATTTGCACTTTAACAGCTTTAATGATAATACTTACCGGCGCATGGGAAATGGATCGTGAAGGAGTTACCATGACGACAAAGGCCATGGAAATTGGATTGGGATCATTAGGTTTAAAAGGAATAGGACAACATATTGTAACCATAAGCCTGATTCTATTTGCTTTTTCTACCGTGATAGCATGGTCATATTACGGAAGTCGCGCTGTTGTTTATCTCTTTGGAGAAAAATTTATAAAACCTTACGGTTATCTTTTCGGACTGTTCGTTTTTCTTGGCTCAATTTGGGGCGTTAGCCTCGTTTGGCATTTTGTTGATATGGTTATTACTTTTATGACTATACCCAACTTAATCGCACTTATATTACTATCGCCCGTTGTTGTAAATGAAACAAAAAAATACTTTGAGGCAATGGATAAATTAGAAAAGAGGCCAAAACGATAAATAAAAACTGGCTGATATTATAACCTTCAAACTAATTATTTGCAGCCAATCTTTCGAGTAAAGCAACAAGTTGCATTGCTTGCATAACGCCCGACTGTCGAAATTGAATCTGCCCATTTCTAAAAACAATCAAGGTAGGCACACTAACAATCTGATACTTACGTGCTACGGTAGGATTGCGGTCAACATCAATTTTTATAATCCTAGCCCGATTTCCGATTTTTTGAGATACCTCTTTGAGTATCGGAGCCATCATTTTACAAGGGCCACACCATTCCGCTGAAAAATCTACCAAAACAGGCTTTGTTCCTTTTATAATATCATTGAACGTTTCCATAATTACTGTTTAAAGCTGAATAATAAGCACTTTATGTTTATTGTTACGCATAACATCCACCGAGATCACCTGGCCGACTTCAAGGCTTTTTAACCTGCCCATATAATCGTAAATATTACCAACATGGTTACCATCTATTGCGATGATCACATCCCCTTTCAAAATACCGCCCATTGCGGCGGGACCATTGGGACGCACTGCATCAACCCTCAAACCATCATCACCTGATGAAGTAATATCGGGCATAATGCCAAGTGTAATTTTAAAATTATAACGTTGCTCGCCTCTTTTCGATGGACCAGCTTCCTGAAATGTAAGCATAGCATCACGATTGGCAAGTTCGCCTACCAAACCAGTAGCAAACTGAAGTATAGAAACTATTCCTTCAGCATTGATACCTGAAATATTATCTCTGTGTGTATGATAATCGGCATGAGCGCCGGTAAAAAAGAAAAAGACAGGAATATTTTCACTATAAAACATCGCATGATCTGAAGGACCGTAACCTTCGGATGAATAGCTAAGCTTTAACGGTGAAGTGGATGATAATTGATTTAAAATTAATTCGGTTTCCAACGAAGTACCTGTACCACCAATAGTAATGGCATTATTATCATTCAACCTGCCAATCATATCAAAATTAATCATCGCAACTATCTTTTTCAATTCAATCAAAGGGTTATTTATAAAATAACGACTTCCAAGTAAGCCCATCTCTTCGGCATCAAAAGAGATAAATAACAGACTTCTTTTTAATTCTATATTCTTGTCAGAAAAATATTTTGCAAGCTCTACTATGCCTGCCACTCCCGAAGCATTGTCGTCGGCGCCATAATGTACGGCAACGGTATCCGGAATCCGTGACCCAGACCCAAAGCCTCCCAATCCTAAATGATCGTAATGAGCTCCTATGACTATAAATTCATCTTTCAACAGTGGATCAGAACCCTCAATCATGGCTACAACATTGCGAGCAACAGAATGATCTTTATTAAGGTTTACATTTATATCGAACTTCAATGGGATTACAGAATTTACAGGCTTATATTGTTTAGTTATCTCCTCTTCCCACCGACCAATACTCAAACCAAATGGCACCAACAACTCATCTATGATTGATCTTTTAATTTGAACCACCGGAATATTTGATGTAGTCGGGCTTTTATCGTATGAGAGTTTCAACAAAAGGTCTTCACTATCAAATCTTTCGCCCGAGACAAAAATCACACCGGCAGCTCCATGATCTCGTGCAAGCATCACTTTAAAACGCTCATCAACATAATCGCCAAAGAATACATCACCCTTTTCGGTTTTAAAACTCCCCCGAAGAATCAACGCCCATTTTCCATGTAAATCAACACCTGCAAAATCATCCCATGAAAGACTATCATTTTTTACCTGCAATCCATATCCAATAAATATGGCAGTTGAGTTCAGCGTACTGTTTTTACTAAAAGGCAACGGGGTAAAATCAGCGCCAAGCTCCAGACTACGTCCATTGACAACAAATCGGTTACCTTCGCCCATCGAAATGCCGGTTATCATCTCAAATTCCTGAAAGCCATCATTAGCTATTAACTGCAATCCCGATTTACTAAACTGATCCCTGATATAACGTGCCGCTTCCAGCCCCTCCTGGCTACCCGCACGACGCCCCTTCATATGTTCAGAAGCAAGATACTCAATATGGCCAAGCGTATTGGATGGTGTAAACAGATAAGACGATTGAGCTAAAAGCTCTACCCAAAAAAATGAAACTAAAACAAAAATCAAAACTTTTTTAAAACTCAGCATCAGAAATTACATTTAAAACCAAAAAGCTAAAAGAAGCATAAATTTCTTATCTTTGTAGAATAAACATATTTATTAACCAATTTGTTGGATAAAAACTCAATTTAGATCTAAAAAAATCAATTTAATAAAAGCCAAAACATCATGAAGAAATTTGCTGTAATTCTTGCCGGATGTGGTGTATATGACGGCGCTGAAATCCATGAAGCCACACTCCTTTTATTATCCATATCGAAGCAAGGCGCAACTTATGACATTTTCGCTCCCGATATTAAACAACATAACGTGATTAACCATTTGACCGGAGCTGAAATGCCTGAAAGCCGCAACGTACTGGTAGAGGCTGCACGCATTGCACGTGGAAAGATAAAAAACCTTAAAGAATATGATCCTGCCCATTACGATGCGCTGGTACTACCCGGTGGATTCGGTGTTGCTAAAAACCTTTGCGATTTTGCTTTCAAAGGCTCCGCTTGTGATGTAAATGCCGACGTAAAAGCAGCCGTCGTCTCTACACACTCCTTAGGTAAGCCCATTGGAGCCCTTTGTATTGCGCCGGTGATACTTGCAAAGCTTATACCCAATGCAAATATTACTGTTGGACAGGATGATGAGACTATTTTGAAAATTAAAAAAATGGGCGGCAAGCATAGTACAACATCACATGGGCAAGTGATTCAAGACGAAAAGAACAATGTTTTTACAACTCCGTGTTATATGTTGGATTCCAGTATCAGCCAGATTTATGACGGAGCTTACAACATTGTAAAAGCAATGCTTGCCAAGATGTAATAAACTCAAATTAAATATTTGACGAGTCTCAAATGATTGGGTGCCTGTATTCAGCACAAGAAAAATTGTGCTGAGCAGGCCATTACTATCAAATTGTTATAGAAGCTGTTTCGTTACTCCTTATTTTTACTTCTGCTTATTCTAAAACCAAAACTGTCGCCAAAGGCGAATGCAATCTCTGTATTATCTTCATTATTCGTCCTATTTACAACAGGCAAAATCTCACCTACACGAGTTAGGATATCTTTCCCCCCTTGCACAAAACTATTAAATGCAGGATTTATAAGTTCCTGTAAAGGTTTTTCATCTTTGGTAAAAATGTTTTTCAAGTCTATCCAGGCTTTTTTGAAAAATTTTTCATCTCCACCGGCATCTGCCAGTTCAGCATGGATTAAAAGATCGTCTAAAATATTGCTAATATGACTTCTATTGATCAAGGTTGGCATTTCATCAATACTTGAATAATGTATTTCATTAGGAAACAACATGTCCAGCCGTTTCATAGAGGCAATGATTTCCTTATTTTGAAACAAATTCTGCTTCATCTCCCCCTCCTTATAAGGGGTAGCGCTTTCAATTTCAATATTATCATCCCCTTCATCAATATCTTCTAAAACCGGGTTTTCATAAAAATTGGTTGTTATTGTATCTACAAAATCTTCACTTATAACAGTGGTATTTAAGCTGCTTGGCGTATCATTTTGCACTACTATTGGGTTTTCACTCTCCGAAAGCGCCGAAAAATCAACAATTTGATACAAGGCAAAAGCAATTGCCAGTACGGCAGCGACAGCCTGCCATGCTTTTACACGTCCGAAACTCAAAATTGGAATTTGCCTCCGTTTCAATTCCGACTTATAAGGAAATACAATACTCTTATCAAGTTTCAAAAAAGCTTTTCGGTACAGATCAATTTCAGTTTCAACTTGCGGATTGGCTTTCACAAAATTTTGATAAGCCTGCTCCTGCTCAAATGTAAGTTCACCTTCCAAATGAGCAATCACCCAATTTTCCCAATTCATTTGATTAATTTCACCAACACTCTGAATTTCAACTTTCTTTAGGTCTTTCTTGTTTGGGAATTCTAAATGAGTAACTCTTGGAATAGTAATGTCAAGCGCTGCTTTAAAATCCAGAAATTCATTCTGTAAATCCGGATTTTTCTCAAGAAAAAGTAAAAGGGCTGTTTTGTCCTTTTCTTCGAGGCTGGCCTCCCAGAAGTCAAGAAAATAGGTTTTATAGTTATTTCTATTAATAATCATTGTTTATCAACTTAATCAAATTACAAGATCCACACTTCCGATATAGTGTTTAAGCGCCATGCGTGCACGGTATATGTACACTTTTACCTGCGGTTCACTTAGCTTGGTAATTTCGCCGATTTCTTTATATGAATAGCCCTCATAATCTCGCAGCATCACTACAACCCTCTGAATTTCAGGCAACCGGTTCACTGCTTCATCCAAAATCTGAGAGAGGTCGGAATAGCGAGGATCATAATGACTGGTTAAACCAGTAAAATCGTTCGACGATGATTTGTATCTCTCTTTTCTAATCTCGTCAATCATAAGATGATATGCTGTTGTGAATAAATAAGATTTCGACTTTTCAAAATTCACCACCTTATGCTTTTCCCATAACCTGACAAAAGACTCCTGAACAATATCTTTTGCATTCTCCTCATCCCTGATATTCTTCAGAATAAATCTATAAAGGCCATCTGCAAAGCTATCTACACATGCATTGTATTCTCCAACAGTCATATACCATTCAATTTGTTATTAATAACATTAACTTTGTAACGTTTAACTTTTTTAAAAGTTACAATATTTTTTTTATATTATCAGAAATAATTATATACCTTTGCCAAAAGTAATTATGCTTATGCTTTAAATTTTAAAACACAACAAGTTCGTTATTATATTTAACTTTAAAACATTTTCATCTATGATTAAAAATTTCGACAAAATTAAATTTCAGCTCTCCGAGCTGGCAGAAGTTTTAAACAAATTTCACTCCGAAGCTGTTCAGCTTAAGTTAATTGATATTCTTTATTCGCCACAGGCTTTTGAACCGGAAGCAGCTCCTGATAAGGTTGCTACACCGGCACCACCACCCGTTGTAAAACGCAGAGGACCTGGGAGACCGCCTAAAGTTAAGAAAGTAGATGTACCAGAGATTATAATAGAAGCGGTTGAGCCTAAAGCTAAGAAAGAAAAAACAGAGGCTCCTAAGGCAAAAACAAGGAAAAAAAGAGAGTCCTTAAAAAAGACAATGGATAGGCCAGGGCCTACTCCTTTAGTAAAACAGCTCATTCAGGATGAATATTTCAATGTAAAAAGAACAATTGGCAATATTGTAAGTTATTGCCAAGAAACACTTAAACTTGATTATAGAAGTACTGATCTGTCAGGTACGCTTGCTAAATTAACAAAAGATGGATTGCTGGTAAGAAATAAAAATCCCGAAACAAATCAGTTTGAATATATTAAAGCATAACGTAACAAGAGCTGCAGGTAAAAATAGAGTTTGAAGTTTAACCTCTATCTAAAATCTGATATATTGCATTTATTGCCATATTATTGTCGAATGAAATTGGGTTTCATTGTTGATATTGATCCGGAGTAAAATTTAGTGTTTAAAACTTTCGGAAGTCTTATTAAAAATTTGAAGCGTTGCACCTCCAAGTTGCTTAATCCGACTTAAGCATTTGGCAACATCCTAACAATTAAGTATTTATAATCAGCATAATAAGAATTATGTTGAATAAATAACAAGTAGGAATTGGCCTCAGAAAAGCAATGTTTCATCCTAAAAAGGCTTTTATTTATTAATACGGATTTAATTACAAAAAAATCCATAAAAAAATGCTATTTTTTAAAAAAAAGCTTATCTTTGGAGCTAAATTTTAAATTTCATTTTTTGCATTATCTGTCATGAAAACAATTATCGAAAAAAGGGAGTTTATAAGAGAAGTTGACGTTGATAAGAAAAATGATTTTCTCTTTGAGCTATTACACAATAATGAACGACTCATGGCAAGATTTGAAGAGTTTGTCAAAGACTATGACCCTCTAGCCTCAACAACCAAACGAAAACTGAATCCACTTGCCTTTGAAGATGAACTTATTGAGACCTATGAAGCTTTTAAAGAGGGACTATCCGAATTAGATTTCACTGAAGTTACCCCTCGTTATAAACATCTCCAACAAAGTGAAACTTCCACAGAAAGCAAAACTAAGGCTGATATTGCTCAATTTGAGGCTAAAGAGTTTTATGGAGCATGGCAAAGTGATTTTTTATATGAAATAAGTTCTGGCTATATCTATCAAGCTCTTGCAATGGTTTATGGCATGATGGCGGCGGCAATAGAGGCAGAAATAACTGATCCGGAACATTTTTTAGGAAAATCGGCAAATAAGTTCTTTATTAGTCTCTTGACCGAGGATTTACAATCATTAATAACCAACTATTTTGAGGTTGGCGAAACAGACCCCAAAGATGTACTTACTATTACCGATATAACACTTAACTTTGTAAAAAAACACAATATTGGTATTATTAATCACTACTTACCTTTTTTCGAAAATGTGGTAACTTCACCTGAGCTTGCCGATTCCATAATAACAAAGCTCAAGGATAATGTTGTACCAGTAATCGTTATCCCGGAACTTACCGACTTACTGACAAGCCGAACCGGGAAAGTGGCGGAATGGCGTTCAGCTATGGAATCCATCTTCCCTGAAAACTATAAAATGACACTCAAACTTTTAAATTATTATTATAATCATGCCCCGGAGGAGTTTGATCACATGGCTATGAATGCCTTTAAAAGATACTCTCTGGAAATAGAGGACTTTATTGAAAACAAAATAAAACAAGGCAGCCCGTTATATTGTCAACTATGGTTAGCCAAAGCCAGCGAAAGCAAATCTTTTTCCGATTATAGTGAGGCAAGAAAATATATAACCAAAGAAGAGAGCATTAACTTTGCAAAAGAGCAGGAGGATATTGATTTTAAATTGCAAATACTAACCAATGAAAAAGCATGGGATGAAATACTAATTATGGCTAAATCAAAACAATCTGCTAATCTGTTGCATAAACTATTGCCGATAATAGTAGAATATCATCCTGACGACTGCTATCAAATATTGAAAAACAATATTGTACATCTCTTTAGACATCAACGCCATCGCGAAGGATACGTTAAATTAGCACAATACCTAAAATTTGGCCAAACGATTCTTGAAAACAACAAACAAATGGAAGATCTTATAGCTCATTATCAAGATCTGTCGCAAAAATTACCTGCGCTTAAAGACGAATTAAAAAATTACGGTTTATAAATTGATATCTTAAATAACCATCCAGTAAGCTCTAAAGAAATTGTACAGCTTTTATCTCCTCGTTTTTAGGCAAAGCAGATGCGTTGTTACTCCTATTCCAATTAAAACCAACAAAATCCTGACCCAGAGTATGTTTGCTACAAAAAATACTGAATACAAAATAGTAATCCATAGTATTGTTATTGAGCCAATTTTAATTTTTAAATTTACTCCTCGTTTCTCCCTATAATCGCGGATGAAAGGTCCGAAATAACGATGATTTATCAACCAATTATATAACTTCACCGAACTTCGGCCAAAAAGAAATGCAGAGAGCAACAAAAAAGGGGTTGTTGGCAACAACGGTATCGGTATTCCAATAATCCCGAGCGCTAAAGAAACGATCCCTGCAATAATCAACAAAGTACGTGTAATAGGATGTAACGAAGTATTCATTGTTGTCCTTTTTTTTTAACACTCTTCACATATCGCTTTTTACAAAAAAAACATAACGAGCCCAAAGAAAAGAAAAATCTGACAATCTTTTTGCTATTTTTTTGCAAAGTTTCAATTCTTTAAAAAATGAAAAAGAAATATTTCATCACACTGTTTGCACTATTTATTTACACATCATCTACTTCACAAACAACAAACTAAATAAGGACAACTGATGATGGGCACCCCTACATTTGATAAATAGCGTACTATTTTTGCCTATAACTACCTTAACGACGATTGACACCTTGATATTATCTCCATTGGAGCCCATGGCAACCCATTTTTCAAGTCCCCGCAACATGGCTGGTCTGGTTTAATTAGGAAATAACATGTTTGGAAATTATTTGATTGGAAATTTTGGCTATGGCGGTACTGCTATAGGCGACATACTAATTTTGGCTAATGAAACCGAATGTATGACTAATAAAAATATTTTTTTGTGTTTATGTTTATGATGTAGAACCAGATAATTTTTGGATCCACTCTGTTTATCCTAACGGCAAAATGTGTTTTTTACCCTGGATAAGTAAAATTTATTAAATTGGCATCAGCAGTGCCTGGCAGCGGATATTCTACAGTAAAAATTAAGATATAAATCAATCTAAAGCATTTGGTTCGATGCGGTTTGTTTCGATACTTGCTAATACAAAACGAATCTCGGAATAGGAAAATTTATCACTCAATTTCTCCTTAATCTCTTTACTCGTAGGATTGTTACATTTGCTAATAATTTCCAATATTTTATCCAATTTATCCGACTCAATCAATTGGTTAATATCAATTTTTCCTTGTCTGACAAAATGGAGAAGGTGCCCCTCTATAGTTGAAACCGCAAGTCCCCTCTCCTTTACAATTTCATTAATTGACATCCCTTTACTAAACATTTGATAGCTTATTTCATTGCTCTTCAACTTTACACCAGCATTTTTCTTTTTAAACTTTTGCTTTTTATCCACCTCATCGGTTTGCATAACAAGTTTATTCCTCTCCTTATAAATTTCAGAGGCATCAAAATTCATTCGTAACAACTCCACATCCTCAAGTGTGGTACAGATAACAGCTTCAGCCTTTTTAATTTTATATATCTGTTGCAAAAACTGCATATCCAAATCTGACAGTTCATTTAAATAAGTCTTCACCTTTTTAGCTTCAGCACTTACTTTCAACTTTTGATTTATCACTTTGGTTGAGTAGCTTTTAAGGATCGGTTCAAAATACTCTTTTGCTGCTTTTACCCTTTCAAATAATGGCTGCATTCCCTGACTTTTAGAATAATATGCAAGGAAGTTAAGTTGTTTGATAAATTTATCTGCAACATCTTTAATTACCCTAAATGATTCGGCAAGATCAAAAGCCCATTGCCAGTATCGCTTTTTAATACTCTTATTTTCAATTTTATCATAGCTGTACAGATGATACCTTACACTCCTATGTAAAGAACTGAAATCAAAAGCATTAAGTGTTTGATCAATAGCAAATTTAAAAGTATCATCTTTCAGATTTTCCAGTAGGCTAACTTTATCTTTTTTGCGTTCGGTATAATCCAGTATTACTTGATCAGTCCTTAATTTGTTAAAATTAAGAGGCGAGCTAAGAACTAATCCCTCGATAGATCGTAACCTGGAAAGTGCAACATAAATCTGCCCTGGCGCAAAAGCCCCCGACAGATCTAATATAGCTTTCTCAAAAGTCAATCCCTGACTTTTATGAACGGTTACAGCCCAAGCCAATCGTATTGGATATTGGCTAAAAGTACCCTCAACATTTTCAATTATTTCGCCGGTCGTTTCATTTAGTGAGTACGATTTATTCTCCCATGTATATTTTTCCGCAAGAACATTTTCAGTGTTATCATCAAATTCCACCTCTATCAAACCTCTCTCAAGGTAAATTACCGTTGCTAATTTCCCATTGAAATAGAGCTGTTTACCCGAGTAATCATTTTTAATAAACATAACACGGACGCCTACTTTTAATTGTAATTCAAATTCAACAGGGAAAAGGTATTCAGGAAAGTCGCCTTCAACTTCGGCCTCAAAATAAAAAGTAGGGCTTTCCAATTTTTTCAACTCACTATTATTCCTCTCATCAACAATTCGGTTGTGTGTTGTGATGAAAATATAATCCTTGCAGTTTTTTACCTCGTCAAATTTTTGACAAGTTTTGTTAAGCATATCCAAATCACGCTGCGAGGGACGGTTGTAACGAAAATTATTTAAAATTTCAATAAAGGCCTGGTCGCTTTGTCGGAATATTTTTTTCAACTCAATATAAACCGGCGGATTCTCTTTCAATACCTTAGCTTCAAAAAAGTAGGGCGATTTATACCATTTCGAAATAATCCACCACTCCTGATCTTTAACCACAGGCGGCAATTGTAGTAAATCACCGACAAAAAATATCTGCAATCCGCCAAAAGGCTCCTGGTTGCGTCTGACCAACCTCAAAATGGTATCAATAGCATCGAGCAAATCAGCGCGCAACATGCTAACTTCATCAATAATTAACAGTTCCAGTTCGCGTAAAAGCGAGAGTTTTATTCGACTGAATCGCATCTCTTTCAGAATCGTTGCAGGGGTAGAAATTTTAATGGCTATTTCCTGAATGTCGCTTAGTATTTCAGCAGGAACAAAGCAGCCAAAAGGTAACTGTAACAATGAATGTAGCGTTACCCCACCGGCATTAATAGCGGCAACACCTGTTGGCGCTGCAATAACGCATTTTTTATGTGTTGAATGAAAAACCTTCTTCAAAAAAGTAGTCTTACCTGTACCAGCCCTACCAGTAAGAAAAACATGTCTATTTGTATTGTTGATATACTTTGAAGTAATAGAAAAAAGATCGTCATTCAACATTTTCCATAGAAAGAAAAAGATTAAAACATATGCCTGCCATATCCATATTTTTAGAATAAAAGCTAATTTACGGGTTAACTGCTTATTGTATCAAAATATATTAGGGTATCTTAACGGATTTACATCGCACATCAGATTATAAATAGCATCAAAAACATCTTCGGTATTTGGGTTCGAAAAGCAATAACCATTCTGAAAAACTTTAACTATAGCCAATTGGAGGAACCTCGCTTCCATTACGAAAAATGCCAAATTTAGCCTTTCCAGTCAACGCCTCTCTTCGTCCTAAAAGACTTACCTCCCGACTTTCGCATACTATCCTGTAATCCTGCAGCTCTTCAGATTTGTCAAATTCTGTTTTTCTTGTGTCTTTTACAACTTTTACTAACTTTGACATAATATAATTCTATTCAATTACAAACAACAAAAATAAGAATAAAACAGAATCAATTAATCATCAGGCAGGGAATAAAGCCGATCAAATTAAGGTCAAACAATTAAAATTGGACAGGTTTGTGTTTGATTACTCCAGTATTGAAGATTTTCAGTTGATTGACAAAGCCATTAGTGGTGACGATAATGCCTTTGCAGAGCTGGTAAAACGTTATCAGCAGGCAATTGCAAAAATAGTGATTTCAATGCTTGGGCCTGGCGAAGACGCTCAAGATGTAGGACAGCAAGTGTTCATAAGATTCTTTAGGGCACTTGAAGACTTCAGAGGAGAATCAACAGTACTGACATATCTTACACGAATTGCTATTAATTTATCATTAAATGAACTGAATAGAAGAAAACGCTTTTTTACGCTATTTTCGAAAGCAACCGAAATAGCAAAAGAGAATTACACTATGGCCGACGAAACCAATATAGGATATGATTTTGAAATTAAAGAACTGATTAATAACGCATTGCAAAGTCTGCAGCCTAAATATCGCAGTGTGATAGTACTACGTATGATGGAGGGCTACACTACAAAAGAGACTGCCAAAATTTTAAATCTGCCAATAGGTACCGTACTTTCAAGGCTTTCGCGTGCACAAGATAAATTAAAAGAGATTTTAGAACCGATCATCAAATAACCTATGAATACAGATATGAAAAACATACTAAAAGCTTCTTTCGACACAGAGTTAACTCCAGACCAGACGCTCGGCCTGAACAACGCATTAAAGAACTCTCCTGAATTAGAAGCAGAAAAGATAAAACTCAACAAAATACGGCTGCTAATGAAAAATTACTCTCCTGTATTTAGTAATGAGTTCCTTGATCAAGTTATGTATAAAATCAGAGAAGAGAGAAGGCTAAAAGCATCCAGGACGTTAGTGATAGCATTTCAGAGGATAGCATTTCCATTATTGGCCGCCGCCTCGGTAGTTTTGCTTTTTTCAATATTAAAAAGTGGTGATTTGTCTATGGAATCCTTAATTGGAATCAGCTCGCTGAATTCAGAAAACCTTCCTCACTTCCTTTTATTTAATTATTAATACCCTGATCATGAAAACAAAATCAATTCTTATAGTCATCCTTTCAATCATTATCGGATTTGTAATTGGTTTTTTCACAAATGGACTTATTACAAAATCAAAAATTGAGAAATTTATCAAAATAGGTACCCATCAAGGGTTCAAAGGGAAATATTACCAAATAATTAATCCGACAGAAGAGCAAGAGGAAAATATAAATCCGATTTTGGATAAATATGGACAGGTGTTTCATCAGAATATGATAAACATGCGAATAAGAATGAAAGAATTACATGATTCGATGGTTATGGATCTTAAGCCTTACCTTGCTGATGATCAATTTAATAGGTTAAAAGAGTCTATCAATAGATTTGGTAAAAACAAAGATTTCGGACCAGGAAGACACCACCCAAGGCCGCCACAAAATGATTGTGAACCCGGAACGCAAAAAAAACGACACCAAATCAATTAATGAAGAGGTCTTTAGCTACCAGCTCAATCTTAGTTAGTTTATTGACGGGATTTATTTAATTAAAATAACAATTGGGGATAAAACCACTGTTAGACCTCTTATCATAAAACGCTAAATTCGCTAAATACCTGTAGATTAGTCATAAGAAAAATCTTTAAGCAACCTCCTATACACCGAAAAAACCCGGGCTCTCGAAATAAAACCAACGTATTTACCTTGATCTAACACTACCAGGTTAAATTTATCAGAATTATAAAATTTTTGAGCAACATCATTCATTGACTCTCCAATCTCTATTGTTGTTTCTGGCATAAACATCAGTGTATTCACTGGAGTGATTTCATACAGCTCGGGTTTAAAGATTATCTCACGAACATGATCTAAAATTACAATCCCCATAAAAGTTCCATCATCATCCACCACAGGAAAAATATTACGGGACGACTTTGAAATCAACTTAACGAGATCACCCAGTGTTGCAGTAGGTTTTATTGCTAAAAAATTTGTTTCTATCAGGTTATCCGATTTCATTAACATCAGAACAGCCTGATCTTTGTTATGGGTGATAAGCTCTCCTTTTTCCGCCAGTTTTTTGTTGTAAAGCGAATGGGGTTCAAAATATTTTGTTGTCAAATAGGAAATAGTTGCAGTTATTATCAAAGGCGGGAACAGTTCATATCCTCCTGTTATTTCGGCAATTAAAAAGATAGCAGTAAGTGGCGCATGCATTACGCCAGCCATTACCCCAGCCATGCCAACTAAAGAGAAGTTACTTTCGGAAATACCTATGTCAAAAAACGTATTAATTAATCTACCGGTAAAAAATCCAATCACTCCTCCCATAAACAATGAAGGGGCAAAAGTTCCACCAACACCGCCTGCTCCTGTAGTAACTGCAGTGGCAATGGCTTTTAAAAAAATAAGTAACAGCAACAATACTAAAAACACCCATTGATTATAAGCCAAATCTCCAAAAAGGCTTTTATTAATAAGACTTTCACCTTGCCGGCGTAGGATATCCATCAATGACTCATAACCCTCGCCATAAAACGAAGGGAAAACATAAATGAGCAGTCCAAGAATTAAGCTCCCGACAATTACTCGGATATACTGATTTTTTACACGAGAAAATTTCTCTTCGATATTCATCACCGTGCGGGAAAAATAGAAGGAGGCTAAGCCAGAGGTAATACCGAGAAAAATATAAAAAAATACATCTTTGAGTACAAAAGGAGTATCTATTACATAAAAAAACGGCACACTACTTCCCATTAAAAGCCATGCAACCAAAGAGCCGCTCACTGCAGAAATTAATAACGGAATCAATGTGCTGATCGTCAATTCAATCATCAGCATTTCGATAGTAAAGACCACACCGGCAATGGGAGCTTTAAAAATTCCTGCAATAGCTCCTGCACTACCGCAGCCAATCATCAACACTACAGTTTTATAATTAAGTCGAAACAAACGAGCAAGATTCGACCCAATGGCTGATCCGGTTAGTACAACAGGCGCTTCAAGCCCCACTGAACCACCAAAACCTACTGTTAGTGAACTAGCTACAACTGAGCTAAATGTATTGTGAGGTTTAATATAACCATTTTTTTTAGAAATAGCGTGTAAAACTTTGCTAACGCCATGACCTAAATCATCCTTTATTAATTTTCTGACAAAAAGGACCGTCAAAAAGATCCCAGTCAATGGAATGACGAAATTGAGTAATATCTTTTTTTCAAAAACAAAACCTTTTATTACCAATACATAGGTAGTGTGTGCCAAATTTTTGAGTAATACAGCTGCAATACCGCTAAATACACCAATTAGCACACTTAGAATTAAAACAAAATTCCGTTCAGAAATATGCTTAATCCTCCAAAGAAGTATTTTTTCAAAAAAATTATGGTTTTTCATTCGGCTGCTAAAATATAAAAAAGAGTGATCATCGAATAATAAAAGGGATTGTCATTTATTTTTACTTTTTATTTAAAGTTAAAAGTTAGCGATAGATAATAGATATTAAAAAGTAATTGATTAAAAAAATATAGTGTAATTTTGCCATCGTTTAAGACAAAAGGTAAACTTGCAGAAAAGGTTAATTTTAAATAAAAAAAAACCAACAAGAAAAGTTTTTAGACTACGACTACTATTTTACACATATTACAATATGTTAGATTTCTGCGGTATAATCAATCCCATTTTCAAATACAACCATTTCATTTTTCTAAAGGAAACAACTAACCCATTTTAAATACATTTTAGCCATGAAACAAAGAATCTATTATCGTATAATGAAAGTTACACAAACCTTTCCAGTTATTTTATGGTTATTTTTCTCGTCATTTTTATTTGCCACCTATACTCATGCACAAACAATCAAAGGTGAGCAATCAACTGAAGGAATAACAATTTTTAAACTTCCAACCGATCCTGATCAAATGTGGGAATTAACCAAAGAAGGTACGGATTCTGGGATAAGAAGTAATGGAAATTATCCTCCAATTTGGGAACATCCAGTAAACACAGGTACAATACATAATTATATTGTTAACCTGGCAGCCAATCCACGTGTAAACAATATCCCTCTACAGCCGGGTGACTGGATGGGTGGTTTTTATTTAGATGACAACAATGTTCTCAGGTGCGGAGGCTCGAGAATGTGGACAGGAACCGAAAATGTAATGATTACTCTATTCGGGGATGACAATATGACGCCAGAGAAAGATGGATTTGACTTTGGAGAATTGATAGAATTCCGCTTTTTTCTTCAACAAACTCAAAAAGAGTATGTCGTTTCCATAGCATCCTATCATGTTCAACTTGGTTATGTAACTAACGGCAGATGGTATCCTTTAAGCCTTTCTATGTTTATGGACATGAAAGCTGTATGCGCCTTCGACTTTTACATACAAGCTTCTGAAAATCCAACTTGTATTGGCAATCAAGTAACACTAAGTGCAGAAGAATTTGTAGGAACAGGCGGACCTTATACCTATTCATGGTCGTCAATCCCTGAAGGGTTTAACTATAATATTAAAAATCCTCCACCAATTACTTTAAATGTTACTACAGATTTTTTTCTTACCGTAACCGCTCCCAACAACACATCTAATCATCAAATTACTTTATTAGTACACGATTTTCCGACTGCCAATGCAGGTTCTGATGGAACTATTTGCGAGAATGAAATTTTTAACGTAAGCGGCACTTCAACAAATGCTTTTAGTGTGCTATGGGAAACTAATGGCGATGGCTCATTCACTAATCCTACAAAAGCTTCAACCAATTATACACCGGGACCAATTGATAAAGTCAATGGAACTGTTGAATTAACATTTAATGCTGAGCCTTTTAGCCCTTGCCAAACAGGAGCCTCCGATAACCTGACTTTAACAATACAATCATTACCAACGGTTGATGCCGGACCTGATATGAATGGATGTGAAACACTTCCTTTAACAATAGAAGCCACATCAACCAATTATAGCTCCGTTCAATGGACTACAAGTGGTACAGGAACTTTTAGCGATCCCAATTCACTAATTACACAATATACCCCCTCCAGTAATGATATAACAAATGATGTAACACTGACAGTTTCCGTTCAATCTATTTCACCTTGTCAAACTACAACAAGTGACAATATGAAGATTACATTTATCCCTCCTCCAACTTGTTCCGCACCAACAACAATTCGTAGATGTGAAGGAACTGCTTTTAACTTAAATGGATCAGTAACAAATAGTTCCGGAATATTATGGACTACTCAAGGAGATGGTACATTCGCAAATCCAGAACAACTTCAAACGATATATTATCCCGGCCCACAAGATATCGAAAACTCGGGAACACAAGTTACACTTACCGCCTACGCACTTCCACCTTGCACTATGCCAGCTACAAAAGTGGTCTCTATCATAATTCAACAACTACCAAGAATTCTAACCTTTGGAGAAAATACAGATTTTGCCTGTAATGAAATCCCCCTCCAACTCAATGCTGAAGTAACACAATATAACACGATATCTTGGTCGAGAACCGGTGATGGTACTTTTAATAAAACCAACATTTTAAATCCGATATATACACCTGGACCAAATGATAAAACTAATGGATTTTTCACTCTTACATTATCCGCTACATCTAAAGTACCATGCTTAACAGGAACCACATTAAGCAAAACAATTTACATAGTAAATAATCCTACTGTTGAAATAAACACACCTTCCAACCAATTGTTTTGTGCAGAGCTCCAACTTCAAGCAACAGCCAATTCATACGATAGTCTCCTTTGGATTACAAATGGAGATGGAAATTTCAGCAATTCAACAGTACTTAATCCCACTTATTACGCCGGAAAAAATGATATGGACACAGACGCAAACATTAAGTTAACATTGGTTGCAGCGCCTATCGCTCCATGTTTGGCAGCAGCAGAATCATATATTTATGCCAGTTTTAAACGCCCACCATCTGCTAATGCAGGAAACAATGCAACAATTTGTGAAAATCAAACCCATACCCTCAATGGCATCGCACAATCATACTCAACCGTTCAATGGGAAACAAATGGTAGCGGGACTTTTAATAACCCTTCAATATTAAATCCGGTTTATACTCCAAGCGACGCCGATAAAACGGCCGGATCAGTAGCGCTTACTCTAACGGCTCAACCCATTTCTCCATGTACTGTTTCGGCTTCTGATCAAATGATCCTTACTATTAAACGGCTTGCAGTAGCTAATGCTGGCATTGATGAAACGATTTGTAAAGATGCTACATATACTTTGAATGGAACAGCTCAACGATATTCATCAGTGAGCTGGAGCAGCTCTGGAACAGGAACTTTTAGTAATCCTTCAATATTAAAACCTGTTTATACCCCAAGCGATGCCGATATAACCGCCGGATCAGTCGTGCTTACACTAACGGCTCAACCTATTTCACCATGTACTGTTTCAACGTCTGATCAAATGACTTTGACTATTCAAAGGCTTGCAGAAGTTAATGCCGGTTATGATGCAACGATTTGTGAAGATGCTACATATACTTTAGATGGAACAGCGCAACGATACTCATCAGTAAGCTGGAGTAGCTCAGGAACAGGAACTTTTAACAATCCTTCAATATTAAAACCGGTTTACACTCCAAGCGCTGCCGATAAAATTGCCGGATCAGTCGTGCTTACTCTAACAGCTCAACCTATTTCACCATGCGTTGTTTCAACGTCTGATCAAATGATCCTGACTATTCAACGGCTTGCATTTGCTAATGCCGGAAGTGATGCAACGATTTGTGAAGATGCTACATATACTTTGAATGGAACAGCTCAACGATATTCATCAGTAAGCTGGAACAGCTCTGGAACAGGGACTTTTAATAACCCATCAATATTAAAACCTGTTTATACCCCAAGCGATGCCGATATAACCGCCGGATCAGTCGTGCTTACCCTAACGGCTCAACCTATTTCGCCATGTACTGTTTCAACGTCTGATCAGATGACTCTGACTATTCAACGGCTTGCCACTGCCAACGCAGGAGATAATGTAACAATTTGTGAAGATGAAACAGTTACTTTAAATGGAACAGCTCAACGATACTCATCAGTAAGCTGGAGTAGCTCAGGTACTGGAACTTTTAACAATCCATCAATATTAAAACCTATTTATACCCCAAGCGCTGCTGATAAAATTTCCGGATCAGTAGTGCTTACTCTAACGGCTCAACCAATTTCGCCATGTAGTGTTACAGCGTCGGATCAAATGACTCTGACTATTCAACGGCTTGCCACTGCCAACGCAGGAAGTAATGCAACGATTTGTGAAGATGCTACATATACTTTGAATGGAGCAGCGCAACGATATTCATCAGTAAGCTGGAGCACATCAGGAACAGGGACTTTTAACAATCCTTCAATATTAAAACCGGTTTACACTCCAAGCGCTGCCGATAAAACCGCCGGATCAGTCGTGCTTACTCTAACAGCTCAACCTATTTCTCCGTGTAGCGTTTCAGCGTCGGATCAAATGATCCTGACCATTCAACGGCTTGCTTATGCTAATGCCGGCAGTGATGCAACGATTTGTGAAGATGCTACATATACTATGAAAAGTACAGCGCAACGATATTCATCAGTAAGCTGGAGTACCTCAGGAACAGGAACTTTTAACAATCCTTCAATATTAAAACCTGTTTATACTCCTAGCGCTGCTGATAAAACCGCCGGAGCAGTCGTGCTTACTCTAACAGCTCAACCTATTTCTCCATGTAGCGTTTCAGCGTCGGATCAAATGACTCTGGCTATTCAACGGCTTGCCACTGCCAACGCAGGAGATAATGTAACAATTTGTGAAAATGAAACAGTTACTTTAAATGGAACAGCTCAACAATATTCATCAGTGAGCTGGAGCAGTTCAGGAACAGGAACTTTTAACAATCCATCAATATTAAAACCTGTTTATACTCCTAGCGCAGAAGATAAAAACACCGGTCTTGTAATCATCACTCTTACTGTTCAACCTATTTCGCCATGCGCTGTTGCAGCTACTGACTATGTAATAATTAATATTTATCGGATGCCTGTAGTTTCAGCAGGAAATGATGCTGCCATCTGTGAAGATGAAACAATTACTTTAAATGGAACAGCACAACGCTATTCATCAGTAAGCTGGAGCACCTCAGGAACAGGAGCTTTTAATAATCCATCAATATTAAAACCTGTTTATACTCCAAGCGCCGCCGATAAAACTGTCGGATCAGTCGTGCTTACCCTAACAGCTCAACCTATTTCTCCATGTAGCATTACAGCGTCGGATCAAATGACACTATTTATCGAAAATCTTAACATTATACACAACCTCGAACCAACTCAAACTGTCAACATGGGTAGTACTTTGAATTTGGTATTCGAAGTAGAAGCCCATAATGACGGCATATACACATGGTTTTTTAATGATGAAGCGATCGAAAATAGTAATAATTCAATTTTTACAATCCCCAGTATATCGGCAACTGATGCAGGTTACTATCTTTGTTTATTCGTACATAACTGTGGCGAAGTAAGCAGTAATGAGTCTTTCGTACAAGTAATCCAGCTTTCAGCTCACGAAATAAACTTACCGCAGCTTTGGAGTGGTATCTCCTCTTATGTTGTACCTGATAACCCAGCAATGAATGCTATTTTTGCTCAAATCATTAACAATATCGAAATAGTTCAAAACTACGATGGTATTTACTGGCCAAGTCAAAATATAAATACTTTGGGCAACTGGTCAACAACAAAAGGATACAGAATAAAAATGCTTAATACTGATCAGTTAATGATATCAGGAACAGTTCAATATCCGGTTGATGAATTAACTCTTCCACCAAATTGGTCAATTATACCGGTTAATGTTCCTTGTATCATCAACACTTCAGAATTCTTCAGCGATTACCCATCAATTTTGATGATTAAAGAAATAGCAGGATCACAAATTTACTGGCCAGAATATAACATCAATTCACTTGTTGAACTATTACCAGGAAAGGCCTATGAAATTTACAACTCTTCATCACAACCTATAAACATTACATTCCCGCTTTGCGATGGGCCATTAATGAATTTTGAATTTAAAAGCGTTGAGCCAAATATAATTCATCCGTGGAATCCTATCTACAAAACTCCCATCAGCCATATTTTCGGATTTTTACCGGAAGCAACAGGTCAATTCGAACAAGGCGATTTAATCGGGATATTTACACAATCAGATTTGTGTGCTGGAATTGCTAAAGTGGAGGTTATTGATAAAGCATTCAGCCTAACTGCTTTCGGCACTGATATTTTTGCCTCAGATAATACTGGATTTGAATATGCCGAACCGGTAAAGTTCAAAATATTTAAACCCACTACAGGTCAGGAATACCCACTTAACATTCAATATTCCGATGGCGCTGATGAATCTCTTTTTACAGCTAACGGAATAACGCTGATAAAAAAAGCAGAATGTTTAATGACAAATGTTGAATCGCAATCAGGCCTTGTCAAAGATTTTCATGTTTATGTCTTTCCAAATCCAACTACAGGAAATATTAATATAACCTTAACGTCGAATGCAACTTTTGATGGCAAATTTGAAATTATTAACACATCAGGCCAGCTAATACAAAAAGTTAACTTCAAACACACAAACAACAATACCACTCAAAGTGTTGATCTATCTAATAATCCTGCAGGAATTTATTACTTACGCATTATTGGAGAAAACATTTTAAAGACAAGAAAGATATTACTCAGGTAATATTAATTTTTAATACGATTTAAAAATGCTCTCATAAAATGGGAGCATTTTTTGTTTTATCAAAAGAGTAACAATAGATGAAAAAATCCTGAATTAAAAAAAAATCAAAACTGCAATTAATTCAATTACAATCTAATAAAAATCTTTATAAGTTTTTTTTTAACGTTAAAAAGATAGTTTATGCTTTTCACGTAACTTTGCCATCAAACATATTGCATTGAACCCACTTAGAAGATTAGCAGGACAAACAGCCATTTATGGTCTTAGTAGTATTATCGGACGGTTGCTCAATTACCTTCTGGTGCCTCTTTATACGCGTGTTCTCATTACTTCCGAATATGGCATTTACACCGAAATGTACGCCTATGTCTCAATCCTTTGGGTAATTTTAACTTATGGGATGGAGACCACTTTTTTCCGCTTTTCACAAAGCGAAACCGACAAAACAGATGTTTATAGCACCTCACTTTTGTCTCTTATTTTTACTTCAGGGGTATTCCTAATTATTTCATTGATTTATGCCCAACCGATTGCCGTTTGGCTTGGGTACCCTAATAATGTAAACTATGTTGTTTGGTTTGTGTTCATACTGGCTTTTGATGCCATCTCTGCAATTCCATTTGCAAAACTTAGACAGGATAATCGCCCAATGAAATTTGCCATACTGAAACTTATAAATATTGGTTCTAACATTGGGCTAAATCTCTTTTTTATACTACTCTGCCCTTTTATCCTAAAGACATACCCCGACACAAACCTTGCATCGTTTGTCAAGAGCTTTTTTAACCCTGACGATCTCGTTAGTTATATTTTTGTTTCCAACCTCATATCCACAACTTTAACCCTTATTTTACAATTACCTGATTTCCCCTGGAAAAAGTACTCCTTCAATTTTCATTTATGGAAAAAGATGCTGGTTTATACGTGGCCGTTACTTGTCGTTTCCGTAGCCGGCTCTATCAACCTTTCGCTCGACAAAATCCTGCTGGCCAAGTTGCTCCCTTCGGGTACCGATGTAATGGGGCAAGTTGGAATTTATGGCGCTTGTTATAAGGTCTCGATTATCATGACGCTATTTGTTCAAACTTTTCGTTACGCTGCCGATCCCTTTTTTTTCAATGAATCTGCTCAAGTAGGAGCGCGCCAGTTGTATGCTGATGTTCTAACACTTTTTATGATTGCTGTTTCGACTATTTTCCTTTTGACAATGATGTATATTGATATAGTCATTCTATTTATCGGCACAGCATACAGAGAAGGTAAAGCCGTAATTCCACTGCTATTGGTTGGCAATCTTTTTCTTGGTGTTTTCTACAATTTCTCCATTTGGTACAAACTAACCAATAAAACTATTTACGGCGCAGCTCTGTCTATCATTGGGGCTACAATCACAATTATTCTCAACATATTGCTAATACCCTCTATGGGATATTATGGATCAGCCTGGGCAGCCTTTTTTGCCTATTTTACAATGATGACGCTATCGTATATCCTTGGCCAACGGCATTTTAAAATACCATACAACCTCAAACGCTTGATTTTTTACCCTTTACTGGCAATCGCATTATATTTTGCCAGCGAATTATTAAAGCCTGAAAGTAAGTTGTTACATCTAACTATCAATACAATTTTAACAGCAGGGTATCTTTTCATTGTTGTAAAATTAGATAAAAAGCTTTTATTTGATGTATTGAAAAAGAACTAAACCATCATCTAAGTAAACTTTTCACTTTCTAAATACCAAATTACTACTCTTACCTATTTTTTTAAACTCTCATTTCCCCTTTATCCTTTCCTAATAATTGTCGCCTGTTGAGGCTCAGATTTTTCAGCAAAAAGTTTGCGGTAAGTAATGTGCTTTTTTCCAAATTTTCCACCTACAGCTTTATGCAACGCTTCCATACGCGGATTAAAATCGCCAACCCACGACAATTCTATTTCAGTATAATGCGGCCGGTGATCAAAAACTTTACGTAATTCTCTAAAAATAGCCGACTCTATACCATACCCTTGAAATGAAGGCACTACCCCCATTACCGTAATCTTTGTTCTTGTAATCTCCTTCTTCCATAGGTAGTAAGCAAACCTGCATTTATTAATCAAACCTAATTTTCCATTGAAATGTCTAAAAATCTGGTTGACATCAGGAAACATGACTAAAAAAGCGATAGGTTTTCCTTCATGGTATGCAAACCAAATCAACTGCTCATCAAGTATAGGTTTTGCTTTTTGCAGTTCGCTCAAAATATCTAATGAATTTAACGGAGTAAAATGCTCATGATTGCTCCACGCCTGATCATAAATAGTCTTTAGATCATTAATATATTTTTTGGCATTTGCCATTTTGAAATGCTCAAAAGTAAATCCAGGTTTCTTAGCAATCCATTCTGCAATTTTCCAAAATCGTTCCGGGAAAGGAATTGTTAAATCAAGATAATTTGTAGTTTGATTAAAGTATGGCGAAAAGCCATAATCTTCAAAAAACTTTCGATAATAGGGATGATGATAATTCATCCCATAACTTGGCGGTGTAAAACCTTCCACAAGCAACCCCTGATACTGGTCATTTTCGCCAAAGTTTATTGGACCGTCCATAGCTTCCATCCCTTGAAGCTGAAGCCACTCTTTACATTTGTCGAATAACAGTTTAGCAGCCTGATAATTATCAATACACTCAAAAAAACCCAAACCTCCCGTTGGTTGTTTATAGGTATTAGCTTTCATTTTGTTGTAAAACGCTGCTACACGACCTGCCAACCTGTGGCTATCGTCAAATAAAATCCAACGAATGGCTTTTCCATCATTAAAATATCCATTCTTCAACGGATCAAAAACAGCCTCAATATCAGAATCCATCAAGCAAATCCAATTTTTATCACCTTTGTAAATTAGTCGGGCAACGTCATGAAAGAGTTTTGCATCTTTTTTTGTAGTAACTTCGTAGATGTTCATTTTTCGTAAAAATTAACTGTTGTGTACATTGAAAGGCTATTATAAAACGTTCTGATAATTGATTTATTAAAAAATTACAGCACGAAAAACAAATTATAAAACTCAATATTTATAAAAGGATTGAAAAAGCTCTATTGGTTTATTATTAAATCCTATATCGGTCCTCTGCTATTTACCTTTTTCATAGCTCTCTTCATTCTTGTTATGCAATTTTTGTGGAAGTACGTTGATGAATTAGTTGGTAAAGGGCTTGAACTACATATACTACTCGAACTTCTCTTTTATGCATCGAGTACTTTTGTTCCTTTAGCGCTTCCTTTGGCTATCCTGCTTTCGTCACTGATGACATTTGGCAATTTTGGCGAACATTACGAATTGGTGGCCATGAAGTCAACGGGCATTGCCTTGCGGCGTATCATGATGCCGTTAATCATACTTTCAATCTTCATCAGCGGATTTGCCTTTTTCTTTTCCAACAATGTTTTACCTATCGCCAACCTTAAATTCCACGCTTTGCTTTATGACGTAAGGCAAAAAAAACTCACTTTCAATATTCAGGAAGGTGTTTTCTATAATGGAATCGAGGGCTTCACCATTTATGTAAGAGAAAAAGAACCGGATAAAAACCTCCTTCGGGACGTGATGATTTACAATCATTCCGACCGAATGGGTAACATGAGATTAACAACAGCAAAATATGGCACAATGGCTCTTTCTGCCAACCAATCCATGCTCGTTTTTAATCTTTATGACGGGCATAATTATGAAGAGATCACCGACAGGCAAAATTATCAGATAACCAGGCCATTCCAACGTATTTCTTTTTCCGAGCAAACCCGTACATTTAGTGGCCTCGACTTTGGCATGAACCGTACTGACGAAACACTTTTCCGAAACAACTATCAAATGATGAATCTCGATCAGTTAACCCATGCTACCGACTCTCTTAAAAATGATCTCGAGACGCGGAAAGAGAACCTAAATAACATAGTGAACGAACGATTTTCACATCTCCATCAAGTTGAATCCTTAATTAATAAAGAAAATAACAAAAATGTTAGCTTTTCACTAAATGAAGTAGATACGGCCTCAATGATTAAAGCAACTGATATTGCATTAAGATCATCACGTCAGATAAAAAATCAGATAGAATACAATCGAAAAGATATTGAAGGCCGTAAGAAAAGAATAATTCGTCACGAGTTAGAATGGCATCGAAAATTTACACTTTCCATAGCATGTCTCATACTGTTTTTTATCGGCGCACCGCTTGGAGCCATAATTCGCAAAGGGGGGCTTGGCATGCCTGTAGTGTTTTCAATCATCTTTTTTGTAATTTTTCATGTTATATCTATTTCGGGTGAGAAATATGCACGCGCAGGCGTAATGGATCCCGCAATTGCCATGTGGTTAGCATCATTGGTGTTGCTACCGCTTGGAATATTTCTTACATACAAAGCCACTACAGATTCGCCATTACTTGACGCAGATGTGTGGAAAAGAATATTTAAATTAATGCTGTTAAAATCTGATAACAAAACTAATTGACAATGAAAATACTGATTCTCTGCAACAAATCTCCCTATCCGCCTAAAGAGGGAGGGCCTATTGCCATGAACGCAATAATTGAAGGATTAATTGAAGCCGGCCATCAAGTTAAAGTGCTTGCAATTAATACAAACAAATACTTTATTAAAGAAAATGACATACCCGAAAGTTACCGACAGAAAACAGGTATTGAAACAGTTTATATTGATCTTTCAATAAAACCTTTAGATGCTCTGCTTAATCTTTTCAGTAAAGATTCGTACCATGTTCAACGTTTCATTAGTAAAGAATTTGAAAAAAAGCTAATCTCTATCCTGCAAAACGACACTTTTGATATAGTTCAGCTTGAAACGCTATACATTAGCCCCTTTATAGAAACAATAAGAGAGAATTCCAAGGCTAAAATCGTATTACGAGCTCATAATATCGAGCATCTGATATGGGAACGTGTAGCGGAAATCAGTTCTAATCCACTCAAAAAACTCTACCTGAAACATCTTGCAAAAAAGTTAAAAAATTACGAGCTTGAAATAATCTCCAAATACGATGGTATTGCCACAATCACAAGTAAAGATGCAAGCTCTTTTAAAAATACAGGTTGCGAAGTTCCTATAATCTCTATACCATTTGGGATTGATCTAGAAAAAATAAAAGAAAAACCTGGTATTAAGGCTGAGTTTCCTTCATTATTCCATATCGGTGCAATGAATTGGATGCCGAATATAGAGGGCATAAAATGGTTTCTCGATAAAGTATGGCCTTTGATACAACCAGAATTTCCTAACCTAAAGTTTTACATTGCCGGCAGATCAATGCCTTCATGGTTATATCAAAAGCAATTACCCAATGTGGAAATAGTTGGAGAGGTGCCTGATGCATTCGATTTCATGTATTCTAAAGCTATTGAAATTGTACCACTTTTTTCGGGAAGCGGAATACGGATCAAGATCATCGAAGGAATGGCTGTAGCAAAAGCTATTATCTCAACTACAATTGGCGCAGAAGGAATAAACGTTACCCATGAAAAGAATATTCTTTTAGCTGACGACCCAATAGCTTTTGCAAATGCTGTAAAACGCTGTGTAAACGATGAGCAATTTGTGCTGTCGCTTGGCACTAATGCCCGTGAACTGATCAGAAATGAACATTCAAATAAACAAATTATAGAAAAGCTTACTAAATTTTATCATTCACTTGTACTACCACAATAAACCCTAACGATTATCTTTGTCAAATGAAATTACTTGTAATATTACCACGCGTCCCCTACCCTCTCGAAAAGGGAGATAAGCTTCGAGCTTACAACCAGATAAGATTTTTGTCGAAAACGAATGAAATTACGCTTTGCGCACTAAACGACATAAAGTTGCATCCAAATGCCAAAAGCGAATTAAAACCTTATTGCAAAAGGTTATACATATTAAATATCAGTAAATGGAGCATCATCCTCAATCTTTTCAAGGCTCTGTTTAAAGGGATACCCTTTCAAGTCGGATATTTTTATAACCGAAAAGCAAAACAGCAGATACAACAAATCATAAACGAGGTTAAACCTGATCATATTTATTGTCAATTAATCAGAGTAGCTGAATACGTTAAAAACAACTCAACACCCAAAACCATTGATTATCAGGATGTTTTTTCAAAAGGTGTAGAACGGCGTATTGCCACTTCACCATTTTACCTAAGGCCACTGTTACGAATGGAATATAAAAGACTACTAAAATATGAATGTAACATCTTCGATATTTTCAACAATAAAACCATCATTTCTGCTCCCGACCGTGACTTGATACCGCATCCTGAAAGAAAAAAAATACATATCATACCCAATGGTGTGGATACTGAGTTTTTCAAGCCGATGGATGTCGAAAAACAATTTGAGATAGTGTTTATCGGTAATATGGGATATCCTCCAAACGTTGATGCTGCCGAATACCTTGCAAAAGAAATTTTACCGCAAGTAAAAAAGCGATATCCCGATGCCCGATTGCTACTTGCCGGCGCAACACCGACCCAGCGTGTAAAAAATCTTGAAAACGAATCAGTTGTTGTAACGGGATGGGTGGACGATATAAGACAATGCTACGCTCAGGCTAAGATCTTCATAGCTCCAATGCGTATCGGAACAGGATTGCAGAATAAGCTGCTGGAAGCAATGGCCATGAAAATACCATGTATAACATCTCCCTTGGCATTCAGTGCACTGAATGCCAAGAAAAACGAAGATATTCTTGTTGGAGAAAATGTTGAAGAGTTTTCTAACCTTATTGTCAATTTGTTAAATGACAATACGCTATCAGCTAAATTAGCAGAAGCAGGGTATCAATTTGTACTTAAAAACTATAGTTGGGAGATGAACACTATGGAGTTGGATACAATTATGAAAAATACCGCTATCTAAAAATCATAAAAAGGTTCTTCCATGAAAAACACAAATCAATTTCGCTCCTTGTTAGTGATTAACGGGATTATAGCTTTTCTCTTTGGACTTTTTGCAATTTTTGCACCTTTAGAAACTGCCAAAACTATAGCTCTATATTTCGGTTTAATCCTTATTGGTGCCAGTGTGGTAGGAATTATAATTTCAGTAAAAAAAATAAATCAAAAACAACTTATCCCATATAATCTGTTAAGTTCAGTACTTAGTTTGATCATCGGTATTTTTATTGTGGTTTACACAAAAAAGAGTCTCGAACTTTTTACAATCATAGTAGGTATCTGGGCTATTCTTATCGCCGTCTTGCAAATAGTAATCCTGATTCAAATAATTAAAAGGTCAGTTTACCGCAAAGTAATGATTTTCAATAGCATTATCACTCTAATTTTTGGCATTATATTGTTTACCAATCCTTTAGAGTCCATTGCCGCCATGGTTTACATTACCGGAGCACTTGCAATAGTGTTTGGCAGCATCTTGATTTACATAGCTATTAAAATCAAAAGTTTATAAATTTTATTAATTAGAAATGATTTATCATTGTGCGACAATTTTTTGTTTTTCCAAGTTTATTCATTCTCAGTGCAATTTTATTAATTACTCAGCCTCTTTTCAGCCAGGTAAATACTGAAAAATTCAGGAAGTATGATGTTGAGAAGGGATTTCAGGCTAATCTACAAACTACCTTCACCACAAAAGCAGGAAACACACATTACAATACTCTAAAAGCTACAAGCCGTCTTGATTATTCGGCTACAAAATTTGATTATTTTCTTGTAGCAAATTTCGAAGCTAAATCAGCCAGCAAAAAACGCATCGAAAACGAAGGTTTTATTCACCTTCGCGGAATGTGGAAATTTGCAGATAAAGCTAATTGGGAGTATTTTGCACAACGTCAATATGATGAATTTATAGATCTTAGATTCAGAAATTTATTAGGAACTGCAATAAAATATAGGATTTTGAAAGCGGTATCGAAAAATGACTCTAATTCAATGATCCTTATTAATGCAAGTACAGGACTAATGTACGAACATGAGAATTACAAATACGAACCGACAAATATTGACAACAAATTAATAAGATCAACGAATTTTATAAGTTTCGACTGGTCAAAAAATGAATCAACGAGCTTTACCGGCGTTATATACTACCAACCAGCGTTTAATGATAGAAAAAACTTTAGAATTGTAGCTGAAAGTACACTTGAATTTAACATTATAAAAAGAGTATTTTTCTCAATTAATTTTGTTTACAAATACAATAATCATCCATTTACTGATGTAAAGCCTTACGACATTTCCCTTGAAAATGGGCTTAGGCTGAAACTTTAGTCGCCTCTAAAAATGCTATGCTACTCTACTTGTTCAGATAATATGGCTTACAATAGGGAATTTTATTACTTTTGACAAACACACATCATCTTTATATTTAATTAGTTATGGCAGACGATAATAAGATTATTTTCTCAATGATTGGGGTTGGTAAACTTATCCCTCCCAACAAACAAATTTTAAAAGATATTTACCTCTCCTTTTTTTATGGCGCCAAAATCGGCATTATCGGATTAAATGGCTCTGGTAAGTCAACTCTTTTAAAAATTATTGCCGGTCATGACACATCATATCAGGGTAAAATAGCATTTTCTCCTGGTTATTCCATCGGTTTACTTGAGCAGGAGCCATATCTCGACAATACTAAAACTGTAAGAGAGGTTGTAGAAGAGGGTGTTCAGGAAACAGTTGATTTATTAAAAGAATATGAAGCTCTTAATCTTAAGTTTGCCGAACCGATGAGTGATGATGAGATGAGCGCCTTAATAGAAAAGCAAGGCAAGCTGACCGATCTCATTGACCAGCATGGGGCGTGGGAGCTTGATTCGAAACTCGAACGTGCGATGGATGTATTGCGTTGTCCAATAGGCACTGCGCCTGTTAAGCATCTATCAGGTGGCGAGCGCCGCAGAGTGGCACTATGTCGTCTTTTACTTAAAGAACCTGACATTTTACTACTTGATGAGCCAACCAACCACCTTGACGCTGAGTCGGTAGAGTGGCTTGAACAGCATCTTAAAGAATACAAAGGTACCGTCATCGCCGTTACGCACGACCGATATTTTCTTGATAACGTAGCTGGCTGGATACTTGAACTCGACCGTGGCGAAGGCATTCCATGGAGGGGGAATTACTCATCATGGCTTGAACAGAAATCAAACCGCCTAAAAATGGAAGAGAAGGCAGAAAGCAAGCGTAGAAAAACATTAGAACGTGAACTTGAATGGGTACGAATGAGCCCTAAAGCGCGTCATGCTAAAGCGAAAGCAAGGCTCTCAGCCTACGATAAATTACTTAATGAAGATGTAAAACAAAAAGAAGAGAGCCTCGAAATATTTATCCCCAACGGCCCCAGATTGGGAAATAATGTGATTGAAGCCATTGATGTTTCAAAAGCTTTTGGGGATAAAGTACTTTTTGAGCAGTTGACCTTTTCTTTGCCACCAGCAGGTATAGTGGGTATTATAGGGCCAAATGGAGCTGGTAAAACAACACTTTTCAGAATGATAATAGGAAGCGAAAAACCTGACACCGGAGCGTTTCGAATTGGCGAATCAGTTAAAATCGGTTATGTGGATCAATCCCATGCCGAAATTGACCCTGAAAAAACCGTATGGCAAGTCATTTCGGAAGGACAGGACACTATTCAACTTGGCAACCGGTCAATGAATTCACGTGCCTACGTTGCACGATTTAATTTTAGTGGCGCGGATCAGGAGAAAAAAACCGGAGTGCTATCGGGTGGAGAACGAAACCGCTTGCATCTGGCATTAACATTAAGGCAGGAAGCTAACGTACTACTACTCGACGAACCCACCAACGATATTGATGTAAATACCCTAAGAGCCTTAGAAGAGGGTTTGGAAAATTTTGCAGGTTGTGCTGTAATTATTTCGCACGATAGGTGGTTTCTCGACCGGGTAGCTACTCATATACTTGCTTTTGAAGGCGATTCGCAAGTTTACTATTTCGAAGGAAATTATTCGGAATATGAAGAAAATCGCAAAAAACGACTTGGTTCCGATACTCCTCACAGGATTAAATACAAAAAACTAAAAGCCTAAAAATAAAATACCATTAAGTTTAGTATTAGAACCCTCAATTTTTTTTGACTTTTTATTCTAATTATCCGTGTAGGTATTTTGGTTTTATTTCAAAAAAAAAAGCCCCCCAAGTGGAGAGCTTTTCTTAAAATTTGAGCAATTCTTATTTTAATACATTCCACCCATGCCACCTGGGGGCATTCCACCAGGCATGCCAGCGGGTTCTTTTTCATCTTTATGTTCGGCAAGAACACATTCGGTAGTCAACAACATACCGGCAATGGAAGATGCATTTTCAAGAGCTACGCGAGCTACTTTTGTAGGATCAATTACCCCTGCATCATAAAGGTTTTCATAAACTTCAGTAGCAGCATTAAAACCAAAATCACCCTTTCCTTCCTTCACCTTATTAACTACCACCGATCCTTCCATTCCAGCATTTTCAACTATCTGACGTAATGGCTCTTCCAAGGCTCTTTTAAGGATTGCGATACCAGTATTCTGATCTTCGTTATCCACTTTTAAGCCGTCAAGTGCACTTATAGCACGTAAGTAGCCGACACCGCCACCGGGAATTATCCCCTCTTCGATAGCAGCACGTGTAGCGTTTAAAGCATCGTCAAAACGATCTTTCTTCTCTTTCATTTCAACTTCGCTAGCCGCTCCAACATAAATTACTGCTACGCCACCGGCAAGCTTCGCAAGTCTCTCTTGCAGCTTTTCTTTATCATAATCTGAGGTGGTAGTTTCAATCTGTTTTTTTATCTGATTAACCCGGCCATCAATATTGGCTTTTGAGCCTTTACCACTAACAATGGTAGTATTCTCTTTATCCACTGTTATCTTTTCTGCCTGACCGAGATATTCCAATACTGTATCCTCGAGTTTATATCCTTTTTCTTCCGAAATAACTGTTCCACCTGTTAAAATTGCTATATCTTCAAGCATCTCTTTTCTCCTATCTCCAAATCCAGGCGCTTTAACAGCTACTACTTTTAATCCCCCACGAAGCTTATTCACAACAAGTGTTGCTAGCGCTTCGGTTTCGACATCTTCGGAAATAATAAGCAAAGGTTTACCAGTTTGAACAACTTTTTCAAGGATAGGGAGCAAATCCTTCATCACTGAGATTTTCTTGTCATGAATTAAGATAAAAGGATTTTCGTACACTGCTTCCATTTTTTCGGTATCAGTAACAAAATATGGTGATATATAACCGCGATCGAACTGCATACCTTCAACAACATCCACATAAGTTTCTGTTCCTTTAGCCTGTTCAATTGTTATCACGCCTTCTTTCTTCACTTTACTCATTGCTTCTGCAATCAGTTTACCTATCTCTTGGTCGTTATTAGCTGAAACTGAAGCTACTTGTTCAATTTTCTCATTACTGTCGCCAATTCCCTTTGATTGATTTTTCAAATGTTCGATGACCGCATTAACAGCTTTATCAAGACCACGCTTAAGATCCATTGGGTTGGCTCCGGCTGTAACATTTTTTATACCAGCAGTAAAGATAGCTTGTGCAAGCACCGTTGCGGTAGTTGTGCCATCTCCAGCCTGATCGTTGGTTTTAGAAGCCACTTCTTTCAACATCTGAGCTCCCATATTCTCTACGGGATCCTTCAACTCAACCTCTTTAGCTACTGTTACGCCATCCTTAGTAATAGCCGGAGAGCCAAATGACTTGTCAATAATCACGTTTCGACCTTTAGGGCCTAACGTTACTTTTACAGCATTACTCAGGGCGTCAACGCCTTTACGCAAACCTTCGCGAGCTTCAAGGTTATAAATGATATCTTTTGCCATGTTTTATAATGTTTAAAATATGTTTTAAATGGTTATTAAATAATCGCTACAATATCTGATTCACGCATGATTAGATAATCCTTGTTGTCTATGCTAATCTCAGTTCCGGCATATTTACCATAAAGGACAACATCGCCTACCTTCACTGTGATAGGTTCATCTTTTTTGCCGGGACCAACTGCTACTACAGTTCCACGCTGTGGTTTTTCTTTTGCAGTATCGGGAATAATAATTCCTCCTGCGGTTTTTTCTTCTGCTGCAAGTGGTTCGATAACAACCCTGTCAGCCAATGGTTTAATACTTACTTTCGACATACAAATTACTTTGTTTAAATTAATATTTAAAATTTCAGAATGATTTCGTCGCTTAAATCACAATTTATGCCAAAGCTAAAATTGATATTTTTTCATGTTACTTTCCGGCCAACAACGGAAAACTTGTCAGAGTTTAAAATCGTTACACAGCTCACTATACCTAATCGGGGACAATTCAACTATAAATGAATAAAAAAAATGTCAGATTGTCACAAAACAATCTGACACTCATAGAAAAGGTATTTGATTATTTTACTCTCCTTCCGGCAAAGCTTGCTGGTTTGTTTCAGCAGGTTGATCAGTTGTTGTAGGAATAAAAGGTTCCGTAGCTGAAACAGGCAAATTTTCTATATTTTCAATAATTTCACTCTCAATAGCATCCTGTGCCCCGCCTTTATATTTAGGGATTGACTTAGAAGAGGCGAGCACGAAAACTAACATTAAAACGGCAAGTGTCCATGTAAATTTTTCTAAAAAATCTGCTGTTTTCCTTACACCAAGATATTGATTTGATCCGGCAAAATTGGAAGCCAGGCCACCGCCTTTTGAATTTTGCACCAACACTACAAGTATCAGCAGCACTGCTGCAATTAATATTAATACAGTAAAAAGAATGAAAAGAACCATGATATCAATGATTTAAATTTTGTTCTTGTTTTATTTTTTTTATTAGGACTGCAAAGTAACTACTTTTTTCTGGAATTGCGCTACTTAATTTTTTATAAATTTTTATTGCCTTATCAAGCTTGCCCTGTTTGTAATAAATCTGAGCGAGAGTTTCACTTACAATATCCTCTTTATCTATGGCGCTATTTTTAGCAGCAATATCAGGATCGAAGAAGTCATCGGGCGATCGTGAAATTCTTGGAGAATTTTGAATGAACTGATCAATAAGTTCTTCATTAGTTTTCGTCGTTATTAAAGATTGGGGAGTTATCGGCTGCGGCGCCGCAGGTTCAGTTAATGCAGATTTATCATCCTGTAGCTCTTTCAATGTCGCATTTTCATCAAACTCATCTATTGAAACTTCCGTCGGTGATATTTCATAAAATGAAGATGATTCTAATGGACCTGTCAAATAAAGTTGCTGCTTTATTTTATCGGAATGATTTTTCAATAGTTTCCTATCAATTGCATAAGCGGCAGCTAATTTTATCTGGTTGTTAGCAAGTACACTTTCTGATTTAGCAAGCGATAAATAGTAAATCACTTGCGCAGACTGATAGAAAGGATATTGGTCGGCAATTTCTTTAAGCTGGCTGTTATGCACAGGCTTCAACATTGCCGGGTCAGTAAGTAATCTTAAGAATTGAATTTTATTCATCTTTTTCTAAACTACCGAATTATAATTTTCTGATTTATCTTCAATACGAGGATAGTCAAGCGAGAAATGCAGCCCACGGCTCTCTTTTCTTTTCATTGCCATTTTAATAATAAGATAGGCTACGCTGATTAGGTTTCTCAATTCGCAAATGTCCTGAGATAAAATTGATTTTTTAAAAAGATCCTCTGTCTCTTTATATAAAATTTCCAGGCGATCTAATGCACGTTTTAAACGTAAATTTGAACGCACAATACCAACATAGCTACTCATAACCGTCTGAAGGTCTTTAATACTTTGTGTGATCAAGATCATCTCTTCATTTAAAACTGTTCCCTCGTCCGACCATTCTGGAATATTTTCTTTGAACTCATTTTGTATAAAAATTTCATTAGCATCCATGGCGGCTCGATGAGCAAAAACCAGCGACTCCAATAAAGAATTGGATGCCAACCTATTTGCGCCATGTAATCCAGTAGAAGCGCATTCGCCAATAGCATAAAGATTCTTAATAGAACTACGCCCGTATTCATCCACTTTAACACCTCCGCAAATGTAATGAGATGCTGGCACAACAGGAATCATTGATGTTGTGATATCAATACCTATGCTCAAGCATTTTGCATATATTGTAGGGAAATTACTAATCAGTTCATTTTTATTTAAATGTCTGCAATCGAGATAAACATAATCTGATCCACTAATTTTCATCTCAGTATCAATTGCCCTTGCCACAATATCTCGTGGGGCTAAAGATTCGCGTTCGTCATACTTCTGCATAAATGACTCGCCTTCAACAGTTTTTAGAATAGCGCCAAATCCACGTAGAGCTTCAGTTATCAAAAAATTAGGTTTCTCTTTTGGATTATATAATGCTGTGGGATGGAACTGGATAAACTCCATGTTTTCAATTACTCCTTTAGCCCTATACACCATAGCTATCCCGTCACCTGTAGCCACCGGCGGGTTTGTGGTAGTAGCATAAACGTTACCAATACCACCGGTTGCCAAAATTGTTAATCGTGCTAGAATAGTATCCACAACGTTAGTCTTCACATTCATCACATATGCCCCGTAGCACTCAATATCATCTCTTGAAGATGTTACAACTTCACCAAGATGGTGCTGGGTAATTAACTCAACGGCAAAGTGATGTTCCAACAAATAGATATTGGGATGCTTTAATGCCTCGTGCAGCAAAACATTTTGAATCTCTTTTCCTGTATTGTCCCTATGATGAAGCACACGATATTCGGAATGCCCGCCCTCACGTCCAAGATCGAACTTGCCACTTTTAGTTTTATCAAAAGTAACACCCCATTTCAGTAAATCCTTAATACGATCAGTAGATTCAGTTATTGTAATCCTCACAATATTAGGATCGTTGAGGTCATCGCCGGCAATCATCGTATCTCTGATATGTTTTTCATAAGTATCCGGAGTGTACATTACTGCTGCTATCCCACCCTGAGCATAAAGGGTGGCCGTCTCTTTTGCTTCTGCTTTAGTAACAATACATACTTTACCAAAATCAGCCACTTTTAGGGCAAAGCTCAAACCTGCAATTCCGGATCCTATTACTAAGAAATCAAAATTTTTTCTCATTTCATTTTTAAAGTTCTACATTAGCGCTGATCTGCTGAGCTATATGTTCAAATTCTTCTTTTGAAAGTTTTAGTGCAGTTTTTTTGAAATTAACATCTTCAATAGTGTTAAAAGGTATAAGATGCACGTGGGTATGCGGCACATCAATTCCAAGTACAAAAATGCTAACTGTTTTGCAAGGAACCACTTTTTTCAGAGCTAAGGCAATGCGACGTGCAAAAGCAAAAAGGCCTTTCGTCTGTTCTTCGGTAAGATTTATGATATAGTCAACCTCAGCTTTTGTTACAACTAATGTATGTCCTTTTGCCATTGGGTTAATATCAAGAAAAGCGAAGTAATCATCATTTTCGGCAATTTTATAACATGGAATTTCGCCATTAATAATTTTAGTGAAGATGGTGCTCATTTTTAATATTTTTAATATTTGAGCAAAGTTACTCTTTTTAAAAAAAAATGCTAAATGATGGTTCATTTAGCACATTCAATTAAGGTATGATTGTAAATCAACGAGTAATCTCAACAATCTGCAATGTAAGTATTCCTGCGGGCACAGCAATCTCGGTCCTATCTCCTACCTTTTTCCCAAGCAAGCCTTTAGCGATAGGAGAATTTACTGATATTTTTCCTGTTTTCAGATCTGCCTCACTCTCAGGTACGATAGTGTAGTTCAACATAGCCCCGGTTTTAATGTTTTTAATCTTTACGTTTGACAAAATGAGAACTTTTGAAACATCAAGTTTTGATTCATCAATTATTCTGGCATTACGAACCAATTCCTCAAGTTTTGAAATTCTCATTTCAAGCATTCCCTGGGCTTCCTTAGCTGCGTGATATTCAGCATTTTCCGAAAGATCACCTTTATCATGGGCCTCTGCAATCATTAGTGCAATAGCAGGTCGTTCAACAGCAATAAGATTTTGAAGCTCATCTTCAAGTCTTTTTAATCCCTCTTCGTTATAGTATTTTATTTCGTTCATAAAATGTAAAGTTTCACATTAGTCAATTCATAATAACAGAAAAGACCCTTTCTTTAAAAAGGGTCTTAAAATCTTTTCTAAGGATAAATAGATTATCCTAATAGGATTAATTTTTTACAAGGTAAAACGAGCTCCAATAGTATGTACTCCACTGAATGGGTCAGTATCCCTATATGAATAATCCACAGAAAATATGGAACCTTTTTCTTTATTAAGCGGTATCTGCACCGACAGTCCGGCGCTTGGGCCGGTATATACTGTAGTTCTATCGGATTTTTTAGTAATTCCATCTTCATATAAGTAACCTGCTCGCAATACTAAGTAGTTTTTCAGTGAGAACTCACCTCCTATACTAAATTGATCTTTTGTAAATGAGTTAGAGATAAATGCTCCTGCCAACGTAAACCGGTTATTATCTCCAAAAAGGAAATCGTATGCGCCTCCAATAGAAAGCTGCGCCGGCAACTCATATTCTGACGAAGGTTGTACAAACGTTGGTGATGTTCTTGAAAATTGATTATAGAACCCTCGAAATGTTAATCCATCGCCTGAAAATTTCATAGTCGGTCCGACATTTTTCAGCGCAATACCGAATTTAATATTCTCCATAGGACCTGTAACATATTGAATGCCGGCATCAATAGCTACGCCCTGAGCGCTCATATCAGCCATTGATTCCGAGATAATTTTTATAGTAAATCCGCCATAAATACTATTGGAAAATATTTTAGCATAGCCAATATTAATGTTCATCAGGTTAGGTGCAAATGTTCCAATAATAGCGTCTCCAGGGTCGGGATTATTAATAGTTGTTCTACTAACATCGCCAAACCCCATTGACATGATCGCCAAGGATAAAGCACCTGCTTCGCCCACCCTTTGTGTGAAGCCAAAAGTCATGATGTTGATATCCGCACCTTTTAGATAAGTTGTATTGGCAAATATTAATTCGGTACGTTCGGTAAATGCTGTACCTGCCACATTGGTATAAATTGATTCGAGGCCTCTTGTACAAGCAATATTAGCGCCGCCCCAGCCTGATGATCCAGCCCAAGGATTAATGAGCAGTTCGGATGCACCGGCTTGCCCAGAACGGTCGGGATTACCAGCCAGTAAATTATACGATGGCAACAACAGAGCTACTGAGAAGGTTATTGCTGCGATATATTTATAAAAACTTTTCATAATTCTTTATTATTAAATTTTTCCAAACTGTTTTCATTAGAATGTATTAAGGTCAACAGGTCTCATTGAGCCGAACCACTTGAGTACTCTTTCGCCGTTTCGCCCGCCTGTCTCTTTAACATGAATAAGGTATAGGCCTCCGGCGATCGGGATTCCGGCAAAATTTTTCAAATCCCAGTCAATAGAAGTCTGCGCGTCGGTATCTTCGCCTTTTATTGAAGAGCTTGGGTTTGCCACCCCGGTTTTATCCACGTTATATTGCCTGATCAAAGTTCCATTAATACTATAAATAGTAACTACACAACGTGGAGGCAAGTTAATGATTTTTACCCTTGTATCGAGTTGATTTCGTTCATAACCAGGTCCATCAGCATAAGCATAATATGGATTTGGCACCACATTGATACGATCTAAATGTTTTTCATTTTGTTTTGCATCAAAAGGTATTGCCTCCATTCCCGTTGCATCAAACTCATACATTGGATTAAAATCATTGATATTCATTGGATTATCGCTTGGCAGTATGTTTGACATGAAACGTTCGTAAGGTTTTGCAACTCTAATACTAATGGTAGCGTCATTTCCTTCAGGTAGCCAAGGCTGCCCAGGAACCTTTAGCGGAATATTTATCCACAATGAGCTCTGATATATAGCAGGTAACACTACATTAGCTGGCAATGAGTCGGGGCTGATTCTGAAAACATGCATAAGCTTATTTCCAGCATCATAGGCCGGGAAAGTGAAATTAAACTGAATAACACCTGATTTTATTGTTATTTGCCTATTACCCATGATATATAGATAGTGCATACCTCCAAAAACAGGAGCAAAATTGGTTGGATTTACTAATGTAGATGATGGATTCCACTTCATATCCCGACCGTTATCTCCGGCTAACCAGGAGTTCTCCCCGAACATTACATTAAGTCGTTCACCGGTTTCAACATTTATTACGTAACCAGGGAACCAACCCATTCCTTTTGCAGAAATATAGTTCGGATCTTCCGGATTAGAGCTAGGCGACGCATTAGGATCGGCATAATTTCCATCTTTATCTACCGATGGTGATTTTCGCAAAGTGTATTGGGCTGCGTTTCCTTCAGCAAGCATTGGGTCGGGGCACAGTTCGACAACCGGGCACCGTGTCCATTTCGATTTATCACTAGTAAGCACAACATGCATACTTGCAGTGGGCATAAGTGTGTGTGTTGAAAGCTTCGTTCCCGTAGGCAAAGGTCCATGCCCGTAGTCCAAATTCCCGCGTTGGGCAACCATTGGAAATGGAGCCCACGTTCCACCTGATATTTCACCACCAAAAAAGTCAACAGACATTGGAATAACCTTTCCATAATTCTGATTTGCATCTAACGGTTTCATTGCACTCATGTTCCAGTCGTTGTATGGGCTGTTTCCATCCACATAAACACCCGAACGGATCCAGTTTAATGGTGATGTGGGGACATCCTGATCAGGTACGCCGGAATACCATATCTGTGAGCTATCACTATATACTACAGAAGAGCTGATAAATCCGTTATTTGAAGCTTTTTCACTACCGGGATATGGAATTTGTTCAACATTAATAGATATTCCCAATTCAGGGATTAGCTGCTCATTACGAACTTCTATGGTAGTATCTGACACCCATGAATTATTGTTCGAGTCAGTCAATTTCCAATTGGCTCTGGCAATTCCGGCTTCATCCCATATTGTATCCCCAACATTATTAATTGTAAATGTATTTTCAACATTAAAAAGCTCTACCCTATATTTCCCGGCTTTAACATTCATTGGATCAACTACCTTAACTTTTAATGGGCCTCTTCCTTTTTCATATTTAGGCATATATGCTATGGGGTAATCTTCATCACCAAAAATAGTTTTAGGAATAAGATTTTGTTCTAACGTTGCGAGCCCGTAAGGTGGATTGACTACTGATTGATAAGCTATTGGTGGTTTGGATAAAATCTCATCTATTGTACTTTTTGAAAGGTTAACACCTACTCCTGCATTTCCCTGTCCTTGTAATCGCGTAATTTCAAATCCTTCGCCGTAGTCTGAATTAAGAACCATACCTCCTACGGTTTTATGAGGAATTGCAGTGTAAGTTTTTATATTTTTTCGGCCGGCAAGATAGGGCTTTTTCTGTCCGTAAAGCCCGTTTAATACGCCAGGTTCTTCACTGTATGGTGCATATTCATTAAAAGCATATGCTATGGCCAAAAAATAGTATTGTTTGTTATTAACCATTTTTGGGTCTTTCTCGGCAAAGGCGTCATGGGACAAAACAAAAGAGTGCTCAATTCCTTCATCGCGTCCAACAACTTCTACAACAGGTACACTAAAACCAACAGATTGGTCGAAATAGATATTTACCAATTTTGATATTCCATTTTTCACATCAAATTGAGCAACTAACCTAGCCAAATCAGGATCTTTAAGGCTTTCAACGCTCACTTCAGGATAACGTAATTGATAAATCTGGTATCCTTCAAAGGCATATGTACGTAAGGAATCCTGTACATGTTGTGGTAGTGGTATTGAATCTTCTATTAATTGAATATTTGGGTCAATCTCATTATATGCTTCTCTGTAATTATTTGATCCTTTTCGATTCGATATAAACACAACTAACTTCCTATCTAATTCAAGGAAAGTAAGATCAGGAGCATTTGGACCGTCCAAAACTTTAAAACAGTTATCAAACAGTGCCTGACATTTATCATCCACCACCCGTAATAATTCTACTGATGCCCAGGCTCCACCGGTTGTAGCGCGGGCCCATGGGATACCAACCGTAATATAGTTCACAGCGCCGGGTTCAAGAGTAAAAGGCCCAGCAGATTGCATGAAGCGGCGGTCGCCAGGTTGATTATTTTGCGTCTCTTCAGTCCAGTATTTTCCATCCTGATTATAGCCATCATTTGGAGGTATTCCTCCAGTGCCCCAGTTACATGGATCAGTATCGCCCGGAAACATGAAATCGCATTCAGGTCCAACAGCCTTAGGATCGCTGACATGTGCGGTACCACCATAAACCATTTTGGTATTATCCTTCCAAATCCCTCTCAAGTAGTTATAATATTCTGGAGCAGTGTGTGGGTCAGTAATAGCAGGGTTCGGGTCGGTATTATTATGATAAACAAATCGTCTCATCCCAAAACGCTCGTTATCCACAATGCCATCACCAAAGTTTACTCCATTGATACTAACATCACAAATTTGTATTTTGTCAATAGTATCACCTTGTGCATTTGTTATGAAAGTGTATTTCGGATTATCAATAAAATCGGGATCCATATACGGACCTTGGAAAAAGTCAACACCAACAGCAGGCGGCTGTTCTCCATAGGCTTCTATTTCGCCGGTACCATCTATTGGATAACCGTTGTAACAATATCCTAACCCTCTATCTATATCACATCCAACATAATCATCCCATGCATAACCCAATTCAGAATCTACCCATTGGCTAAAATATGTTTGAGTTAGTGAAAAGGTCGAACGATTGATGATCTCATAGCTATAAAAACTCATATTATTAATTTCATCATTTGTTGCAAAAGCAAAAGCCTGCGCCCTAATCTCCATTCCGATAGCTGCGCCTTTGGTTTCGGTATGTATATTTCCTTTATCATTAAATACCCACCAGAGTGTTTGGTCTCCTTTTATAACTTGGTCGGCGAGGATACCGTATTTCCAGTTGTTCGGATCGTTAGGGTAGTAATATTGAGCATCCATAGTAGGTACTTGTGTTCGGCATAATGCATTTTCGATATCGTAGTATGGGTAGTCGCCCTGTGTCGGATCATAATTGCCATCGCCGTCGTTATCATAAAATGGCGCAAGATAATAACTTTGTCCTTTTGCAACATCACCATGAGCAGGCCAGTTTAATATCTCGTCAGGAATTGAATAATTTGGGAACTCTTCAGCCCTATTTGAGCTATACCACCATGCGAGATAATCATCAATCATCGGTCGTGTCATTCTAAACATACGGTCGTATTCGGAACACGTTTCTTCATCTATTGAAGCATCTACTAGTGAGAGTGGCCCGGGCCAATAATCAATTCCTACCTGGCGATAACGTTGAGCGGCAAGCTTCAACTGTCCGTTTACGTCAAGTCCTCCAATCCACAGAGCGGCTGAAAACATAGATGTTTTTTGAGTATTACCAGGCACAAAGTAGAGGCCCTTACCACCACCTCCTCCTGTATCTAAGTTCCACCACATATCCCCCCCTGTATGGATACGAGCTCTAACGTTATTTACATCAAGCCAGGCAAAACCGGCGCCCGCTTGGCAACCAGCAGCAGTGGCTTTAAGCTCTTTGGATTTCTCGTCTAAAACATGTTTCTCTGCATAGCTTTGTATGCCAATAAAACCGACAATTACAAAAACTAACAGTAGTCGTAAAATGTTTCTCATTTCTATCTGAATTTTATTATTTTCAATTATCATTTCAGTCTTGATTCGATTAAAAATTGAATATTATTCCAAGTCTTATTTGTCTAGGCACGCTATAGTTACCTGGCGAGTTCATGCGTAAGGCATATAGATCACGATAAGCTTGCGGATCGTTTGCAGTATTGATATTACTTTGCCATTCGGGCGCTGTAAGATAACCATCATCATTAGCGCTACCTGTAGCGGGATAAGCATAAATAATATTTTTTGTATCCAATAAATTAAGAATTTGCAAATATACATTAAGGTATGTTCTTGCGTTAGGCTTGCCTGTCACATTTATATCTCTGTCAATACGTGCATCCATACGGAATTGCCACGGTAGGCGCGATCCGTTGATTGAGCCGTCAAGCAAATATCCGCCGCCGCCACTATATACACCGATAATATTAGATGAACGGGTAAATGGCGTGCCTGATCCACCACTCACTGTTAGGTTAGCTCCGGTATTTTGGAGCCATTGAATAGTTTTCACCTGATCAGTTCCTTTTACCTGCTTGCTGGTTACCGGACCGTTATAAGATTTACCTTCTCCGAATCGGTAATCAAAACTAATATTGAATGAATGTCTTCTGTCCCAATCGAGTGGAAGTATTTGCCTTAGGTTTGGCAGCCCAGCACTAATAAGTGCAGCAGATGTATTAGGACTCGATCCGGTGCCTTCGGCAAACTGCAGAGTATAGTCAAATCTGGCTCTTACGTTTCCTGTTCGTCTTAGGTCATAGGAAATGGTGAGGCCTTTGACTGTGGAAAAGTCATAATTAATATAACTATCATAATAAGGTGTTATGCCAGTGTATGCTCCATTGAAACGATAATACTGTATCATATCGCGCATTTCACGATAAAAGGCCGAAATCTTCAATGAAGATGTATTGCTTATTTTTTGTTGGAATCCCAACTCATAGTCAATTGTTTTTTGAGGTTTCAAATCAGGGTTGTTAATAAGTCCTCTTTGAGCAATAAAGAAATAATCTGTAGGATCCATCCTTAAAGCAGAGGTTGGACGTTGTGTAAGAATATCATAATGTGCAAAAAACAAAGCTTCATCAGAGATGGGAAATGAAAAAGAGATACGAGGCATAATTTCCACCTGAGGATCATAATCCTTAAAGGCATCAGAGCTAATCTTTTTTTGGTCAGGGTTAACCAAATATGGTATAATACCGTTACCAGCATCAAGGAGGTCGGGATTTAAAATTAAACCACCAGTTGAATTGTACCATACATTACCTTTACGATATCCTGTAATTTCTGTTGGATTATCCTTATTATCTACGTAAACTACAGCATCGCCACTAATGTTTCCAGGATGACTAACATTATGTCCCCCAATTTTATCCACCTCTTTAGCAGTCTTGGCTGTATAAAACAAAAATGGATCTTTCAATACCATTTGGTTAGCGTCAAAACGGTCAATTCTTACACCTATATTAAAGATCAAGTCGTCAAAGGCAAACTTATCCTGAATATACCCCGCCATATAAATAGGTTGGAAAGATCCAATATCACGGGTATTGTAATATTTTACCTGACCGTTAGGTAAAACGATACTTTCTGTTTTATTGAAAAAGTCATCAAATGCAGGGCGTCCTTTTAATTTATTTCCGTAAGGATCATATCCATAAAAGCCTACATAACTATAGCCGTCATTAAACAATTCATCGGGCGAAAACATGTCAATTGTAAAGCCGTCGCCTAAAGATGCATTTTTATGTAAAACGCCGTTTGCATCAAAATAATTGATGGTTTTGCTATTAGGATCATATGAGTCAATATCAATCCAATCTGTTCCTTGAAGATCAAGACCAAGTTTTTTCCTTAGATTAATGTCAAAAATCCTCTGATCGGTAAAACTATATAGGCGATCATAATTAATGGTGTCCTGGAATACTCCATCAACCATCAGAAGATGGGGGCTGCTTTTGTCAAGCTCGTTTATATGTGCATTGGCAATCTGACGCATCATAGTCCAAAGTCCTACAGGCCCATAACCATAGTAAGCATTAGTACGTTGCTCATATTGTAATCCAAATTCAATTGCATGGTTACCAATATCGGCTGAAGCATTAGCTGAAATACCTATTTGCGAATTATCAGAAACGGAATAACCATTATACTGAGTGCCAACACCCTGCCACATAGTATAAACATTATCAGGAGATTGTCCATTTAGCAATCCACCGTAAAGTTGTACCTGATTTGCATTTAACCAATATCCGCTTGAAGGATTTCGCCAATCTCCTTTTTCAGGATAAAATTCATAGTATTGCTCCGTATAGCGTGCAACCACAGGGTTCATATCATAAGGCTGAAAGGTAAAAGCTGTGTCTTGAAAAGCATTCTGAACATAAACATTGGTATAAATATGACCATTAACGGTATCTGTTCCTAATTCGTAGGATCTACGTTTATAAGTCTCGTACTTTCCAAGGTAACCATAGTTAAAAATGTTGTCGCGATGTGATTCATTTTCAACAACCTGATAAAACTTAGAATAGTCTGCCTGAATAGTATAAAAAACGTTTTTAATGGCCGATCCACTTTCCCTATCAGTTGGGAAGCGTTGAGTCAATCTTCCATATAATCTCCACGTATTATTGTAAACATGAGGGTTGTTTTCCCAATTAAACAATGAACCTGCATATTGGAATGCCTTATAATCCTGCAAGTTATATGAGCCGCCAATAGACATATTTATTGTAGGAGAAACCCTAATATCAATTTTACCTGATAAGCTTACATTTAAAGACTCTGTATTTAGTGATGAATGGATTGATTCGGTATTATTTCTCCTCGTAAAGAGGCTATTATCAAATGTTCCGAATCCTGTTCCTGACGGTCTTAATGGGTTTTCTTTAAGATAAGCAAGGTATTCGTCGGTTATTTTATCCAGTGTACCCCTAACAGCCGGTCTGCCATCTTTGCGATAAACCACATCTCCTGCAACAAAGAATCCTAATACAGAAGATTTCGACGTTCCCATGTCTTTCTTTAAAATTGGACCTTGCAAACTAAAGCCGAGGCGGTTATATCCGAATCTGTCGAGGAATTCGGAAGTTTGAAGTTCAAGCCCGCCACCAAATTCGCTGGACGGCCCTCTGGTTGTCAAGCTGATAATACCACCTGTAGCATCTCCGAACCTGGCCGGCACTCCTCCAAGAATAACCGATACTTGTTCAATTGATGACTCAGGCATACTAGCAGAGCCTAACACACGCATTCCATCAATATAATACACCGTTCCCTCCTCTCTTTGTCCTCGAATACTAATGCTTCCTCCGTCAGCATCTGAATAAACACCTCCGACAGTTGTAGCAATTGAAGTTGCTGATCGGTTAGGCATCTTCTCAATCTCTTCCGAGGTCAAGGTAGCGCCCGAGGTTGTCTGGTCTTTGGAAATAAGCGGCACCTTATAATCCACAACTTCCACCGTCTCAAGAACCTCAGTAGTAGATTTCAATGAAATGTTCTCGAAAGTGATCTGATCGGCGCGAACAATAACACCGGCAACTTCTTTGGTTTGATATCCAATAAAAGAAGCCCTGACAGAGTAGCTACCAGGCCTTAACGACCTAACGGCGTACTTGCCGTCAAAATCTGTTGTTGCTCCGGTGAGGAGGCTACCCCCAGAAAAAATGGCTACGTTGGCAAAAGGAATTGGCTCGTTTGTTTCAACATCCAGAACCTTACCTTGAATGGATCCCGTTTGAGAAAACAGCATCACGTTAATTGCCAACAAACTCACAATTGTTAAAAGTAAATGTTTTAACATACCATATAATTTTATATAAGATTTTACATTTTACTAAAGGCGGCTAAATTAGTAATATTTAAATCGTACAAACAAACCTTTTCAGTTTTTACTATTATTTAAATTCAAACTGAATTAAAATTTTCGTTTTAAAACCTCCGAATAGATAACTGCACTACGTAAATCAAAATCAGACTGTACAATAGTTTCAGCTAAATCAAATTTTTCATAATCCTCTTCAATTGTTACAGGAATTGTGGGAGTGATTTTATCATGACTTTCAAATTCTTTATCCAATATTTTTTGATCTTTTGAAAATTTTGACTCAAAATACCTTTGATAAATGTTTTTTTCTTCAATGATATCTTCATCATAATTAACAACAGGTTCAACAATGGTTTCCTCTTCTAATGAAGTTTCAGTATCGTCATCCAACAAAGTTTTAAAAATAGTTTCGATAACTTTCCCTGGCGACTCCTCTTCTGCTTTTTCTTGCTGCACCTCCTGTGTTATTTTTCGCATTTCATCAACTTTCGCACGTTCAGCCGCAGCTTTTGCAGCCTCCTTTCGTCTCTTTTTCTGATTTTGCTGATAAAATGAAAAGACTAACCAAGCAACCAACAACAAAAAGTAAAACAAGTCTTCCATATTCCTACATTTTTCAGATCATTAGTCCTTTAAAACCTTGCAAAAATAATGTTTGATTATTAATAAGCTTTAATTTTTTTGTAAAAATAGATATTTCGGGCTAATGCACTAAAAAAACTTACTTAAAACTTTTAATATGGCAAGATTGTATCCTCTATGAAGTATTCATAATCAGAACAATAAAAAACCTACTAAACAAAGACTCAATAACCGTATCATTTCCCAACAATTTTGAAAAATTAAGATATTAAAATGTTGTTCAAGAAAAATTTAGGTAACCTTTAATTGATTAAAGCGGCCAAAAATTCATTTGCGAAGACTTTTCTGATAATTCGTTTGTCTTTTTTGCGAAGCTTTCATTCTTTGTTGCGTCTCTTTAGTCTGCCTTTGAAAATGCTGTTTTTTTAATGCTTTATAGGCTTTTTTCCTTCTCCGTTCCTCTTCGACTAATTTTTTCTCAATTCTATTTTGTTTCCTTATTGCCTGAGTTTTACAACCTTCGGCAGTTATTAAAACTAACAAAACGCTGATAAGAAAAATTAAATTTTTACCCCTTAGCATATCAAATCAGTCGAAATATTAAATCCATATTTTCGTTTTCATTATTGATCAGAATCAGTTTCGGTAAGTAAGAAAATGATAGATTTAAGAAACTCAAATACTTTTAGATGAAACAAAGAACGAATTTTCTTTCCCGATTATTTTTGGCCGCTCTCGTTGTTTGTTTTTTCTTTATTGGCGGATGCGGAAAGGATGAGCAACCACCTATTGATGTGGGCTATGTAAATCTCACTATTTATCCCAATTCCACCGAATATATACAATTGAATTCGCCTGGAGGATATCTTTATCTTTATGCCGAGCTACCAAGCAGAGGTATTATTGCCTATCGGCTTTCTTCTAATGAATTCAAGGCTTATGAGCGAACTCCCACGTACAAAAAGGATAGTTGTGGAATATACAACCGAGTGATTGTTGATGAATCGGGCTTTTTTATAATTGATACTTGTACCAACAGCAAGTGGTTGATCATTGATGGTACTGTTTACGAAGGGCCGGCAAAATATGCACTCTACCCATACAAAACCTTTTATGATGGCTATACCCTGCGCATTTACAATTAGTTTATCAGAATCCTTTCAAACACAATCGCCGCCTCCATTGATTGCATAAATAGTGCAGATATAGAAAATCAAATAAAAGCTTAATTAGTTTACGTTTACTTGTTGGAGATTCTTAAAAAGAATAAGATCTGTTAATCAATATTTATAATGCTCAGGCTTGTAAGGCCCACCAATCGGCACTCCTATATAATCTGCTTGTTCCTGGGTAAGTTTTGTAAGCTTCACTCCAAGATGATCGAGGTGGAGCCTGGCAACCGCTTCATCAATGATTTTCGGTAAGCGGTAAACATCTACTTTATAGTTGTTTCTGTTTTTCCATAAATCAATCTGCGCCAAGGTCTGATTGCTGAATGAGTTACTCATCACAAACGATGGATGTCCTGTGGCACAACCAAGGTTAACTAATCGCCCTTCGGCCAACAGATAAATAGAATGTCCATCGTCAAAAGTATATCGGTCAACTTGTGGTTTGATATTAATTTTTCTTACTGTAGGGTCGCTGTTAAGCTTTTCTACCTGAATTTCGTTATCAAAGTGACCAATGTTGCAAACAATTGCTTCATCTTTCATCTTTTTCATGTGATCAAGCGTTATCACATCCTTATTTCCGGTAGCGGTAACAAAAACTTGTCCCTCTTTAAGAGCTTCATCAATAGTAGTTACCTCAAAACCCTCCATTGAAGCCTGCATGGCATTAATTGGATCTATTTCGGTAACTATCACTCGAGCGCCATAAGCCCGCATTGATTTTGCCGATCCTTTCCCTACATCGCCATATCCTAACACTACCACTACCTTTCCTGCAAGCATTACATCAGTAGCCCGCTTAATTCCATCGGCTAACGACTCCCGACAGCCATATAAATTATCGAATTTTGATTTGGTTACCGAATCATTCACATTGATCGCCGGCACAAGTAGTTCGTTACGCTCTTTCATCTGGTAAAGCCTGTTGACACCCGTTGTTGTCTCTTCCGACACACCTAACCACTCTTCTGTCGTTCGATGCCATTTTTTTGGGTCATCCACAAAAGTACGTTGTAACAGACCCATTATTGCTCTTTCTTCGGCATTTGATGTTTGTGCTTTCAGCAGTTCCGGATTCTTTTCAACGGCTACTCCCTTGTGCAATAGCAATGTGGCATCTCCACCGTCATCCACCACCAATTGAGGCCCTTTACCGCCCGGAAAGGATAGCGCTTGAGCAGTACACCACCAATATTCATCAATGGTTTCACCTTTCCATGCAAATACCGGTACTCCACGTGAAGCAACAGCCGCGGCAGCATGGTCTTGGGTTGAAAAAATATTGCAGCTCGACCATCGTACGTCAGCGCCAAGCTCAGTTAAAGTCTCAATGAGCACAGCAGTCTGTATGGTCATGTGTAACGAACCGCTAATACGTACACCTTCTAAAGGCTTCTCTTCTGAATACTGCCTCCTGATTGCCATCAAACCCGGCATCTCCTTTTCAGCAATCTCAATCTCTTTCCTACCCCACTCAGCCAGATTAATATCTTTCACCTTATAATCAAGGTTGGTATCTATCATTAATTTTTCCATATCTTACCTTCGATTTTTTTGCAAAAATATAGTTTTCATCCTTTAACATAAGTAAAAATTGGTTGTTCATCTGTCGGTATAAAATATAACCATTAAAGGAAGCTTTTTATTTTTGTAAATTGTTTTCTTAAACATAATACAAATGTGTGGCAGATATTCTTTTGCTCCGGATTTAAAAATCGTAAACGAGCATTATGACATTAGCGTAAACGACGGCGATTTAACACCAAACTACAACTGTGCTCCTTCTCAACTTTTACCGGTGATCACAAACGATAAATCAATAGGTTTCAACTTTTTTCGCTGGGGGCTTATTCCATTTTGGGCAAAAGATATCTCTATTGGCAACAAGCTTATCAATACAAGGAGCGAGACCATTTTAGAAAAACCATCATTCAGAAATGCTTTCAGACAAAGACGATGCCTTGTTCCTGCAGATGCTTTTTATGAATGGAAACAAGAAGTAAAAGAAAAAATTCCTTATCGGATATTTCTCAAAAATCAAAATATCTTTTCGATGGCCGGTATTTGGGAAAAATGTAAGCTATCAAATGGTGAAACAATTTTTTCATTTGCCATTATCACTACCCAACCAAATACATTAATGACTAAGATTCATAACCGTATGCCAGTTATTTTAGATAAAAAAGGTGAAGATCTATGGATTAATAACACCGACGAAAAAGAACTTACAAATCTGCTAAAGCCCTTTCCGGCAGAACAAATGACGGCATATCGTATTTCGAATCTTGTAAACTCACCTCGTAATAATTCACCAAAAATAATCGAACCAATTGCTGATAACAGCCTTTTCAATTGATACTTTCTTCCTTTGATTTAAAATCTGTCAGACTATTTTAAACCTTACTTTTGTTTCAAATTTAGCTTTAAAAATGGATGATTTATTCGCTGAAGTATTACTACCACTTCCACTTTCTGGGAGTTTTACTTATAAAATACCGTCAGGTTTAGATGTTGAAGTTGAACCTGGGAAGAGAGTTGTTGTTCAGTTCGGAAAATCAAAGTTATATACTGGTCTTGTTAAAACATTACACCACAACAAGCCTGAAAATTATACTGCAAAACCCATTATTTCAGTTCTTGATCATACGCCGGTTGTAAATCCAATACAGTTTCATTTTTGGGATTGGATGGCAGATTATTATATGTGCTTCGAAGGCGAAGTAATGAATGCCGCATTGCCATCGGCATTAAAACTTGCAAGTGAAACACGTATAGTGCAAAATCCCTCGTTCAATGGCGACACCTCTCAGCTTAACAATACCGAATATTTAGTGGCTGAAGCTATTGATATACAAAAATCGCTAACTATTTCTGAGGTCTCCCGCATTGTGGAGTTTAAAAAGGTGATCCCTTTGATAAAAAATTTGATTGAGAAAAATGTAGTGTTACTGGAGGAGGAGTTAAAAGAGGTTTATCGCCCGAAGATGGAAACCTGGATGCGACTTACCGAAAAATACAGAACCGAAGAGGCCATTAAAACATTGATGGATTCACTCGAAAAAAGAGCCTACAAACAGTTGGAGGTAATGATTTCGTTTTTAAGCAATATAGATGACTTTTCGGATGAAAATGCGATGATTAAAAAATCCGACTTGCTTCAACTTGCCTCTGCTGACACACAACAGATAACTGCTCTTGAAAGAAAGGGGGTTTTTGAAATAATCGAAAAAGCTGGTAGCCGTCTTGAGTCCTTCGAGGTTACAACACCGGTCTCTTCTATAATATTAACAGAACCACAGCAAACGGCGTTCAGCCATATAAAACAGGGTTTTGAAAATCACAATGTTACTTTACTACATGGTGTAACATCAAGCGGAAAAACTGAAATATATATCCGGCTAATTGATGAAGTGATCAATAGCGGGAAACAGGCATTATTCTTATTACCCGAAATTGCATTAACCACACAGTTGATAAATCGCGTTAGGAAATATTTTGGAAATCAAGTTGGTGTCTATCACTCCAGATATAGCATGATGGAGCGAGTTGAAATCTGGAACAAAGTGATACAAGAATATGATAGCTTAACCGATGCAACTGATAAGTACAGCGTTATTCTTGGCGCCAGATCGGCATTGTTTTTACCTTTTAATAATCTTGGGCTTATCATTGTAGATGAAGAACACGACGGTTCCTACAAACAATTTTCTCCTGCGCCGCGCTACTCGGCACGAGACTCGGCAATAGTTCTGGCACAAATGCACAATGCCCGCGTTTTGCTTGGATCGGCAACTCCATCTATTGAGAGTTACTTTAATGCAAAATCGGGCAAATATGCGCTTGCTACACTTAACGAAAGGTATGGCGGAATGGAGTTACCCGAAATTATAATCTCGGATCTAAAAATCGAAACACGAAGAAAGACAATGAAATCGCATTTCAGTTCATTGTTAATAAATCTAATTGAACAAGCGTTGGAAAACAAGGAACAGATCATACTTTTCCAAAATCGCCGTGGATACTCGCTTCGTATCGAATGTGGTATGTGCCAATGGACGCCTTGTTGTAAAAATTGCGATGTAACCCTGATTTACCATAAGCAAAATAACCAGCTCAAATGTCATTATTGCGGATATTCGATCCCCATTCCTGCAGTATGTCCTGAATGTGGTTATACCGGGCTACACATGAAAGGGTTTGGCACCGAAAAAATTGAAGACGAACTGGCTTTACTTTTCCCAAAAGCCTCTATTACGCGAATGGACCTCGACACAACCCGAACAAAATCATCCTACCAAAATATCATCAGTAATTTCGAACAGCGGAAGATTGATATATTAGTAGGCACGCAAATGGTTACCAAGGGCCTCGATTTCGATAATGTGAGTGTTGTTGGAATCCTCAATGCCGACAATCTGCTTAGCTACCCTGACTTCCGATCGTTTGAGCGGAGTTTCCAATTAATGGCACAAGTTAGCGGCAGAGCAGGCCGGAAATTCAAACGCGGGAAAGTAATCATACAGAGTTACCGCCCCGACCATGAAGTAATAAAATATGTGGTGTACAACCGCTACGACCTTCTTTATCAAAACCAGATCGCAGAACGACGACGATTTAAATATCCGCCAATTTTTAGGCTTATCGAACTACAGCTACAGCATAAACAAGAACAAAAGGTTAGTGAAGCTGCCTATGAGCTTGCCTCATTATTAAAGCAAAAACTCGGTAACAGAGTTATAGGGCCTGAATTCCCAATTGTGTCAAAAATTAAAGGCCTTTATTTGAAAAACATATTGATAAAATTAGAAAAAACTAAACATACAAGCCAACTTAAAGAGGATGTAAAAGAGTTATTAGATTATTTTACTAAAAACGCCAAACACAAATCTGTCAGGGTAATTGTAGATGTTGATCCATATTAATTACGTTCTAAAAAAAAGTTTTATTAAACAACTTTTTATATTTGCTAAGACCAAAACCATTCAATGTCAGAATATTTTAAGGGCCATAAAGTCTTTTCGTTGCTTGAGATCACACAAAGCATCCAACGAGCATTTCAGAAGTGGTATTCAGATACCTACTGGATAAAGGCCGAGATGAACAAGCTAAATTATTATAAATATTCAGGTCATTGTTATCCCGATCTACTGGAACGTAAGCAGGAAAAGATAGTAGCTCAAATCAGAGCGACCCTTTGGGATATTGACTACCAACGAATTAACTCTACCTTTCTGAAAGTGCTCAACGAGCCTTTGAAAGACGGAATTAATATTCTTTTCCTGGCAAAGATATCATTCACTCCTTTACATGGTCTTAGCCTCTCTATACTCGATATTGATCCCTCCTACACTCTTGGCGATTTAGAACGTGAAAAGCTCAACACCATTAACCGGTTAAAAAGTTCCAATATTTTCGACCAAAATAAACGTTTACAAGCCAGCCCTCTCATTCAGCGCCTTGCCATCATCTCTGTCGAAACCAGTAAAGGATTATCTGATTTTATGAAAATCATCAACGATAACCGCTGGGGTTATAGATTTTTCACAATGCTCTTTCCTGCACTTTTGCAGGGCGATAAAGCTCCCGAGTCCATTATGGGACAGTTGCGAAGGATAAACAGAGTAAAACATCACTTCGACGCTGTGGCAATCATCAGAGGTGGAGGTGGCGATATTGGACTGACAAGTTACAATAATTTTCAACTGGCACATGCCGTAGCTACTTTTCCTTTACCAGTACTAACCGGTATCGGGCATTCTACAAATGAAACAGTAACAGAGATGGTGGCACACATCAACGCAATTACCCCTACCGAGCTGGCAGATTTTCTTATTCAAAGGTACAGGAACTTCGACATACCGGTAACCGAAGCTGCTAAGAGGATCAAATTACTTTCGCAACAAAAAATCAGCTCCGCCGAACAAAAATTGAAAAATGAAATGCGGTTTTTTAAATCGGTAGCCGAAAAAAAGATAACAACGCAAAGCGAGGTTATTCTTAGCAAAATCCAACAGATCAGGCAAAACATACGTTCGGAGTATAAAGTACAGCTTTCAAAATTAGAAGCCTTAAAGCTCAATTTAAATAAACATACACCATCGGCCTATAAAAACGAATTTGATAAGATCCGGAATTTAAAACTGAATCTGAAAAAAAACTCCGGGATATTGTTAAAAAATTTCAGTAATGAAATTCTATCAATAGAAAATCAACTTCGAGCGCTCCATCCTGATAATGTTCTAAAAAGAGGATTCAGCATAACGTTACTAAATGGAAAAGCGCTGACAAAAGCCAATAATGCATCTGTTGGCGATGAAGTTGAGACTATTTTATTCAAAGGAGCAATCAAAAGTAAAATAACACATAAATCAATTAATAAAGACCATGGCTAAACAACTAACATACATCGAAGCCTTTGAGGAACTTCAGCAGATCGTCAACGATATCGAAGAGGGGGAAACAGGAATAGATCAGCTTTCGGAAAAAGTTAAACGAGCCGCCGAGTTGATCAAAATTTGTAAAAACAAACTGATTTCCACTGAAAGCGACGTCAACAAAATCCTTGATGAGTTGGAAGAAACCTCAACAAATAGTGTTGAAGCCGAAACCTGATAGACCTATAATGATTTTGGCAATAATAAAAGTTTAACACAGATTAGCAATTCATGGTATGAATTACCTCTCCGTTTAAAGTCAATATTTCTTTTATCATTATAGTGGTAAGGCAAGAATGTACAGGCAAAATGCCAATAAATACCCCAGGGCTGAATTTGTCAATATGTTCAGGGGTAGTTTTTATTATCCCATGCTCTTGCGAAACGGATTTTACAAAAGTTCCATCTAATGGTAACGTCCAGCCAAATTTATCAAGTAGAACAACCTTTCCAAAAACCTTTCCACCACCTTCATCATTTAATGCCTCTTTTGAGAGATGAGCAGCTCCGCCCCAAATAACAACTTCTAAACGCTCAACATGTACTGCGACTATCGGGCAGGCAAGCGCAACAGCTATCTGGTCGTATCGGCAAACGCCGAGTTCCTGTTGTATCAAATCATAAAAAACAAAATTGCCAGGACGAATTTCATCAACATCTTCAAAATTCCGGCAAAGGGAAACTGCAGGTGTGTCGCCAATAGAGATTTCAGGGTTAATACCTGCTTTTTTCAAAGAATCTTTCAACCTTTTCAGCTTTGTCAGGCTTTCATCGTGCACTTTACAAATCGCATCAGGCGTTGATTGTAAGTAGGTAAGCCCATTATGAGCAAGTAATCCTTTAAAATTCAAATTTTCTGCCCTTCTAATAATATTAATCAGATCAGCAATGGCATCATACTTTTCCACTTCAATGCCACTACGATGATAACCGGTGTCAATCTTTACATACACACCCACCGGATTTTTCAGTGTGCGGGATAATGATCCGACAGCCTCAACATTTTCAACTAAAAGGTTTAATTTAATCTGTTTTGCTAAAATATTGATCTCGTCAGTTTCTGCAATATTCACTGGGAAAGCGATGGTGATATCATTCCAACCGTTTTTTGCAAAATACTCAGCCATCATCACCGACGAAACCGTTATTTTATCTATCCCAAACTCCCTAAACCAGCTACCAACCTCAACCGATTGGTGAGTTTTGAAATGAGGGCGGAATCGTAAATTGTACTTAACTGCTTTGACGACAAACAACCGGATATTGGCCAAGCACTTTTGTTTATCAATCAATAAAGTAGGTCTTTTAAGATGCATCGAAAACTTAAATTTTAAAATCAAAAATAGGCAACATTTAACTTATTAGCAGTTTTTTTCTTGATATAATATTATTCACAAACTCCTGCATATTTTCATAATGCGTACCTTCCCAATATACTTTACCACAAGCGTTACACTGATAAAAATCTGTAAAAAATCGTTTTGTGTTTTCTCGCAACAGATGCTCTATTTTTTCTTTTTCTACCGGATGAATCAGTCCGTTACAACTAATACACCGATAAAAGGGCTGTAAAATGTTTTCCAAATCAAATCTATGAATAACCTCCCATAATTGCTGCCTCGAATTTTGGGAGCGAACCCAATACCCATGCGTTACCTTTCCATTCTTCAGTATCCCAATATCACGCGTTAGGATTATTCTGTTTTCATTTACCGAAATGGAAACTATTTCGCTATCTTCCAGATCATTCCGATAATATGTATCGAATCCTAATATCCGCAGGTATTTACATAGTTTCCCTAAATGCACATCTAATATAAATTTTACCTGACGCAATGGCGCATTTCGAAGCCGGGAAACCAATGAAATGTCAAGGCTCTCAAAAACCGGATAAACAGAAACATAATCGCCATTTTTTAAAATATAACTAAAATCAACCGAATTTCCGTTTACAAGGATCAAATCAACCTCTGCATGTGGTATTCCCAAAGCTTCAATAGCATCTTTTACACTTTGATTATAGCGGAAATTATACGAGAAAGTCTTTTTTCGTTTCTCCTTCGGAAGAAAATCATTAAGCTCTTCATAAAACCTGAAACTAACTTTTCTATCCGGCATTGTCATTATCGGATTTTCAAAATTTGTTCGGAAAAGGCCTTGATAAGCATATTAAGAAATATTAATTCTCAGCAACTCTGATTAGCATTTTGTAGTTCGTAAGATCAGCTTGATTTTCTAAATTGCTAATAAGGATTTATTGCTTTCATAGATGTTATAAACTATTCTTTAGAATAATTTATTTACCTATACAAAAATTTTTAAAAATATGATCGAGTATGTCGTCGTTGACAATCTGGCCGGTAATTGTTCCAAGGTGGTATAAGGCTTGCCGTATGTCACTTGCTACCAGATCAGATGATATACCCTGTAACATTGCTTCTTCCACCGAGTTAAGAGCATCGAGCGAATTTGATAATGCCTCGTAGTGGCGTGTATTTGATACAATTGCGTTGTCTTCAATTTGCTCTCTTGACACCGATTTCAACAGACTATCTGAAATCAGATTTATGTTTTCCTTACGTTTTGCCGAGACGAAAATAGTCTCCATTTCAAGTAAATCTTTAAAGCCTTTTGGAATCTCTATCAGTTGGTCAATCTTATTACCAATGAGTATCACGCGTTTTGAAGGGTCGTTTATCAAATGACGATGTTCCTCGATTACCTCTTTTATCTGATCCATGGTGCAAGTAGCTACGTCAAATACAAACAGAATTATCCGTGCCTGTTTTATCTTTTCTAATGTACGTTCTATACCGATTGTCTCGATGGTATCTTCGGTAGGGCGAAGACCGGCAGTATCAATAAATCGGAATGCCACGCCATCTATAATAATGGTATCTTCTATTGAGTCGCGTGTTGTGCCTGGAATTTCCGAAACTATAGCTTTCTCTTCTTGAAGTAAGGTGTTGAGCAAGGTAGATTTTCCTACATTTGGTTTCCCAATTATTGCAACCGGAATTCCAGCTTTTAATACATTTCCAAAGTTAAAAGATTGAATAAGGCTCTCTATTTCGGTTTTTATCTTTCTTATCAGGTCTAACAGCTGCTGGCGATCTGCAAATTCAACATTCTCCTCAGAAAAATCTAATTCAAGTTCTATAAGCGAAGCAAACCCAATAAGCTCTTTGCGCAACTCCCCTATTCTTTTTGAAAACCCTCCTCGCATCTGGTCAATAGCCAGATTATGAGCAGTTTTGGAGTTAGAGGCAATCAGATCGGCAACAGCTTCAGCCTGTGCAAGATCCATTTTTCCATTTAAAAAGGCTCGCATGGTAAATTCACCTGGCCTGGCAAGTCTTATTCCAGAATTGATCAGGTTTTCCAAAAGCTTTTGCTGAATATAGGGAGACCCATGACACGAGATCTCAACGGAGTCTTCACCCGTATAGGAATGTGGGTTTCTGAAAACACTAACCAACACATCATCCAAAAGCTCATCGTCAAAAATTATATCTCCATAATGGATGGTATGGCTATTAGCCTCAGAAAGATTAAAATTGCTTTTAGCAGGCTTAAATAACGAACTTATTTTTTCGATAGAGCCAGAACCGGAAATTCTAATAACAGCAATGGCCGCAGTACCTGGAACGGTAGCAAGTGCGCAAATCATTTCATTTGTGTCCATAACTATCTGTTTCGGTTTTTGATACAAGCAAAATTAGCTTTTTACCAATACCATTAATTATTGGAAGATGATAATCTTTTACATTTATCTAAAAACTTTTCAACAATAATGTTTATTCATTGATATTCAATGCGTTATTTTAATTTAAAGTCACTAAGTAATCATTAATAAAAATTGCTTAAACCATAATTTTATAAATAATTTTTTCGAAAATAGTTAATAATTGCCGGCAAATTACTAAAACGGAATATTTTTGTTCTCAAATTTTTATTTAATCAATTCATAATTTAACAACAATGAGCGTCTTAGTTGACAAACATTCAAAAGTTATCGTACAAGGCTTTACCGGTAACGAAGGAGCTTTTCATTCCAGCCAGATGATTGTTTACGGCACCAATATAGTTGGAGGGGTTACACCTGGCAAGGGTGGTCAGACACATCTCAACAGGCCTGTTTTCAATACTGTGGCTGATGCGGTAAAAGAGGTCGGAGCTGACGTATCTGTGATTTTCGTTCCACCGGCTTTTGCTGCTGATGCCATCATGGAAGCTGCCGATGCCGGAATAAAGCTGATCGTATGTATTACCGAAGGTATTCCAACCAAAGATATGATCATAGTAAAAGAATATCTGAAAGACAAGAATTCTCGTTTAATAGGTCCAAACTGCCCCGGTATCATTACCCCTGGTGAAGCAAAAATAGGTATTATGCCAGGTTTTATCCATTCGCCCGGATGCGTTGGCATAATCTCACGTTCCGGAACGCTCACTTACGAAGCCGTTGATCAGCTTACTAAAGCCGGTTTGGGACAAACAACAGCTATCGGTATTGGAGGCGATCCTATAATCGGCACAACAATTAAAGAGGCGCTTGAACTCTTCATGAAGGACCCAAAAACAAAAGGAATAGTGATGATTGGTGAAATCGGAGGCACGATGGAGGCCGAAGCAGCTCATTATTATAAAGCAAATTGCACAAAACCAGTAGTCGGTTTCATTGCTGGAGCTACTGCACCAAAAGGTCGTACTATGGGACATGCCGGCGCTATCATTGGCGGAAAAGACGATACTGCAGAAGCTAAAAAACAAATAATGCGCGAATGCGGCATCCATGTTGTTGATTCACCGGCAGATATAGGCAGAAAAATGGCTGAGCTGCTAAATGCCTAAGTGTCTTTATTTGGAGCTACATTTATTCCCAAATTAGCAATAGGCAAACTGAACGACTTGGTATCAATTCCGGTAACTATAGGGATCAAAATTCAACTTCTGTGTTTCGCATTAAGATCAGCGCTAAAAAACATGACCATAGCCAATTTTCATCCCGTTATAGAACATTTAAAAAATGGCAGCCAGTGTTGTTTATGACAAAGAGTAACTTGAAAAATAGGCCTTGGAGAAGTTTGCAAGACTTCATACAATTAGTTGAATCACTAACAATGTGTTGACCGAAATAAAAAAAGGCATGATGTGAGTTAAAATAAAAAAAGGCAGACTTTTACAGCCTGCCTCAAAAATCTTATTAATAAGAGTTGTTAGTGATTATTCACGCCTACTTGTAAAACGTTTAGGTTCGGGGCGTTCTTCGGAAACTTTTACAACCAATTTCCTACCTTCTACCTCAAAATCATTAAGTTCCCTAATAGCAGTTTCTGCCTCATCTTCGTTTGGCATCACAACAAAACCGAATCCTTTAGAACGTCCAGTACGACGATCCACAATTATCCTGGCAGATTCAACCTCGCCATAAGGTTCAAAAACTTTTTTTAACTGATCTTCATGTAATTTGAAACTCAGGTTTGCAACAAAAATGTTCATAATGTAAAAATAAAAAAATAAGACATTGATTTACTCTAAAAGCACAAACAAAAATAGTGAATCTCAGGATTTCAACACTGATGTTTTCATTTTTCCGTTTTTAGCTTTAGCCGGCAAAAGTAATTAAAATTAAATATAAAAAACTATTACTGAAAATAATTTATTAAAACGCTGGATTTAAATACATTATCATATTAAAAAATAGGGTTAATCCCTGTTTAATATAAAAATTAGATTTTTGAAAAATTAAAAAATCACTCAAAATGAGTCAAAAAGCTTTTCAAGATTATTACCCTGACGACTTTAACCGTTGCTTCGGTTGTGGTGGTTTAAATAAACATGGGCATCAACTCAAGAGTTTCTGGGATGGTGAAGAAACGGTGGCTGAATTCACTCCAAAACCATGGCACACCACCATACCCGGATACGTTTACGGCGGTCTTATAGCCTCGCTTATTGACTGCCACTCTACAGGCACTGCCTCTGCTGCACTTTATCGCAAAGAGGGCCGCGAAATGGGCAGCGAACCACCAATACGTTGCGTTACTGCATCATTACATGTTGATTATTTAAGACCTACTCCTCTGCACGGAACTTTAAAGCTTAGGGCAACAGTCGAAAAAACAGAAGGTAACAGAGTAACGGTAAAAGTAAACTTGTTTGGTGGAGGCGAATTATGTGCTAAAGGGGAGGTAGTGGCAGTGGCAGTTAACGAAAAGTGGATGAAGAAATGGATCAAATAGCCGTATCGGAATCAGAAGTTTTGATTAATGAAATGCTGCCATCAGTAAGTCCATATCCTGATAAGGCAATCCGAAATAGTCACCTATAATTTTGTTAGTCAAAATACCATGATAGGTATAAAGTCCTTGCCGAAAGTATAAATCATGTAATAATAGTTTTTCAATACCGCCCAGTTCACCGGCTTTAATAAGCATTGGAGCAAAAAAATTACTGAGAGCTATGGATGCGGTATTTGGAAATCTGGAAGCAATATTAGTTACGCAATAATGTGTAACACCATGAACATTGAAGACGGGCTTATCGTGAGAGGTAATCCTTGAAGTTTCGACACAACCGCCCTGATCAATGCTAACATCAACGATTACTGATCCTTGTTTCATAGAGGCTACCATCTCCTCAGTAATCAAAACAGGACTTTGGTGAAACTTTGCATGAACAGCGCATATCAATACATCTGCCGAGCGTATTGCCTTTTGCAGCTCAGCGGTTTGAAGTGTTGAGGTAAACAACCCTTGCCCTACTTCCGACTTCAGCCTTCGGAGTTTGTAAACATTATTATCAAAAACCTTGACCGCAGCGCCCATACTAATAGCCATACGAGCAGCGTATTCGCCCACCGTTCCAGCTCCAACTATCACAACAACCGATGGCGCTATGCCGGTAAAACCACCTAACATTTGACCATTCCCAAAATCAGGATGAGAGAGGTATTCAGCAGCAATATGGATAGAAGCAGAACCGACAATTTCGCTTATTGACCTGACTACAGGCGAAGCATTTGTTTTATCTTTTATGAATTCAAAGGCCATAGCCGATATTTTCTTCTGCATCAATCCCTGAAAATAATTGCGGTTTTGAATCTTAAGATGCAGGGCGCTAATAAGAAACTGCTTACCTTTCATCAATATAAGCTCTCTTTCCGAAACCGGAGAGACTTTTAAAACAACATCAGCCTGCAAAATCTCTTGCACAGATTCGCAAACTCTAGCTCCAGCTTCTGAATATTCATGATCAGGAAAATGTGAAGCTACACCGGCATTTCGCTGAACAAGCACCTGATGACCTTGCTTTACAAGCGTTTTTACCGCGTCTGGTATCAATACGATCCTGTTTTCCTGAAATGAGGATTCCATAGGCAGGCCTATAATCAGTTGAGCCTTTGATTTAGCAATTTCAAGCATCTCCTCTTGTACCAAAAGCTTTTCCCGTATTGTTGCATTCATTTATAAAGTCATTTATTATTCTATCCTATTGTTTTCCAAATTCGTATCAAAAGTAAACTCTTTTTATTTAATAATAAAAAAAATAGACCAAACCTTTTTATAACTATATCAAAATTACGGCTCTGACAAAAAAATCAATTGCTGACCTTCAAAAACTAAAAAGCCTGATTTGGTCGTCTTCATTAGTGGATATCCTAACTTTTACAGCATCTTCGGGCAGCAAGGATTCAATAAGCTCAGGCCATTCCAAAAAGCAAAATGCACCGCTAAAGAAATAATCCTCATAACCAAGATCAAAAGCCTCTTCAATCTTTTTAATCCGATAAAAATCAAAATGATAGACCGATTGATTATTTAGGGTATGATATTCATTTATAATGGAAAAGGTAGGGCTGACAACGTCATCAAAAACATCTAAATGCCGGCATACATTTTTCACAAAGGTTGTTTTACCGGCTCCCATTTCACCATATAAAGCAAAAATGCGGGATTCAGGATATTTTCCCAGCAATTTAGCAGCTACGTCAAAAAGTTCAGCCTCCGATTTTACAATCAATTTGGTCGTCATATTCAAAAGAATTATAATTTAGAAGCACATCCCTAAATCACTTTAAAAAAACAAAGTCGCAACAGCGAGTTTAAATTTCAAGAAATCTTTTTACCCAAGGACTTTGGCATTTATCGCTTACAATTTAATTACTATTTGACCTTCAGCTTGATATATGGAACTAAAACCTCCTCCATAGATATCCCGCCATGCTGAAAGGTGTTTTTATAATAGTTTACGTAGTAGTTGTAATTATTCGGGTAGGCAAAGAAATCGTAATTTTTGCAGAAGATAAATGAGGAGCTTACATTTAGCTTTGGCAAGTAAATATCTGACGGATTTCGCACTTCAAACACCTCTTTTTTATTGTAGTTTAAACTCTTCCCAGTTTTATATCGCAGGTTGGTGTTAGTGTTCCTATCTCCGATTACCTTAACCGGATTCTGTACCCTTATTGACCCATGATCAGTTGTGATAACGAGATTTAGTCGTTTTGATGCAATGAACCTTATGATATCAATCAATGGTGAATGTTCGAACCATGAGATAGTGAGCGACCTATATGCAGGCTCATCATCAGCAAGTTCGCGAATGATCTCCATCTCGGTTCGTGCATGCGAGAGCATATCCACAAAATTATAAACAATCATATTAAGGTTGTTTTGCAATAAATTAGATATGGTATCAGCTAATTTTTTTCCGGCCTGAAGATTGAGTATCTTATGGTACGAAAACTTAATATCTTTACCATAACGCTTGAGCTGTTCAGCAAATAGTTGTTCTTCAAACTGGTTTTTTGTACCCTCTTCATCTTCATTTATCCAATAATTCGGATATTTTTTTTCTATCTCGGTTGGCAATAGTCCGGCAAACAATGCATTACGTGCATACTGTGTTGTTGTAGGAAGAATGCTGTAATATATATCCTCGCTTTCGATCCGGTAATATTGCTCGATAATAGGTTGCAACACCTTCCACTGATCATAACGAAGGTTGTCAATCAGTAAGAAAAAGGTATTCGTTGTAGAATCAAGCGTTGGGAACAGCTTCTCTTTTATCACTGTATGCGAGAGTACAGGCTTATCAGGTTCACTGCTTGTAAGCCAGTCCTGATAATTGTTGGCTATGAAACGGCTAAATATCTGATTGGCCTCCTCCTTTTGCATCTTTAAAACCTCTATGATTCCTTCATCAGAAGATTGTTGAAGCTCTAACTCCCAACGTACAAGCTTTTTATAGATTTCAGTCCATTGATTATGATCTAAATCTTTGGAGATTTCCATGCCAATATCGCGAAACTCCTGTTGATAGGCAAAAGTCTTTTTTTCGCTAACTATTTTTTTATTTTCGAGGTTCTTTTTCAGGCTTAGCAATATCTGATTAGGCTTGACTGGTTTAATCAAATAATCAGATATTCGCCCACCGATAGCATCTTCCATTATTGTCTCCTCCTCGCTTTTGGTAATCATCACTACCGGCAAATTAGGCTGTAAGACTTTTATTTTGGAAAGCGTTTCGATGCCGGACAGTCCTGGCATGTTTTCGTCAAGAAACACAATGTCAAAAGGTTCTTCTTTCAGTATATCCAACGCTTCATCTCCGTTATTGGATGTAACAACGTGATATCCCTTTTGCTCAAGAAAAATGATGTGTGGTTTTAGCAATTCAATCTCATCATCAGCCCACAAAATTTTGATTTTCTCCATAAAATAAGTTCGAATTAGTTTTTAAATTAAATTTGCACGGTTTATTATCTTTATAACAAGCTTTTACAAATTATTATTTTGACTTTCCAACATTTTTGTTGGGATCAAACCGTAAATTACATATCTGGCGCAATATGCAAGAGACATTTGGAAGAAAGAAAAAAATCCTCAACGATCCCGTTTACGGTTTTATTAACATTAACGACGAATTAATTTTCGATATTATTGAACACCCTTGGTTTCAGCGGTTGCGAAGGATCAAACAACTTGGGCTGACGCATTTAGTGTACCCTGGAGCGTTACATACACGGTTTCATCATTCTATCGGCGCTATGCATCTGATGCAGAAAGCGCTTGAAATCCTTTCATCCAAAGGACACATGTTTTCAAAAGATGAACGACTTGCTACCCTGATCGCCATCTTGTTACACGATATAGGCCATGGACCATACTCACATTCTTTAGAAAAAAAGATTGTAGAAGAACTCTCACATGAAGAGTTGACGCTTCTTTTTTTGGAACGTCTTAAAAGACAATTTGGAGAGATATTCGATTTAGCTATTAAAATATTTTCCGGAGATTGTTCCAAATCGTTTCTTCATCAACTTGTTTCGAGCCAACTTGATACCGACCGGTTGGATTTTCTTAAACGCGATAGTTATTTTACCGGAGTAGCCGAAGGAGTTATTAACTCCGACCGTATCATAACCATGATGGAGGTTGTAAGTAACAATCTGGTGATAGAAGCGAAAGGGATATATTCCATAGAGAACTTCATTGTTGCCAGAAGGTTGATGTATTGGCAGGTTTACCTTCATAAAACAGTTCTTTCGGCCGAGCAGATGTTGCTTCAGGTTATCCGTAGAGCGAAGTTACTTTTTGCCGATGACAACGATCTGTTCGGAACTGCCACACTTAAACTTTTTATGAAAAATAGATTTACTAAGAATGACTTTTTAAATAACCCCCTCCTTTTAAACAGTTTCGGAACACTTGACGACTTTGATGTATTCACAGCCATCAAGGAATGGGCTAAATGCGATGATCATGTGCTTTCGTTACTTTGCCAGAGCCTTGTTAAAAGAAATCTTTTCAGAACAGAGATTAAAAATAAACCTATCACCGAAGAGGAGATTGAATTTAGAAAAGAAAGCGTCATCAGTTATTATGATCTATCCCCTGATGAAGTCAATTATTTTGTTTTATCGGGAAGCGCCCAGAATAGCGCTTACGACCATACTCATGAGGGTATAAATATTTTATTCAAAGATGGCCAATTACTCGACATAGCCGAAGTATCAGACCAACTTACCGCAGAGGTATTATCAAAAACGGTAAAAAAATATTTTATTTGCTATCCAAAAGCTCCGTTTGATACCAATTAACTTTTTTACTAATCGCTAATTTCAAATACAATGACATTTACTGCAACAGACATAGCTAAGCTACTTAATGGAATAATAGAGGGTGATAAAAACGCCATAGTAAACGGGCTTTCTAAAATTGAAGAGGGCACGCCCGGCACACTCTCCTTTTTGGCAAATCCCAAATACACCTCTTATATTTACCAATCGAAAGCCAGCATAGTGATTGTGTCAAAAAGTTTTGTTGCCGAACGAACAATTACGCCAACGCTTATCAGAGTAGATGATCCTTACTCTGCCTTTGCCTCGCTGTTGGAGATGTACAATCAGATTAAGCTTAACAAATCTGGCATTTCGGAATTGGCCTTTATAAGCCCATCAGCCAGAATAGGTAAGGAGGTCTATATTGGCGCCTTTGCATATATCGGCGACAACACCTGTGTAGGAGATAAAACAAAGATTTATCCGCACTGTTATGTTGGTGATAATACAAGTATTGGCTCAAGAACTACCCTTTTTTCGGGCGTAAAAGTATATTCGGATAATATTATCGGGAACGACTGCGTGATCCATGCCGGCGCTATCATTGGCGCTGATGGATTTGGATTTGCACCTCAAAGCGATGACAATTACAAAAAAATAGCTCAAATAGGTAATGTTATTATCGAAGACAATGTTGAAATAGGCGCTAACACAACTATTGATAGAGCGACTTTAGGCTCTACCATAATACGTAAAGGTGTCAAATTAGATAATCTTATTCAGATAGCACATAACGTAGAAATTGGCGAAAACACTGTGATAGCAGCACAATCAGGAGTTGCCGGGTCAGGTAAGGTCGGTCGTAATTGTATGATAGCAGCACAAGTAGGTATCGTTGGACATCTTTCGGTGGGGAATAATGTTAAAATAGCAGGCCAGTCGGGGATAAGTACCAGTTTGCCAGACGAATCTATAGTAATGGGATCACCTGCATTTGACGCTGGAAAATATAAGAAAGCCTACGTCCATTTCAGGAATCTGCAAAAACTCGTTGATAAGGTGGATGAGTTGGAAAAAAAGATCAAGGAAATGGAAAGCAAATAGGTTAGCGGCAAATCATTATCAATATAAACATTTTCGCTTTTTTTATTTGTAGCCTTCAACATCCAGCTGGGCATAGCATCCCTTTATAATGCTCTTACTACTTTTGAAAACAATATGAAATATGTTTATTTTTGCAGCCAATTAAAAATTATTCATTGCCAATAATGAAGCAAAGAACGCTAAAAAAACCTGCGATAATTTCAGGATCGGGTTTACACACTGGCGAGGTCGTTACCCTGACCTTTGAACCTGCTCCTGAAAATCATGGAATTGTTTTCAAAAGAATTGACCTGGAAGGGGAGCCTGAGATTGAAGCATTAACTGATTTCGTTACCGATACTAACCGAGGCACTTGTTTAGAAAAGAAAGGGGTAAAAATTTATACTGTAGAGCATGTAATGGCTGCCCTTGCGGGAATGCAAATTGATAACTGCCTTGTAAAAATCAATGGGCCGGAAACACCAATTACCGACGGAAGCTCCAAATATTTTACCGAAGCATTGATAAATGCAGGCTATATTGAGCAAGATTCCGAAAAGGACTATTTCGAAATTAATGAGGTGATCACATTTAATGACCCTTCAACTAAAAGCGAGTTTATTGCCATTCCCTACGACCATTTCAAGGTAACCACTATGATTGACTTTGAAACACGGGTATTAGGTACGCAAAACGCCGTAATGGAAAACATCGAAGACTTTCCGGTAGAGATAGCCCCATGCCGTACATTTGCATTTTTGCACGAGCTTGAATTTTTGCTTAAAAACAATTTAATCAAAGGTGGAGACCTAAGCAATGCCATAATTTTTGTCAATAAAGCCATCACTCAACAGGAGTTGGATCGTCTTGCAAAGCTCTTCAACAAACCAAGTGTAGAGGTCAAATCAGAGGGTATCTTAAACAATCTTGATCTTTACTTTCCAAACGAACCGGCTCGTCACAAACTTTTAGATGTTGTGGGAGACCTTAGCTTAGTAGGCAAACCTATCAAAGGGCATATCATCTCCAGCAGGCCTGGACATAAGGCAAACACTAAATTTGCCAAGGAGCTTCGCAAACAGATGTTGTACCAGAAATCAAAAGAGGCAGTTCCAAAATATAATCCTAATCAGCCAGCACTTTTTGAAATCAGGGACATCATGCGTTTCCTACCGCACCGGCCGCCATTCTTATTGGTTGATAAGATACTCGAGATGAGTAATACACACGTCATTGGTTTAAAAAATGTTACCATGAACGAAAGTTTTTTTGTTGGCCATTTTCCTGACGAGCCTGTCATGCCGGGAGTGCTTCAAATAGAAGCTATGGCACAGACCGGCGGTATTTTGGTTTTAAATACAGTGCCTGACCCGGAAAACTATCTCACTTTTTTTCTAAAAATAGATGAGGTTAAATTTCGCAACAAAGTTGTTCCAGGCGATACTATAATTTTCAGTTTAAACCTAATTGCACCAATCCGCCGAGGGCTTTGCCACATGAAAGGAGTAGCCTATGTAGGAGATAAAGTAGTTATGGAGGGTGTAATGCTTGCTCAAATAAGTAAAAAATAACTCAAAATGAATCAACCGTTAGCTTATGTTCATCCACAGGCAAAAATTGCCAAAAACGTGGTAATAGAACCTTTCGTGAACATTGAAAAGAATGTTGAAATTGATGAAGGCACATGGATTGGTAGCAATGTAACTATTATGGATGGCGCCCGTATTGGAAAAAACTGCAGGATATTTCCTGGAGCAGTAATCTCGGCAATACCTCAGGATTTGAAATTTGCTGGTGAAGATACAGTCGTAAAGATTGGAGACAACACCACTATCCGGGAATTTGTAACCATAAACCGCGGCACAAAGGCCAACAATGAAACGGTTATAGGTAATAATTGCCTGTTGATGGCCTATGTTCATATCGCACACGACTGTGTGATAAGAGATAATGTAATCCTTGCCAATGCTGCTACACTTGCCGGACATATCGTTATTGACGATTGGGCAATTGTTGGCGGAATGGCTGCTGTGCACCAGTTTGTTCAAATCGGGGCTCACTCTTTTATTTCCGGCGGAGCCCTTGTACGCAAAGATGTACCACCATTCACCAAAGCTGCCAGAGAGCCACTCTCCTACGTCGGTGTAAACTCCATCGGGTTGCGCAGACGAGGATTTTCCAATGAAAGGATAAATGCTATTCAAGAGGTGTACAGGATTTTATACATCCGCGGGTATAATACCTCTCAGGCTGTAAGTATTATCGAAGCCGACTTCCCCGCTTCTGCCGACCGCGATGAAATACTTGCATTTATCAGCCGATCAACCAGAGGATTGATGAAGGGATACGGCAAAATTGACCGCCGGATTTTATAATTTGGAAAGGAATAACTATCCAACACCTTTCTGTTCCAAATTTTGATATATTTTTGCAAAAAAATATTTAGATAATCAAATTGAAGATATTTTATGGCAACAACCGCAGATTTTAAAAACGGATTAGTGATCATTCATAACGATGATCTTTATTCCATTGTTGAATTTCAACATGTAAAGCCAGGCAAGGGCGCTGCTTTTGTTAGGACAAAACTGCGCAACATAAAAACTGGAAAAGTACTCCCCCACACCTTTAATGCCGGTGTAAAGATTGATATTCAACGCGTTGAACGTAGGCCCTATCAATTCCTTTATAAAGATGGCTCTGGATATCATTTTATGAATCTACAAACCTTTGATCAGACATTTTTTGACGAAACACTTATCAATGCTCCGCAATTTCTGAAAGAAGGGCAAGAGGTTGAAATACTTTTCCATTCTGAAACCGAAACTCCACTCTCTTGTGAACTTCCGGCCTATGTAGAGTTGCAAATAACATATACGGAACCGGGTGAAAGAGGTAATACTGCCACGAGCGCCATGAAAGATGCTACCGTAGAAACCGGAGCTACTGTTCGTGTTCCTCTTTTTATAAATACAGATGAAATAATAAGAGTTGATACCCGTACAGGAGATTATTCGGAAAGGGTAAAATCCTGATAAATATAATGTGGAAGGACTATCAATACAGCAAGTAGTACTTCCTTTTTCCAAGAAAATTAAGAAAAATGCGGCTAAAAGAATCTATCTCGCTAAAAAAGATAGCTAAACAAGTAAACGGCAGATTTATCGGCGATGCGCATTTATTAATTTCGGGTATTAATGAAATCCACATGGTTTCGCCCGGCGACCTTACCTTTGTTGACCATCCGAAGTATTACGAAAAAGCGCTTAAAAGCAAAGCCACAGCAATACTTATAAATAATGAGATGGAGCCTCCGGCAGGAAAAGGACTAATCATTCATGACGATCCTTTTGCAGCATACGTCTCGCTTGTTAAGCTTTACAGCCCATTCGAACCCTCTACATCGCAAATAAGTGCGACTGCAACTATCGGCGAGGGAACTATTATTCAACCAAATGTGTTTATTGGTAATAATGTAACCATTGGAAGTAACTGCCTCATCCATGCCGGGGTTTCTATCTACGACCACAGTATTATTGGTAACGACGTAATTATACATGCTAACAGCGTAATAGGCGCCGATGCCTATTATTTTCAGCGAAGGCCTCATGGATATCGAAAGCTTGAATCATGCGGCCGTGTAATAATAGGTGATAAAGTTGAAATAGGTGCGCTTTGTTCGATTGATCGTGGAGTATCGGGCGATACTATTATTGACGAAGGCACAAAAATGGATAATCACTGCCAGGTAGGGCACGACACTTATATAGGTAAAAACTGCCTTATTGGCGCTCATGCTGCCATTGCTGGCGTTACAACGATAGAGGATGACGTAATTTTATGGGGAAGGGTTTCTATCAACAAGGACATTTTTATTGGAAAAGGGGCAATAATACTTGCCACTTCGGCAGTTGACAAATCCATCGAAGGAAACGGCAAGGTCTATTTTGGCACCCCTGTTGAAGAGGCACGCAAAAAGTGGCGAGAGTTGGCTGCACTCAAACAGCTTCCGGATCTGTTGAAGGCTCTTCAGAATCAGGAGCTAAAGAAGGGGGGCTGACAGAGGGTATCACCTCCGCCGAAGCTACCTCTTTACAATGGTAAATATCGAGGGCAAGGATAATTGCAAACAATCCCCAAACAGGTACTGACGCCTTATCCGTATCTAAAAAATTGTTTAAAAAGCCATGGGTAAAGTATGTTACAAGCGATATAATTACAACCAAACTTATCATTCTTACTTCAGGATTATTCGATCTTTTCCTCACTTTTAAAGCAGTATAAACACCAATAATCACTACAAATGAGATTGTTAACAATCCCGGCAACCCCTGTTCGGCCAGAGGGCCAATATATTCGCTGTGAGCGTTACCCATATCTCCGAGATTCGTACTGATAATCGTCTTCTCTTTACTGCGTTGAAAAGGGGCATAAAGAAACTGATAGGTACCTGGTCCCCACCCCATCCATGGACGATCTTGAAACATTCTGATACCGGCCTGCCAGCGATTGATACGTTCCAGGTTGGAGGCATCAGAACTGATATTGTAAATGGATTGCACATGCTCAATAAAGTCAGTGGAGGAATCCTGACGATTACGCTCTAACACCTCCACAATCTTATGTTGAAAACTAAAGAAAAGTGTTAGTAGAATAAAGAAAAAACCAAAAATGTATTTAAACTTAATTTTTAGCAAAATGATAATATAAACCAAAATGCCTACGGCAACACTAATCCATGCTGCACGGCTAAAAGAAAGAAACAAACCAAGTAGCAAAAACAACAGAGCGACAAATGAGGTCATTCGCACAGAAAAGGAGTGGCGTTTAGTAAATACAAACCCTACAACAAGAGGTATAAAAAGAGCCAAAATAGCGCCATAAGCAGTATGGTCGTTATAAAAAGGTCTCATCACCCAGTTACCGGCCTTTTCGGTAAAACCATAATGCATGTGTCTTATGGTTGTATAAACTACTACAATTAAAAGCGAGATTACATAAAGCCAAATAAACTTTTTAATATTTCTAAAATCCTTAAACAATACTGCTGCAACAAAGAAAAATGGAATCACAAACCATAGCTTGGCAACAAAAAATTTAACGGAAACAATAGGTATCTCGCTAGTTAGAGTACTCACTAAAATCCAACCAAGGTATGCGAAAACGGAGAGGCTTAAAGGATGCCGGATAATCTTTTGGTCAAAACCAAAGCCTCCGATTAGTTTAAGAATTACAATAATCAAAACACCGAACATAAGTGGTTCGGCCGGAATAGAAATACCGAGGTTAAACTCGGGATCAACAAGATAAATAGACAATGGTGTTACAAAAGCTATTAGCAATAATATCTTATCCATCGAAAAAATATAAAGCAAAGCAACCACTAATACTAAAGGTATTACCAAAAACCAATAAACCTCCTTTAGTATAAAGTAGATATTCAAAGCTATGAATATCAAGCTTAAACCATAAATCCATATTAATTTGATCCGTTCGGTCAAAATCTATCGAATTAAAATTTCTTTTTCAAGGATTCGTAATTTTCAAGCACCATAACTATAACTACAAAGAGTAGCAGGGCTCCAATAGCAGATATTGTAACAATTATCCAACGCACAGGGTAAGCCTTTTTATCAGCCGGAAAAGGAGCCGACACAATATTAGCATAGGTAATTTCTTTATTAAAATCCATATTGGCCTCATCCAGGTCAATTTTGATTTTTGAATACTCGTCAACTAAATTATAAAGTCTATCATTATAAAATATCCATTCTCCGCCATACAATTCAAGGTTCTTCTTCAATTCCAGAACCTCCTTAGTATTGATGTTAGCTGCCGCATTGTTTCCATCTACAGTTCTTAAAAAGCCTCTGACCACCTCGCGCGACTGATTGGGGAAGTCAATAATACCACAATTGATACGTAAATCATCGTGAACAATTAATATAGAATCAATTTCTGCTCTTTTTGAATCTAATCGTTGCTGTAAAAAATCCACCACTTCACCAAATTTTTCCCTATGTGTCTGAAGCATCTTTTCATTAAAAAAATAAATAATATCATTCACCATATCACAAGCCACCTGCGGATCGGAATCAAACACTTCAATAAGTACCGACTCATACGGCGTTTTAGATATTTTTACATTCTTGCTATACTCATAAATAATAGTGGATTGGAAGTATTTATACGATGAGTCAATTTTATAGCGCTGCGCCAAGTCATATTTTGCAATTAAATGATCCCTGATGTCCCTCGATTGTAAAAACTGTAACATCTGCTCTGTCTCGCTCTCCTCAGAGTATGAAAGAATATTGGCAGGATATATCACAGCATAGGATTTAAACTTGGGCGTTATCACTATTGGCGATGAGAGGACAACTGCAACTAAAATACTGATCAGTAAAATTACCGCAAGGTGTATTTTCCATTTAAATAACATCTTTAAAAGATTGGTATTAGTAAATAATTTGTCCATTTGATTATCGTTTTTTTCCGTTTGGATTTGAAAGTTACTTGTTGAATCGTTTTGCGAATTTTGTTGTGAGAGTTCTTGTAGTACTGATTTTTTAATCTGTTCAATAATTGATCCCGAAATTACAGATAGATCCTCTTCACTTATCTTATTAGCATTTTTTACCTCTGTCCCATTTTTTGAAGTAAAAGCGAGCGGCTTCCCCTGCTTATCAAATTGATCATTTATTTCCCTATTTTCGTCTTTTGTATTTAATCCTTGTTGACGCTTAGTTTTGGCTTTGCTTGCAATAAATGGAAAATTCTGTTTTACATTTTCAAGTATCAGGATAATGATCAATGCAAAAAAGAATGCCGAGATTGTTGTAACTGAAATAATGAGCCAGCGTATAGGATATGATTTTCTCTCGGCAGGAAAGGCGCTATTTACCACAAATTTTGTTGGCAACACCTCTTCTGCATCAGTTTTTGCTTCTTCATATTTAGCTTTTAACAAACTGAGTTTCTCCCTTTCATATTCTAACCTATCCCTGATATTTACGTAGGCCCCTCCATATTGCGCAAGGATATCAAGTTTCTCCTGTAATCGTTGCACACCGACAGTGTTGTTGGCAGCCATCTCTTTGGCTAATTGCATGTTAAGCATCTCAGCTTGCGATTCATAATCCTGAACGCCATGTTTGCGAAGCTCGGTAAGCGAGTCTTCCATTTGTTGCATCTCATCGGCCAGTTTGAAATACTGGCTTTTCACTATCTCAAAAGCTTTTTTTGCCCGTTCATGTTGTATCTGACTCTTAGTTGAATCGAGCAGATCAGATATCCTATTGGCAATATCTGCGGCATAATTAGGATCGGTGTCGAGCACTGATATCCTTATTGCCATAAACTCAGTCCTTCTGAAGGAGATGTTGTTTTCGTATTGGCGATGTAGTTTATTAAGCCGGTATTTGCTCTCGGGGTTTATCCCATAATGCTGCTCCAGTCCAAATTCTTCAATAATCCTATCCCTTATTCGGTTAGAATGAAGAATTTGGAGTATCTGCTCCGTCTCCTCATCTACGCCAAAATCGAGGATACCTTTTTGCATAGAACTACGATTTTGGGTTAATAATGCCTGCGAAATGGCATTTGTAGCTGCCGGATACATGATTACAGTAGATCGGTACTTATTGGTAAGTAACAGAGAGACGATAGTTGATCCAACAATAGCAACTGCGATAACCCAAAGCAGCGGCTTACGCCATTTATACAAAAAAAACAAAAGGTTAGAAGAGTCAAAACTCTCATTAATAGGTTTTTGTTGAACCATAAATTTAATGTGTCAATTGAAAAAACAAAAATAGAACTTTTTGATTGTTTACTTATTTAAATTTTAAATTCCGACAAAGAAATCAACTACTCCCTTCCAAAGTGTTTTCTTTTGTTTTCAGTATCTCAATAAGCCCTTTAATATTTAATAATTTCAAAACCATAGCTAATAATATGGCTGCAAACACCATAACCATGAAATTATACATCCAATTTTCAAAAATTTGCTTTGAGAAAACATTAAGAAACACAAGCCCAGCAAGAAATATAGCCAATGTTAACAGATAACGATAATCCACCTTAAATTTAAACAGTCGGGCAGCCACTATCAGTTGAATAACAGCCGTTGTATATTGTGCAAAAAGGCTGGCATAGGCAGAACCGACGGCAAGCAAACGGGGTACGAGCATCAGATTAATCAATAAATTCAGAACCATCCCACTGGCCGCTACAATGTTAAGTGTTTTAAGACTGCCATTTGCAGTAAGCAAAGTTCCAAAAACGTATGTTGATGAAATAGCAATAAAACCGAACATCAACAAGCGAAATACTGCTGAAGATTCCTCTACATGATCATGATACATCAACTCCATCAGTTCAAAACTGTAAAAATGCGAACCTATTGCTACGGTGGCAGATACTATGAACAACAGAGTGAAGGCAAGCTTTACCAGTTGAACAACATTCTCTTTTCGTTTTATCATATTAGAGAAAATAGGTAATAAAAGCACCGAAAACAGATAGGCAATCATGTTGAACGCATCGAGCAACCTGTAAGCAGAAGCATAAATCCCTACCTCATATTCACCTTTAGGTGCCGGCAGCAGCCTCTCTATCATTACTGAATCAATTCTATTATAAAAGGTCATAAGGAGAGTAAGGATAGCAAATGGGAAACTCTGCTTGAGGATCATTACAAAAAAAGGCCAATTCCATTTCAAACGCCGGAATGAAGCCTTAAACATAACTAAAATTAGTGCAATAATAGCGGTAAGTAAGTAAGCTGTTGTTTGTGCATAAACAAACCATTCGATCTTAAAACTAAAAGAGGTAACATTACCCCATATAAGCAATCCGCAGATGATGATCATAAGAATACGATCAAGGACAGAAAGAAAACTGTCGGTCCGAAACATTAACAAACCGGAAATATTTGACCGTAGATAAAGAATAAAAGAGAGCAGAAACTGATTAAAGCATAAAAATCCAAGTAACTCTAATTGCTTGAGACTAAATCCGATAATTAATCCTACGCTAAATGTAACTACGGTATATACTACTGCCAACAAGAGCTTGATGATGACAATACTTGAAAAATGCTTGTTTAGCAAATGATTATTTTGAGCAATGTTTCGGTTATTGAAATTGGTTATTCCAAAATCAAGTAGGATATTGAAGAGAAAAGAGAAATTAAAAAGCATGTAATAGAATCCGTACTCTTCGGCTCCTACAATATTTTGAACAGTACGGTCAATGCCAAAAATCCAGAAAGGCTTTATCAGCAGGTTTAAAAATAGTAGTAGGATTAAGTTTGATAGAAATTTCTTTTTCATTCAAATTGCTGAATATGCTGCCTAAATTATGCTATCCTTAAATTTAAAATACAAACCACCCTTTGTCTAATCAATTGTCCTCATGCCGAAAACAAGTATGTTTTAAACAAAAATAGAAATTGTAGAATTTTAAATTTCAAATCAATATTAATCAGATTAGACGGTTTTAATAGTAGCAAGGTTGCGTGTTGTTGACTATTCAAGCATTCTGTTATTAAAACAATTGCCGCTCAAAGAAGCCAAACAAGCAACTCACGACTCACTAACTTTACATTTTCTTATTACATGCTAAAGAGTCAGATTCAATTCAAAAAAGAATTAATTTTGTCCTCTCAAATTAACCTATTAAAATGAAAAGGCCTCGATATTATTCTAACCTCTACCACAATTTTGGCAAAGGCCTTTATGAATGTTGGCTTTTCTGATTTCGCAACGGATCAACATTCTCTTTACCACTCAAATTTAATTTTTCTTTTTTAATCACACATGAAAGGTGTTATTTTCGATATCAGACGTTTTTGCATACATGACGGACCGGGCATACGTACAACAGTTTTTCTGAAAGGATGCCCTTTGCAGTGCCGTTGGTGCCATAATCCCGAAAGTCAAAAACATAGTGTTGAAGTTATTATAAAAAAGAATGTTCTCAATAGTCATGAAATTGTGGTTAATGAGAAAATTGGCCGTTTTATGGATGCCCATGAGGTTATTAAAGAGGTTGTAAAAGATAGAGTGTTTTTCGATCAGAGCGATGGGGGTGTTACTTTCAGTGGTGGCGAGCCTCTGGCACAAGCTGATTTCTTAAAGTCATTGCTTTTTTTGGCAAAAGAACATGGAATTCACACTACTGTGGACACCTGTGGATATGCCAAAGTGTCGGATCTCAAAAAAATTATACCCTACACCGATCTGTTTTTATACGATCTGAAACATTATGACGAAAAACCACACATTGAATACACTAAGAGATCGAACAAAACTATACTGCGAAATCTCCGTTTATTAACATTATCCAAAAAAAAGATAATCATCAGAATACCGGTGATTCCAGGATTTAATGACTCGTTAGATACTTTATCAAAAATTGCAAGCACTATTAAACTTGCAGGGGATGGTATAAGAGAAGTTAACCTTCTCCCCTACCATGAGATGGCAAAATCAAAATATGCACGTCTAAATAGAAATTTTGCGGATTTTAAAAAGCAAAAAACTGAAAAGCAAGATATTACTGATTTTATTAATTTATTTGAAACAGAAGGATTTAAAACAAAAATAGGAGGATAAAAAAAATGATGACTCCACGTATTCAAAAGTTGAGGCAAAACAGCCTTGATGCAATAAATACTATTTCAGCGGAAAGAGCCGTACTGATTACCGAATTTTATAAAAGCCCTGAAGCCCGTCAGGTCTCTATTCCGGTATGCCGTGCAATGGCATTCGATTATTTATTGAGCAAAAAAAAGATATGTATCAATCCCGGCGAACTGATAGTAGGCGAGCGCGGGCCGGCGCCTAAAGCAACACCTACATACCCTGAAGTTTGCTTACATACTTTGGACGACCTCAACATGTTGGACAAAAGGCCAAAAGTATCGTACAAGGTAGATAGCAGCGTTTTTCAAACCTATGAAGAGATCGTGATACCCTTCTGGAAAGGGCAGACTAATCGAGAACGGATCATGAATAATATGCACAACGAATGGCACGAGGCTTATGCAGCAGGAGTATTTACTGAGTTTCAAGAACAAAGAGCGCCAGGACACACAGCAGGAGGAAGCAAAATATTTGAAAAAGGAATGTCCGACATTATTAATGATATTGAAACCACGATCAGCTCGCTTGACTTTTTTAACGATCCGGAAGCTTACAATAAGTTGGAAGAGCTTAAAGCGATGAAGATTGCCGCATTGGCCATCATAAAATATGCAAATCGTTATGCAGAGGAACTCGAAAAGTTAGCTTTAGCAGAAAAAAATTTGCACCGAAAGCAAGAGCTTAAAGAAATAGCCGCTATCTGCCGTAACGTTCCGAAACATAAGCCCCAAACCTTCCATGAAGCTCTGCAGCACTACTGGTTTATTCATGTCGGTGTGATCACCGAGCTTAACCCTTGGGATAGCTTTAACCCTGGCAGGCTCGACCAGCATCTATATCCGTTTTTCGTTAAAGAGACAGAACAGGGCACACTATCAAGAGAGAATACTGTCGAGCTCCTTCAGGCCTTTTGGGTAAAATTTAACAACCATCCTGCGCCGCCCAAAGTAGGAGTAACAGCTTTGGAAAGCAGCACCTACACCGACTTTGCTCTAATAAACCTTGGTGGAGTAAAGGTGGATGGAAGCGACGCAGTAAATGAACTAAGCTATATCATTCTCGACGTCATTGAAGAGATGCGACTGCTTCAACCGAGTTCAATGATACAGGTCAGCAAGAAGAATCCGGATTTCTTTATCCAGCGCGCTGTCAAGATTACTAAAACCGGTTTTGGACAGCCCTCTATGTTCAACACCGATGCAATAGTACAACAATTAGTAAGGCAGGGAAAAAGCATAGAGGATGCACGCAATGGCGGCGCCAGCGGATGTGTGGAAAGTGGTGCTTTTGGCACCGAAGCTTATTTCCTTACCGGATATTTCAACCTCGCTAAAGTATTAGAACTAACCCTAAATAATGGCACCGACCCGCAAAGCGGTAAATTAATAGGAATAAAAACCGGCAATCCCAATAATTTTAAAACATATAACGACCTCTTAGTGGCATTCAGCTTACAGTTAAACTATTTTATCAACATAAAGATAAAAGGGAACAACATAATCGAACAAATAATAGCCAACAACCTGCCGGCGCCGTTCCTGTCATTAGTTATCGAAGACTGTGTGGCTAATGGTAAAGATTATAATGCCGGCGGGGCACGATACAATACCAGCTACATACAAGGGGTAGGACTTGGAAGTATTACCGACAGCTTAACTGCTATACGATATCATGTTTTTGACGAAAAGAATTATTCTCTCTCTGAGATCATCGAAGCTTTAAAGAAAAATTTTAAAGGAGAGGAGGAGCTACGATACCGGTTAATCCACGAGACGCCAAAATACGGAAACGATGATGATTATGCCGATCAGGCTGCTCAAGAGGTTTTTGAAATATTTTACAAAGCTGTAAACGGACGTCCCAATTCAAGAGGCGGAAAGATCAGGATCAACATGTTGCCTACTACAAGTCATGTGTATTTTGGAAGCAAAATAGACGCACTCCCTGACGGAAGAAAAGCAAAAGAGCCACTATCAGAGGGGATATCGCCGGTTCAGGGGGCTGACAGAAATGGGCCAACGGCAGTTTTAAAATCAGCATCCAAAATTGATCATATCCTTACTGGCGGAACTTTACTTAATCAAAAATTTACCCCTTCATTTTTTAATGATAACGAAAGTATTGCAAGACTTACTCATCTTATCCGCGGCTACTTCAGATTGGATGGTCATCATGTGCAATTCAATGTGGTATCGGCAAAAACTCTTAAAGAAGCGCAAAAGAATCCCGAAAAGTATCGTGATCTGATTGTACGGGTTGCAGGTTACAGCGATTATTTTAACGATCTGAGTACAGACCTACAAAACGAGATTATCCGAAGGACCGAACACAGTGAAGCACATTGAAACTAATTGACCTTTAGAAAGCCCATATATAAGTATGCTATTGATTTTAAAACTTCTCAAATATTTTATTTGGGTTGAATTCTAAAAAAAATCGAAACCATTTGATTTTAATATTGGGGTGCATCGTACCTTTCGCTTTTTCGATATGGTTTTGTAATAAACGTTGGGCGACTGTGTTGCTAAAAACAAAAAGATGATTATTATTGGAGAAAAAGTATAAATAAAAAAAAGGTGCATAGCGCAAAAAGCTTTGTACAGAAGATATAACTAACCTTCTAAACGGAGCTTTTTATTTCATCTCGATTTACCTCTTTTGAAAACTCATAAAAAAGCCCCGCCAACCAGCAGGGCTTTTTTGATTTCTGACATCGCTGATTACCTGACAACAAGTTTCTCGATATGAAGAACATTGTCGCCGGTAAACTTGATGAAGTAAATACCTTTCGGTTGTGTGCGTAAATCAATCTGATGGGAATCAGCTAACCGCCCCTCCATCACATACCGCCCCTTAGCATCGGTAACTACCCAATTGACATCCTGAGAGTGGTTATCTACCGACACATTGAAAAGACCTTGTGAAGGATTAGGATAGACTGTGAGGCTGGTCAAATCTTGAGAACCGATGCCTGTAGCATACATGGTAACATTGTTGATGACCGACAAACCATTGGCTTCGAATAAACCATTGTAATTAGGAGCCTGACTGCTGTAGCTTACGACAAGGATATACTCAGTATCGTTGCTCTGACGATAGAGCTTAAAGGTGAGAGATTCGCCCTGAACAAAACCATCCTTTACCGAGGTAGTAATATCATCGGCAAAGAGAGCCAACGAAACAGCTTTACCATCGCAAAGTGTCAAACCGGCGCAAGCGCCATCATTAGTGAAGGCGCCTATCATATCGCCCTTAGCAAACGATACCGAAGCGTCAGCATTGAATACCACGATATGACTTGAGCCGGTATAGGTTGGCTCGTTCCATGGAGTAGTATTAGTATGGCGCAAAGGAGCAATATAAGATGCTTTTGCCCCTTTAACACACTCAGGGAAAGTATAGGTGGCAGCTCCAGATACCTTCACCCAATATGCCTTACCGGGTACAAGGGTGGTAAGAGTGGCAATGCTACCGGCAGGATAATAAATTCCGTTTCCGGCAACTTCGTAACCTATGATGAAACCTGTTATGCCACCAAATACTTCAGCAGCATCAAGGTTGCAATCAACGAGGATCGGGAAAAGATTCCAACCGGCTTTCAAAGCGATGGTAGGAACAGCCATCATACCTTCTATAGATAGGGTAGCAGAAGCGCTCATCTTTGAAACGTAGCCGTGATTGTTGGTAAAATTGCCCATAGTATTAATGCCATATTGTGGCCAGAACACTTCGGTAAAGTGTTGTGTGATTATCATATCATTAACAACAGGAGCAACAACATTTTCAAACGAAGCTCCATTCGTATTAAAATAAGCCGACCATCCGCTCCAGCCCAAAGGAATAAGGATATCCTGTGAAGGATATTCGCCAACTAACAGTGTTACCGGAACGTTGAGTTGTGGAGTAACGGGATCATTTGATTTTATCACAACACTTGCATTGTAAACACCTTCCTCAAGATTGGTAGCATTAAAATTTACTTCTATCTGATCGGAACTGCCCGGCTCAACAACACCTTGCTTTGGAGCAATAGAAATCCACGCTGAAGCATCATCGGTAAGCTCAACAACAAAAATAACGTCATTCTGAGAACAGCCAATAAATGTCCATTTGCCAGGCACAACAGCATTAGTGATTTCAAGACCGCCAGAAAGCGAATTATTGCCAAAAATACCATAAGGCATTAAATTGAAAGTCTGCTGAGCTGCTCCGGTAGTCAGATCCAACTTAACAAGGATATGTTGATCATCTTCAACAGGCGTGTAAGCCCACAAGAACGGACCACCTTCTGATACATTATCATAAGCAAAACCACTCATAGCAGTATTAATAGTGGTGAGAGTCTTCAATGTCGCTCCTGTACGGCTGATAAGTTTTAAAGGCCCATAGTAGTCATCAGTAGTAATCCAAAAGGCATCATTGTCAGAATCATAGGATATGCTATTTATAATACTACCGGTAGCAATTATAGTGCTCACAAGAGTCTTGTTCTCGAAATCCATCTGATAAATAGTATCATTATTAGGAGAACCATAAAAATACTCACCATCATAAGTCAAATCTATGGTACAGCTTACACCGGGAATTTCAAAACGCTCAAGAAATTCACCATATAACGAGTATTTATCAAATCTGTTATATTGCCAATTTCCGGTATAAAAGAAATAACCATCGCAAACAATACCGTACGTGCCATCAAGATCAACCACTGGGAAAGCGCCCAAGAAATCAAACATTTCATCAGTATAATTTGGGTTAACACCGGATGGATTCGGATTTACTTTATCTGCTCCAATAATTTTAGGCTGCTGCTGAGTTAAAATGGGTAATGAGGTTTGATGATCCGACAATGACTTAACCTTGGCTCTCCAAGTCAAAGGCGCTGTACCTTCCAGATTCGAGATAGTCAGAGTTTCAATAGTCGTACCGCCTGGCTCTGTAGTTGCTGAGATGAACCCAGGATCAACAGATATATTGGGAGTTCCTAATTGAAAATCAAGCTCGGTAACCTCATTATTAAAAATCTCTACACCAACCTCTGTTACAGAAACATAACCATCAGCTTCACAGGTAACATCATATACATATGCTAATATACCATCAATCTCATAATAGCCCGTAGCATCGGTAAAGGCTTCATAGCTGCCGCTAAAAACGCGAGCGCCCTCAATAACACCTCTGGTAGCCTCTGTTACATAGCCGCTAAGAGTACCATACTCATTTGCAAATAACTTAATATCATCTATGTACCAGTTGTTAATGTTGTAAATATTACCATCGAAGAAGAAGGCAAACTGAAACGTAGGCGAACCAACATCACTATTGTTGATAATAACCTCTTTTGTCTCCGCAGCAATATTGGCCGAAGGAGAAACTCCCCAGACAGTGTTCCAGGTAATACCATCGGAGGAAGTTTTTACACCTAAGGTATAAGGTGTATCATAATGGTCAAGATAGTGTTTAAATTCCAATAACAATTCTGTCCTGCCAACAGTATTGACAACAGGAGACTTAAACAAGGTTAAACCTGTAAATGCAGGCGACCAGTAAAGTCTCATTTCCGGCTTTTTACCTCCGGCATTAGTGGTATATTGCACGTCCCAATTAAAATGTGTTCGTGTCCAGCAAACGGGAATTGTATTAACAGCTACGCCTGTGAAATCCTGAAAAAATGGCAGCTCAAAAATCCCACACTCTGTGGTGAATGTGGCAGGTCCAAACCAGGTACTTAATCCACCGCCACCACAGTTGGACTGTAAATAAAAATCATACTTGGTAGCTGAGGTTAGACCGCTTAAAAGGTATGGATTGGAAGTGATACCAGTAATCAACGTCCCTTGACCTAATTCAAAGCCTGCAGGTCCATATTCTATATTCCACATAGTCTCGCTTCCTCCGGGAGTCCATCCAAGAAGCGCACTATTGGTGGTAATAGAACCAACGGTAAAATCACTAGGCGCGATACAACTTGGGGAGAATTTTACAGTAAAATCATCAAAGCATAAATACAATGGTACGTTTGTTGACGAAACTCTAATAGCAAAATAATAATCGCCTGACTCATCAGGTACGAAATTATATTTAAACGGCCTATAAACCTTGTCAGTAACGATATCTGGAGTTACAAATGTGTTTCCAATTTTAACTGCACCGGCAGGATCCTGAGAAGTATTCATAAATACATCTCCAGTCCAGCCAGAATAGCCATCGCCTGCCCACCAGAATGAAAACTCATAGGAAATCCCGGCTTCCATGGAAAAGGCGCGAGTCCATACATAATCATTAGTGCAGTCATATCGGATCCTAAGAAATTTGAAGCCAGTTCTGGCATCGGCATCGTAAGGATTATTATAATTATTAGTAACAACCCATTTGCTGGTTGCAGATTTATACCAGCATGATGGCAGAGCAGGAATGGTAACTTTTTCAAAGCTTTCATTCCATGGGAATGTAGAATAGGAGTCACAAAGTGTTTTAAATACTTTTGGCCCAGTAAACGAGCTTACTTCACCATTACCACAATCAGCCTGAACGTAAAATTCATACTCAGTATCGGGTGTAAGCCCAGTCAACTGATAAGGATTAGTTGTAATGCCACTAACAAGCGTTCCTCCTCCCAATGAAAACCCTTTAAATCCATATTCTATATTCCACAGAGTTTCGTTTCCAAGCGGAGTCCATCCAAGAAGTGCACTATTGAACGAAATATCAGTAGCGGTAAGATTAATTACACGCGGGCAAGCTTGTTGTATTCCACCCAGAATTACATTGGCAATATATGCTTTGAGGTAAGTGCCTGTAGGAGGCGATGCAGGGTCAGGATTATTGCTATCAGATGAATAGAGAATACCACGATTTCCACTTACCGCAGTGCAAAAAAAATCATTCGCAGCAGCATTGTATCCTAGTTTATTCTCATCTACAGCAATTACTAAATTACTTGTCCCATCATAAGGGAAATCTGAGATTGGTATTGTTATCCATCCCGATGCGGTAGGACTGGCAAATTTACCACTATAAACCTGAGTTAATCCCCCAATTGGGATCCAATCATTAGTACTGTTAAATGCAGTCTTTGTGGTATGACCAAGGTAGATTGTCCAGTTATTGGAATTATTTAAACTGTATCCTTGAAAGTTCCAAGAGATAGAATTAATAACTCCTGAAGTCTCAATTTCTGAAGCCAGATAGATAACCTGCGAATAGGAGTAGCCATGATACACATAAATTGGCAACCGTTGCCCAGTAACGGTTCCATGGCCAATCATCACCTGACTTCGTGCATCATTAATCTGTATCATCATTAATGACAATACAAACGCAACGAATAAACATGTAACTTTTTTCATAAACGTTTAAATTAAATTAATATATAATAGTGAGTAAAATATTTAATTTCTTGAT